>Ga0302319_10004055_pt1 | contig 30252 bp, 25 predicted proteins | sample Bog_T0_2_FD_203319 | JGI IMG/M metagenome (GOLD analysis project Ga0302319, IMG submission 203319) | Peat permafrost microbial communities from Stordalen Mire near Abisko, Sweden - Bog_T0_2 | ecosystem: Environmental > Terrestrial > Soil > Wetlands > Peat | place: Sweden: Abisko, Stordalen Mire... | reverse complement strand
AAGCCGTAGGTGAGATTGTCAGGAAAAAGACGAAATAGTTTCTGATAGGTCGGCACTGCGCCTTGCCAGTCGTTGATCGACTGCTGGTATTGACCCTGAATCGCGAGAGCGGTTTCCGGCGGCAGGTCTTGAGCAAGTTGCACAGCACGTTTAGCCTCATCTCGTTCCTGGGCCTCATAACCCAGACCCCTCCAGGCGCGCGCCAGAGAAGAGTGGGCCAGGGCGAAGCCTGGATCCGCAGTCACGGCTCTCTTCAGAAAGTCGCGCGCACCGATGTAGTCGAATTCAAAGAGACGAGCGCGGCCTTCGCTGTAAAACCGCATCGCAACCTGGTTGGTTGACCCGGGGAATCGGGGAGATTCCCGCGCCGGGGAAAGGCTCAGCGATGGGTTGAGCCCTTCTCGAAGCCGAGAACCGGCCTGCGAAGCAAGATCGAAGAGGTCATTCTCATTTCCGGTGATGGCGCCTTCGTAGACCGTCTCCCCGAGGGCTGTGTCCTGGGCGCGAATGTCGAGACGAATCCGATTTTTCCCGCCGTCACTGAGCACGGTAAACGAGCCTACAACCACGACATCCGCGCCAAGGCTAGATCTCAATCGGGTTAGCGTATTCTTCGCCAGTGTATCCTCGTCCGGGAGGGAGAGGTCGTGCTTGACGTTTGCAACGTCTTCTCCAGATACGAGGCGAAGATCGCCGCCAGCGGCCAACTCTGTGTTCAACATCTCGGTGAAGGCGGTCGAGAGCCAGTTGTGGTCGGGTCCTCCGGCTACATTCCGAAATCTCAGCACGGCGACCGAACGACGCACCTTCAGTTGGAGGGGAGTGGATGGCAGCGAAGTTGCGGCGCGACGTGAGCCAAAGCGAAGGCGGACAGCTGTAAAAATCAGGGCAAGCGCCAGGCAAAGAGCCACTGCAGCGAACCAGAGCGTCGGCCGGGATGCTTTCGAAAATTGCTTCTTCTCGACTGGGGAGACTTCCTGCGGAAGGTTCATCGACAGCGGAGAAAGGGCTTCAATGACCGTGGCATCTTCGTGTCCGGTACTCACGGCGACAGGCGAGCCGCCTGGGAGTACTTCCACTGAGACCGGTGCGATAAATCTATAGCCGCGGCGAGGCACTGTTTCAAGAAACCTTGGATTGCCGGCACTGTCTGCCAACGCTTCTCGCACCTTGACGACTGCGACGCCCAGGCTCTTATCGAAGTCCACAAAGGTGTTGCTTTTCCAGAGCCGCTGCCGAATCTCCTCGCGAGTCACAACTTCGCCGCGCTTCTCAAGAAGCAGGGCGAGCAGTTGAAACGGCTGGTCCTGCAGCTTTATGAAGATCCCATTGCGCGTCAGCGAGCCTGCGGAGACATCGAGGGAAAAAAGCCCGAAACGATAGGCCGTCCTGGATGAGAGAGTCGATTTTCGATTCAGTCCATCCATGACCAAGCCTCCTCAGTGTGAGGTCAACCCAGTCTAGCACGGGGCTGGGTCACATGGGACGGTTAGTCTAAGGTCGTAAATCGCTGGTCTCCATAGGGTTAGCAGTTAGTGCATCCTTTGCCTACGATTAGTTTGACGGCGGCGTGCCACCTGGCGCTTGATGTCATCCATGAAGACGAATCAGCTCCTCCCCAATTCTCTCCGGCGCATGTGGACCCTTCCTCTGCTGACGAGTTTGGCCATTCTTTCAACTTCGTTCGGTCAGGCTCAGGATGCATCCTGCAAGGCTGTCGCCGATGCGCAAATCCTGTTGGCGAAGACCCCACACCATGTGTTTTCGACAGAGGTTCGGCCCGGCAGATCCATCAATTCCGAATCGATCTCGACCACCAGCGGAGTGTTCTGGGGAACCGAAGGCGTCTGGCACAAGTCCAAGGATTCCATGCAGGAATTCTCGCGAGCGACGGCCGACTCGCTGAAGCAACTGCGCGATTGCCACAGCGTTGGCGATGAGTTGATCGACGCTCGTCCAGCAACCAAATACACGCTGCGCAACGCCGCCAGCGGCGGGGATGAATCGTTATGGATCGCAAAGGGCAGTGGGCTCCCGCTGAAAAGCGAGGCTCTGATTGAAGGCCGGCGCATCTCCAGCCGCTACGAGTACAGCAATATTCAGCCCCCACCCAATGTTCGCTAACAGAAGATACCGAGACCCAATATCCGCAACATCGAGGAAAAACATCATGCCAATGCATTCCCTTTCCCACTTGCCGGCCTTGGCCTCTGCCGCCGCTCTGGCAATACTCGCTCTCACCGCACCCGCGCCCGCCGCACAGGGTACTGGCAGCGCCTGGACCGCCAACGGCGCCACCGCTTGCGAGAAATATCTGACACCGGATGTGGTGGCCGCAATCCTGCGCAATCCTGCCGGCCACCCGCGGCGGCTCGACGCGAACTCGTGCAATGTCGGCCCGATTTACATCAGCCTGATAGTCGCGGACATCGACATATTCCGGGCGGAGCTGCCGAGGATTTTCCAGGCGCACCCGATAGGCGGCATCGGCGACGGCGCGTACTGGAACGGGGCAGGCGCCCTCTCGGCTGTCAAGGGCCATAATCGCGGCTGCGACATCAGTGTCATCGACCCCGGAGCACCGAAGATTCACAACGCAGAGCTTGGGCAAAAGCTCGGCGACATATGCAACAAGTTGTTCGCCATCCCCTAGATTTTGCGCAGACACGTTTTGCGGCATCCATTCAAAACCTGGACGATTCGAGGAAGCGTGCTGTCACGCCAACACACATCGTTGCCGTTCGTATTTCAGGCATCTTGTGTCGCCAGCCCTATGATCCGCATCGCGCTGGTTGAAGACGACGCGCTGTTCCGCGACGCAGCGTGAGCCATTCTGGAGGGCGGCCCAAGTCTGACCCGTAAGAAAGCTGCGTACCTGGGAGACTACCAATCCACGCGGGCGAGGCTATAGACCAATTCGCAATCAGGAGAAAAACAATGAGCAAGTTTTGCGGAAAATGTGGAACGCCGTTGCAGGATGGCTTCGGATTTTGCGGCTCTTGCGGAGCCAGCACACAGCAGCAAACGAGTCCCCCTCAGCCGCAGGCATTTCAGCCTGTCGCACAGCCTGCGGCACCCCAGCCTTCCCCGCCTGCGGTCGCTGCCGCAAAGTCTTCCAGCCCGTGGCTCAAGATCATCCTTGTCACTTTTATCGTTGTCTTCGTGTGCGGTGCGGTAGCGGTCGGCGGCGTCATCTACGTGGTTCACAAAGTCAGCCAGAAAGCGCGTGAATACTCGCGTGAGGTTCTGGGAGAGACGCCGTCAAGCACTCCGGTCACATCCTCAGATGGTTCGGCAGCCGCCGCCGCTCACGCAGGAATAAGCGCCGCTGTGACTGGCGATCCCTGCCTCCTGCTGAGCAAGCAGGATGTGAGCCAGGCCATAGGTGTATCAATCGTGGAGACCAGTCCGGCCGATGGTGGCTGCTCCTACCTTGCCAAGGGAACCGCGGCTGACATGGCTGCCAAACACGCCTCAGCCATGATGGCCGCCAAAGGCGCGGACAAGAAAACTCAAGGGATGTTCGAGCAGTTTGCCGGTGGCGTATTCAACAACATGCCCAAGAATGCCTCAACGGATACAGAAAGCACAGACGGGAACGTCGTGGTCTTCACCTTTGGGATCGATACTAACTCTGCCAAGGAGCAGATGCATTTGAATGCCAAGGTGCTTGGCGGGCTGGGAAGCGCTGCCCAGCAGCCCCTTGAGGGCATAGGAGACGAAGCCTTCGCGGAGGCGGATTCCATGATGATGGTGCGCAAGGGTGACAAGCTGATCCGCATCATGTACATGTCGTGTCCCTGCAGCACGGACGCCATCAAGCCCCTGGCGAAGCAGCTTGCTTCCAGACTCTGATCGCGTCAGTTGGAGTGACTAAGGCACGCCACCCGATGAGCCGCAACTAACTGCCAAACAGATTTCAACTCGATGGAGATCACCTTGAAGAAGCAACTATACCTCGCACTCGCAGCAACGACACTCCTGCAGCCGCTTGCCTTTGCCGACGTCACCTACCGGGAAACTGCCCAGATTACCGGCGGTTCCATGGTGGGCATGCTCAAGATGGCAGCCGTATTCAGCGCGCAAGCCAGGCAGGCCACACAGCCCACGACGTCCACCATCATGATTCACGGCAGCCGAATGATGCGCTCAAACCCGCATTCAACTGAAATCATCGATCTCGATCAGCAAAGCATCACCTACGTTGACACAGATAAGCACACCTATTCCATTGTGACGTTCGCTCAGATGCAGCAAGCCATGGCAAAGGCGGCGGCGCAAGGAAAGAATAATGGCGCAAAGGCTTCAACTTCCTCAGCTCCGCAAATGAGTTTCAGCGCCCACATCACCAGCAGCGGGGCCACACGGCAGATCGATGGCCAGAACGCCAAAGAGGCACTGCTCACCCTTACCATGCTCGCAACAGCAGACGACAGTTCCAACACAAAGGCAGGGATGGCTGCTACAAGCGAGATGTGGCTGGTGAACGACGCACCGGGAATGGCCGAGATGCGCAAGTTCAACCAGCGCATGGCTGAGGAGCTCGCCGTCGATCTCGATGCGACGCCGATGGCATCGCTGCTGGCAGCTCAACCCGGCAGTGCACAGGCGCTAGCCGACTTGAAGAAGGAATCGGCCAAGATGAGCGGACTCCCGGTACTCCAGGTTACCCGCGTCGGCGTGTCCCCGGACGGTCAGCCTCTGCCTGCACCCTCTGTGGCGCCTCTCGCTGAGGATCAAAAACAGGGATCTTCCGCGGACAGCGGCACTCAAAGCACAAACGACAAGCCAAGTAAGTTTGGCGGCTTTGGGAAGGCTCTGGGAAGCGCGCTCACGCGGCAGAAATCACCCACTCCGTCAGAATCCGGAACTGCAACAGGGAAGGATAGCAATGGAGCGGCCGCAGGAGTTCTGATCGAGAGCCAGACGCAGTTATTCAACTTCTCAACGGCCCCTGTCGATGGCGCCAGCTTCCAGGTTCCTCCTGGATACAAGCAAGTCATCTCTCCCATGCAGGGCAAGTAAGCGAGGTTATCAGGCTCCGCTGCTTGCCGCTGGCACGATGGACGCACTCGGCCTCCTACGGAGGCAAGTCGAACGCTGTGAGGTCGAGAGTGTCACAATTCTTTGTTATCCAGAGGCTGGCCCAGGATGTTCGCCAGTTGACACCCGTGGAATCGCACTGGCGGTGCATCCCAGAAGTTCACGGCGCTCTATCTTTGATCGCCCGCCTTACAGTCTCCCGTCCTGCGCGACTTTAACTTCGACACCTTTACGCCGCCTACCGTGGCCAGCAGTCCGCGAACAGTCTTGCCGTTGGCATAGTAGCCCTCGGCTACGATGTAGAACGGCACCAGTAGTCCCAATGACTCGAGCAGCAGGATTCGCTTGTCGCGGTGTGAAAGCACCGTGCCTTCGTGGATGCGGCAGGCCAAGGGCGAGGCAAATACGCTGGCCAAGGCCTGTGTAAGCACGGCGACTGCCTGGCAATGGACGGGAGAATGCCCAAGGAGAATTCCATACCGCTGACGCAAGTCGAAGGGAAGGGGACTTTTGTGGTGGACAGCATCTCAGACCGCGATGCGCCCACCGTGAAATTGCTCAGGACGAGCGGCATCGTGCCCGGCATCCAACTGCGGATGAGAGAGCGGCGCGCCGACGATGGTTATCTTGTGAGCATCGGACGCTCCGCGCAGGTTCTGCATCTGTCGCGCGAGGTTGCGGATGCCATCAGAATCCATCCTCCACATTGAGTGAGGCTCGGTTGAAGCGACAACACGGGAATTTGCAAGTCGAATCACCGTTTCGCTGCGGTTGCAGATCTTAGCTTCCATATTCGAAGGCGTCGATTCTGAACGAGATTTCTTTTGAGTTTCCCGGATTGGATCTCCGCAACCCGAAGGAAATTCGGCTGAACGAACTTTCAGCCAATGCATGTCTCTCCCGGAGTTAGTGAAGCAGAATTTTGCGATTCGAGTTGTCACTTGAGCTTGGAATATTCGACTCGTGCATCCTTCAGAACCGGAAGGTTTGCATCGGCATTCTTCCACAGTGAGAAGAATCTCTCGTACGCAGCCTTTGCCCCGGCAAAGTCTCCATTTGCAGCCAACGCTCTGCTTAGTTGGAGACGCCCCAAAGCGCCTATCGGATCGCTGACGACGATTCCACGATGATCGAGGATCTTCTGGAATTCCGCGGCAGCTTCCTTGCATTTTCGAAGTCTGAGGTAGGCCTCACCGCGAAAATAGATCGGATAGAGAGCACCGAAAGATCCATGAAAAGTGCTCCGAGGCGAACCCAAATCATATGGAGCGGCGACTTGCAACAATTCAATCGCTCTTGAAGGCTCGGCATGGTTGAGTGCGAGAAGAGCCCGAACCGTTGGCAGATAGCTGAATTTGACTGAGGTGTCCTCGGGAAAGCGGCTCTCCAGATCATCCGCAATCCTTTGGGACCGCTCAGAATCGCCCGCGAGGGCCAGTGCCAGAGCAGTGCCGTAGGCCACCTCTCGGCCATTCGAAAGTTCAAGAGCGGCAAGAGCGCTCCGCTTTGCTTCGGGCGCGTTTCCGAAAAACCCTTCGCGCAGCGCCGCCGCGGCTTCGTAGAGAGCCGCCCTCTCCTGCTGCGTCGACTGCTTAGCCAAATCTGCAGCACGCCGTGACTCCCGTCTTGCCTCACGCAATTGACCGAAATAAGCCAACGCGAATGCCTGACGGTCGGCGACCCAGTCTTCGACTCCGGATTTTCCTTGACTCAGAGCTATTTCCCGCTCCATTCCCGCCTCGTCACTTTTCAAAAACGCGATATCGTATCGCTGAGCAAAGTAGTCCGGCATTTCCAGTTTGCGCTGAGAGGCTTGCTGCAGCGCGCTTTCGGCATCTTGCAGGCGGTCAACGCTTTCATAGCCGTTGGCGAGGGCGGAATAACCGACGGCTTGATCCGGATCGACTTCAGTGATCTTTTTTGATTCCTCGATCGCCTCCTCGTATTTTCCGGAACTGATGTAGACGACCGTCAGAAATACAAGCGGGACTACTTCGCGCGGATACGTCTTTGCATAGGCGTCACATATCTCTTGTGTCTTCTCCAAGTTCCCCGTCGCATGAAATTCATAGGATGCATTTATAAAATAGCGTTCTCGATCACTGGTGTGGCCCTGCAACTGAAAGGCCCGAGTGGTGCTCTCCATGCCCAGCGAAGACTCTCCCATATCGCCGTACACAAGGCCAAGGGTCGCATGCGCCATCGCAAAATTCGGGTCAATCTCGATGGAGTGTTTGAAAAAGGGCACACCTGCGGCCGTGCCCGTAGAGGAGATCACTCTCCACCCCGCGCTGTAGGCTTTCAGGGCTTCGAGCGAAGGCGTCGTCGCCTCAACCAACGGAGTGTTGTGCTCTTTCACCGTCGTAAGCGATTCACCCAGCCGGGTTCTGAACTTGATTGCGATCCGGTCCAGGGCATTCAGCACATCTTCTTTTCGAGCCGCTTGTACCTGTTCCTGCGCAAGATCCGCGCCGGTTTGACAATCCATCGCGCGGAGCCCCAAGACATATTGACTGCCAAGCGGCGCGATCGAGCCGTCCAGAACCACCGCGCTCCCGGTCCGCTCGCATATCTCCCGCGCAATCTCTGGAGAGAGCTTGACGTCCGTAGACTGGCCCATCAGCCGGAGCACTTGTTGCATCCGCTCATCGGAGATGACGTTCAGAAACGGAGATTGCGCAAGCTGGACGGCCATTCCCTGCCGCAGCGTCTCATCAAAGACCGGGTCTCCCGTTGAATTGGTGAAATCAGCAAGAACCACGCTGTCTTTTTCACTGAGTCGGATGGAATTGCCCCGGCGGGACACCAGTAGCACGATGGCCCCAGCAAGCAAAACGCCTGCGGCAACCAAAACCCACTTGATTGCAGGCCGAGTTGAGGGTCGTGTGGACAGCCTCGACGGGGTTCGCTCTTCGACAGGCGCGCGAGTGGCTTCGATCTCAGCCACATGGTTCGCAGCAGCCCATGATCGAACGGCAGGAGAGAGGAAGCGATATCCCCGTTTAGGGATGGTCTCGATGTATCTGGGATTCTCGGCGTCGTCCCCCAGCGCATCCCTGAGTTTGCGCACCGCTACTCGGAGCCCGCTGTCGAAGTCGACAAATGTGTTTTCTTCCCACATGCGTCTTTGGATTTCTTCGCGAGTTACGATTTCCCCGGAATTCTCCAAAAGAACGACAAGCAGGCGGAACGGCTGCTCCTGGATCTTCACACGCTGGCCCTGTTTGAAGAGCTCGCCGGAACCGGAATGCGCTTCAAATGGACCAAATTGGTAAGTCGTCCCGGCCCGCACGTTCACAGCTTGACCTCAGATTCATTGGAATGAGTGTACATCAGCAATGATTTCAGTTTACGGCTACCCTATAAGCTATTTTGTGTCATAACTTTACGGGTTTACAGGGGGTTTACGCGAAGTTTCTTTGACGACGACGCGATCGTGAATTCTTCTGCGATTGACGAGACCGGTGGCTGGCCCCCGACGGCTTAGCCTCAGCTCACAAGTCCGCTCATCAAGGAGGAATTTCCGTATGAAGCTCACCTCATTCTTGCTCATCGTCACCCTGGGCAGCCTTTCGTGCGCATCCGCCCAGCAGTCCTCAACCCCGGCAACATCGGATGTCTCGACCGCCGTAACCTCCTCCATTCCCCAGTTGGTGAACTACAGTGGCACTCTCACCGATCTGCGCGGCATGCCGCTGACCGACGCCGTCGGCGTAACGTTTCTTCTCTATGGAGAGCCCCGCGGTGGCGAGGCGATCTGGGCGGAAACCCAAAATGTTCAACCCGACAAGACCGGGCACTACTCAGTCGTTCTCGGTTCGACCCTGAGCCAGGGGCTTCCCCAGGACTTGTTCTCGACGGGCGAAGCTCGCTGGCTGGGCATCCAGGTGCCTGGAGAGGAAGAGCCGCCCCGCACCCTTTTGGTCGCGGTGCCCTATGCGTTGAAAGCAGGCGATGCCGAGACCTTTGGTGGCCTGCCACCCTCGGCCTTTATGCTTGCGAATGGCAACCGGATTCACGACGAATCAGCGCCTTCCACGACGCCTTCTCCAAAGGCCTCCACCAACCCTGCGCTAACCGGCAACGGTACAGCTGGTTACCTCGCCAAATGGGATGCCACCAGCGACATCGCGAATTCACTGATTTTCCAGAAGAGCACAAGCCTCGGTATCGGCACCACTGCTCCCGCTGCAACCCTCGACGTAAATGGTAAAGCCGATCTGCGGGACACTCTTACGTTGCTTCCAAACGGCACAGATTCCACGCTCGCGGTCTCTGGCACCAGTTTCAAAATCGACCAGCTTGGCAAGGTAACCTTTGCGTCGGGCCAAACCTTCCCCGGAGCCGGCACTCTCACTGGGTTGACTACATCCAGCACCAGCGGCCTGCAGGGTGGAGGAACCATCGGTATACCGAACCTGAGCGTAATGCCGGCTGGAATCACAAACGCCATGCTGCAACATCCCTCGCTGACCGTTCCGGTGACAGCTCCCCTCATCGGCGGAGGGGCCGTATCTCTCGGCGGCGCCGCTGCGCCGCTCGCTCTCCGGCCTTGCCCGGCGGGCGAGGTCCTCATCTCGAACGGCACGACCTGGTCCTGCACAGCCGCGGCCGGAACCGGGAAAGTCACCAGTGTCGCACTGAGCGCCCCCTCCTCGGACTTCACCGTCACCGGATCGCCCATCACCGGCAGCGGCACGCTTGCCTTCAACTGGAACGTCCCCCCATCCAGCGGCAACACGCCCAATACCATCGTCAAGCGCGACTCCTACGGCAGCTTCCAGGCGCAGGACATTGTTTCCTATGGCAAGCTATCTGCCTTCGGCAACTCGTATCTCTGGGGAGCGGTGGGGATCGGAACCTTCAGCCCTCAGGCGTTGGTTAACCTCAATCTGAATAGTACCGCCAATTCCGATTCGCTCCTTTTGGGCAACACCACCACCAAGGGAGTGCAGTTGCGCGATACAGGAGTGGGGGTGGATCTCGAGTCCTTCGGTGTGCCCTTGTATGTCAATTGGACTACAGGACAACCCACTTACTTCGGCTCTGGCCCCGTTGGCATCGGAACCTTCGCACCGGCGGCCGAACTCAACCTGAACCGCGGCGGGACTGCCAACAGCGACTCCCTGCTCCTTGGGAACAACACCACAAGAGGAATACAGATGCGCGACTCGGGCTCGGGGATGGATCTCGAGTCCATTGGAGTGCCGCTTTACGTGAACTACGGAACCAAGCAACCCCTGTTTCTGAATCCAAATGGCGGGGCGATTGGACTCGGCACAACGAATACCGAAATCGGTTTTAGCGGTAATGGCGAAGGGGTAACGCCCGTCTTGACCGTCGGCGCAAATGCAGGCCCTGACGGAAACTTCTACTCAGCCTATTTTCTCAACGATGTGATCATCGGTGGAAACCTGCGCGTTTTCGGCACCAAAGACTTCCGCATCGACCACCCACTCGATCCCGCGAACAAATACCTCGACCACGCGGCCATCGAGTCCTCCGAGGTCCTGAACCAGTACAGCGGCAACATTGTCCTTGACGGCCATGGAGAAGGCCGGGTCGAATTCCCTGATTGGTTCGCCGCCATCAACGATGATTTCCGCTATCAGCTCACCGCGGTTGGAGTACCCGGCCCGAACCTCTATGTCTCGAAAGAAATCAACGGCAACAGCTTCACCATCGCCGGCGGCGCGCCAGGATCGAAAGTCTCATGGCAGGTCACCGGTCGCCGCAGCGACGCCTACATGAAAGCTCATCCTTTCGTTGTCGAAAGAGACAAGCCGGAGCAGGAGCGCGGCCACTACGCGAATCCCGAACTCTATGGCGCGTCCACAGAACAAAGGACCCATTGATGCGTCGGACTTTCATGCAGTGTCGAGACGACAGCGAGGGAGTTCGGCGAAATGCAGATACGCCGAACTTCTCCAACAATTATGGAGGTGAGTCATGAAAACTCGCGGGCACCTCGCAACATTCCTTTTTCGGGTAATCACACTCGTGGCGCATGGAAAACCGTGCCCTCCGTTCAAAGGGTATGGTTTGATTGCGCAGAGGTGGGCGGACTACGGCGCGGCAAACGGCTATTTGGGTTGCCTGCTTTCTGATGAACTTCCCCGGCCAGGCAGCCGTGCCAGGCATGACAATTTCGAGAACGGCCAGGTAGTCTGGTCTCCCGACCAGGGACCAAATATGGTAGTCAGCGCCTACTGGAAACTGGTTCCCGGGAATCCACCAGTGAGGAGGATTCTCCTGGAATGGGAGGATGCCGCACCATTTCACTACGACTTTTACCTGGTTCGGCCGAATGCCCTACCCGAAGGGAGTGACAATCATCCACGATCTCGCAGTGTCAGCCATGAGGGCCCGAAACAGCTATCTACCTGGCGATGGGAGCGTTGGCAGGCTGCCCGGAATTCAGCTTGCACGGCCCGTAGTCCCTGCTGACCTTCTCAACCGTAAATGTCTGATTGCCGGCACTGCCTTTCACTTGCTTTACCTTCGTCCCATGGAACCGGATTAGTTCACCCACCTTGATGCTGGCGGTTTCTCCAGCCAGGGCATAGGTCTTCATATCGCCTTGACTCTGGGCCTGGAGGCCATTCTGGTCACTGAAAACACAACCCTTCAAGGTGTGATGACTATGATGAACCTCAATAATGACGACTGTGGCAACCACCACGGCGCCAACGCCGATTGCGGCTGCGGTGATCTGGCCTCCGGACGGACCGAAGCTGAAGTTTTTGTTATTTAAACCATTGGTGCAGCCGGTTGAACCGACCGACACGCAACAAACAAGAGAGGCCAGGGCAATTGCAACCATCTTTTTCGTCCGTCGCCTTCCGGCTGAGAGCCCCGAACTTGCATGGGACGGCCGGAGAATTTCTTGATCGATTGTCATGTCGATTTCCTCAACTGTTCGGATTTCCGCTGGATCTCGGTGGGTACGCGTCTGCGAGTGGCTTCTATGTTAGAGGCGGTGTACGACCCAAGCGGTCCGGCTCTGCGGGGGAATGCGGCAATGACCGAGTCGTATTCCGGGACCATACACAGGAATCGCGCGCGTTTGCAATGATCTAAAAGATAGTCTTTGCGAATTTCTATGCTAAGATTCCGCGAGGTCCACTGAATGCCGATTACGTGGCGCCCTGCCACTTGGAACGATATCGAGCCCGGCCTGTCGATTCAACCTAAGTATCGGGGGGACGCCATTGTGGGAGTCCAGGCTGCTCTTGAGGCGTGGAAGCACCTGATTCGAGGTCGATTTTTTTACTCTACTGTGCTCGAGTCGAGTTCCCTCCCTCGAAGCCACAGAATGGTGGGCTTTGGCGCTTCGGTGCTCGTCTCATCTGAATTCGCGGATGCGGAGTTAGCCAATCCCCGCCCGGATATCAACTCCAGGGTTATGGCAAGTATTCTTTCGGGCCGGTCGGTATTGGCAACTCCTCACGAAGTTGCGCTGGCAAACTCCGGAGATGGGGTTAACGTGCTGATCCTCTGCGGTACCTGGCGTCACGAGATACTCAGCCCACCCGACCTGCAAGATACTCAGAATCTTTCGGTCTCAGGCTTTGTCGAGGTGCACGCAGGGTATCGGATTCGAAGAATCTTGCAGGAGCCAGCCGCCGAACCGGAAAAGAGTTTTGTGCGGCGGTCCATGGAATTCCGGCTCGTTGCGGACTTTCCGGAAGCTGGACGAGAGCTTTTCCTCATGACACGGGAGTCCGTGCAAGGCATGCCCGGCTCTGTCGGAAATATTCTCTTCAGCGTTCGTGAGCCGACGCTTCGCCTCCGAGATTCGGATCAGCAGCTCCTTATGGCGGCGCTGAGAGGAGCTACCGATCAGGAGTTGGCTTCAGGCCTCGGATTTACACTCTCCGCGGTAAAAGCAAGGTGGCGCTCAGCCATCGCTCGCGTGGAGGAAACGATGCCCGACCTGGTCTGCGACGCCGTTTACCATGAAGGCCGCGGCGCTCAGAAGCGCCATCGAGTCCTGGACTACGTGCGAAGTCATCCGGAAGAGCTTCGGCCCTTCGATTGGACAACGAAAAACCTCGGATAAACAGTCCTATGGCGAGGGACCCGCTTGGATTGTGGTCCAAACGGCAGTTAATTTTTCGGATAACAGACAAGGTGAACCCGGCCTGCAATGGGCCGGCATGGGAATCTGTGCCAGCGTCCCGCTACGCCAAAATCGGTCCATGTTCATCCCAGCAGGTAGGATCGGTAACGGCAAACACCGATTGCGCCGCGCATATTCGTGCTGCGACTCGGTCGCTACATTCCAGTCGCGATGCTTTTGGGGACCGATCCCGACACAGCGGCAGCACGGCTGCTGGCGCAGTAAGATCGAGCAGCTGGAAAGCTGGTCCAGCGGCAGGACTTCTTTCCGGAAGGCCTATCTATCCCGTTATCAGACAGCCTTCTAAGAAATCGTTCCCCAGTGTCAGTTCGCCGGTGTTGGCGTGAATCTCCGTCGGGTCAACCTGCGCCGCCACGTTAGGCGAAAGCCAAGACTATAAGAAAATCAGAATCCCATTTCTCACGCAGTTAGAACGCTGGCATCCAAGATCATTGGCGCCTGGCAAACTGTCGGCTACACTGACAGATCGCGATGGAACCGCAACGAACCGTTGCGCTAATCCACGCCTGCAGCAGGCGGACGTCGCTCTGCCCTCCGAATCCTCAAGCGATGACGAAAGTGCTTCAGGGGGCGACGGCACCGAGATCTTTGGATATCTTGGTGTACCTCATTTTCAGCCGCAACGTCGTTCGATGGATGGTGAGAGAGCGCGAAACCGCCGAGTTGGCCAAGCCGAGCAAAATCTGAAAGCCATCAACCGGCTCGCCTGCTGAGTGACTGCGGCTCCGAGGTTGGTCTGAGCACCTAGCGTGGGCGGAAGATTGCAGACATCAGCATGGTGTTATATGGATTCCACACAGAAAGCACGAAGTACATCTTGGCCGAGCCGTCCATGTTCGGCTGCATGTAGCGGCTAATCATGTACGGACCGTAGACTCCGCCGCCAATGCTTTCGCGGCCCGGGTCGCTCTGGCCGTCATTCTGACCGCCGGCATGGATATAGTGACCGTACGCGGCGCCGGCATCGAAGATGTTCTGATATCCAGTCCACGGCCCCCATGGAAGAACTGACTGGTGCTCAAGAATGAATAGTGGATTGTCGCTGTTGTAGAGAATGATGAAGCGGCGCAGGAAAGGATTCCAGCGCACACACAACTCGCCCATCGCTCCGGACAGGAACAGCGGTTCTGCCAATTCTTCGTCCGAGGCCCAGCGTGGTTGCCCGTTGACATCGACTCCGACGAAGTACTGGTACGCGGATCGGTCTTCGATCCGCGCAAGCGGAATGTACGCCAGGTAGACATTGCTCCGCCGGTAGCCTCCACTCCCCCACACCAGGATGCCTTCTCCTTCGCCATCCGGCAATCCCGGGAAGTCCGCATTCGCCACCTGCTGCAGCGACACGTTGATGAATTTGTCACGCGACATGTCGTACAGGGGCTGACCGAAATGAATACCTCCGTCCTCTGACCGGGCAAGCACACTGCGGCCCATCGAATTGTTATCCGTATCGGGATCGGCGATGCGGTCGGTGGTGAAGAAAACGTACATGCTGGCGCGCGTGATCTGCTGCGCAGGAGTCCAGGGAAGCGTTACGTCCGAGTTGTCGTGAAAGAAATGCCGCAAGCGGCCATCAGTAGGCACTACAACCTCGAAGTTGCCGTGGCCGCCGCTGCTAAAGTTCGATTGAATCATGCAGCCCGAGCCGGTGATGTTCCCGGTGATCGTTTGAGCCCGAAGCCATGGCAGCGCGACGTTCGAGTTGTCATGGAAGTAATGCACCAATTCTCCGGCTTCGGGTACGATCACCTCGAAGTTGCCGTGTTGGTCGCTGCGAAAGTCGGATTGAATGATGCAGCCCGGCCCGGTGGCGCGCGTGCTGATCGTCTGACCGCGTTGCCAAGGCAGATTCACGTCCGAGTTGTCGTGAAAGTAATGAACGAGTTCGTGCCCTTCAAGCACCACCACTTCGAAGTTGCCATGATCGCCCGATCGGAAGTCGGATTGGATGATGCAACCCGCGCCGGATGCACGCGTGCTGATCGTCTGCGCACGCTGCCACGGCAAAGTTACGTCCGAATTGTCATGAAAGTAGTGAACTAGTTCGCGCCCTTCAAGCACTATGACCTCGAAGTTACCGTGATCGCCCGAGCGGAAGTCGGACTGGATGATGCAGCCAGGGCTGGTCGCATTTGCGCTTATTGTCTGCGCGCGTTGCCACGGGCGATTCACGTCTGAGTTGTCGTGGAAGTAGTGAACTAGTTCGTTTCCCTCGAGTACAACGACTTCGAAGTTGCCATGGTCGCCGCTATGGAAATCCGACTGGATGATCCAGCCGGAGCCCGTTGCTTGTGTGCTGATGGTCTGGGCGCGTCGCCACGGCAAAGTTACGTCTGAGTTGTCATGCCACCAGTGGGTGAGTTCTACCCCTTGCAGCGCGACGACTTCGAAGTTGCCATGGTCGCCATCTCGGAAATCGCTCTGGATGAGGCACGCCGGACCACTCTGACTTCGATCAATGCTGACGCCGTCGGCGGGCACGCAGAAAGCTCGTTGATCGATGTTGTCCACGTGTGGAAAGGTGGGATTGAAGTCCAGCCGGATGCCGTAGCTTGGGTCAATATCGGTGGTCGACGCGATGCTGTCCAGGGCACCCTCCGGATCTTTCCGAATGTTCCCGTCGGTATTGGTGTCCCCGAAAAGAAAGACGGCGCGGCCCTCGTGCTCGAAGGATTGCCCGAGGTCGAGACCGACCACGCCGAAGCGGTTCGCGGTCTGGCTGAGTGTAGGAATGCCGCGCTGCCTGTCGAATTCGCCGGTAAGTTGCGCGACTTTAATCGTCTGCTGAAAATCCGGCGAGTTGATCAATGGTTCGCCGAAGGTTGGCAAGACCTGGGCGCGCCACCATGGCAAACCGGGGTCAACGTTATGGTGCCAGTAATGCACGACTGACTGCGAAAGCTCGCAAGCAAGAACCTCGAAGTTGCCCGGACCGCCGGGGCCGAAATCGCTCCTGGCGATACATCCCGGTCCCGTCGAAGCCACACTTACCGTCTGGCCTCGCTGCCACGGCAGGCTCACGTCCGAATTGTCGTGGTAGTAGTGAACCAGATCGTTCCCTTCGAGAACCACGACCTCGAAGTTTTTATGCGAGCCGCCGAATCCCCCTTGGATGATCGAACCCGGACCGGTCGCGGTCGAGGTGATGACCTGGGCACGCGCCCACGGCAGCGTCACATCCGAATTGTCGTGGAAATAATGAACCAGTTCGTTGCCCTCGAGGACGACGACCTCGAAATTGCCGTGATCTCCGCTGCGGAAATCCGACTGGATGATCGCGCCTGGACCGGTGGCACTCGTACTGATGGTCTGGCCGCGCTCCCAAGGCAGCGTCACGTCGGAGTTGTCGTGAAAGTAGTGAACCAGTTCGTTGCCTTCGAGGACGACGACCTCGAAATTGCCGTGATCGCCACTGCGGAAATCCGACTGGATGATCGCGCCTGGGCCAGTCGTTCGATCGCTGATGCGTTGCCCACGCTGCCACGGGAGGGTGACGTCAGAGTTGTCGTGGAACCAGTGCCACAATTCGTTACCCGACCACAGCACAACTTCGAAGTTGCCGTGATCCCCACTATGAAAATCGCTTTGAATCATAGAGCCTGGCCCCGAGGCAGCGCCCGGCAGCGTCTGGGCCATTCCCCATTCGATACCATCGGCTCCGGGTGTGCCGTACAGATGGTGCAACTGTCCGTCACGAAAGAGGACTGCTTCAAGGTTGCCGTGATTCCCTGAACTGAAGTCGCTCTGGATGATGCTCGCGGGGCCTACATGGTTCATACGATTTCACTCCTGCGATTGGGGATAAGCATTCTCAAGAAACTCTGTTGCTTTTCAACGAGGCCGTGCACTCTTTCTGCGATGACGCACAAGTAAAGGACATGACTGCCAGTCCCATTCAGTGAGCCTCTGGAAACAGAAGCATTTCGAAAGTATAGTGAGTTGAGTACGGGAACCGCATCAGATTCATGAAGTTTTTTAATTGTATTCACGGAGGGGTAGCGCACTACGTTCGATCCTTCGAGCGCAACAAGTGCGAAGTTATGTTTGCCGGCCACAACAAAGTCAGTCTGACTGAAACAATCGACAGCGCTCACCGCAGGACCGACCAATGACACTGGCGCAGATTGTGCGCTCTTATGCGACGCGCACACGAGAGAGACAATGAATGCGCCGGCAACTCGGACAAGGTTGTACGATCCGCTCATGAAGCCTCCCGATCAAAAAGGTTGAAGGGGCAACCAAGATACATACGTGCTGTCGAAATTCCATCCGGGAGCGACTTCCTGGAGGACGTGCGTAATGGAAGGGTCAAACAAGAACTTTCCAGTGAATATCATGATGCCCTGATTCACGCTGACGGTGTCGAAGGTTGTCGAGACCGCACCGGAGACACTGCGAAAGAGGAATTCTCCTGGCTGCGAAGCCGGTTCCCATCGAGCCTCGTTTGGATGCCAGTATCCATCGATCTTCTGGTTCGGCAAGAGGCGGACTTTGTCGGCAATCACGTCCGTTTCGCCTTGGCGGAAAAAGCGCCAGATCATAGATGACATATCGAGATCGACTTCGAAGAGCTCGTGGGTTATGGAGGAGTCGAAAAGAAACTGGCCGCGCCATTCGGTGCGGCCATTCTGCATCCGGATAGACGTGAAGCGCGTGGAAGGGGCGCCGTTGGCCGCGTAGAACACCAGCGTTGTGCCCTCCATCGCCCAGCGATGCTCATTAGCGTTTGTGGGAATATCGAATCCGCCACCATCAAGGAGGCGCACAACGGGGAGCAGGGTGATTTCGCCGGATTCAGTAAGACGCCGGAATTGCCAGGTCTTTCCGACGATACTGAAGTCGACCTCGGACAGCAGGTGACGGACAGAGGGATCGAGGAGGGAGAAGCCGCTGAGCACCTGCTTGCCGTGCTGTTCGAGTCGGAGCGTGAAGCGCGTGGACGGCGCGCCGCCCTGCGCGAAGAACGTAAGTAAGTCGCCATCGAAGCCCCACCCCGCTTCATTCGGGTGCGAATATCCCTGGATCTGGCCATTGCCCAGCAGCGTGATCTGCTCCGCAATAACGGACTGATCCGACCGGGAAAATTGCCAGACAACCCCGGAATTCGGACGCCCTGTAAGCAATCCCTCTTGAGATCGACCGGCGCTGGCAAAGTCGCGCAGCGTAATCAGGCCTTGCGAGGATTGAAAAGCTGCGCGCAGCGAATAATCCGGTTGTGTCGCGAACTGGGGCTGGAATGCCATGTAGAGGATGGGTGGACTGAAGAGGTCAAAGGCAGTATCCGCATTATCAAGAGCGAGAAGTAGTGGACCGTAGTAGGTAGCCGCTAGCCCTTCTGCAGGCGCCGCTCCCGGGCTCTGGCGGGGCGACATGTCGAGGCTGAGGGCGATTGCATCGCCGGAGCTCCACTCGCGGGTGATGCTGCAATAGGCGCCGCTGCTGCACGAGACGGCCACGCCGTTCACGGCAACCGTGCTATTTTGCGACCACGCCGGAATGCGCAGTTGGATGGTGAATACGGAGGACGCGGACACCTCCACGGCGATCGCGATTGCGCCGCTCGCGGGGTAATTGGTGCACTGAGTAAGTGTCACCGCCGTTCCGACTGGAGATGAAAGAGAGGCGGTCAGGGGTCCATAGAAGTTGACCACGACAGCGTCCTCTGACCGCATGACTGCCCATTCGGCCAGGCAACCGATTCCCCGAGGACCGTTGGTGGCGCAGCAACTTAGTTGGGAATAGGTGTCGCGGGCTTGCCATGCAAGGTCGTAGTAGGCGGGCAGCCGATAACCAACGCGATCGGCAGGTGGCGGCGTGGTCTCGATTGGGATGCCGCCCATTGGCGTGTGGTAAGTCCAAAGGCGGCCATCGGCGGTTTGCGCCCCAAGAATTGCGTTGAAGAGGCTCAGTTCCAACTCGTCGGCAACGGTGGAGTCAGCCGTGATGCGCAGCATGTCAATCGACAGCGCCATCCAGGCTACGGTGCCGCAAGTCTCGATGTAACGCGGGTCAAACGGGTTGCCGGTCGCGGCCTCGCCAGAGGTAAAACCGCCGCTGGCGTGACGATCAAACTGACGGATGCTGCCCCAGATCTGTTCGTACGCTTGACGGTAGCTTTCCTGGCCGGTAATAAAGTAGAGTTCGGCAATCGCCTGAACGTCATGAAGAGTTTCCCAGCGCGGCCGGGGACCATTGTAGAAATCGCGTCCGGCGAGGGCGTGTTCGAGGAAGCGGTTGACGCCTGTGGGACTGGCCCAATCGGACTCGATCCCGAGGGCCAATTGAAGGTATTTGTCTTGACCGGTGAATTCGTAAAGCACCGTCAGAGCATGCGCGATCGTCTGATTCTTTTCGGCATCGGCGAGATCGTCGGTGGCAATGGCCGTCACACGATTGAGATAACGGGCGCAAGCGAGGTCGGCCGCTCGTTCACAAGCCGCGAGGGCATCATTATCGCTGGTCTGCTCATACCAACGCAGAAGTCCGAGGATGACGTGGTACTGGCCCCAGAGGTCCCACTGAAGCGGAAGTCCCAGAGAGCCGTCCGTTCCCTGGGTAGCGATCAGCTGCGAGACAAATTCACGCAAAACGACAGCGAGAGCAGGGTTCGAGGTCAAGCGAAGAGATTGCACGGCAGAGATAAGATACTTTCCGGCGAACTCGCCTGCCCACTGAACCGGGTTGTCCGGGAGGTTGAGACGCTGGTTGAAGATCTCGATCATGCCGGGGTTCGTGGCTGGGGCTGGGATGAGCCAGTTGGATTCATTGGCGCCAATGCGATCGCCGATCAAGCCGCCGATCGTCAGGCGTAGTTCGGGAGGAGCGGCGAGGGCTGGATTGAGAAGGCGGTGGGTGGGTAACGGCATCGAGAAAGGCGCTCCTGTTTTGGAAGTAACGCCGCGACCGCAGCGGGGAAGGGCCTGTTATCGCAAGAGTACAGCAGAGTGACGGAGGTTCCATGAGTTTGAGACAGGTATTTTTCGAGCTTAGTGTCGAAGTTCTTCTTTCGAAAGCGTGAGCGACGGGCTGGGCGCGGATGGGTTGATCCACACTGCGGTGGGTATGGGCGGATGCTTTGGAGAGGCGCGAACGAAGCGTTCTGGTTTTTGGCGTAGGCTTTGTCGAGGACTGTTTGCCGCTGCTCGATCACCGCACTGGCCGAGCTGTAGTGCAGCATTTCAGGGGTCAGCTGGGCGATACCGCCGTGATGATGTTCGCGGTTGTACCAGAGGAAGAAGACTTGGCAGAAGGCCCACGCGCCGCGCCGCGGGGCTGTATGGCGCGATCATCCCCGACTTGCCGTTCGAAGAAGGCGATGAGCTGTTCAAGGCTTTCGATATTGCGCAGCTCGATCCCGTATTCATCTATTCGCCCAATACGCCGCTGAAGACTTCGCGGAAGGGGCACAGGAATGCACAAGACATTTCACGTCAGCACCTCGTATCCCACATGAACGCGGCTCCAGGCGCGAATCTCTCAATGTTGCCCGGCTTTTCCTTCGACTTCTAGCGGAACGGGAGCTTCTCGCAGAAATTGCCGGCACTGATTCTCTCGCCTGCTCCGCTCCTCTGCTCCATGGGTTCCATTCATGGATGCTGGAGCGATGGGGCGTGACGCGAGTGGCCGGCGTGGATCAACTCTGGCGAGCAGATATTACTTACGTCCGGCTGCGCGAGGAGTTCCTCTTTCTGGCCGTGATTCTCGACGCTTATTCGCAGCGAGTCATTGGCTGGGCGCTGGATCGCAATATGAAGACCAGTTGACGTTGACGGCGCTGCGCATGGCAATCAAGCAGCGCGGAATTCAGCCCGGACTGGTGCATCACTCCGATCGCGGCAGCCAATACGCGAGCAACGATTACACGGATCTGCTCAAGGCCAACGGAATCCGATCAGCATGAGCCGCAAAAGCAATCCGCAGGACAACGCGGCCTGCGAGTCGTTCATGAAAACGCTGAAGTACGAAGAGGTTTTGCGCAACGAATATCGCGACCTGGCCGACGCTTTCGTCTCGATCCCCGAGATCCTGGAAAAGGTATACAACGAGAAACGCCTGCACTTGGCGCTCGGTTATCTGCCTCCAGTTGAACACGGGAAGACTGCTCTATTACGCGCCTTCAATGATCCCGGTCCAAGAGTTAAAGCGGCGGTTGCGACAACGCTAGCGAACTGCGATCGTTAGAACTGCTCATAAATCACTAAACTCTGAACCTTGCGTGAATATTGCAGGCGAATAATAGACGAAACTCCCGTCGATTGCCAAGATCCGCAATTGTAGCTTCGTATTCCTTCCGGCGCAGTTCCAGAAGCACAACCCTGAATATCTCGTCTATCTGGGCCAGCATCCCGGCGGAGGTGATTGGATCATATAACCTCGCCTTCTCTGAGGCAGGATCGCCCAGACAGGTTGCTTGTCACAACGGGAATGGGAAGCACCCTCATCGGCACCCTCAAGAGGATCCGTGTAAGTAACTGTTTTAAAATATGTTACGCGAGTTTTCGAGAGTCGATTTGCAGAAAAGTCATGCTTTTGGTGCAAAACAGTCTTGTTGGGACAGATTTTGGATGTCAAACCTCTGCCGAACAACGGCAGAGGTCACACGTCCTCAGACCCCTGCTGTGCAACGGCACGGGTCCATTTTTCCAGACCTCCGCCGCTGGAGGGCAGCGGTATGGGCCAAAAAGCAGAGGTCTGCGAGGGTGCTGGGCAATTTCTTGTAGTGCTTTTAAAGGACTTGGAGTGCCCTTGTTACCCATCAATGCCCATGGATTCAATGGGTTACGCTCAAAAGCACTTCTGTCACGGCAGAGGTCGCGGGTTCGAGCCCGTCGTCCCCGCCATCATTCTAAGGCACTTAGTATGATGGGTGACCCCCCAAAAACAGTGGTCGCGGGTTTGATATGGGTGCAATAGGCATCCTCCCCAGCCTTCTGTGGGTGTATTTCATCCTTCGTTTCACCCAGATTCGGAACCATCAACCTTACAACCTTGCTCTGTGCGACTCGCTTGTTCGAGTTCACTACTATCTCGCTTGAAAACGAAGCGGCAAAGCAGAAGATCATTCTGGCTCGAAGGACGGGGTTTATCGCCACGCTGAGGCTTTGGGCCGGTATAGCCGTGTTAGGGATGAAGGCGATAGCTTACATGCCCCGGAAGTTGTCAGGGCCATGAAACCGCAGGCCGGTGGCGATGAAAACGAGCTCTCAAAACCATTCCGGGCCGAATTACCCGTTGGGAACGCAGTCCTATGGAGCGCCGCGGGGACGCAGAGCGCAGCGAATCGAGGCCGTACTGGCCACGGCTTCGAGTTCGTGGATGCCCGGTTAGGTTTCATGCTCGATTCCCGTATCCAGCGAGGGCTCTTCCGTCAAGGCGGACCGGTCCGCGTGAATTGGAATTCCGCTGATAAGGCTCTGATAGTTTGTGAGGCGTTTGCCGAGAATCACCACGCCCTTGGAAGTGATTTCATACTCGCGAATATCCTTGGCGTGATTTCCACCCCGCATCTTGATCACCACCATGATCTTGCGAAGCTGGCCATCGATGGAGACGTAGCGCATCCGGATGATGTCATCGCAAAGGAAAGAAATGGAGTAGGTGCTGAACGGAAATTCGGTGAAAGACTCATCCACTTCAACCGTGCTTAGAATCGTCACCCCGATTGCCGTTAGAGCGAAAATCATCCGGTAGAGAGACTCGCGAAAGTCGGCGCGGAAGCCGGGCGACAGAGCCATCTCAAAGCCCGCCAGGGAGTCGATCACCAGGCGCTTGGCGCCAATCTTCTGCACCGAATCGAGAATCGACTGCATGGTTTCATCCACCGAGAGGTCGAGGGGACGGAGATAGAGGATGGTGAGTTTCCCATCTTTCTGCGGCGTCTCCAGATCCAAACCCAAATTGGTGGCCCGCAACGCATACGCTTCCGGGCGTTCTTCAAAAACCGCTATGATTCCTGGTTCCCCCTGGCGCGTGCCTTCAGCAATGAATTGGGTTGCCAGGACCGATTTCCCAGTTCCCGAAGACCCTGCCACGAGTATGCTATCGCCCTCGGGCACACCCCCATCCAGCATCTTGTCCAACTCCGGAATGCCGAACGAAAGGCGCCGGCCGCTGGGCGGATTTCTCTTGTGTGCGGTCAACCCAAAGGTGCGCGAGAAGGCTTGCACACCGGCATCGGTTATGCGGAATGTGTGCAGTCCCGGCACGGAATCCTGACCGCGCAGTTTTATCACCTGCAACTTCCGCACAATGGAATTTCGCTCCGCCGTTTGGCGCAGCCAAAACAGACCATCGGCGACGGTAAAGATGGGATTATCACGTAGCTCCTCCTCGGCATATTCCCCGATCAGGAAAGTCGTAGCCTGCCAACTGGCCAGAAACAGGGCTAGCCGTTGAATGAACGATTGCAGATCCATATCGCTTTCCGGCTTCCGAACCATGGTGCGGAAGGAGTCCACAACGACGACGGCGGGGTTAGCTTTTTCAACTTCTCTGGTGATTTCCTCCAAGACCGCACCCAGGTCCTTCTCCAGAACAACCTGGCTCAGGTTGATAAAGCGAACGGAGTCCGGCAGCATGGCCGGATCGAAGAATGTGTACTGCTGCTGGTATCGCAGCATTTTTATGGTTGATTCGCCCAGAACCGTGAAATAGAGCGCAGGACGCTCCGGGGTAGCATTCGCAAACACGAACTGGTGAGCGAGCGTCGTCTTGCCGCTTCCGGGTGCTCCCGCGATGATGTTGAAGGAGAATTCGGGCAAACCGCCGCCCGCAATCTCATCAAGGCCCGGAACTCCGGTGGTTAGCTTGTTGATCTTCACTTTGTCTTGGGTGCTCACGCTTTTCTCCCGTTCTCGGAAATGGAATCGTCAAGTGCTGAACCTGACCAGGTATCCCGTAGCAGTCTCAACGTCAAGGTTTCGCCAAGGAGGAGAAGAAGCAGGCCAAGTAAGCTGGCGATGAGGATGATTCCCCCTTCGCCAGCCGGGAACTCGCCAGCCCGAACCTTGTCGATGTCCAATCGATGTTCAATCTCGCCCAGCCCGTGTAATGAACCATCCGCAGAAACCCGCACCGCGCTAAGGATGGGAACTTCTGTTCTGGCCAACGTCAAGGCGCGAAAAGCGAGCGCGTGGAAGGCCGCAACTCCGGCAAACTCACCAAGACCCTGGCGCAGCTTCTCGTAGACGCGAAGGGTTGCGGAGTCCGCAGGATCGGAGGTCTTGTCCGCAAAGGCTTCGTAAGCAAGAAGACGCTGAGTCAAATCTCGCATTCTTGGAGGAGTCGTCATGTTCAACCGTGAATTGTTAGAGCTAGCGGATCTCGATAACGGTTCCGCGCTTCGTGGGGTCGGGGAGATGATTCCGCATTCTCCTAAGCGAGCTTGCGGTTGAGGTGTTTGCCCTCCAGAGACACTCTGGGGCGCAGCGTTGGAGGAACTCAATTCATATATCGATTCGTTTCCCGGTTAGGTGCGTCTTCTTGTGAGCCGCCAGCCTTGCTTCGGATGAGTGTGAAAATGTCCAAAACCGTGGCAATGCCGCGAATGTTTCCCGCGACGCTCGTTAGCCCATCTTCCATACCGGGATGTTTGGCGGCCAGGGTTTCAATGTGCTCGCTGATACTCCGCAGCCGGTCAATTTCCAACAGAAGGTCCTCGAAAGCCGCAGCCATTGCCAGCCCATCGGCCGCCGAGTTTGTCGTATCCGCTATGGACGGGGCCGGTTGTGTCCCGATGTCAGCCTGTAGGCGTAAATCTTCGATCAAACGCAGCGTTGTTGCCTCGCCAAGGAAGGTGAGAAACATTCCGAGCAGTTGCGCGATCAGAATGATTCCGGCCTCGCCGTCCTCATCCGGGTCCGTCTGGGATTCAACTTCGGCGAGACCGCGCAAGCCCCCATTGGCCGTTACCTGCACCGTATTGAGCCGGGGAGATTCCGACCTGGCCAAAGCCAAAGCACGGGAAGCGAGCGCCTGAAAACCGTCAACTCCCACAGGTGCGCCGAGCTGCCGGCGCAGCCTCTCATACACCCGCACGGTTGCAGCTTCGGTATGAAGGGAGGACGCAGCTGCATCGGCCTCTGAAGCAACAAGGCTGCGGGCCAATTCACGCGTCCTTTTTGGAGGAAGCATCGGTTCCGTTCTTTCCGTTCACACCTTACGTCTGCGTCTTGAGCGTAAAGCACTTACTGCAATGACGCTATCATGACGATCGCTTCTGTGGTGAGATTCCCGACGGGATTCTTCAGACTCAATTTGACGCCATGCGATCCAGGGTAAATGAAAACCTCTCCGGAAAGATGAGCAAACTTGGACAGATTGACTCGCCGCCTGAGGAATCCTATAGCGAAGTTTGATTGAAGTGTGGAACCGCGCATTCCTTGTGGTCCGTCGTCGACTGAACGACCTCGGCATCAGCTCCTGATAGATCATCCGAAACCGCTCCCGGATCGAGGGTCGCGAAGGCGCAGACTAGGGGAGTTCGCTTATCGGTTAAGCTCTACCCCGTTGCCGGGTTTGAATTTTCACTCCATCGACCGCTGCTGGGCGCCGTAAGTCTCCTTCCAGACAAGTCCGGGGCAGGACGGCCCTGGCCTGCGGAACATTCTGGGTAAGCCCAGGGCTCCGGCTTCGAATTCGAGCCAGAACAAAGTGTGCAACATTGAGCAGCCGACGCGTCGCGGACCGCCTCATCCTTATCCCAGTTCGCTGAAAAATCGTTCGGGTCCAAGAGACGGCCGAACGATGTGGTGATTGAGATGGAAGATCCCCGGTGCAGAATCGTGGCGATTGAGATGGACGACCCTCGGTGCAGGAGCCAGTTCAATGCCGTGGTGATTGAGATGGAAGACCGTCGTTGCGAGAGCCTGCTCGATCGCTTGGAACTTGAGATCGAAGACGCCCGATGCAATCGCACGGCGATTAAGACGGAAGACCCTCGCTGCGAGAGCCTGCACCTGGCCTGGTGATGGGGACATCTCATCGGTCACCCCTATCCGCCTGTCACTCAGGTCAGCTGCGCATCCATGCTATGACCTGGAGCGTTTCAGGCAGACGTTCCCCACGCCGAGGCTGGGCCTGGCGGTCCGGCGGTCGATTCTCCAACGAGCAATTACGACCAGCCATCAGCAATCCCATTGTTAGATAGTGGTCGATACAAGGCTCTCCATCCGGCAAGGAAACTTTCCTAAAAGAGGGCCTTACATGGTCGCAGACGGTCAAGATGCAAAAAACCGTCCATGGACCTTAACGAATTGACAACAACCACCGAACAGAGGAGGGAACCACGATGAAACCGAGCACGGACGATAGGACAACAGGCAAGCTTCACGAAGTCAAAGGTGCAATCAAGCAGAAGGCCGGCGAAATTACCAGCAATCCCAACCTTGAAGCGAATGGCAGAGCTGAAAAGAATGCCGGGAAAGTTCAAAACGCTGTCGGCAAGATTGAAAAGGCAGTGGGAGAGTAAGCACATCACCATCGAACTCAGAGACGAGAAAGGTCAAGAGAGCATGGCGCAATCAGTGTTGGAACAGATGGGCGTACAGATTGACGAGACAGCGCGCAGGGCTTCGCGAGCGGCGTCCGCCGTTTCGGATGCGCTTGAGGATGGCGTAGCATCGGCTCGGCAAGCCGCGAAACAAGGCAGCGACGCCGTCGCAGAGCTTGTTGAAGACACGAAGAGACGAGTAAAACGACATCCGATTGAAACAGTGATGGCGGCATTCGCAGCAGGCATCGCGGCGGGAACCCTGATGGGCTGGATGATGAAGCGAAGGCAAAGCTAGCAGGCGACAGAGAACCAGCGAGAAACGGAAACGATGAGGAAGAGGACCGGAACACTGGTTCCTCTTCACTCATTGTTTCAAGGCGTCAGAGCGCTACATCCCTGTTCAATCCACGGTGTGGCTGTTGACATGGCTGCGCCGACGGGGATGCTCCATCGAGCGCAGGATTCGCAGCCGGAGCAAACGGAAGCGTCCGCGCCCGCGCGGGTCGAGAGTCAATTTGTGACCGTCAACGTGGCCGTGTTGCTGGCAGCGGAAACGCCGTTCCCATCGGTGACCACCACTCTGAATTGAAGGCCGTTGAAGGCTGGGGTCGTGGCAACAGTGGTGAGCTTGGGAGAGTTGTAGCCTGTGCCCGCGGCGAAGGGCTTCCAGGTCGATCCGGAAAGGTACTGCCAGACGTAGGTGAGGGTGGGCGTGCCGGTAGCCGTCATATTGAAGGTCGCGGTGCTCCCGGCGGCCACCGATTGGCTTACCGGCTGGCTAGTGATAACAGGCCCCGTCACCGTTAGTGTGACCGTGTTGCTGGTTGCCGTTAGACCCTGCCCGTCGGTCACCACCACGCGGAACTTCAGGCCGTTGAAGGCTGGGGTGGTGGCGACCGTGGTCAGGGTCGAAGTGTTGTAGCCTGTGCCCGCTGCAAAGGGCTTCCAGGTCGAGCCCGACAGGTATTGCCAGGCGTAGGTCAGGGTTGGCGCACCGGTGGCCACTACGCTGAAGGTAGCGGCGGAGCCCTCAGGCACTGTCTGGCTCACGGGCTGCGTGGTGATCGTCACCCCGGTCGCGGCCGTATACAAGTAGTCACCGTGCACCGTGGTCTTGCCTGATGTGGTATTCAGCTGCACGTAGAGTGTGGCCCCATTGGTGGGAAGGCCGCTCACCGTGACCGAAGTCGCTGTCGTCTCGTGCGAGTCATACACGTTGTCGGTGCCCACGCCCGCCGTCCCGATCCACAGCGAATATCCGGTAGCTCCGCTGAGGGGCGTCCAGGTAAACGTTACGGAAGGTCCCGCCAGCAGGCTGCCCGGAGCGGGAATGTACAGTGTGTCGGCCGCCAGCCCATTCACCTGGATGGGGCTCGACTGCGCTGTCAAATTCGCTGCGTATCCAACCGACAGCGTGGCCGTCAGCAGGTCGTTGCTGGCCGGCGCCGAAACCACCAAATTGCCGAAGGTTGCCGATCCCGACGCGAAATTCGCCGCCGTCGTTCCGCCCAGGAACCCGGCGCTGTCGGTCATGGAGACCGTGTTGGTTGGTATCGCCGCTACAACGCCGCTTTCGGTAATTTGCACCACCGGCGCAGGCAGCAGCGCCAGCCCCACTGGAAAACTCGAAGGCGGCTCTGTGGTAAAGGCGATCGCATAGTTCGTCTCCACAGCGCCGGAGTCCACAAACCAACCCGGGCCGCCCGAGCACAACTGATCCAACGGGAACCCGCGCTGGTCTGGACCGGCACTATCACCCCCGTAAGGAGTGCCTTGATTGATTCCTAGTCCGGCACAGATGGCCGGGCTTCCGGGCAGCGGGGCCATGGTCTGTGTCGGCCCGCCGTAGTAGCCCAGCGGCGCAAGACCAGGGTTCCCCACGCCCACCACCTCGCCGCCGAAGGGGTTCCAGTCCCCGGAGATGTCGGGAGCCGTGTTCCCCGACACGATGGTGTTCGCAGTGTTGATGTTGTATTGAATATCGCCCGGCCCGCAGCAGAGCACGCCATAGATGCCGCCTGCGCAGCCACCTGTATTGCCTGTGATGGTGTCGTCGCTGAAGAAAGTGTTGATGTCGCTGCTGCCGACCGAAACTGCGCCGCCGCAGGTGGACTGGTTGCCGGTGAATGTGCTGTCGTTCACAAAAACGTAGTTGCCGCTGTTGGTAAAGATGGCCCCGCCGGCACCCCCGGCCAGGTTCGCGGTGTTGCCGACAAACGTGCTGTTGTTCACACCCAGGAAGTTGTTGTTGTAGATGGCCCCGCCCTGGCCACCGTTGGCGGTGTTGCCGGAGAAGGTGCTGTTGTTCACCGTGATTGAACCTTGGTTGTTGATCCCGCCACCGCCGACGCCGGGGCTTGCTCCGTTGCTGATGGTCAGGTCGTTCAGGGTGGCCGCCGCCGTGCTTGAGGGCACGGTGAAGACCGTGTACTGGCCCGCTCCGTTCACCGTCAGCAGGTTGGTCAGGGTTGCGCCCGCGCCCGTCGTCGGCCCGGCAATGGAAGTATTGGTCGGAATGGTCAGCGTTCCCGCCGAGCCCAGCGTGATGGTCTGCGGCGCGGCAAATTTCGTCGTGTCGAAGCCGATGATCCCCGCTCCAAACGCCGCAGAGGCCAACAGCGCGTCGCGCAGGCTGCAGGCGGCATCCGTTCCCCTTGTCGTGGCAGTTTGCACGGTGCAGTGGCCCGTCACGCCGGCATCGTCGGCCGCTGTGGTCACCACCAGGTTCGGCGTCAACACCGTAATCGGACCTGAAGTTGCATTGATGCTGTTGTTCGCCGTGTCTGTTACCGTGATTGTCTGCTTGCCCAGAGTCACCAGCGCCGCCGCGAAGATTCTCGGCCCACCCGGCAGTGTCGAAGTTCCGGGAAGAATCGCGCCTGGGTCGGTGCTGCTGAATTTGACCTGTGCGGTCGTGGCATTGCCGTAGACATCGAAAGCCGTAACCGTGAACGGGAACGCTCCGCTGACGTATGCCACAGACTGAACATTGCTGATTTGCACACCCACCGCAACTGCGCCAGCCACCGTGAAGCTGCCAGCGCTCGTCAGCGTGGAGGTCGTCGTATCCGTCGCCGTAATCGTCTGTATCCCCGCCGTCTTCAGCGTGACCGTCGTCTGGCCCAAACCCCCAACCAGCGTCAGTGTCCCCGGATTGACGAACAGCGGATCGGAACTGGAGAACCCGACCGTGCCGTTGTAGCCGACCGCCGGCGTTCCGACCACAGTCAAAGCTGCAATTTTAATCGTGAACGGAGAGCCGGCGACTACCGAGGCAGTGGTCGTGATCGCGAATTGCGTTGCCGTATCGCTCACCGCCGTCCCGCTCACCGCAATCGACTGTTGCGTCTCGCTCACATTCAGCGCGTTGTCGGTGAGAGTCACTTCTTCGCTCAATGGCGAGCCGAGAACCCCGGGGGTGAAGTCGATGGGCAGATCGCACAGCAGCCCGGCTTTCAAACTGGTCGAGCCGGCGCATGCGCTTGAGTCACCGCCGGCCTCAGGAAAATCTGCCGGATAACTTAAGGCCGTCAACTGCAGTGCGGCGTTGCCGGCGTTCTCCAACCGCTCCGTT
>Ga0302319_10004049_pt1 | contig 30274 bp, 21 predicted proteins | sample Bog_T0_2_FD_203319 | JGI IMG/M metagenome (GOLD analysis project Ga0302319, IMG submission 203319) | Peat permafrost microbial communities from Stordalen Mire near Abisko, Sweden - Bog_T0_2 | ecosystem: Environmental > Terrestrial > Soil > Wetlands > Peat | place: Sweden: Abisko, Stordalen Mire... | reverse complement strand
GAGGAATCGAACTTCCTGCGGTCGGAAAAACATTGTCGAACGCATTTGTTTCACACGTCGCCTTCGTGCCGGACAGGCCGGACATTTTGACCGAATTGATTAAGTCGTTGCGCGGGGTGGCGGCGCATCGCGGAATTAAGTTGCTCACGCTGGGATTCGCCGCCAACGACCCGCGGCTGACCTGGTTGCGCAGAAACTTCCGTGGCCGGGAATATCGCAGCCGGCTCTATCTGGTCCGCTGGCCGGAATTCGGTGGCAAGGCACAGGACCTCGACGGACGGGTACTGGCCCCGGAGGTGGCATTAATATGACCAGCTCGAATGGAATCCAATTTAAGCTCGTATCGCGCGCTGACCTGACCAACGCGCAAAGGAATGATATGTTCCGCTTGCTGGAACAGCATTTCAGCGGCGTATCGCACCAGCAGTTCGCGCGTGACCTGGCCGAGAAGAATCTCGCGCTCCGGTTGCAGCGGGATGGCAGGCTGGTGGGCTTCTCGACCCTGCTGGCGTATTCAACCCGCTTTGAAGGCGAAACGGTCAATGTGATTTATTCCGGGGATACCATTGTGGCACCGGAGGCCTGGGGCACGACCGCCCTGCCACGCGCGTGGGTGGCGGGGGTGGAAGCGCTGCGCGCAACCCTTCCACCGGGAAAATGTTTCTGGCTCCTGCTTACCTCGGGCTTCCGCACTTACCGCTTTTTGCCCGTGTTTTGGCGTGAATTCTTTCCACGGTATGACCGGCCAACGCCATCGGAAATGGCTCGTCTCCTAGGTCACGTGGTACGGGAACGATTTGGCAGCCGGTTCCATCCGTCCACTGGCATCGTGCGTTTTGATCACCCCCAAAGACTGCGTGCCGGGCTCGAAGAAATTCCCGCGAGCCGAAACCATGATCCCCACATCGCGTTCTTCCTCTCGCTTAATCCTGGCCATGCAAACGGGGATGAGCTGGCCTGCCTCACTGAGCTATGCCCGGAAAACCTGACCGCCGCCGGTCGGCGGATGATGCCTTCACGCTCAAATGAACTGGCCAGCCACCACTGCTAATTTGGCGTGGGTTGGCAGCAGCCTGCCGGCTTGGAGCGCATTCCGGCGTGCGCTGCTTTGGCCGGCTGAAACACAATGGAATCTCTTGCGGAATTTGCTGGCCAACAACTCCGATTGTGCCTATGGGCGCGCTCACAGATTTGGGCAGATCAGAGACTATGCTGATTTCGCGCGCAATGTTCCCCTGGTCGATTACGGAAATCTTATACCCTGGATTGATCGAATCCGGGAAGGCGAGCAAGGCGGCCTGACGGAAGCAAGGGTGACGCATTTGATTCCCACCAGCGGTTCGACCGGCGCGCGGAAATTGATTCCGTTCACACGACAACTGCAAGGGCAATTCAACCGCGCCATCAGCCCATGGATCACCGACCTCGCATTGAGGCATCCTCAAATGTTGTTGGGTCCTGCATATTGGTCTATCACGCCCCCTCAACGAACGTTGGTCTCGGAATCCTCGGTCATACCCATTGGCTTTGCCGACGACGCCAGTTATCTGGGAGGCGCAAAAGGCCAACTCGTGCGCACGGCGATGGTGATACCGGACCAGCTGGGTAATTTAGATAATCTTGACGAATTTCGATTCCGCACTCTTTTGTGCCTTCTGGGCGAGCGGGACCTGCGCTTGATTTCGGTCTGGCACCCATCATTTCTCTCACTCCTGCTGGACGCATTGCCGGGTCATTGGGAAAAAATCCTCGCGCAACTAGGCCAAAAAGATAAACGACGCGTTCATGATTTGGAGCGCGCGAATCCGCATCAGCCGGAAACGCTCTGGCCAAGCCTGAAAGTCATTAGTTGTTGGGGCGATGGTCATGCGGCTCTGCCCTTGGCTGAACTTCGCCAGCATTTTCCAAATGTGTTGGTGCAGGCTAAAGGACTGCTCGCCACCGAAGCTTTCGTAACCATCCCATTTGCCGGATCCCACCCGGCAGCAATCTGTTCCCATTTTTTTGAGTTCGTTGACAAGGGAGGCCAAATTCATCGAATCGGCGAATTGTGCGAGGGTGGCGCTTACGACGTTGTCGTCACCACCGCAGGTGGACTGTGGCGGTACCACACGCATGATGAGGTGCGGGTAACCGGATTCGCCGGCAAGACGCCAACCCTACAGTTCATTGGTCGGAACGGCAACGTCTCCGATTTATTCGGCGAAAAGCTCGCGGAGACCTTCGTGGCTGACGTCATTCAGCGGACTTTTGCCTTGTCCGTCTCGAAACCACGGTTCGCACTGCTTGCCCCGGATCAAGATGCCACGGGCTGGCGTTATATACTCTACATGGAAGGAGATGTTCCCCACGGCGCCGCGGAAACTCTCGATCGGAACTTGCGCCAGAACCCCAACTACAGCCATTGCCGCGCCTTGGGCCAGCTTCACCCGGTCGAAATATTCCGCATCACAAGCTCCGGATATGAGTTGTTTGTCAAACGGCTGGTTTCCGAAGGCAAGCGTCTCGGTGATATCAAGCCAGTGCCTTTAAGCTGCACTCCTGGTTGGTCGCAGACTTTTGTTGCGAATTGAGATGAGTTTACGTGAACGCCAATGAGGAGTGGCCAAGCCTCAAGGGCCACGGAAGATCGGAATGGTTTGGAAATTCCTCTTGGAGTCGGGTAATTTATTTTTGCCATGAACGAAAATCAGTCAGATCAAGAGCCCGACGACAAAGAGACGCCGCTTGATCCGGCTGTGACGGCAGACTTGTTTCGAGAATGGCGAACGCCTCGTTTTGGTCGCGCCAACCCGGAACGGATGAATAATCTGGTCTGGGAGTGGCTGATTCGATCCAGACTCGATGCCTATTCAGCAACCCAAAAACTCAGCACGTCTTCGGCGTTGGTGGCCGGCCCCGGGTGGTGCTTTAACAGATTCGGCCAAAGTTCAACCAAACTTCCGGATGGCCGCACGGTGCTGATCGCTGGAGAGCATGAGGATCACTATGATCCAGATTTTAACATCTACAATGATGTGGTGGTTCTTCATCCAGACGGCAAGGTTGATATCTTTGGCTATCCAGTCGAGGTGTTTCCGCCGACGGATTTTCACACGGCTACCCAGGTTGGCAACCTTATAATCATTATCGGTTGTCTTGGTTACCCAGCGCAGCGTAAACCGGGAACAACGCCGATCTTCGTTCTCAATCTTGCCGCATTCGCCATATCGTCGGTGCAAACCTGCGGTACGCCTCCGGGATGGATTCATCAACACGAGGCAATTTTGGAAAAAGGAGAAGCTTCGATCCTCGTCATGGGTGGAAAGCTGGATCGCGGAGGTGAAGCGACTTCTCTGGTCGAAAACATTGACGACTGGCGATTGCACCTCGGGGATTGGCGCTGGGAGCGCATCAGCGAGCGTCGTTGGCAACGATGGGACATCGTCAGGCAGGATCGAAAGCCCAACCATCTTTGGGAGATTAAACAAGCGCTATGGTCTCGCAGCGTTGGCTGGAAAAAGGAATTGCACGAGCAGATGGAGCAATTGACCCAGGAGTTGGGCGCTCGCCCCAATCTTGACCTCGTGGATCGGTTGTTTAGTCCTCCGATTTTGCACGAGCAAATACCGGAGGCAAACGAGGAATGCAACGTCGTCAGAATCAACGTGGTCGGGGTTGTAGTCCGATATGTCGAGGACATGCATTCAATCCAAATGACCGTCGAAGGGGAATTGCCCCAAGCCACCATTGAAACGCTTACGTCCGACCTCTGTGGAAAAATGGCGGCGTTGGAGAATGCTCTCTTTGACATGAAGCAGCTATAACGGACCATATGGCGGTCACTGCGCAGAGTCACGCTCCCTTTGCTTTCGGGCAAAACTTGGGGCTCGTTTGACCTCAAATCAAACCTAACGCACGCATGCCTCCCATGGAACTCGCGCAAACCATCCGGGCGCTGTTGCAGCAGTCCATGGCCAACGCAGAGTTGCGCGGGCAATGCGCAAGCCATATCCATGCTCAATCTTTGCGATTGTCCGTTGCGTTAGTCCAAATCGATGACCATTGATACCCTGAATACTTGGCTGCCAAGGTAATCATCAGCTCATTGCGCCTGGTGGTTGTTTGGGCTTTATCCGATTTGAATGCTGTTATGGCTCTTTGTAGATTCGCCGCTTCCGATTGTTCCTGTTGCTGAGCTTCCATTTTTTGGTCCACGTTTTTCCGCTCGTCTTTTGCGAACGTGGCGAGGCCTGCGAACGGGTCATCAGTTCCGATTCCAATTAGCATACCAGCTACGAAGGGACCTAGCGGGCTGTTTTGCTTGTTCTGTTGGATGTCGGTTAACTTCATTTTCGCAAACGATTCCAGTTCAATGTAGATTTGGACTGCGTCTCCCAGTTCTTGTTCCACTAGCCTTGTATGCGTAATTGCGTCAGGATCTACTTCATCCGCACTTACTGCGCTTAATTGGTTTTGGGAATCAAGGAGAAGCTTTTGCCTTTGCTGGCTACTTTCTATCAGGATTGGCCAATATTGAGCGAGATTGGCGTTATATTGTCTAATTTGTGCCATTCGTTGCTTGGCGGGTGTTTGATTTGTAATAGTTGGCGGCGATGGTAATTTTGGCAGCTCGTGTTGCTTAAAATTCAGCGTCGTGTTTTCCAGGACAGCATGCACCGCATTTAAGTATTCGAATGTTGCCTTGCTGTGGTGGTCACTGCAACCCGTCATCAGAACACTCCATCCTGTTAAGATGATTATTTTTGTGAAATTGAATTGGTGTTTCGTTTTCATAAACTGAATGGTTTGGCCATTTCTAATTCTTTTGCCAAGACCCGCCATCAAGACTGCGGTGGCTTAAAGGAATATCAGCCGCGCGGTGAATTTTCATAGGGATTCATGCCGAGCGGCGGCGCTTATAAGAATGATGGTTCGTCGTCGTCGCTGGTCGGCGGCGACGTGGGGGCGGCGCCAATTGGAATTGTGGCAGCACTTTCCTTGATGAACAGGTCGCCATTGGCGGCGGCTTGCCGAAATACATCCTGGGTGCTGATTTCCCAGCCGCGAACGGTGCTTAAATAAACCCATTGCGTCGCGCGGGTAATGCCGACCAGCAGGAGTCGGCGACGGCGCTCGCCTTCAACGCGCTTGAAATTATTTTCGACCAGTTTGGGCATCAGGACGCAATCGAAAGTGAGACCTTTGGCATTGTGGTAGGAGGCGATGGTAGGCGTCAGGGAATCGAAGTCCGGCGGTGTGCCACCCTTCCGGACCGGGATGGCCTTGTGAACTTCCACCCCGCGTTCCATGAGCTTTTTGGTGACACTGTGGAGGTCCATATTGCTCGGCACAATGATGCCGCACTTGTGATTCAAGAGCCGCCGTTCGCGGAGCACATCCGCGAGTTTGTCCATTTCATCCTCCCAATCCGTGGCCACGTAAAGGCAGGGTTTTTGCCGTTCCTGGGCGAGGTAGTTGACGCCTTCGTAGGAGTTGCCAAAGTAGGAGGCAAGTTTGGCGACATCGGGCGAATTTCGATAGGCGGGCAACAAGGAGGCGCTCTGGCCAGTGAGGGAGAGGTGCTTTTGCATTTCCGACACCGAGGCCCCGCCCTCGAAGATTTGCTGCCGGGCATCGGCAAAAACTGTCAGATGCTTCGTCATGAGGCAGAGGATGCCGTAGGCCGTCGCATCCAAATCCTGGCCTTCATCCACCATCACGAAATCGAGGCTCGGTTTCAGTTGACCGACGGCGGCCAGAGCCTGGAGATTCCGAAGCACCCCGACACGCACGGCGGGAAAATCAATGAAGGATTTTCCGCGCCGGTCCGCCACCGTGCGAGGCCGGGACTTGCACACGTATTGATCCCACAAATCACCGCACCAGTCATCGAAGGTCCGCACGTTTTCCTTGGGTATGCCGAGGAAGTCCAATGGCTGACGAAGAAAATAAGTGAGTACGTTGGTATAAACGAGCACACAGAACCGATCCGGCGGCGTTTTGTAGGTCTGGCGCAACCATCGGGCACGATGCAACAGTACCTGGGTTTTGCCGGAGCCGGGCGGTCCCATGACGAGGTGATGGCGGTCAGGGCGCAATTCGACGATGGCCCGCTGCTCGCGAGTTAACTGGCTATCATGCAGGACGGAAGGCATGGTATTCGGGTGGCTAGGATTGAGTTGAGACAGGAAGTTCGTTCTCCCCTGCGTTGGTTTCAGAGGGTTTGGCTCCCCGTCTTTCGCGTTGCCGCCGGGCTACTTTAACATCGGCCTCACGTCCGAGGATGGCTGCGCCGGTTTCAAACCAGCCCAATTCCCAGGGACTTTGATCGGTGGGCGGAGGGAAATGACCTATGCCCTGTTGGGCGGCTTCCTTGGCAGCGGGGGACTGGCCCAAGCCTTCGAGAATCTTGGCGCGCAAGATATAATATGGGCCGGAATCGGTCTCGCGCAGTATCCCTTCATCAACTTTTTCCAGCGCGAGGGCAAAATTGCGTCGACGCCACAGGTGTAAGGCCCAATTGAAGAGCGGCCCAGCCCAGTTCCCGGAAACGCGCGCGGCCTCAGCGTAATGCGCCTCCATGCGGTTGAGGTCACCCATTTCATCGTAATACATGCCGAGGAGATTGAGAATGTAAGCATCCGGACGGCCGACGGCACGCGAGGCGCTTTTCAGAACCTCGCACGCCTTTTCAACCATCCGCAGCTCGTGATAAAGTTCGGCCAGGCGCATGAGCTGCTTCCGATGACGCGCGCCGAGGCCTCCGGCATCCCGCAAATCTTCTTCGATCTCCTCGATCTCGACGCGGGCGGCGCCGGGATTGGAAACATTGATGAGCGGGTTTTCTTGGGCAATCTCCTGGCGCAAATCCGGGTTTTTCCGGAGGGCAACCGCGCAATCGAAAGAACGCCCCGAGCTGAACCGAAACTCAAAATTTAGAGATTCGCCTGCTTCCTTTGGGCTGATTTCAACCGGCAAGGTCAAAACGACGTGCTCCTCGGGGAGGGTTACGACTTCGATCCGCAAAGTGCCGCCGAAGGGTTTGGGCAAAGCCAATCCGGTGACCATCTTCCATTCCCCACCGGGCGGATACGGAATCGCCGTGCCGGCGGAAATCAGCGGGATTGGGGCTCGTCCCTGAACACGTAACGCAATCGCCTGTGAAACCACGGGGACGACCAACGGTTCGTGGAATACTTCCAGCCAGGCGGCAGTCCAGGCCGCACCACGAGCGATGGCAGTTTGGGCGGCCGTGCTGTCTGGGAACCGCAGCACGCGACTCGACGTGAAAAATTTCTCGATCGCCCACTGGACTTGCGGCACCAGGGAGCTGCCGCCGGCCAGTAACACCAAATCTACCTCCTTGGTCCCTAATTTCGCCCGTTCCAGCGCGTCAGTGAGCGGCGCAAAAATGGAGAGCGCCAGCGCATAATCCGTTTCACGGGCGTGCATCATTTCCCGGTCCAGAAACGGCTTCAAAATTTCCTCCCACTGGGTCGCGCTTAGTTCGGGATGAACCAGGAGATAATCTTTGCCCCCAACCGAGACCTTGGTGGGAGCCTGCCTGGCGACGATCTTGGTTTTGTCCGCAGCTTCGTAACGACCATGCAAGTGGAGTTGGGAAATTTCGCGGCAAAGCCCCTCCTTGAGCGCCTCAGCACAGCCGCGCAAAGCGGGTTCGATAATCTTTTTCCGGTCGGTCCACTCGAAATGACGCGGTGGCAGTTCATTTTCCTTGAGCAATTGCGGAATCAATACATTGTGAATAATGGCAGCATCAAAATCACCGCCGCCGAGCCGGTGATAACGCGAGACAGAGCGCGTTTCAATCGCGAAGGCGCCGCCAGAAGTGGCTGGCGAAAGCCGGGCCACGAAGACATCGCACGTGCCACCGCCGAAATCGAAAACAACAATATTCTGTGGTTTATCCCAAATTTCGTCACCGGCACAGGTGAAAAGATAATCCGTGAGCGCCGCGACGGGTTCGTCCAGCAAGTCGAAATCAGACAGAGCAAGACCGGCCTGCCTGGCAGCGGCCAGTGTATCCGCCCGCTGATTAATCTGGAACGACGCGGGGACCGTGACCACGGTGCGGCCGGGTGGAGAACCCGTAGCCTGACGCGCGCCATTCATCAGAAATTTCAGCAGATGACCGGCAACCTTACGGGCGTGATCAAAATCCTCGGCGGCCCGGTGATAGCGCTTCTGCAAGCCCATATCATTCTTGGTTTCATAGAACAGATTCTTTTCAAGACTCAAGCCGTACCGCTGCGGTTCGGCCCGCATCCGTTTGGCCCCCTCCCCAATCTGAATCGCACCAGTCTTGTCAATGACCACAACCGAAGGAATGAGAACTCCCGTAAATGGACCCATTTGTGTGGGCTGCTCAATGGGCACGCATTCACACGCGAAGCCGGCGGCAAAATTCTCGGCAATCGGCAGGCGAACTTGGGCAACGGTGGAGTTGGTAGTGCCGAGATCAATGCCGATGACCCGTGTATCGGGACGAGCAGTGCCGGCAGCCGCGCGCAATTTTTTGAGAAGATTCATGAATTTTTGTGGAAAACGATTATCTGATTTGGTTCAGACTTGGTGGAGTCGATGCCATGCCTTCACATATTTTGAGAGGCGCAGCGCATCCTTCGGCGTCACCTCGGGCAGATCCCGGACGTTCATATTGTCTTCGAGGTCGGCCAACTTCACCCGACGGGCGATGGGGTTGGAAGCGGCGCGCGTAATAAAATCCTCGTAGGACTCCCCGGCGCGGCCTGTCACACAATCGAGGGCCTGGAGGATGTTCTCTGGAAAACCCTCTCGTTTGAGGTCGGCAAGCGTCCAATGAGTGTCTTCCACCACATCGTGCAATACTGCGACGATTTGTTCCGCCTCGGTTTTCAAAGCGCACGCCATGCGGACGGGGTGAAGGATGTATGGCGAACCCTGCTTGCGCTTCTGCCAGTAATGCGCGGCTGTAGCAAGAGCAATGGCCTTCTGGAGAAGGCAAACCCCTTGCCGAGCAAATAACGCAGCGTAATTATTATGGAAATACTGACCCAATTCGGCGAAGTACGCATCGGGATCGAGATATTTCGCGGCCGGGTGGCCGGTGATGAAATAGGCGGTGCCATTGCGTTCGAGACCAAGCAGTTTTTCGGGAATAATACGGTTAAATTCGCCACCGGCGATTGCCTCCGCATAATGGCGGAATCTCCAGAAATAAAAGACCACGACGCAAGGGCGATGCATGGAAATCCTTTCCCGCAGAGTGGCGATGCGGCCGATGCCGATTGTCTGCATAAATTGTTCCCGAGTATTCAGCCATGCAGGCATATTCGCGTGTGCGGCGTATGGCCAATGGACTTGGTTGCGCGCTGGCAGCGGCGACAATTCCGTGAGGCACAGATTATTGGTGGACGCGCCAAGGGAATGTTGCTGGTATTCCAGCAACGCAGCTTCCCCGACCGGCTCCCCGCGAGCCAGAAGCAAGATGCGTATCAATTGGCGCCACGTGCGCTGCAATGTGGCACCCGGCCCGTGCCATTGGTGATGGCCGCATGCGGGGTAAAAGGCTGGAGCGTCCTCCAACTCTCGCCGCCCTCGCTGATCCCACGCCGTCAGCCGGGCTTGCAATTCTGCCGGCGTTCCAGCACCTGCCTCTTCCAAGCCAATGAACCAGACCGGGGCATCCCAGCGGCCGTAGCCAAAGAATTGTTTGGAGTAGGCTTCAATCATATTCAAACATTAGATGCCAAGCTTGATCGGCAGAGCGGAATCCCCCAAGTAGCCAGGCGGCGAGTGAGGGCGGCCACATTGCCACCGGCGGTTGCATAGGCGATGTAAACTTCGTCGGACAGTGCGGCGACGAACTCGTTGCGGCGGGAAGCCAGTTCGGAGGTAACACGGCGGGATGTGTCGGGAAAGCAGGAAAGAATCAGCATCCGACCACCGGAGGCTGCAATATCCCACTGGGCTGGTAGGCGCTCCAGCATTCCTCTGGCCGGGCAGAGAATGACCGGGGTATCACCGCGCAGGAGGATTTGCAGACATTCCCTTTCCACCGGTGAATGGAAGCCGCTGATGACACAGCGTTCGGCGTCGCGCCAGTTGGCCGCTTGGTCGTAAGTGGGGAGGATGACGCTGCCGGGACAGCGGGTGGAACAGAAAAGCGCGCTCTTGGTCAGAGTCAGCAGACCGAGATTGCCAAGGGCCGTCAATCCTGGCGGGGCGTCTGCACCCAAGCGCTTAACCAATCGCGCCGGATAGCGGGGGTCTTCACGCGAAATTGTTTCGTGTCCAATGTTCATTACGCATTATGGAGCTGGATTCGGTGCCCATGGTTGTGCCTGTCATCGTGTTTCCGACTTTGGCCCCGTCGTCTCCTTCCGTGTCGCGGCCGAGGTGGCATTTAATGCTTTGCTTCATGTTAATTTGATGGCGTCGCCGGCTTGGTTGCTTCTGCATAAAGCATCAAATTCTGTCGGGTCTTTCAGTTTCTCAATCAGAAAATCCGCCCACGCTTGCGTGTAGCCGTAATCGTTGTGTCGTAGATCGTAGATACAATACTTCCAGTTTGTTTCCTGCGGCGCATTGCTGCCGCTTGCTGGGCGTACTTTAAACCGCTTCCAGCATCGTGCATGAACGGCGAGGTTGAATCTATCTACCAATTTGCCTCCCCGGTCAATTTTGGGATTGCCCAAACCAGTCTGCACTTTTTTTACGACATCGCCCGCGCGGATGCTGTTGAGGTTGGCCACTGGAACTTCTTTGAATTTCACCATCGCAACGACATGGCCGAGTTGCTTCTTCTCCTCGTCCGAAAGCCTGTCGTAGTGGACAAACTGGACTGGCAATGCGTTTTCGCTTCGGTGGTTCGCGACCTGAATGAGAAATGCTTTGAAGGAATATTTACCACTGGCGGATACTTCCGGCGAAATCGTTGAGCGAAACTGTTGGATAAATTCCACTATGGGTTTGCTCTCGGGCTTGTGTTTGACCGTGTCCACCAGACTTTCCGACGATGGGAACAACTGCAAAGAAAATGAAAGACACTCCCGCAAACAGTATTTAGCGCCAAACTCCTTCTCAAGCAACTCGTCGAAATTCAGCAGCATCGCCTGACATTCGCCAAAGATGCTCGCGTCGAGTTCCGGCATCGAACGATGCTCTATGCGGTTTCGTAGTGGGATAAAAAATTCGAGGTTTTTGCGGACAGGATTGCCCGTATCGGCTTTGAAAAACTGGGATAAACACTCGGCGAGTTCCCAGTGCATAAAGTCGTTTTCGATTCTCAAGAAACGCCCATGCTCCTTGCGAAAGGGTTTGCGTTTTCTCTTGAAAAAGATGGCATGGAACAATGCTGTCCAAGCGATAACCATGAGGGTGATGTAGCCGCCAGATTTGAATTTTACAGCAGGCTTATTGTAAACTTCAACTGCCAGCAAAGCAGAATCTCGCGCCTTTTCGAGCGCGCCTTTAGCCTTTCGTGGAAGCCCTCTCATTACATTGAATTCCTGTCTGGGACGAGGTGTGCCACTGCCTCGTTAGTGACTTGCAGCTTAATCGCATCACCGAGTTGGAAACGGTCGCAAAGCTCGTTGAGCGCGGTGATATGGGAAAATAAAAACTGCGCGTAGTCGTTCGTTTCGGGTTTGGAACCATCAGAAACCTTGACCACACGGCACAGGCACAGTGCAAGGACTTTCAGCGTGTTTCCCCCGTGCTGACCCAGAGTCGCGAAATAAAACAAGTAAGGGAAGGCTTCGTCCAGGGCTTTGGCGTAGCGCCGGATTTCGGGTATGTCGAAAACCTCACGAGGGTCATCGTCATAGCCTTCGAAAAAAAGCGAGACTCTGGCGCGACCGTTGACAACGGCGCTTCGGTTTTGGAGGAACCCTTGCAATATCTTCAGCACTGTGCTGACATCACCGGACTGGATTTCGTCGTATGGCACGCCGACGAAAACGGGATTATCTGTTTCGTAGATATTCACGTCTCATTCACCATCCCCTTCCGTGTCGCGGCCAAGGCGGTATTTGACGTCGTAATTGATGATGAAATCCAATTCCTCCGGCGTGAACCCGTAGTGTTCTGCCAGTGCCGTGTCAATTTCATCGAGGATGGGCTTTGATCGTGGCGCATCCATCTCATCATATTCGATCTTGTGTCCCTGCTTCGTTAAGATCGTCTTGGGGCGAGCAAAGCACTTTTGACTTTCTGATAATTGCTTTTCGAGAGCAATCCATTCTGCGAAATTTGAGCCTGACGGGATTCGGAAATCCCGAATCAATGCGTCGTTGATGTGTTCACAATCTGAAAGCGCGCTATAAAACCAATAAAATAGCGTAGAGTTTACCAAGCAACCAGCAAAAGCACACGAGCCAGGGTCCCGAAAATTCAGAATCCTACCGTGTGGCGGAGACATGCGCTCACCATTGCGCCGAAAGAAAGGCAACCCAACGCAGGCCTTAACCCAGTATCGGCACGCCTCTTGGTAATAGAGGAGGTCTTTTGAGGCTGATGATGTTAAAGAACCCAGGACGCTCTGTTGAGACTCAATCTTGCGGTAGATTCGAACGCCGATTTGTGAACCAATCTTCGCAATTCTATGGCCGTGAAGCCGAATATCGTGCTGCGCAAAACTCATGGTGGCAAGCGCGCTTGGACGCTCTTCGGTGTAAAATCGGTTGATCCGAGAGGTGCTCAACGTCGGTGAGGACAAACGCGAGATCAGGATCGTGACGGGCATTTCCACACCGTCGAAGATAGATTCAGGTCTGCGCGGAAACGCCGACGCAACAAGTGTGCCCCGGTGCAAAAGCAAATCCTGCAGAGAAGACATCTTCTCAGCCGACAAGGCCGTCAGTTGAACAATCATGGCAACAGCGGCATTTCGGTTAGCCAACTGCAAAGATCGCTCGAATACGAGCGCGTAAAGATTTTTTGAAGGGTAAGTATTAAACAGGTTCTCCTGGATCACATAGCTAACCTTTTCTGGCGTATTTACCACATAAGGGGGATTACCAATGATAACGTCAAAGCCTCCGCTATTAAGGATGCCATAGAACTGGATGAACCAGTGGAATGGAAGGTGCGACTTCACCCACTTCGCATAGGCGACCTTGTCACTCAGCTTCACGCCATAATCAGTGGCGAGATGTCGGTTCAGTTCGTCTTCCAGCGCCTTGAGCCGTTTCTGAAGTTCCTGCTTGTCAGAGTAGGGCACGGAGCCGTCGCCCTCGGTTTGGAGCTGGCGAAATTTACTGAACGCCTGCTCGACATCGGCACAGCGTGTATTGAACCGGGCGAAGCTGCCCAATTCATCCTCACCCATCAATTTCATCTGACCGCCGCCGAGTTCCTTCATGCACCGCTGCACTTCCGCCTTGGTGGCGTAGCCGACCAGGGTATTTCCTGCGCGGATATTGAAATCAATGTCCGGCAGAGGCTCAATACCGAGATTGTCTTTATCAGGTTTAGGGTCAACCTGGGCGGCTAGTTTGAGAAACAGGCGCAGTTTGCAGATTTCCACCGCCTCTTCCATGATGTCCACGGCATAGAGGTTATTGATGATGACCGATTTCAGGACGAAGTAGCGCCGGTTGGGGTGCGCATCCACGCGGGCCAATACTTCAGTGAATTTCTTGTGGTAGTTGGGATAGAGTTGCTTTCCCTCACCCAGCCTTTGACCACCCTCTCCCTTCCGATGGGCGAGGGACAGGTCCCATTCCGCCAGAAAGGCTTCCATCCGATCCAGGCAGGCTTCATACAGCGGTTCAAGGATGTTGAGCGCGGCAAAAATGAAGGCGCCAGAACCGCCCGTCGGGTCCAGGACCGTAATGGTGGTGATAGCCTGCCAAATGGCCATGAGTAGGTCAGGCCCTTCGCAATTCTGGATGACATCCTGGGCGAACTGGCGGAGATCGAGATTCAGAGTGATGAAATCGTTGACGGAAGTGATGGGTAAAGGACGGCCCACCTCACCCCGGCCCTCTCCCCCATCCGAGGGCGGAGAGGGAGAATCTGGCGCTGACTTCGGTGGGTTCGCGATCCACTCTGGTTTCGCCGGTTGACCGGACAGGCGGGAGCGGACTTCCCAATAACGCTGGCGGCGGGCGACCACCTCGCGCCAGATTTCGGTGGGCAAGGCGTAGTCGCTCGGAGCGGGCTTGTTCCAGGCCTTGCGGCGTTCAATTAGATCGGGTTTAGCGGTATCGAGACCGGCGGCAATTTCCGCCGGCAATTTCTTATCCACACCGTGCCGCACGGCGCTATAGATATAGCGGTCAGGCGTTTCACGGAGCAAATCCCAAACTGGCGAGGCGCCAGTGCCGCTTTCGTCAAAGGCTACCTTGCACTTGGCGCGGGCGGCGTCGAACAGGAACGGGAGCACGGTATTCTTGCTGATGTATTCGGTGATGTCCTCCTTCGTGTAATACGCCCCCATTTGTTTCTGGTTGATGTATTTCTCGAAGATGTAGCCGAGGACGTCGGGGTTGATTTCTTTGTCGTCCCGCAGCGGGCGCTCGTCCAAGTGCCATTGGTATTGGTCGAAGTAGTCGAAAACGCGCTCAAAAGCCTTGTCCTCAATCTGGATTTCCTTGCCGTAGCGTTCGGGCCGTTCCAATTCGTGGACATCGAACAAACCGCCATTGAGGTAGGGGATGTTGCCGAGCAACTTTTCCAAGTCGGGCGCGCGATCCTTTTTACGTTTGCCAAAGCCTTCGTGGAACAGACGCAACAGGAAGTAACGGTAGAACGGATAAAACTTGTTCTTACCCTGTTCCTTTTGGCAGCGGGCGAGCCGGTTACGAAGGTATTCGGGGTCGCCATCCAGAAAACCTTTGCGCTGGATAAAATAGACAAACATCAGCCGGTTGAGCATGACGGACGCATACCATTCGCGGTCGGCCATTTCGCCGATGCCATCAATGAATTTGAGAAACGCCTTGCGGTGTGTGTCGAAGTCGCGGTAAAACGCCTTGGTGACGCGTTCGATGTCGAAGGCGGCGCGGGCGCCGGCAGTAAGGGTGAGGGTGTGAACATCGCCCCGTTCTTCGTCTTCGAGTGAAATGTAAAGGTGCTGAAGCTTTTGGAGCAGTGAATCGCCGGGCTGAGAGCGATTGAACTCATGGGTCCGGGCGGCGAGCGGTTTGCCGGGTTCGCGTCGCACCCACATCCACGACTGCCCGGCACCGTCGTGGGTGGGAAAAACGATGAGATGCTCGAAACTGGTCTGCGTCAGGGCGCGGTCCAACTTCAACCGCGTGGTGTGGTCGGGCAACTTACCATCGGGACACGCACACCGCCACGCGGTAAAGCCGCGCTTTTCGGCAATGGCCCCGAACGCATAGTCGGTCCCGCTAACGCGGAGCGTCAATTTCTGGTGGGCGGGTTCCCAGCCAAGCTCCTCGATAAACAATTTTGCGAGATTGCCGCTCTGGAGGAGCGGGCGGGCGCGTTGGAAGTCGAAAGGCATGGGGGAAATTATGAATTATGTCTGCCCCGGTTTATTTAAGCGTTTCACGTTCCCGGTGGCGAGCAGGGTGCGCATCTGAGTGATGGCGATGTCGTTCAGTGTGCGGAGGCGTTCCGAGGGTGCCAGCCCCTGCCGGATGAGAACGGAGTTGAGGCTTTCGAGATTGGTCAGAACCACGAGCTGTTCCAGCGTGGCGTGGTCGCGAATATTACCCTCAGCCTCGGGATGGTCGTCGCGCCATTGTTTGGCGGTCTGGCCGAAGAGGGCGACATTGAGGAGATCGGCCTCACTGGCATAAACGGCGGACGCCTGGGCCTTGGTGACGGAGGGTGGGATGAGGGTATCCTTGATGGCGTCGGTGTGGATGCGGTAATTGATCTTGGCCAGGGTGCGCTGGAGGTTCCAATCGAGCTTGAGGCGGTCGTTCTCGTCGTCCTTGAGACGCTGGAATTCCCGGATGAGGTAGAGCTTGAACTCCACCGACACCCAAGATGCGAATTCAAAAGCAATGTCCTTGTGGGCGTAGGTGCCCCCATAACGACCGGCGCTGGAGGTGAGGCCGATCGCGCCAGTTTTTTCAATCCACTGCTTGGGGGTGAGGACGAAGCTGTTCAGCCCGGTCTGCATTCTAATCCCGTCGAATTCGACGGGATTAAAAGCGGGGTTGTTCAACCGCTCCCAGACACCGAGAAATTCCACGGTATTGCGGTTGCGCAGCCAGTTGCGGATGACATCGTCCGGGTGATCGGGGTTTTTATATTTGGCGATGTCGGTCAGGCAAATAATATCCTGCTGGTTCTGCGACAGCACCGTAACTGAGGCTCCCTGAACGGCGATAATGGTCTTTTTATTTTTGCTCATGGAGGAATCATAAGGGTTAAGGTGAGGCTAATTCCCCCGGATTCGTGGGACTCAAAACCGGGGTTATCAATCCGCCCTGCCCCGCTCTGGACTTCGATGGTGGATTTCCTGCCTCGTTTCATGGTTCATCCTTCCTGATTCCCAGCGAGCAGATGATTTTGGGTTCGCGGGCCTCGCCATCGTCCTTGGGAACGCACAGCCGGTCTTCCTCGTGTAGCGAGAGAACGAGCGCGACGAGTTTTTCATCGCTGACGCCAATGCGCATTTCGCGGTTGAGCAGGTCACGGGCGGCCTCGGTCAACGGGGCCTCGTAAATTTCGTCAATCGCGACATGGAGCGGTTTGGTGTCGAACAGGCTGTCCTTGTAGTTGGCGGCGTAATCTTTGAGCCGTTCATACACGCGACGACGGGCGCTGGATGGTTTGCCAAGCTGGCCGCCAGTGGTGATGTGCTCGGTCTGGATGCCCGCGACGGCTTTTTGCACGAGCTGATGGTGATTGGCCAGACGCGGAAGTGTGGGCGTGGCCGGTTCGCAGGCGGCGGCACGCAAAATCTCGTGCTGGCTCTCGGTAACGGTGCGGCCTTCCTCGTCCACCCAGGCCAATGCGTCGTTGCCATCGGCGGTGCGGACATAAACCATGGCGCCAGATGTTGGCTGGGGGCCGGCGGCACCGGAGGGTTTGGCGGGGATGGCCGACAGGGCCTTGGTGGAAAACACGACGCCGGGCAAATCAGGGATAATTTTTTTCAGCGACGGGTTGGTGTCGCAGGCGTTTTTCCAAATCTGGTAGGCCAGCGACGCGAGGTCCACTTCTTCATCCGCCGGGTCGTCGAGGATGCCGGATTTTTCCGTGAACAGGTCACGGATGACGGTGTCGTGTTTTTCGTCCTCGAAAAAGGTTTCATCGGTGCCGACGACTTCGGCGTTTTCGCTCAACCGCTGGCGGACCCGCGAGCGCAATTGGATGAGCCGCTCGACGCCATCCGCCGGCACGAACGAATAACACAAAATCTGCTCAGCTTTCTGGCCGATACGATCCACGCGGCCCGCGCGCTGGATGAGGCGGATGATGGCCCACGGCAAATCGAAGTTCACGACGATGGCGGCATCCTGCAAGTTTTGACCCTCGCTCAAGACATCGGTGGCGACGAGCACGCGCAATTCATCGGCAGGGGCGACGTAGTTGGGCGCGCCTTTGTCCTGTGCCTTGTTGCTGGCCGGACTGAACCGGCGGGCGTAGTTGGCCGGGTTCTCGGTATCACCCGTGACGCCGGACATGGATTTCAGGCCGCGCGATTTCAATTGCTCGGCCAAATACGTCACCGTGTCGGCAAATTGGGAAAAGATGAGAATTTTCTGGTCCGGATGTTTTTTGGCCAGAAGTTTGAAAAGTTCCTCCAACTTCTTGTCCTGACCAGGCTGCCAGCGGCCCGCGAGTTCCAAGATGGAGTATAGCCGTTCCGCATCCTGACGCAGATGGGTGGCGAGGCCTTCAACAAAAACATCCGCGCGCAACCAATCAAAATTCCGGTGATGCTCCGCTTTCAGGGTCTGGTAGCCTTCGGCCCCGGCGGCGGCGAAGTCGGCGAGGGATCTGGCGGTGATTTCGGTGGGTTGTGCGGGGGCATCTTCATCCGAGCCGAACAACGAACTCTCGCTGTCCTGATCTTCGGCCCGAGTATCGAACAGCGCCTGATCCTGGGTGCCGACCGGGAGCGGCAGATTGTTTTCTAGCGCGTGGAGGAAAATAAAATTGCGCAAAATGTGGCGACGCACGGAAAGCAGGAACGAATGGCCACTGCTTTCAAGCCGCTTGAAAAGGTTCGTCCGGCAAAAACCAATGAGCCGTTTGCCGGCGCGCGACAGATTGTCCATCACCTCGGCCTCGTCCTGCGACGGCGGCACGTCGAGCGTGGGCTTGAGATAGTTGGCGAGTCCGTAACGCGGCAAATGCAACACGCGGACCGTATCCACCACCTGGTCGGAATACAGCCTGGCGTATTGGTCGTCCGGGTCGTTATCGCGGATGCGAAACGTCAGGGTCTTGGGCTGGCGCTTGGGAAAATGGAAACGGCTGCCGCCTTCGAGAATCAAAAACCGGCGATCTTCCTTGGCCTTGGGTTGCTCGCACCGGGTACATTTATCTTGGGTGGGCAACAGAACGGTGGCGCACTTGGGACATTCCGTGTAAGCATAGTTGCGTTCGACGAAACTACGCGTGCGCCGGACCATGAATAGCCGCATGAGCTCGCGCCAGTCATCCGGGTGGTTGCTTTTCTCAAAGGCATTGAGGCAATTGAGGGCACATTGGTGGCGGCGGGTAAATTCGTCGGGGCGGCCATCGCAATCGCGGCGCAGGTATTCCTCGGGCCGGATACCAACGACATCGTCGGGGTTCAGGAACAGCCGAAGCTGGTTCGCGAGATCAAAGTAGGCTTTGTTGTAGGGCGTGGCCGAAAGGAGAATGCACTTGCTGGCGTTGCGCGCCAGATAATCGCGCACGGCGGCCCAGCGGCGGCCGTCGCGGTTCCGCAAATTGTGGCTTTCATCAATGATGACGACGCGGTAACGGCGTAGGTCGGGCAATTCGTTTTGTGCCTGCGTGATGGACACCACCTCGGCAATCAAGCGGTAGCGGTGGGCGTAATCTTTCCACATGCCGACGAGATTCTTGGGGCAGATGATAAGGCTTTCCAGCGAGCGCGGCGGGTCCTGGAACACGCGGGCCAGTGCGGTCGCCATGAGGGTTTTGCCGAGACCGACCACGTCGCCGAGAATCACGCCGCCGCGTTTTTCCAAGTGGCGCGCGGCGATGCGAACGGCGGCGGACTGAAATTCCAACAGGGTGCCACGCATATCCGCCGGGACGGTGAACTCGGACAGGCCGGCGCGGGCTTCCTCCGCCAGATGGTAGGCCATTTTGACGTAAATATGATACGGCGGCGGGCATTCCGGCCGGGCCCAACTTTCGTCAATGACCTGGATCAATTCCTTGGTGATTTCGATACACCAGCGGTCGTCCCAGCGATCCTCAAACCAGCACGACAGTTTTTGCGTGGCGTCCTGGTCGAGCACGTCCACATTGAGTTCGCCCTGACAGGACAAGCCGGACAGGGTGAGATTACTGGACCCGACAAATCCGGTGATTGGATTGTTTGGGTCGGCACGAAAACATAGATAGAGCTTGGCGTGAAGCGTGTGGCGGAGAAAAAGTTTAACGATGACCTTGCCCGCTTTAAGCTGGGCCGACAGCCGCCGAAGGCCGGTTTCATCGGCGTCATTCGGCGCTCCAATGGTGAGTTGATCGCGGAACTCCTCGGCAAGCCTCCGCTTCAATCGGATCACCGCCTGCTGGCTGATTTCATTTTCCTGCGGCAACAGGCTGTAGGCAACGCGCAATTCCTCCTGGGCGAGGCGTTGCATTCCGACCAGGAGACGGCACTGTGCCCCGGCACCCCCCGGCCACTGCTCGATGAGACCATCAATTGCCTTCCAGCCACGCAAATTAAAATACCCGACACAAAAATCTGCGCGGTTTGATATTTCCAGCGTTTCCCGCAGTGACGGCAGTAGTTCAAGGGCAATGTTGTCAAAAATGCGGGGCATGGGATTAAAAATGGCTGGCGGTGGGAAGCCAGTAAGGGAAGCAAAGGGATGGTTTCACCACCCTTTCTGAACCCATCGGTGCTTGCATGACTCTGTTTATTATCAAGTCTTGCTGATTCATAAAGCGCGGCCAATCAAGAAAGGCGCGATACTTGCATCATGAAGAAAACCCGCAAACCATGCACGACAATTTCGACAGATTTTCAAGTGGCTAATGCCGTGGCCGAATTGCACCGTGGCACAGAACCCAGTTCGATTATTTGATGTCACTCCAACATTACGCCGCAGCCGTACCAACCCCTGGCGGTGGCTCCCTTGGATTTATCAACAAACCATTGATGGAGTGGGCGGCGTATGACTCGCCTGCAACCCGCTCCCCGCCATGCAGACCTGCCGAAATGCGGCCGGTGCGCGGCGCTTTTCGGCGTTAGGCAAGGTGAACGAATCAGCACGGCCTTTCTGGTACAATCTTGGTTCCCTCGATGAATTTACCTTACAATGCCTCGGCTTAAACGTTTACGGTTGGTGGTTTCGCTTCGAAGCTCAAGACAGGTTCGAATTTGAGTGTTCTAAAAAAGGACATGAACTTAATAGCCAACATAGACCTTTTGCGTTAAAGCCATTTTTGATTCCAAGTTTCGCAGTAATTGATAGGCAATCGATGCCGTTTTGTTGGGCAGGGAACTACAGATCCGGGGTAGAACTTTATAAATTGCGTGTGCCTCTTCTTCCGAAACTGATCGGTACCTAACCCGTCGATCTAGTTCAAACAAAATTTCAGTTTGAACCTGAGCTCTAGCCAGTTCCAAATCAGCTAACATGTCGCGAATATTAGCGGACTCCAGATCAAGCTTACCGCCAGGCATTCCTGGCTCGATTGTTTGTGTCACCTCGATTTTAGGCTGAATGTTGGTCTTGCCGGGGGGCTTTTCGCCGAGTTCGGAATCCCATACTATGATGAATTGCAAACCGAACCCTCCTTTATTTTTCCCTAATCGCCGACCACCAACCGTGATCGCAAATTTGTCATGATTTTCAAAATGGTTGAAATGTTTCAACAATTCGTCGAGGCCAGACTTTCGCGTAGGGGTCCTTTTAGTGACTGCTGCTGCTACATACTCAATCATATCCCAAACAATGCGTCCCCAAATATTGTCGGTGGACTGATCCGGCGGAACATCTAATCCGGTAGAATCATTCAATAGCCGCAAGAGGTGCTCCCCATAATTTTCTGTTGCGCCCTGTCCCATATCTGAGGGAATAGTTCTGACTTGAACTGGCCTATTTCCCACGAAAATATATTGCAGAGCCCGCTCTCGAAAACGGTCGCTGGGCAACCCGCGTTTTTCTCCTTTAAGGATAGACTCATATTGGAAGCTTGGACAGGTGTCATACAGTTCTCGTTGCTGTGGGTGGTCAATGACGTGGCTGCCGGTGTGTGGCTTCAGCTTTGCCTGAAAAATGACGCTACGGGCTTGACAGATGCTTTTATTCTGGTCGAGGTATAGGAAGAGAGTTTGTAAATCGCCCAATTCACAACGGCTCAGTTTCGTTTGTTTGCCGCGATCGGCTTTTCTCAATCCAATAACATATGGCATTTGATGGAGGAAGATACTGGCGAATTTTACCACTCGTCCGTTGCCGCCGAGCAAATGGGCGAGGTTGCGGTTAAGATAATCCGTGCCACGTCCCTTTCCGATGAGAAAGTCGCGAACGATGGCAACTTCGCCCTTAACGGAAACACGGTGCCATGCTTGGTCCCCCGCTTCGCGAATCTCTTGGACATGGCTGTTTGCGTGCGATTGAAAATCAGAAATTCGCTGCTTTGACATGGTTATGGTCATACGTTTTCAAATGCCGCAGTTGAGGGGAAAGTTTGGAGAAGTAGCTCGGAAAATTGTGTCAGCACTTGGTAAAGGCTGTCGAGCAGTTCGATGACTTGGCCTTGATTCCACACAAAATGCCTATGGAATGCTGGAATTTTGATATCCCCGTCCGCTACTCGGGAAACCAATTTATCTAGCTTGACCGCTGATGGGGTAATTTCTGAGATGGCCATAATTATGTACATTAGCGATTAACTGAAAAACTGGCAAGCAGTTCAAACAACAATTAGAAACACGAATCATTCAATGCCTGTATCGCTTCTCCACCCCCCGTGTCTGATATGCCTCTTGGGCAGATTGTTATTGCTTTTTCGCGGTACGCGGCTCAATTTTTGACAGCTAGGCCGCATTGGCACGGCATCATGAAACCATATGGGCATCATTAAATCATATACATACGTGGACAACTCCAACTTTTTCATCGAAGGTCAGCGCGTCTCGGCTGTTGAGGCAGGCATGGCTTTTGATATTTACGATGCTATTGATCGAAGCATATTCGACCATTCTTGGCAGGCAGATTATGGCAAACTTCATAGCCTTGTATGTGGTGACAAGAAACAGATTGGAGCTGCGAAGCTTTGGGGGTCACCACCGCCTTCGGACACATTCTGGCAAATGGTCGAGCGTAAGGGATTTAAGGTCAAAACGTACGAGCGGAGCTACGGAAAAGAAAAAAAGGTTGATGTTGCTATTGCTTACGAAATTGCAAAGGATGCACCAAAGATTGATAAAGCTAATTCCGAGATTGTTCTTGTGGCAGGCGATAAGGATTTCATTCCAGTTGTCGAAGATTTGGTTGCAGACGGATACAATGTCTGCGTTGCGTTTTGGGATCACGCTGCACAAGAAATGCGAACGAAGGCTACAAGCTTCTTTTCGTTGAATGCGTATTTGAAACACCTTTCAAGGTGAATGGAGCAATCCAGCCAGTGCGAGCGGATGATTTCAAAGGACTTCTGCCCTTTCGTCGCTGGGTTTGGGGATGCGAGAATCCCCAATGTTGAAGGCGATTGAGCCGTGAGGGCTCAACCGCTTCGGTGCCACTGGCGGTTTCACGCCGCGACGGCTGTTTCATGGTGCGCAACCACCGTTACCACCTGCTTGCCCGCCGCTGCCTTCGCTTCGTATTCTTCAATAAAGGGTCAAACGTATCCGTGTTAGCAACCCCGGCTAGGCAAGCCGAGGGAATGGGTGGCAGAGTTGGGAGATGAAAAAGGAATCGAGTAAGCGCCGACGCCGGACGCCAGCCGAACGGGCGCAAATTCTCGACGAATATCACCAAAGCGGACTGACCCAAAAGGTTTTTGCCGCCCAAGCGGACCTCAGTTGCTCGGCGTTGAGTTCATGGTTACGCCAAGCCCTCACCCACGCTGATAGTGGACTTGATTTCCTTCTTGGGTGCATCCGCGCCGCGCAACGCTTCCGTCAAATCCTCTGACTTACGCAGCGACCCGCAAAAATCCCGCTGCGCTTGCGTAAGTTCCTTGGTATCTTGCGCCAGTACTTCCAGCACCGCAGTCAGCTCCCAACGCGCCTTCAGACCGAGCTTCGTTTGCAATTCCCCCAACATATCCCAAGCGGACGGCTGCCGACCGCCAGCCAGTAACACGAGCACGGCTTGCTTCACCGGCTCGAAGAGATCCGAACCGAGCAGCAGTTCGCTGTGGTTTGTTGACGGCGTGTCCATTGCTTTTGCTTGGCTTATGTCCGATTTCGCCAGGTATTATCAGGCTCGCTTCAACATCCTGTTCGATTCAACGATGACATTCTGCTGCGAAAGCCTGTGAATCTCGTTCTCAACGGCGTAGCGCAATTGCGCTGCGGTGGTTTTGAAGCCAAGCAGTTTGGCAACGGCGGCTGGGATTTCCCTGGCAGCCGCACCGTGGCCCAAATCAATCACTGCGAGTATCGCGGCTTGCAACTCCAACCCCGAAATCATCTCGGGTTTGCGCAGTTCAGCGGATGCGACGTTTTCCCGATTCCGAATCTGAACCGGGGCACCCGGTATGAACAGGAATCGATAGGCACGATCGCATTTGCCAGTCGAAACAAGCGCGCTGATACCAGCGTTTACGGCAGCTTGAATCCTTGAGCCGGCCCTGGAATATCCCCACAAAGTTTTGACGCGGTTGACAACTTCGTCTTCATGGATTGGGCCTTCAACCTTGATGACATTCAGGACAAGCTCAGCCATGTGGCTGGCAGTTTCATATCGGGTGGCCACGAAGTCGGCTACGACGTATGGCTGGGAAAGTTTGGCCAGGGAGTCATCGTTGAACGAGGAGGCAGCCGCATCCCGGTCAATTTCCTCGACTTGCTCTGGTTTGGCAGCGACGCTTGGTCTTACTTCGTTCTTGGCGGCTTCGATTGCTGCGGAAATTTTGCGGAGTTGGTCAACCGGTTTTTGAAACCAGTCGGTGGACCAAATGCGGTAAATGACCCAGCCATGATCTTCCAGCACCGCCTGCCGCAACCGGTCCCGGTCACGGGCGGACCTTGAGCTGTGGTACGCAGCCCCGTCACATTCAATGCCCAGGATAAACCTGCCCGGATCCTTCCGATCTCGAACGCCGAGGTCGATGAAAAAACCGGCTTCGCCGACCTGGGGCACGACTTCATACCCCAACGATTCAACCGCGCGCCGGACCGATTGCTCGAAAGGTGATTCTTCCTCGCGGCCCGTGGCGATAGCTATGCCGAGGCGACCAGTTTGGGCGTAGTTCAGGAATACTTTAAGAGCTGCGACGCCTTGGCCGCGGGCCCGCTCCAAATCGATGTCATCGGCAGTGATGGACGCGAAGACTTGGCAGCGTTTTTTCGCGCGGCTGATCAGCACATTCAGCCGGCGTTCCCCGCCTTCGGCCCCCAACGGCCCAAAACGCATGGCCATGTAACCGCTGGAGTTCCTGCCGTATCCAACGCTGATGAAGATGACATCGCGTTCGTCCCCTTGCACGTTCTCTAAGTTTTTGCAGAAGAATGGCTCGGTTGAGTGGTTCGCAAAAAAATCTTCGATGGCCGGTTCCTGCCGACGGGCCAATTCAAGCTCGTCGCGTATGGCCTTCTGTTGTTTAACCGAAAACGCGGCCACGCCCAAGGACAAGTGCGGCGAAGTCTTGGCATGCTCGACAATGGCCTTACTAACCGCCCTGGCTTCGACACGGTTGGTGGCGGAAGCCCCGGAATCGAACACTCCGCCCTCAACCAGTTGAAATTTCAGCCCCAGTTCGGGATTGGCCGGGTACGGGCTTGGAACAACGAATAGCCTATCCTCATAAAACTCATGGTTCGAAACAGCGATGAGGCTATGGTGTCGGCTGCGATAATGCCAGCGGAGCATTTTCTCCGGCAATCCGCGAGCTCGACAGAGTCCGAGGATACTCTCGATGTCCGCCGCCTGGGCCGCCTGCGGCTCATCCCAATCCTCGTCCTCCTCCTCGACGTCAGACGTCATGCGGGCGAAAAACTTTGTTGGCGGCAACTGTTTGGAATCGCCAACCACTACAATCTGCTTGCAGCGGGCGACCGCGCCCAACGAATCGACAGGTTGCACCTGAGAAGCCTCGTCGATGACAAGCATATCGAACTCAACCGCACCCGGTTCCAAAAACTGGGCCACCGAAAGGGGCGACATCAAAAACACGGGTTTGATTGCCTGCACCACCGAGCCAGCGTCACGAAGCAGGCGTCGCACAGAACGGTGTCCACGCTTTCGTTCCATTTCCGACTTCACAATGCCGGCAGCACCGACCGCGGTTTGCGGCGGCATTCGATCAAAGTGCGCCTGCAAGATGCGATATTTCGCCAAAGCCAGCCGCTCGTTGTCGAGGCCGCGAAAATCGGCAATGTGACGTTCGTGTAGTTCGGCATCGAAATGCGCCAGCTCTGGCTTTTGCCGAACGATGCTCCGCAGCAACTGGCTGTAGTAAACTCGGTCGTAGGCATCAGTGGCGTGCTTGGTCAGAATCTTGCCGGTCTCCAGGAAGTCAATGAGGCTTCCAATGCCTGCGGCTCGGGCCAGTTGTGATCGCAGAACATAGGTGGTCCATGCCGGCAGTTGAGAAATAGACTCCATCCAGAGTCGCAACCGGTCCTGAATGCTCCGTAGTCCAATATCCTTGAAATCGCCGACCCCAAAGGTCGCTTTCAGATCAGCATTGACTTCACCACAGATTCGCTGCGCTGATTCCTTCGCTACTGCCAGACTTCCAGCCACTTGCTCCACCAATTGTGCAGTAGCGGCAATATCAGTTATGCCAGCGAACATCACCCGGAAATTTTTGCCCAGGCCAATTTCTGTTTGTTTGGCAACCCAATCAACGATGACCAACAGTTGAGGCCAGTCGGATTTTTCCTTTTTCCAAAGCGTTCCGAATGCTTCCTGGCCGAGGCCGTCCTGTTCGCGCAGCTTGCGGAGCGCTTGCTGACCGATGATTATGGCGTCAATCAGGGCCAGTCGGTCGGCATGGCTGTTCGGCAGCCCAGCCCTGGCGACGCCTTTTGCATCTGCCAGCGCTGATCGGTACTGACGATTGAAGATGCGAAGCAGGGACTTGCCATGCGCCGCAATTTGCTGGCGCTGTTCCCTGAAATCCTTGTCCCAAGCGGCGTCGATGACTTTGCCTTCCAACTGGGTTTGGGTCGCGGTAAATCTTTTCCCTTCGGTCAAAAGGTCACGCAACGGTTCCAGATCGGCATTCCATTTTGAACTGCATAGTGCGGCCTTGTCCGCTTTGGCGGGAGCAGAGATGACGAAGCCGACAATAATGAGTTGTTCGTCCACTTCAGCAAAAGTCGCGGGGACCTTTTGCGAAATTTTTCCGGCCAGTGACGTGCATGTCTCAACGACCGCATCCAGCGCAGAAATGGTCTGGTTGATACGCTTGCAGAGTGGGTCCAGGTCGATTTGGAGAATGGATGTGAGTAAAGTGCCTCTCCACGGGTGGTTTGCTGGAAGTCCGATTTGGTCAATTCGATTGGCCAGTTCTTCGATGTGAGCATGGTTGGTCTGCCGTTGATCCGCCGTCCAGTCCTCGGCTCCATTAAAGGTCAGCTCGTTGGCCTCAAGACCACGTTTGTCCAACAAGGAAAGTTGGCCAATGACGGCGAAAGCCGTCAGCCCAGTGTTCCCAAAGACTTGATGAATGGAGCGCACATACTGATTCAGGATGTTTCGCTTGTCCTGGAGCTTGGGAATCATCGACTCCAAGTCTTTGGGCTGCGGCCGACCCAAGGCCCAAGTCCGGCCAAGTTCCTCAATCACTGCCTTTTTGTTGCTCTTGTTCGAATGGAGTTCCAAACAAATATCTCCGAGCCCCTCCCGCTGGAGCCGCCGCTGGACCACCTGCAAGGCGGCGAGCTTTTCGGCGACGAACAGGACCTTCTTCCCATCGAGAACCGCAGTGGCGATGATATTGGTGATGCTTTGACTTTTACCGGTGCCCGGCGGACCCTGCACGACCAGGCTCCGGCCTTGTCGAACACTTTCGATAGCCAGCGTCTGAGTGGCATCGGCATCGACGACGTGATCGAGCTTGGCCACGGGAATCAGATCATCAAGCTGGCTGTCATCAGTGAAGATATTTTCCGATTGGATTGGAAAGCCATCTTGCAAAAGACCGGCAATGAGCGGCTGGTCAATCAGTTGGGCGGGATCGGGCCATGTCTTGGGGTCCAAATCGCGGAACATCAAGAACTTTGCGAACGAAAAGAATCCCAGCGTGATCTCATTGCGTTGAATCTCCCATTGGGGGACTTTGGCAACGACTTTCGATACCGCATCAAAATACGAGGTAACATCAAGGTCTTCGCCCCCATCGAATGCTGGCAAAACGATGCCAAAGTCTTCCTGGAGCTTCGCGTATAAAGACAGATTCTCCACGATTTCGTCCTCGGTGCACCTCAGCACAAACTTTTCTGAGGCCGTTTTTCTGGAGAGTTCCACCGGAACCAGAATAAGCGGCGCGTAGCGCGGCGTATCCGATTTGTCGGCCTCGTACCATTTCATGTGGCCGAGGGCGAGGTACAGAATATTGACGCCAGCTTCGTCCATCATCGCCCGGCTGTCGTGGTATAGGTCAAGTAAACGGCGCTGGAGCCCCTCGGACGACAGCGACGTCTGCAAAAGGCAGTCCGTGTGTCGCTTCGCGATCTCCGGTTCTTCGTCAATGTCTTCGGTTTCACCTCGATCTGGTGGAGATCCGGCGGCGGCTGACAGCAGGTCTTCGGCACCAGCTTTGTGAGACCCTTGACTCTTTGACGAATAAGCGGGCAAAAATGAGAACACCCTTTTCTCTTCGACCAAAAGCCGATAAACCAGATCGCTGGTCTCATCCCTAACAGACACAATACGCGCCGAGCCCGAATCCACCGGTATTGAAAGCAACCGGTTTCTCGTAGACAGGTCAAGCAGTTCCCGTCGGCTTGAATGCAATAGTTCCTCGATGGTCAGGCCCATTTTGCTGTTAAGGGTATTAAATCCATTTCCAAACGACACCGCAATATTTGGTGTTGACTCAATATCATGCCTCCAGCTGCGGATTGAACCGGCCCCCATGACTGGCAGGATCATAGCCGATGCGGAGGAGCCGGGGGACGAAATGGCTAGATTTGCCGCCAGATCAGAAGCTGAGCCGGTGAGCACTTTGGCCGGCATTGAATCCGCCAAATGCCAGTGCCGCCCCACTGTCTCCCGGTGATACCCAATTTCCGTATTGGTTAAGATTATAGAAAGGCCCGACGTTCCGAACATTGGGGATACAATTCCAGCATCGGCTCAAGCAGTGTCTCGGTTGCAAAAAGTGGTTTGAACCCGATCCACGAACCTGGTTTCACCAGAAGTATTGCAACCGAGCACGCTGTCGAAAAATCAGCAAAAGTTTGAGTCAGAAGCAATGGCGTGCCAAGCCGGCGAATCGCAATCTTGGAAGTGGACCGGCTGAAGTGGAGCGAGTCCGGGCATGGCGGGTCAAAAATCCGAGATATTGGACACGCTCATTCCTCTGATTTTACCGAGGTACAATTGCGCTACGGAGATTTGATAGGTCTCATCGCCGAGGTTTGATATTTATATCACGGAGCGCCCCGGCGACGTGGCCGAAGGCGCGGCAAGGCAATGAAACCAAACCGAATGATGCTTTATGAGCCGGAAAGAAAATGATCGTTGGGTGAACTGCGCCGCCGTGTACGTTCGCATGTCGACCGAACACCAACAATATTCGACGAGCAATCAAATGGACGCGATTCGCGAATATGCGAAACGACGAAGTTTGCAAATTGTCAGGGAGTATTCCGATGAGGGTAAAAGCGGATTGAACATCCAAGGGCGCGATGCACTCGCCCAAATGATCCAGGACGTCAGCAACGGGCTGGCGCAATATTCGTCCATTTTGGTTTATGACGTGAGCCGGTGGGGGCGTTTTCAAGATGCGGATGAATCCGCATATTACGAGTACGTTTGCCGGCGGGCGGGCGTGGCCGTTCACTATTGCGCGGAACAATTTGAAAACGATGGCAGTCCGGTGTCGACCATCGTCAAAGGCGTCAAAAGGGCGATGGCGGGCGAGTATAGCCGGGAACTGTCATCAAAGGTTTTTCAGGGCGCGTGCCGGCTGATTCAATTGGGTTACAAGCAGGGCGGGACGGCCGGGTACGGTTTGCGGCGGATGTTGGTTGACCAGAGCGGCCAGAAGAAAGGGACGCTGAAAATGGGCGAACAAAAAAGCATTCAGACGGATCGTGTGGTGCTGGTGGCCGGGCCGGAGGAGGAGGTCAAAATTGTGCGCTGGATCTACCACGCCTTCGTGGGCGAGGGGAAATGCGAATCCGAAATTGCGTCCAGCTTGAATTTGCAAGGGGTGCGGACCGACTTCGGACGGGAATGGAATCGGGTGACCGTGCATCAGGTTCTCACGAACGAAAAATATATCGGCAACAATGTATATCATCGCACCTCGTACAAACTGAAACAGAAGCTTGTCATCAACCCGCCTGATAAATGGATTCGAGCCGATGGCGTATTCGAAGGGATCGTTGAACTGGAACTGTTCTTACGGGCGCGGGAAATCATCGTAGAACGATGCAAAAAGCTCAGCAACGATGAAATGCTGGAAAAACTGCGCGAACTATTAAAACAGCATGGTCGGATCTCCGGAATCCTCATCGACGAGACGGAAGGGTTGCCTTCCAGCACGGCATTTCGGCATCGTTTCGGAACGTTGGTCAGCGCCTATCGCCTCATCGGTTACGATCCAGGCATCAATTTCAGCTTCGTGGAAGAAAACCGGAGGTTGCGGCAACAGCATCCTGAAATCGTCGCTTCGATCATCAACCAGATTACGGCACTGGGAGCCAAGGCTGTGTGGCTTGCAGAAAAGGAATTGCTGGAGGTGAACGATGAACTGTTGGTGTCCATCGTCCTGTGTCGGCATACCTTTACTAGCAGCGGTGCGTCACGCTGGCTCA
>Ga0302319_10004048_pt1 | contig 30278 bp, 26 predicted proteins | sample Bog_T0_2_FD_203319 | JGI IMG/M metagenome (GOLD analysis project Ga0302319, IMG submission 203319) | Peat permafrost microbial communities from Stordalen Mire near Abisko, Sweden - Bog_T0_2 | ecosystem: Environmental > Terrestrial > Soil > Wetlands > Peat | place: Sweden: Abisko, Stordalen Mire... | reverse complement strand
AATGTTGACAGACACACGAGCCAGCGAAGTTGAAATCCTCCTTGCTCGAAATTCCCGTTCCGGTTTGTGGCAAACCCCAGGGAGAACAATCATGAATCGATTGAAGGGAAAATGCAGATTGGCGCTTGCGTTGCTCGCACTGGCCTTGAGCGGAGTCGGAACGGCCCGCGGCCAGTACAGCGTTACCGGAACCACGCCCGGCGGCGGGAACATCGTCACCGGCGCCGGCACGGCGCTGGGGAACCTGGGACCGGGCTCCCCGCTCTCGGCGAACGGCAGCGACTCGATCACGTTCCAGCCGGGCAGCATCGCCCTTGGTTCCGGAAGCGATACGGTGCAGATCGCGACGTCGAACGACACGTTGCTGAACAACGGCACGATCCTCGGGGCTGCCACTTACAATGCGGTGAGTTTTCTCTCCGGGTCGGGCCCCACCGGGGAAACCATCACCAATAACGGTCTAATTACGGTCCTTGGTTCCGGCACCATCTCCAACGAGTTGGCAGCGAGTTTCGGAGGCTCTCACTACGCCGGCTCCAATGTGGGGGTGGCGGTGGCGGTGACCTCCAGCATCCGGATCGGGACGGTCACGCTCTCCAACGCGGGCACGATTGCCGGCGGGAGCATTGCCGGCTTTAGCGGCGGCGCGGTCAGCCTCGCTAATGACAGCTATTACGGCTCGGGTTTCAATGTGGGTGCGGCGGTGGCGGTGACCTCCAACGGCGGGATTGGGACGCTGACGCTCTCCAACTCGGGGACGATTACCGGCGGGAGCATTGGCAGCATGAGCGACGGCGTGGCCGGCTACAGCATCGGTGGCGAAGCGAACGCGGGTTTCAATGTGGGTGCGGGGGTGGCGGTGACCACCGGCAACGGCGGGATCGGGACGGTAACGCTTTCCAATGCGGGCACGATTACCGGCGGGAGCATCGGCAGCATCAGCGGCTATAGCTATGCCGGCGCCGCTGATGCCGGCGAATATGACGCGGGCTTCAATGTGGGGACGGCAGTGTCGGTAACCTCCCCCAGGTTTGGGAGCGGGATCGGGACGGTCACGCTCTCCAACGCGGGCACGATTGCCGGCGGGGGCATTGGCAGCATTAGCGACTACCAGATTAGCGCCAACCGGGACGACTTCTCCAATATGTACGGCAGCTCCGCTGCTGACGCGGGCTTCAATGCGGGGGCGGCGGTGGCGGTGACCTCCGGCAAAGGGATCGGGACGGTCACGCTCTCCAACGCGGGCACGATCACCGGCGGGAGCATTGGCAGCATTAACGGCATCAACGGCATTAGCGAGGTCGGCGTCAATAATAGCAGCTCTTCCGACACGGGTTTCAATGTGGGTGCGGCGGTGGCGGCGACCTCCTACAACGGGATCGGGACGGTAACGCTCTCCAACGCGGGCACGATTACCGGCGGGAGCATTGGCAGCATTAACGGCGGTAGCGAGGTCGGCGTCGATATAAACAGCGATGTGAGTGCGGGCTTCAATGTGGGCGTGGCAGTGTCGGTGACCTCCATTGGCGGGATCGGGACGGTGACGCTCTCCAACGCGGGCACGATTGCCGGCGGGAGCATTGGCAGCATCAGCGACGGCCTGGTCGGCGCCGATAATAACAGCTTTGGCGGCGCGGGCTACAATGTGGGGAATGCGGTGTCGGTGTCGTCCCTCAGCGGGATTGGGACGGTCACGCTCTCCAACGCGGGCACGATCACCGGCGGGAGCATTGGCAGCATCAGCGGCGGTAGCGAGGTCGGCGCCGCTAATGACACCAGCGGCGACGCGGGCTGCAGTGCGGGGACCGCGGTGTCGGTGGCCTCCAGTGGCGGGATCGGGACGGTGACGCTCTCCAACGCGGGCACGATCACCGGCGGGAGCATTGGGAGCATCAGCGGCGGTAGCCTGGTCGGCGCCGCTATTAACGGCTTCGACAATGTCGGCGTGGGATTCGATGTGAGTGTGGGCGTGGGCATCTCCTCGGGAGGGGCGATCAACAGCCTGTCGCTGGTCAACTACGGCTCGATCAGCGGCGGCAATATCGGGAGCATTGACAATACGAGCACCGTGGCTCCCGATGCCGCCAGCGCGATTGTCATCCACGCAGGGGCCGCCGGGGGCAACCTGGGCATCACGAACTACGGCAGCATCACCGGCGGCAACGTGGGGTCGGGCGCGCCGGCGGGCTACGGCATTGTCTCCAATGCGGGCAACCTCACCATCAACAACTACGGCGCGATCAGCGCGGGTTCCGGCCCGGCGGAGCCGGGGCTGCCGGCCGGCTTTCCCAACGTGGCGGTTTCTATTTCCGGCAATAACAACACGATCAACCTGAACGGGCACTCCAGCGTGAATGGGACACTGCAAGGGACCGGCAGCAACAACGTGCTGAATCTGGACTTCACTGGCGTGAGCCCGGCGGCGCTGGCAAACTTGAAGGCGCAGCTAGCGGCGCAGGGCTGGCCGGGCACGAACGATTTCACCGGCACGTTCACGCTCCGCGGCGTCACCTACTACGTCGATCCGATCCCTCTGGATATCACCGGCATCACCTCCTATGAAGGCCAGGCGATTACGCCAAACCAGTTTGCCCTCGCCGTGAGCCTCGACAGCGCCACCGTCAACCCCGTCCCCGGCAGCTCGCTCTTCAATCTCTTCAACGCCATCGACCAGAGCGGCAACGTCCCCGCCGCGCTTGCAGCCCTATCGCCACAGCAATACCAGGCTTACGGCGACCTCGCCATCGCGAATACCACCGCAATGGTGCAAAACGTGGACGCCCGCGTCAACAACATCCGCGACGGCAGCGAGAGCATCGACACCACCGGTGTTGGCGGCACGAGCGATGCAACCACCACCGCCGGTTATTCAAAGGACGACGGCAAGGAGAGCAAGAACATCGTGCAGACAGCTCCTCCCGAAAAACGCTGGGGAATGTTCGCCACCGGCGACGGCCTCTTCTTCCGTGGAAACAGTCACGACGTCGATCTTCAGGATGACAGGTCAAACTCAGCCGGGACCCTTGCCGGAGTGGATGCAAAGATCGGCGAGCACGTCATAGCCGGAGCCCTCTTCTCCTACAACAACACCGACGCCACATTGGGAAGCAACAACAATAGCGGCCACGCCACCATCGAGAGCTATAGCGGCGGCATCTACGGCAGCTATCATCAGGATGGCTTCTACCTCAACGGCCTCGCGGCCTACACCCGCAACCATTACTCCAGCGACCGCAACATCCTCATCCCCGGCTTTGCAGCTGATGCCTCCACTAACACAAACAGCAATCAGGAATCAGTGAACCTCGACGGCGGCTACGACTGGCACGCCACTGACCGGTTAACCCTTGGCCCAATCGCCGGCCTGCAATACGTCCACCTCGACGTCAACGGCTTCAACGAAATCGGAGCAGGAGCCGCAGACCTCGCGGTTAACAGTCAGGACATGAACTCCCTGCAATCCCGCGTAGGAGGCAGGGTCAATTACCACCTCTCCACGAGCCAGTACAGCAGCTTCGCCGCAGACTTCCACGCCGCATGGCAGCACGAGTTCCTCGACGACAGCCGTAGCATCAGCGCCAGCTTCATCGGCGATGGCCTCACCCCCTTCAGCGTCCAGACCACCTCCCCATTGCGCGACGCCGCAGTAGTGGGCCTCGGCCTCAACTTCACCTTCCACGACCGCCTCACCCTCTTCGCCGACTACGAGTTGCTCCTCTGGCGTGCCAGCACCTTCGAGCAAACCCTCAACGGCGGCGGCCGCATCAGCTTTTAACAACACTCGTATCCAAAACAGCCCGCTGTAGCCACGGCTCTATGAGCCGTCCGGAACGGGACTCCGCATGAGGCTTGCCTGTTGTAGTCGCGGGCCTATGGCCCGTCCCTTGGACGGACATGCTCCGTCATGTCCTCGACCAAATGCGCGCAGCGCCATACTCATTTCGTCATTGGTCATTCGTGCTTCGTCATTTTAATCCCCCCTTGGTATCTTTGTGCCTTGGTGGTGAATTTATTTCCCATTCCCTGTCACCTCTTTGTCTCGTTTCGAGACTTGTTGGGTAATATGATGAACACCGACGCGATGAAGGCAATGGATGCAATGAAGACGGCAAGATCAATGAATACGCTGGAGACCATGGGGACTGCAGTCGATTTCACCGACGCTGAATTGGTGGCGCTTTGTCTTTCGGAAGGCGCGGCGGGCGGCGGGCGCGAGGCTTTCGGGCGGATCGTGGTGCGCTACCAGACGCTGATTTGCTCGCTGGGCTATAGCGCGACGGGCGATCTGGGGCGGAGCGAGGATATTGCTCAGGAGACTTTCCTCACGGCGTGGAAGGATCTGGCAAAACTGCGAGAGCCGGGGAAATTGCGCTTCTGGCTGTGCGGGATTTCGCGGAATCTCGCCTGCGATGTGTTGCGCCGGGCGGGGCGCGAGCCGAGCCACGCGGCAGAGGCGCTGGATGCGGCGGAGGAACGGCCCGCGCCGGGGCCGCAGCCGCTGGAGGGCGCGATCAGTCGCGAGGAGCAGGAGATCCTGTGGCGCGCCATGGAGCGCATCCCGGAGATTTACCGCGAGCCGCTCATCCTGTTCTACCGCGAGCATCAATCCGTGGAGGCGGTGGCGCAAAATCTGGAGTTGAACGAGGACGCCGTGAAGCAGCGTCTCTCGCGCGGGCGCAAATTGCTGCAGGCGCAGGTGCTCGCATTCGTGGAGGGGGCGCTCGAGCGGACGAACCCCGGGAAGGTCTTCACGCTGGCGGTGCTGGCCGCGCTTTCCTCGCTCACGATTTCTGCCAAAGCGGCCAGGACTGCTGCTGTGGGTGCGACTGCCGTGAAGGGAGGCGCGGCGGCGAAGGCTGCCGCGGCGGGCGGACTATTCGGCGCGATCGCCGCGCCGCTGATCGTCTTTTTCGGCAACTACGCGGGCTATCGCATGAGCCTCGCCGCCGCGCATTCCGACGGGGAGCGTGCGCGCATCAAGACCGCCTATCGCGGTCTGCTCGTCTTCGTGCTGGGGTATAACGCGCTCTTCTTCGCGCTCATTTTCTGGGGTTACTGGCACCAGCGGGATGGAGCGCTGCTGTTCGGCCGGCTCATCGTCGCGCTAGTGGTCGCTTTCATCCCGGCGATGCTGGTGTTATCGGTTTCGTCGATCAGGCGGCGGCGCAGTTACCTCGCCGGGTTCGTGGAAAAAGGGCTTGTGGATGTCTCCGCGCGGCCCGAGTGGGAATATCGCAGCCGGTGGAGCCTGTTCGGGCTGCCGCTCGTGCATATGCGCCTCGGGGACCGGCTCTCGATGTTGAAAAAACCGGTCACGGCATGGATCGCCGTGGGCGATTACGCGATCGGCGGGCTGTTTGCCTTTGGCGGGATGGCCGTCGCTCCGTTGAGCATCGGCGGGTGCGCCATCGGCCTCCTGCCATTCGGCGGATTCGCGCTGAGAGTGCTCGTCCTGGGCGGCTACGGCGTCGGCGCATGGACATTTGGCGGCATGGGGATCGGCTGGCAGTCCTTCGGCGCCTGCGTCATCGCTTGGAAGGGCGCCCTGGGCTTCATCGCCATCGCGCACGATTTCGCGCTCGGCAACATCGCCCAGGCCGCGCATGTGAATGATGCAGCGGCGCGCCACGCCATCGGCGCAGGCTGGTTTTTCCGCTACGCCATGGTGCTGGTGGATTACTGCTTCCTCTTGAACCTCCTCTGGGTCATGCCACTGGTCATCCAATGGCGCATGATCGTGAAAAAACGCCGGCACGAAGAATAGGGTTGAACGTTGGAACTCGACCGTTCGTGCTTCGTCATTTCCCATCCCCTCACTTGCTTTTAAAAAGCCGCTTCGCTACCATGGAGCTATGGACTGCCAATTCCTGCGATCTGTCTCCTTTTTGAAGGAACTCACCGACGAAGAACTCGAATCCTTCAGCCGCCTCTTCACCCTCGCGGCGATTCCTCCGGGCGAAAAAATCATCGAGGAGGGCAGGGCCATCTCCTCCTTTTATATCGTCGTCAAGGGAACGGTCCACGTCCGCCGCACAGCCCTGAAAAAAGAGCTGCTCCTCGGTCGCATCAGCGGCGGCGGCTTTTTCGGCGAGATCAACCTCTTCGATCCCGGTGTTGCTACCGGCAGCATCTACGCCATCGACAAAGTCTCCCTCGCATCCACCAATTACGAAACCCTGCGCACCTTCATGTCGGAAAATCCCGCCACCGGCTACAAGATCGTCTCCGCTTTAATGCTGGAAGTATCACGCCGCCTGCGACTTACGAATCAGCGCTTCGTGAATTCCGTCTATTGGGCCTCCGAAACCGTGAAATAGCGGTCGCAATTTTCACCCCGGCCTCCTTTATATTTTTCTGTATCCTTTTCGCCTCACCCGTACTTTTTCGGTGAAATTTCTCCCCTGTTTTATCCTTTATCCTTCATCCTTTATACTTCTCTTCAGCCAGGGCTAATCAACCCTTGCCAACCCTTGCCAACCGTCAGCCATGCCGCATATCGGCAGCACTGCCTCACCGCATCCCTGCCATTAGCGACCCGCCTTATTTCATCACCTGGTCGCCATTATGCGGCGTCCCCGAGATGATATCCGCAATCATGAACGGCGGCTTCTGTTCCGGGCTCACCGTTAGCACCGCCGTCTGCTGCTCCCCCGAAAAACTTTTCAACGCCTCCCCCTTGGTCACCGTGACAATGCCCCCCGTGTCGATCAACACGTAGTTCTGCGATTCATTGATCGACACGATCGTCCCCACCACATGATGCACTGGCGGCCCCTCTGTCGCGGGTTTTTTGTGTTTCCTGAACATGGAACAACCCACGCAGGCGCACAGGCACATCGCCGTAAAAAAAATCCGCAACGCTCGGGAATTCACACCATCTACGAAACACCATTCCCGCCCCCGTCACAATTCCAAAAAAAAATCCGCTCCACGTTTCCGCTTCCACTTTGCTGCCGGAAAGCGCATACAAGCCGTGCCTTCCCATGTCATCACCCAACGCCCGAACGACGTGGATCGTCATCTCCGCAGCGACCGTCGCGGCCCTGCTGAAATTCTACTGCGCATGGACCACGTTCGGCACCACGGATGTCAAACTCTTCGCCATCTTTGGAAAATACATCACCGACCACGGGCTCGAGGCCACCTATCGTGCCTGGCCGATCTTCAACCACACCCCGCTCGTCGCGAACTTCGTGACCACTGCCCTAGCGCTCGCGGAAATTCCCCTTGCAAAAAACTGCGGCGTCACATTCCCGTTTTTGCTGAGGGTCCCCGGCATCATCGCCGATTTTCTCGTCGTCCTCGTCCTCCTGCGAGTGGCAGGCGATTTCAAACACAAGACCGCATGGCTTGTATTGTTCGCCCTCAGCCCCGTGTCATTCATGGTCTCCGGCTACCATGGGAATGTGGATCCCGTCCTCGTGCTCTTCCTCGTGCTGGCCGCCTGGATGTGCATGAAAAACCAACCCCTCGCGTGCGGTCTCTTCCTCGGCCTTGCCTGCAATGTCAAAATCGTGGCAATCCTCCTCGCGCCCGTGTTTTTCTTCTACTGGTTCCATCGCGGCCAGGCCATTCGTCTCACGGCCATCACCATCATCATCTGCCTTGCCGGCTGGTATGAGCCCCTCACGGAATACCCCGGTCTTTTCATCAAAAATGTCTTCGGCTACAGCAGCTACTGGGGCGTGTGGGGCATCACCTGGTGGCTGCGCGCCACGGGCCTGCCTCAATTTCAATCCGTCATCTGGGCGGCAATGTCTCCCTCCCAGCATCTTGTAGTCGCCGTATTGAAAATCATCGTCATCCTTGGCATCCTTGCCATCGCATGGTTTCGCCGCGCCGCCCCTTATGACGGCATATTCACGACCCTCGCCTGTGTATGGGCTGTATTCTTCATCTTCTCGCCCGGGGTCGGCGCCCAATACATGATCTGGCTCGCCCCCTTCATTTTCATCGCATCCCCCGTCTGGTATCTGGCTCTCACTGCCGCCAGCGCCGCATCCATGTTTGTGTTTTATAACACCATTTCCCATGGCATGCCGTGGAACGTAGGCTACTCCACGAACGACCTCACCCGCATTTGGACACCATGGGCGAATCTCCCATGGCTCGTCCTCATCGCCGGCGCTTTACTTCTCTGGAAAAGGAACCGTGCCCCGGTTTCCGCCAGTCTCACCGAAAACCCTGAAATCCATGGTTGACCTCTCTGTTCACGGACGTTTAGCATCCGCCTTCCACTATTAATTAAGGAGGCACATTGGACTTAAAAGAAATAAAGCTTCTTATCGATTTGATGAAGAAAAACGACCTCTCTGTCTTCAAGATGGAGCAAGAGGGGTTCAAAATCACTCTGAAGAAAAATACCGGCTTTCAACCCGTCACCACCTACGCGCCGCAGCCTGTTGCAGCATCCGCTGCCCCGGCAGCCGCTTCCGTGCCGGTTTCCGCTACAGAGAAGGAGGAGGCCGCAGGGAAAGAGATCGTCTCCCCCATGGTGGGCACATTCTACATGGCCGCATCGCCGGAATCCGCTCCCTTTGTGACCGTCGGACAGGAGGTTACGGAAGAAACCGTCGTCTGTATCATCGAAGCCATGAAGGTGATGAACGAAATAAAAGCCGACATCAAGGGCATCATCTCCGAGGTCCTCTCGGAAAATGGCAAGCCCGTGCAATTCGGCCAGGCCCTCTTCAAAATCAAGTAATTGAAAATAACGTATGACGAAATAAATCGTCATTCGTCATCAGTGCTTCGTCATTCTTCACATGTTTAACAAAGTCCTCATCGCCAACCGCGGCGAGATCGCTCTCCGGGTCATCCGCGCCTGCAAGGAACTCGGCGTGCGCACCCTCGCTGTTTATTCCGAGGCGGATTCCGATTCCCTGCACGTCCAGCTTGCCGACGAGGCCATCTGCATCGGCCCCGCCGCGAGCCAAAGCAGCTATTTAAAGATCGACCGCATCATCAGCGCGGCTGAGATCGGTGATGTCGATGCCATCCACCCCGGCTACGGATTCCTGGCCGAGAATGCCCACTTCGCCGAGGTCTGCGGCAGTTGCAATATCAAGTTCATCGGCCCCACGCCCGCTTCCATCCGCGCCATGGGCGACAAGAACACCGCCCGCGACACCGCGCGCAAAGCCGGCGTCCCCGTCACCCCCGGCAGCGACGGCCTCGTCGAAAACGAAACCGAGGCGCTGAAGGTCGCCAAGAAAATCGGCTTCCCGGTCATGATCAAAGCCGTGGCCGGCGGCGGTGGCAAAGGCATGCGCCCCGCGCACAATGAAATGAGCCTTGTGCAGGCCTTCCACGGCGCCCGCATGGAGGCGGAGAAGGCATTCGGCAACGGCGGCGTTTACATCGAGAAGCTCATCCTTAATCCGCACCACATCGAGTTTCAGGTCATGGCTGATGAGCATGGCGAGGTTGTCCACATCGGCGAGCGCGATTGCTCCATGCAGCGCCGCAACCAGAAGATCATCGAGGAGACACCGTCGCCGCTCATGACCGGGGATCTCCGCAAAAAAATGGGCGACGCCTCCGTGAAGCTCGCCCGCGAGGTCGGGTACCACGGCGCCGGCACCATGGAGTACCTCGTCGATGACAACGGGAATTTCTATTTCATGGAAATGAACACCCGCATCCAGGTCGAGCACACCATCACCGAGGAGGCCTACGGCATCGACCTCGTGAAGGAGCAGATCAAGGTCGCGGCTGGCGAGACCCTGTCCGACTTCGTCCGCGACGCAAAGCTCAAGTACCACGCCATCGAGTGCCGCGTGAACGCCGAGGATCCCTTCAATAATTTCCAGCCCAGCCCCGGCCGCATCGGCCTCTACTACGCCCCCGGCGGCCGCGGCGTCCGCATCGATTCCCACGCCTACTCCGGCTACACCGTCCCCCCGTATTACGATTCCATGATCGCCAAGGTCATCGCCATGGGCACCACCCGCGGCCACGCCATCGACCGCATGCGGCGCGCCCTCGGCGAATACATCATCCGCGGCATCAAGACCACCATCCCCTTCCAGGAAGCCATCATGCGCGACCCCGACTTCCTCCGCGGCAACTACAACACCGGCTTCGTCGAAAAAATCATCACCTCCCGCGTCGCCGAGTTCAACGTGCAGAAGAATTAGTGCGGAGCGGCAATGAAAGCCGTAAAAATCAGAGGTGTTTTTAAATCAGGTGACTGATGCACTATTCGTCTCAATGTCCTGTCTGTAGCGCCTCGTCGTCTCCTGGTTCGATGTCGGATGCGGAGTTTTTTGCGTTTCTTAACACCTGCCGCCATGAACTTGCAGAAGCGCAATCACAATTTCAAAAACGCATCATTGGCGAAGATCAGTGGTTTTACGATCTTGCCGATGGCAAACTAACAATTGGTACCCAGACTTTCTCGATCACTCCCATCGGAACATACAACTCAGAGCACAAGTCATGGCTTTGGGCATGGGCAAATGATGAGTTTCCTCCTCTTGCTCTTGAAACTTCAAAGCGTCTCACGGAACTCCATGCGATCACAGGGTTCCGCGTCTTTCTTGATCCCGGCATCAGCGCGTCTGAAAATGATGCAGAGGATTTTGTAGCTTTGGCGGTTCATTGTCTTGGCGCTATCGGCTTCTTTCGAACGGCCGCCGTTCCGGTTCTGTTTCTGGCAGTTCATGAGCGACCCTCTGCCAGCTGAAACCTGTTATCTGGAAACTGCCAATGCTCCATCGCCTCGCAACTCCTGAAGACAGCAACACTCTCGCGGAACTGAACCATCAGCTGATTCTGGATGAGAGTCATCGCAATGCGATGACTGTTCCGGAGCTTGCGGAACGCATGCGCGGATGGCTTGCCACCGGGTATCAAGTCTCCATTTTTGAAGACGATTCCGGCATCCTCGCTTATGCGCTTTATCGTGCAAATCCGGATCACATTTACCTTCGTCAATTCTTCGTGCAGCGGCACAAACGCCGCGCCGGCATCGGCCTGCAATGCATGCAGATGTTGCTTTCCGCAATCTGGCCGAAAGACAAACGCATAGTCGTGGAAGCCCTTTGCCGGAATCCCGCGGGCATCGCATTCTGGAGAAAAGTCGGCTTTACCGACTACAGCCTCGCGCTTGAAATCAACCCGTCCTGAAAACCGTCCGAGGCGTTCCATATTCCATGACTCCAAAACAAATACGCCCACTCGCTCTTTGCGTATTCCGCAATGGAAGCCGCATCCTCGTCAGCGAAGGCCTCGACTTCACAAAGGGACAAACCTACTACCGTCCCTTGGGCGGCGGGATCGAATTTGGGGAGTCCGGTGTCGCGGCAATTACTCGCGAGATCCGCGAGGAACTCGGCGTGGAAATCACCACGCCGCACCTGCTCGGTGTCATGGAAAACATCTTCAATCTCGAGGGCGATCCCGGTCACGAGATCGTATTCGTGTACGACGCCCGGTTTGTGGATGAGTCGCTCTACAGCCGCGAGACGATTCCTTTCCAGGAAGAAGGCTGGGCAACACCGCACGCCATCTGGCTCGACCTGAATTCCCTCCGCACCGACCGCCCATTATATCCGGACGGCCTTGCTGATCTGCTTCATTCAATATTGGACGTTCAGTGTTGAATGTTGGAAGTTCAAATTCTTAATTCCCTCGTTGCGAAGTTTGGCTTCGCCGCACGGAACATCAATTGGCAAACCGCGCCAAATACAACTGTTTAACAATCGGAAATTCCACCAGCCCGATCTCCACCACGGTGCAGCCAAAAGGCAGCCCGAGCGACTGGCACGCATCCACCGCCAGGGCAATCTGCTGCGGGAGAATCCCCGTCGCAAGGGTGCAGTGGGGAACCCAGGTGGACGGCGAGTAGATCTGCCGGATCCCGCTGGCAACGGCGGAAAACTGTTCAAAAAACCGCGCATGCAACGCCAGTAATTCCGGAGTCGCCTTCGGGGCGAGAAACGCCACCCGTTCCTTGGAAAGAAAAAAGCCCAGCGATTCCATCGAGAGCGGAAACGCCATGCTGCCACGCGCAAAGTCCTCCAGAAGCAGCCGCACAGCCGGCACATCCACCGAGTTTGCCACGGCAAGGGAAATATGGGGACGGGAATCGCCATTTGTCATGGGATATGCGCCGGGCGCGGCCAATGCATCCCAAAGCGAACGAATTCGTGACTCGCTCGCGCTGTCAAAAAACATCTCGATTGCGTATCCCATGGGAAGGTTTCCTGAGTTTAGCGAATGCATCGGCTATCAGCTACATCTTCCTTCAAAACCCGCTCAACAAACTCGCGGCATTCCGTTTCCTTGATCTGCGCATAAATCTTCCGGTCGCCATTCGATCGGCCCTCGATGCTCAACTTCATCTTCTCATACTCACCTCTCAAGTCAGCCCGCACCCGCAGCACGTCGCGAAACTTCACATGTCTGCGCAACTCCACCCCATGAGCCGGGCAGACATAAAGATGATGTGCCATCCATGATCTCCGCGGCTCGGTCCACGGCACGAAAGCATCCTCCCGGTTAAACGCCTCCCGCTCAGCAATCCCCTGGTCGCCATTATACGCATAGCCAAGCTCGTGCAACACATTGACCACAGCCGGAAAAACTTCGTAGCTTGGAATCACGATATCAATATCTAGAATCGGCTTCGCCCGTAAACAGGGGATCGACGTGCTCCCCACATGCTCAATCCGCAAAATGTTCCAGCGAAGCGCACCCGTTAGAACAGCCTCGACATCCGAAAACTCAGTCGCCCAGCTTGGATCATAGGGAGCCAGTATCATATCGCCCCTCGTTTCAACGACATCATGACTTCGATGATCCTGTCAGCCTCCGCGTAATCGCGAAACACATGCTCGACGCCAAGCGCATGCAACTGTTCATGCCGCCGGCCAATGCCGATCATTGGGATGCCGAGCAGCCGGCTCACACGCACATCCCAGGGCGCATCACCAAAATAGACCGCTGATGTGAGATCGAATCCCGCCCTCGATGCAGCAAGGCGGATGATGTCCCTCCGGCGCGGAGTATCGCTTGAGGTCGCATGCGGGTAAGCCTCAAGCGCGATGCCACAGCATTCCAGCTTGAACTGCGCGCCCGTATCGAAGCATCCAGTGGCGATCGCAACATGGAAAACTCCCTCCCTCTCCAGCCGCCGGATAAATTCTACTGCTCCCGTGATCGGCAAGAAATCCCCGGGAGATTTCGGGCGCTCCTCCTTCAACAGCCGCAAAAACTCACGCTTGATATCCTCTTCCTTTTCTTTTGCCACGGGATCGGAAGCGAGAAGATCCTGAACGATGGCGGTGCTCGTCGGCTCGTCGTAAGTAGTCCAGTCGAGCGTGGAAAGCGATCTGCCGGTCACGCTCTCAATCGCGCGCGCATAGCAGGCCCCCTCGACCTCCTGCGTGTCGCAAATCGTCCCGTCATTATCAAATATCGCGAGCATCTTCATTCTTATGCCGGGCGTGATTGCTGACCTGCCAGCCTGCACTCCATGATGTAATTCACAAGCGTAACACCCCGTCTCTCAACCAGATTGTCCCGCACCCAGGTAAATCCATTCCGCTCGAAGAATCGACGTCCGGTTTTCGAAACTTCCGCAAAAAGCCTCTCATTCCCCCTCAGCTTAGCCTCCCTCTTCACCTCCGCCATGATCTCCCGCATCACACCCGTCCCCGCATGCGCGGGATCAACATAAGTGCAATCAATATGCCCGTCCGGGTCCAGTTCGATAAATCCGACGACTGCACCGCCAATCTCCTTCACAAACGGTATCTTGCGTTCACACCGTTGTTTCCAATCTTCTTCCCACTGCCCGACATCCGCTGGCGGGCTTGCCCATGCATCAAGTTGTTCCTGGGTATAGTCACGGCAGGCAATCTGATGGACGGCATCATGAAAAATCCGGCCAATCGCAAGGTGATCGCCTGCTTTATACCTTCGTATCATACCGTTATCCCTTGCATCATTTGTCCAAATGATACTCGACGACATATCTTCGCGAATCCGGAAAATCGACGATCTTTACCGCCGTGGTGTATCTCGATAGCAGGCCCTCAAGTTCGTCGCGGCCGGGAAAATTCTTGATCACCGGGAAAGAGTTCCCGTCAGGAAGCGTTCTGGTCTGGATATTATTGCCTTCGGCGTCAGTTTCTCCGGAGAAGGATCCCTCCTTTGGCGATTGGTCGCAAAAGACCACGACCGCTCCCGGTTTCAACCGCGAATGCAGTCCTCCAAGAAAACCGGGCCGTCTTGAAATGGGAACGTGGCAAAACCAGTCGCCTGCAAAACAGGCATCAAACGTCGTCCCGAAATCCGGAAGAGCATAGGCGTCCGCCTGCCGCAGTTTTACGTGGCTCGCAAAATCCTTCTTTCGCGCTTCGACCAACGTCGCCTCGTTGAAATCTGTCGCCAAAATTTCAAAAGCCGTACGTGCCAGGAATTGCGTCCAAAATCCGGGCCCGCAGGCGATTTCCAGCACCGACCGGCCAGCAAATCGCTGCATGAGGTATTCAATGGCAGGCTCGTGCCGCTGCAGAACCTCCTCCCGGTCATATCCCATCGACGCATCATAAATGGATGCCCGGCGGCGGTAGTAATCCTGCATTTCGTCAATCATGGAAACGGGTTCTCTTGTGAATTCAACGGCTTCAGGCATGCCTCTTTGTGCCGTTATTTTAAATGATGAGTGCCCCGTTGTCTTCAAAACCGAAATCCGGCCCCCACGCCACTTCCCAGTAGTAGCCATCCGGATCGGTAAAATATCCGCTATGCCCGCCCCAGAAAACATCCTGCGCCTGTTTCACAATCTTCCCGCCCGCCTTCTCCGCCAGTGCCAGCACTTCTGCGACCTCCTCTTTCTTCCGCACATTGTGCGCCAATGTGATTCCGCCGAACCCATTGCGCGAAACAGCAACATCAGGCGAAATATCCTCCGCCAGCTTTTCCAGCGGATAAAGCGCAAGCCGGGTTCCATTCGTCTTAAAGAACGCAATCTCAGCATCTTCCTTCGCCGCAGTGGGAAACCCCAGCCCGTCGCGATAAAACCGGATCGAGCGCGGCAGATCCGCTACGCCCAACGTGATGATGCTGATGCGTGATTCCATAATTTTTGCCAGTCTACGCTCCATATTGGGGTCTACTGCTTTCTGAATTGATCAAGGATCAATCCAATATTGGTAGCAAGTCCTTTCAAATCACCCTTAATATACTGAAGATGTCCATCAATGCCCCGGTGCAAAATGGCATTCATCGTGGGATGATGATTTGGATCGGTGGCATTGATACACTCTTGAACACCACGGGCTGCCGCCTGATCTGTATAATGCAGGGTGTCTTTGAACACACATAGCTCTAAAGCATGGACATCTGGAGCAGACAGCTTGTTGATCATCCCATGCGTCTGAATCATCCCGAAGATAAACGTGCCCAAAAGGGCTTGCTCCAACTGCGATGCTCCATCGAAATGAACTTTTGAAGCTCCTAGAGCAACTAAGGCCATGCGATTACATTCTTCCCTGTGCGATACAAGGCGTCCCTGCTCAGGTTTCTTTTTCCAAAACATGGGTTTCCAGATCGTTAATGCTTTTCAGGCTAATGGGGGTGTTAAATCGATCTTTCTGAAATAGTCACTCTCTTGAACCTCACCACGAATAAGCCTCCGGCGCTGCCTGCTTCGCCCAGTCGCTGATCCCTTCCTCACTCGCACCTTTCGGCCCGGGAAAAATCTTGTCGAGCGCCTTCAGCGCCGCATCATCCAGCTTGATCTCCAGCGCCTTTACGCCAGTGACGAGTTGTTCCATCGTGCGCGGCCCGATGATCGGTGCTGTGATCGCCGGGTTATGCAGCGTCCACGCCAGCGCGACATCGGCGGGATTCTCGCCCCGTTCCTTGCAGAAGCTCTCCCACTTCTCGAGTTGCGGACGGAGTTTCTCGATCCGTTTCGCGGCTTCCTCGCCGCCACGGCGGGCCACCTCGGATTTCTGCTTCTGCAATACGCCCCCGAGCATGCCGCCGGCCAATGGACTCCATGGGATCACGCCAAGGCCGAATTTCTTCGCGGCCGGCAACACCTCCAGCTCCGGCAGACGGCAGAGCAGGCTGTATTGCGATTGCTCGCACACCAGCCCGAGAAAATTCCGCCGCCGCGCCTCATGCATTGCATCCGCGATGTTCCATCCCGCGAAATTGCTGCTCCCCACGTACAGGATCTTCCCCTGCTGCACCAGCACCTCAAACGCCTGGTAAATCTCATCCCACGGCGTATCGCGGCTGATGTGGTGCATCTGGTAAAGATCGATGTAATCGGTCTTCAACCGCCGCAGCGAATTCTCGCACGCTCGGCGGATTTTCAAGGCGGAAAGACCGCGCTTCATCGTGAGGTCCGCCGGGTCCGCATCCATGTCGCCGAAGACCTTTGTCGCCAGCACCACCTTCTCGCGCCGCCCGCCCTGTTGCAGCCACGACCCGATGATTTGCTCGGTCACGCCCTCGCCTTTCTTCCAGCCATAAACATCGGCGGTATCGAAAAAATTAATCCCCAGCTCCAGCGCCTTGTCCATCTGCGCATGCCCCTCCGCCTCCGTCGCATGCGGCCCATAGTTCATAGTGCCCAGGCAAAGGCGTGAAACTTTCAATCCCGTGCGACCAAGATTTGTGTATTCCATAGGAAATGACCGTTGCGGAACCGGACTCCCTTTTCAAGGCGAAATCGCTGGACTTGGTGTGGGGGCGGAAGGCGGCGGGGAACTTGAAGGCGCCGTAGATGTTCCCGATGTCAATCCCTTGGATGAATCATATTGACCACTCAGTTTCTCCGCCTCTTTTAGCGACGCCAGATCTGCCATCTGTTCCTCATATTTTCGCTTGGCGAGCGGATAGATTATTTTCATAACATCCGTCATAGCCTTCAGGCCGTTATCGTTTTTATCCAAAAAGGCATTTACCATCTCCTTGTTGCTCGCGGTGATGACTGGATCTCCGCGATCTTCGACTAATCCAATTTCAACGAGAACATCAAACTTGCGATCCGGGCTGCTCAATACGAAATGCGAAAAATCATAAAAATAGCCCCTCGTGCCATCAGAGAATTTTATGAAGGAGGTCGCGGGAATTTGATTCTTTGGGACTCTCGCTAAGAGCGCGCCAGTCTCGCGGAACTCCGCGTCCCCTTTGTTAATAAAAATACTGATGTGATCAAAAGAATTATCCACAGGTTGGATGAAGATAGTACTCAAGCGTTTCGTATCGCCAAAGCGTCTCGTATTGCCCACCATCGTATATTCCTCGACAGTGACTTTGCCGTGAAAATGAAATATCGCGGCGGCCTGTGCGGGCGTGATATAGGTGGGCGGCGGCCATGTGCCGAGGCGCGTTAGCAACCTGCCGGCCTGTTCCGGGGTCATCTCGGCACCGTGGATGGAGACCAAGGGAGGGGCACATGAAAGTAGCAGCAGGAGGATCAAAGGTGTTTTCATACAAAGACGAATCAGTTCTTGGTTCCCGCATTTTTGCTTGGTCATCTTAAACCAGATTCGGAGAACCCAACTCGTTCGCCATCCTCAATCTTCCGGTCATTTATTTCAAGGTCGTTTCATCCCCCTCACGGAGTGATCAGATGGTAATGCTTTTTCTCGAACCGTTGGTTTTAATTACACAAAACTAACAATTAGCTTGACATAACCAAGCGATTTTTGCAGGATAAAAGGAGTGGAATCGCTGTGCTTTTCTTCCTTTGCGATCTTCGCGTCCTTCGCGGTTAAATTTCCCTGGCAAAAAGTGCAATTACTTCCGAATGAACCCATTTTTACTTTGGAAAGACCAGAAAACGAACCCAAACGAACCATTTTATGGATGATCTCTCCTTTACGTCGTGCCCCCGAAAAATTAGACCAATTCAGGGTAAGCCGAGCGCAGCGAGACAACCTTGCTCTCTGAAAATTCTATAAAATCCAAGGTAATCAAACCAAATCAAACCAAAATGGACTTAAAAATGAAGCGGGTAGCGAAAAATACTACAAGCTACCGACCTATACCGAGTTATACCGACCTAAAAACCTAGCCATCGTTAAAACACGCCACCGAATTTCTGGAAAACCAGTGACTCTAAAAAGTGACAAGCCGTGACAAGCCCTGTCAAGGCGCGCCAGAGTAAAAACGACGCCTTCAGAGCCAAAAATCAGAAATAAAAAGACTGCCAAATACCCCATGAAAACCATCGCCGATTGCCACCTCTACGGGATCATCGATCTCGGCTACGTCACCCGCGAAGCCGCGCCGCAAGCCCTTGCCAAAATGATCGAGGGCGGCGTCGATATCGTCCAGCTCCGCGCTAAAAACCTTCCCGACGACGAAATCCAGTCGCTCGGAGAAACACTCATCCCCATCACCGAAGAAGCCGGCATCCCATTCATCATCAACGACTTCTCCGAGATCGTCCCCGCCATCGGCGCCCAAGGCGCGCATGTTGGGCAGGATGACCGCACCATCTCCGATGCCCGCTGGCGCGCCGGTCGCGCCCTTGCCGGCGAGGTGACGCCACCCATCATCGGAAAATCCACCCACAGCATCGCCCAGGCGGTCGCTGCACAGGAAGAAGGCGCCGACTACATCGGCTTCGGCCCGCTTTTTACCACGCCGACCAAACCGGGTCGCCCTGCAATCGGCCTCGACGACATCCGCCGCGTGCATGAACTCGTCCACATTCCCATCTTCTGCATTGGCGGCATCAAGCTCGAAAATCTCACCGCCGTCATCGAGGCCGGCGCCCGCCGCGTGGTCATCGTCTCCGGCATCCTGCAGGCCGCCGACATCGTGAAATATTGCCGCACCGTAAAAGAAACCCTGCAATCTATGGCAAACGCATAACCTCACTTTTTCCACATATTGGGATTTTAAGCTTCCCACCTCATTCGCAATTCGTCATTCGTCATTAACTTATGTCAGTACTCATCGTTGGCTCTATCGCTCTGGACACCGTCAAAACCCCTGTCGAGGAACATGCGGACCTGCTCGGCGGTTCTGCGTCTTACGCCGCCGTTGGCGCCAGTTTTTTTACGGATGTAAAACTTGTGGGAATCGTCGGCGAGGATTTTCCAAAGGCCCACATCGACTATTTCGGCACCCGCAACATCGATCTCAAGGGCCTGCAAATCGTCCCCGGCAAGACATTCCGCTGGTCCGGCGAATACCATTGGGATCTGAACACGCGTGAAACCCGCAGCGTCGATTTGAACGTATTTGAGCATTTCAATCCCACGCTTCCCGCGGGCTACGCGGCATCTCCTTACGTGCTGCTCGCAAACATCGCACCCTCCCTGCAAAACCACGTTCTCGACCAGATGCAAAAGCCAAAGTTTGTCATCGCGGATACGATGGACCTCTGGATCAACATCGCTAAGGAAGAACTCCTGAAACTCCTCAAGCGCGTGGACATGCTCATCCTCAACGACAGCGAAGCGCGCCAGCTCACCGGCGAGACCAGCCTCATCAAGGCCGGCGAGCGCATCCGCAAGCTCGGCCCGAAATACGTCGCATTGAAGAAAGGCGAGCACGGCTGCCTGCTCTTCGGCGAGGACGTTTTCTTTAGCTGCGGCGCTTATCCGCTCGAGGACATCCACGATCCCACCGGCGCGGGTGACACCTTCGCGGGTGGTCTTGCCGGCTGGCTCGCGAGCAATGCCGGGGAAGGCCCGGTCACCTTCGGCCAGTTGCGCAAAGCGGTCGTGTACGGCAGCGTGCTGGCGAGCTACAACGTCGAGGCATTCAGCCTCGAGCGCCTGCGGAGTATCTCGCTCAAGGATGTTGATAAACGTTACGCGGCATTCAAGGCGATGAGCCACTTCGAGGTATTGGAGTAATTGCTGGCTTAAGTTATGCCAGCCAACCGCCAGGGATCATTTCGGCTGTTCCGCATCGCCGGCATCGACGTGTCGATCCACTGGTCGTGGTTCCTCGTCGCGGCTTACGAGCTCCAGTACCGTAAAAGCGATTACTCGTCGCCGGCCTGGAATGTCGCGGAGTATTTGACGCTCTTTGGAATCGTGCTCCTGCACGAATTCGGCCACGCGCTGGCCTGCCGCCAGACCGGTGGAAAATCCGATCACATCACGCTCTGGCCGCTGGGTGGCATCGCCTACGTGCAGCCTCCTCCACGACCGGGCGCGGTGCTTTGGAGCATCGCCGCCGGACCGCTCGTAAACGTGTTTCTTGTACCCGCGTTCATAGGGATTCACTACGCGCTGCTGCAAGCAGGCATGCTGACGGATGCCCCTGATCTCCGGCGTTACCTGCACATGGTGGCGCTCATAAATCTCGGCCTTTTGATTTTCAACATACTGCCGGTCTATCCTCTTGATGGCGGACAAATCTTGCGCGCCCTGCTTTGGTTTGTAATTGGCCGCTCGAAAAGTTTACTGGCCGCATGCAGCATCGGAGTAATCGGCTGCATCGCGATAATAGGCTGCGCAATTCATCTTCAATCGATCTGGTTGGGCATTATCGCGGTATTCGTGCTTCAACAATGCTGGATCGGATTCAAACAGGCAAAGGCGCTGTCGCAAATGGAGAAACTTCCGAAGCATGACGGCTTCGCGTGCCCGGAATGCGGCGAGCCTCCGCGCCAGGGCGAGTTCTGGATTTGCAAATGCGGCGCGCGTTTCGACATGTTCGCCACGAACGGCGTTTGCCCGCAGTGCCATGCGCAGCATGATAAAACAGTTTGTACAAACTGCGGCCAGCCAAGTGAGTTCGGGAAATGGAAAGTCGCTCCGTAACCGAAGCAAATCCTACCCGATTATTTTGGCAAGCTCCTCGGTGATTTCGTTCTCAAACGGCTCGCCGTTCAGATAGTGACGCAGTTCTTTGACAACTTGATTTCCCAGACGGTAGCATTCCTTGCCCACCGCTCCTGCAATGTGCGGCGTAAGGACGCAATTCGGCAGATTGTACAACGGCGATCCCTCCACCGGTGGCTCCACGGGATCGCTGACGTCAATGCAGGCGTTGATGCGTCCGCTCTTCAATTCCGCAATCAACGCCTCCTCATCCACGAGCGCCCCGCGGCCTGAATTCAAAAAGAACGCCCCGTCCTTCATCAGCGCCAGCCGTCGTGCGTCGATCATGTGCCGGTTCTTGGGAATGTTCGGCGCAAGCAGCACCACCGCATCGGATTCGCGCATGAGTTCATCAATCCCCACCTCTCGTGCGCCGACCGCGTGCGCCTCGTCTTCAAATGGATAAAACGAATGGACCAGTTTCCTCATCTCAAACGCGCCAAGCAGTTTCAAAAGATGTTTCCCGACATTGCCCATGCCGATGATGCCGACCGTGCTTCGGTAGTAGCCGTTAACGTTCCCTGCATCGCGCGACCATGCCGCCCGGCCATGCTCGCGGAAGCGGTGCTGGTACGCGAAGACATCCTTGAAGCACATCAGAATCTGGCCCAGCAGAAACTCCGCCACCGGGATGCCGTTCATATTCGCCGCGCTGGTGACACGGATGCCACGCCGCCACATCTCCGGGCTTTCCGTTCCCCTGATGCTTCCTGCGGAATGAAGCACCAGTTTCAGCCGTGGCGCTGCGTCAAGAATCTCGGCATCGAGCAGCAGGCTGCCCCAGCCGGTGATCATGATTTCGCAATCGGCCGCCTGTCGCTTCAGCCATTCCCTGGTGAGTTCGGCAGGGGCCTCCACTTTCAAGTCCGTATGCCGGCCAAGCTCATTCAGGATGTCCTCACTAAAACATAAGTTCCTGATAGTTTCATTCACATTGAAGCAGCAGCGCATCCCCGCATCAGAATGCAAAACGAAACTAGGCTGCGAGCTTTATTTACCGGGAATGAAAGGACGGGGTCGTTCTCCGGACCGGTGCGGGCTTGCTTTGAAACCGATTTCAGCGAATTTGTGAGCAACTGATGGAAACTTTCATCCGCGTTTTTAAATATGTTCGTCGCTACCCATGGCTTGCTGCGGGCACCCTTGCCAGTGCCGTTCTTGGAGCGCTGCTGGTGATTGTATTTCCACAGGTGACCCGGCATATCATCAACGACGTTATCGAAGGGCACCACCCCGGGCAGTTGTGGAAGTGGATTTATATCGGTGCCGGTGCATTTTTCCTGCAAAATTTGTTCAACGCCCTTCGCATTTTCCTCAACAATCATTTCGAGCAGAAAGTCATCTTCGATCTGCGCAGTGATCTTTATTCGCACATTCAGCAACTGCCGCTTACTTGGTTTGATAGTCGCTCGACCGGTGACCTGATGACCCGGGTGCTGGAGGATGTCACTGCGGTGGAGCGGGTGCTCATCGACGGCATCGAGCAGGGGGTTGTGGCGGTAATCCAGGTTTTGGTCGTGAGCAGGATGCTTTTTGTTTGGACAAGCCCTGCGCTCGCCTTGCTCGCGCTTGCGCCGCTCCCCTTGCTGGCGGGAGGGGCATTGACCTACACCCTTACGGCGCACAAACGCTACCGGCTTCAGCGGCGCGCCTCGTCCGCGATGAACTCGGTGCTGCATGACAATCTCGCCGGCATCCGGCAGATCAAAACCTATGTGCGTGAAAAGGAGGAGCACGAGAGGTTTAATCAAAACAGCAACGAATTGCGCACTGCCACACTGACGGTCATGAAAGCGTGGGCGATTTATTCCCCGTCGATGGATTTTTTCGCCTCGTGCGGACGGGTGCTGGTGATCGGGTTTGGTGGCAGCGCCGTGCTTGCCGGAACGATGAAGATCGGCGACCTGGTGGCGGTTCTCATGCTTGTGGAGTTTCTCTACAATCCCATCGGACGGTTGCACCAGCTCAACCAGCTTTTTCAGGCGGGACGGGCGGCGGGGGAGAGAGTGTTTGAGATCATGGATGAAAAGGTCGAGCCGGGATCGGTTTTTGTGAAGGATGAGACCGGCGTAAAAATCGAGGGCGATGTGCGGTTCCAGAATATCTCGTTTGCCTATGACGAAAAGATTCCTGTGCTGCGCAATCTCAATCTCCATGCGCGGCCCGGGGAGACCGTTGCGCTCGTGGGCTCGACCGGCGCGGGGAAGACTACGCTCGTGAATTTGCTGTCGCGGTTTTACGAATATGACTCGGGCACGATCTTTATCGATGGCAAGCCGCTGCGCGATTTTTCCAAGGGCGCGCTGCGCACCGCGATAGGGATGGTCACGCAGGAGAGCTTTCTTTTTAACGGGACGATCCGTGACAATCTTCGTCTCGGGAAACCGGATGCCACCGACGCCGAGATGCTTGCCGCCGCAGGTGCCGCCAATGTGCGGGGGCTGATCGAGAAACTTCCGCTCGGGCTGGACAGCGTGGTGGGGGAGCGCGGGGTGAAATTGAGCGTGGGGGAAAAGCAGCGGGTGTCGATTGCGCGGGCGCTGCTGAAGGATCCGCCGATCCTGATCCTGGACGAGGCGACGGCGAGCGTGGACACGGAGACGGAGCGGCTGATCCAGGAGGCGCTGGACCGGTTGATGTTGCAGCGGACGAGCTTTGTGATTGCGCACCGGCTCTCGACGGTGCGGCATGCGGACCAGATCCTGGTGCTGGACCGCGGGAGGATTGTGGAGCGGGGGACGCATGATGAGTTGCTTGCCCTTGGTGGAATTTATGCGCGGCTTTGCGAGAACAGTTTTTTCGCCAGGCCGGATGAAGTTGCGGTACCGGATGTAACACAAGTGGGGTGACCGGAGCCGGGCCGCGTTGGCAGGGATGCGGTTAGGCAGTGATGCCGATATGCGGCATGGCTGACGGTTGGCAAGGGTTGGCAAGGGTTGGCAAGGGTTGGCAAGGGTTGATAATCGAGGCTTTGCGAGATGATGCCGTGGGCGGAGGCGGGCGGCATAACTCGTTCCCCGAGCCCCGGCAAACGGACGGGAAAACAGGATGCGTTATCCGGCGGTAAATCGCCGGTTTTTGCGGGGTTTTGAGCAATAATCCTTTTCCACGTACATCAAATCCCTAGGATTGCAGCCATGCGTAACAAGGCTGTCTGGTTCCTCGCGGTGTTGATTCTGGCGCTGGTGTTTTATGCGGGGTACGAATTTCGGAGCGGCATCCTGACCACGAACGGGGGCGGTGTGCCGCTGGATTCTTATTTCAAGACGCAGTTCCAGGAGGAGTCGCAGTTCATTGTGGAGGCGATCGTGACCGACCTTGCGGAGCAGGTGTTCTATGCGAAAAACCACCGGTTGCCGGACCCGAAGGTTTTCTCCGTGCATGCGATTGAGAAGGCGGGGCCGCCGCTGGACCAGCCTGTGTTTGCCGTGAGCGTGGCTTTTGCGGCGGACCGTGCGCCCTTGCAGACCGACTTGAAAATCGACGGGCCGATCTGGGCGCCGGAGGTTTATGGCGACATCGTGGCGCAGCTTGTGCGGGAAACGGGCGCGGACGCGCCGGCGGCGGGGGCTGGTGGAAGGGGAGACAGTTCGCTGCTGGATGCGCTGGCAAATGCTTCCGCGAGCACGCTTGAAAACGAGGACAAGAAGGTCTCCGAGGCGCTGGAGGCCGACTTCAAAAACCCGCTGCTGCACGAGGAGGCCGCGCTGATCCTCGGGGTGTTTGCGCTGCGGGAACATTCCGGCGCGTTTTATGACATCCGGTCGCCGCTGTGCCGGATTACGGCGCATCTTGCGATGTCCCGATACTTGAACGGCACCACACCCGTGGGATTTCCGGGCCCGACGCAGAAAAACCAGGAAAGTAATGTGGTAAGGACCGGCCTCAACGGGCAGATGGCGGAGGTCATTCTGCTCACGTTGATGAACGACCAGGCTCCCGCGCTGAAGGAACTCGACATGATCGAGAAAAAAGATCCCGCGGTCATTGAATGGGCGGGCGCGCTGCAGGGATTCATCACCGGCGACTACCGGGCGCTGGCCCAGGTGAAAAATCCCTCGCCGATCGAGCGCATTGCGTGGTTCCGCGCATACGGGATTTCGGCGGATTTGAATGTGGCGTGGAATGCGCTGACCGGGGACGAAAAGAAACTGCCCGACTTTGCCCGGCTCGCCAATGAACTCAATTACTCCGTGGAGACCGGCCACGATCTGCTGCGTGTTTCCGTGACCTTGGACGTAAAGGAGGCGTCCACAGTCCATGACTGGTCGCAGGGGGGCAAGCTCACGAGCGCAAACATGGTCGAGGAATTGAACCGCCTGCCGGAGCGCTGCTTCACGCCGGATGACAAAGGGAACGCGCATGTGCGGGTGATCGGCTGGGGGCAGTGGGCCATGTTTTTCCAGCGGCAACTGGGACATTCGTTGAAATCCAATTTCGATTTCCTGCAAAACCACTGGGGCGTGCCCGACCAGGCGGCGCAATTTTCCGCGCAGGCCGACAAAACGTTTACCGGGATGCGCCTGTACCCGTTCGTGAGGCGGTTCAACTGCACGGACCAGGCCGCCTATCACAGTTCCGTGGATGACAGTTTCAAGATTACCGTGGCCTGCCCGCAATTCGTCCCCGCCGAATGCTGGAACAACCTCTGTTACGACGGACCGGGCGGCGAAAATTACAAGCCGAACCCGAATCCACACATCAACGAATGGCACAAGCACAACCCGCCTCCCGGCACCGCTTACAACATGTACCCGAGGACGAACCATCCGAGCCTGACCAACCGCCCCGATGCCGGCAAGGTATTCGCGGAGCTGCACAAGCTCGCCCCCTACGATCTCGAGATAACGGGGTATATCCAGCGGGTGGATTACAAGGACCATCCCACCTATGAACAGGCGGAGGCTTTGTACCGGGAACTGCTGCCGTTCAATGTGCACGCGATGGTCGTCGTGGCCGGGACGCTTCGGGACCAGCCGGCCCGTTACGAGGAGATCATGGCAAAAGCCTCGGAGCTTTGCCCGGCCTACTATTTTGTCATGGGAGACTGCCTGCGTACAAAAGGGGAGGATGACAAGGCCGCAGGCTATTTTGAAAAGGGCAGCCAGGCGGACCCGGACGCCCTGATGGCCGCCTCCTATGCGGAATGGCTGGTCCACTACTACCTGGGGAAAGGGCAACCCGAAAAAGCGCGTGCCGTGGCCGATGCAGCGGGAGAGGTCTATTCCGAAGCAGGCTTGCAGGCAAAGGGTGAATACTTCGAGGCCACAGGCGACTATCCGCAGGCGTTCGAATGGTTTTCCAAGATTGAAGAGCGCTACAATGAAACCGGTCCTCTCATCGGCTTCTGCTTCCGGTACAAAAACAAGACGGGGGATGGCAAGTACGATGGCGACCTTCAATCACGCGCGGAACGCCTGTTTCCAAAGGGCCTTGAAAAGGCCGGCATCGGCGATTTTAAATCGCCTCCCACGGATGGAGTCCTGATCTCCGGGGTAAACGACCTGGCGCTTGAAGCGGGATTGCAGGTGGGGGACGTCATCACTGCGGTTGACGGTGTGCGGGTGCACAACTTTAAACAATATGTATGCTCGCGGGAGTTCGGCGCCGATCCCGATTTGCATTTGATCGTCTGGCGGAACGGCTATTCGGAAATCAAAGCCAGCCCGCACGATCATGTTTTTGGGGAGGGTGCGGTGTTTGTGGATTATGCGGCGAAGTAGTTCCTGTTTTCGCATTGCGGTATGCGCTCCGAAGGATTCTCCTTCCTCAACGATTCTGTGGTGGCTCGGATTATCCCCGTGGGAGAAACAAAAAGTTTGTTACTTATTTAACGGACGTGTATCACCCATGCATGATTCGGACACATTTAATGCTCCGAGGCTGGCTAGCCCAACGCACATGGAGAAAGCCACAGGCTCAAAAACGCCTATCTAACCTCCGTTTTTTCACCGTATTTCCCAGTTTCATATTTATACAGGTAATTATTGCCCTTGGTCTTTGTGTTGCCGCTTCCAATGACGAAGAAAAGCCAAATCCAATGGAACGATTCCGGGTTCCTGTCATCACGGGTAACACACGGGAAACTTTCGTTTGGGAGGCAAGACACATGCTGTTTGTCGGCACTGTTTCAGACGGAACTTTCTTGTGGCGTGAAGATTCTCCTGTTCCAGAAAAGTTGCCGGATCTGAAGCGGACCTTGCATTACATGCTATGGCATGACGATCTGTATATAGCTGACGAAGGTGGCTTATTCCTTTGGGGTGCAAAGGATGCCTCCCCAAGAAAAATATTCGATAAAGAGACGTACCAGATGATTGACGGCGGCAATTTTCTTGTAGTTGATGCAGGCGATGGGATCTATCGAGTGGATGCCCAGGGTTATCCCGTCCGTCTTGCTTCGAAAGAGAATCACTTTGGGCCCGTGGAGGCATGGAAAGGCCATCTATATTACGGTAATGCAGATGGTTTGTTTGTTCTGGATAATCCTACTCCAAAGGAAACCCCGCGGCGAATTGCGTTTAGTGGAAAGTACATCGAAGCTATAATGATTTCCGCCAATTCCATGCTGATTCAGGTCCGGGATGATCAAATCTATGTTTGGAACTCCGATCAGCCATCCCCGCAAGGAACTGGTATTCGGGCAGCCTTCCATCGCGGATCACTGGAATGGCATCAGAAGCTAGTGTTCTGGGGTGACGACGGAGTTTATACCTTCGATAATTCCGCCGGATATGGCACCGTAAAACTTATTGCGGCGTCTGATGAGGTTTGGGGCGGTGTATGCATATGGGGAGAGGATCTTGTCATTGGCACCAACAACGGCCTCCTTATCTGGAAAGCTGCAGATGGACGTCCCATTACCCCCTTTGATTCCATCGGACGTGTGGCCCAACTCGGGGTTTGGAAAGACATGCTTTTAATATCCGAGACTTTCGGCGGAAAACTTTGGTTTTGGAAACGCGGTGCTGCCGAGCCAGAGAAGTTTCCTCTTCCGGTTGGCGAGCTTGATTCCATTGTTCCCTGGAACAATGGTCTGTTTTTGGGTGATGATGAAAACGGCGCATTTTTCTTAAACGGCGCATTTTTCTTCGATTCGAAATTGTGGAAACAGGGGAACATTACGATTGCCCCGGTGCCTGATTATCAAGTTGGGCAACCTATTCCCTTTCATTGGTCATTTCTTGGATCCCCCTATCGCGATCTGCCAGTATTGCGTCAAAACGTCAATCTTCTGAATGCCGATGGAAGTGTTGAACAAAGCGAAGAGGTTGCAGTGCACAATCAGAAGGAACCGGGGGAATTTGAACTTACGTTGAAGCCCGTGCCAGCATCTGGAAACTACGAGTTGGAAGTGCGAGCGAGTAATATTTTCGGTGGTGAATTTTCAAAGAAAACACCCTTACATATCAAAGGGAATGAACTCGCCAAGGATAAAAGTCCAGTCGATACCCCCCCTCCCCACACTCTGGCAAACGAAGTGAAGGAATTTGCGCAAACTTGCGCTCTCTACTTAAGTTTTCTAGGTGCCGTTTATTTTTTTGGATTGCTAATACTGTGGGCTTTTGCGCCTTATAAGTTCGTAATTTGGCATGAGTCGATATCTTCAGAACGGATTCCGTTTTCGACTTGGTTCGGAAAATTCTCGTTGCCGTGGTTATTAGCTTCGAATCGATGTCTCGATGCTGTGGTCGAGAGTAATATTGAGCGCGCAGTAAGTATTTTTAACGAAAACCCTGATGTAAGCACTCATCCGGTTTGGGTGCCTGCTCCATTGAAGATCGGAGATGAACAATATATTCATTTTTCCCGACCCGAAACATTGCCATCTGATCAATCTTATACAGCAGGGTTGAATGAATTACGGAGGTCATTGCCCGATGGGCGATTTATCATTTGTGTTGAAGGCCCTGGCGGAATCGGCAAATCCGCCTTCGCATTTCAAGCTGCACGTTGGGCAGTAGAAGGACGCCTGCTTCCGCATAGGATGCTGCCAATGTTGATCGAAGAGCCTGCCGGCGGGGTCGACGCGGCTGTAGTAACTCAACTCGCCTATCTTTTGGGCCTCCCAAAAATCTCGGACACTCTAGGCAAAGCCTTAATGCGAAAAAAGCGAATTTTTGCCCTGGTCGATGGCTTGTCGGAGAAGGTGTTTAAGCCAGCAGACATTCGTCCTGAATCGGGTTCGATTCAAACACACGCACTCCTTTTTACTACTCGAGTGCCGGTTCACCTTCATGGCCTGTTGTTAATCCAGCCACAGTCTGTTGTGCTGGCGCATCTCGATAGTGTCTTGAGCGATTATATCGGCAGGATTTATGGCATGGACCGTTTTGGGGACGACCAACGGGAGACAATCCGTAATCGATTAAGAGAGATGATCAAAGAATCGCAGCCGGAGGGTGGAGGAGAGGCAAAAATACCGATGTTGGTTATGGCGCTACTGGTTCAGCAAGCGGATGCACTTGCAAGTAAAAGTCCCTCGGGAAATCTGGATGCTCTTCCTCGTTTCTTTGATGGGGTCGTCGACGGTTACGTGGTTTTTCTTCTCCGAGATGAAAAAGATATTTCAACACATGTATCTACAGTTAGAAAAATTGCCACGGTTTGCCTGGGCAGAACATTTGTGCCTGCACCGCGTTCCTTTCAAGAATATGTCGCCGTGGGTGTTGCAAAAGAGACACTAGACAAGTTTGCTGCGGCGGGTTTACTAGTTCGAACGGGGGACGTAATCAATCCGCTTTTCAAATTTGCACTTGACCCTGTAGCCGAATATCTTGCCTCTCGTGAGTATGTGTCACGCATTACAGATGGGACGCTAAAAATAGAATTGTTTCGACAGGAAATTGCGACTGTTTCAAAAACGGCTCAAATTGCCGGCTTTGTTGAGGCATTCAATCGTAATGCGCCGATCGAATGCAGGGTTACCATTGCAGAAGCCAAACGCGACTAGCACGAGGCATTTTCGATTTACGTGAACGAAGATCAATCAAAGGAAAAGAAGCCGGTGCCTGAGGACAGGATGGGGAGCGAGTTTCTGGCCAATGAGCGGACGTTTCTTGCGTGGATGAGGACGAGCATTTCCATCGTGAGCCTGGGGTTTGTGATTGCGAAGTTCCGGGTCTGGATGGAGGAGATGGGGAACAGTCATCCGGGGGCGCAACAGCCGGGCCATGGGGATTCGTTGATTGTCGGGGTGGGGATGATGGTGCTGGGCGCGATGCTGGCGGTCCTGGCGGCGTGGCGATACCATGTGGTGAATCTCCAGATCGAGAAGGGGAAGGTGAGCGCCGATCGCGGGTTGATCATTCTGGTGACGATCCTGGTTGTGCTGTTTACGGCGGCAATGGTCGGGACGATTCTGGTGACGATGAAACGTTAGAGGGCGTTTAAAAAGTCATTTCTTTCCACAGATTGCACGGATTAACACAGATTGAAGATCATGCCCCCGGCGCGGTT
>Ga0302319_10004042_pt1 | contig 30306 bp, 25 predicted proteins | sample Bog_T0_2_FD_203319 | JGI IMG/M metagenome (GOLD analysis project Ga0302319, IMG submission 203319) | Peat permafrost microbial communities from Stordalen Mire near Abisko, Sweden - Bog_T0_2 | ecosystem: Environmental > Terrestrial > Soil > Wetlands > Peat | place: Sweden: Abisko, Stordalen Mire... | reverse complement strand
GCCGACCGGCTGCTTCGGCCACGGGAGGACCGGGAGGTCGGCGACGAAGGCGGCGCGGTCGCCGGCCTGACCGATGGCCATGGCCGCCCAATCGCCGAGTTTGGCGAGGCTCTGCTCCGACGAAAAGCCGAACAGCGGGGTGGAGGCGGCGGCACGGGTGACCAGCGGGGCGTGGCGCCAGCCGCCGCCGATCCGTTTCCGGTCGGCGGCCAAAGAACCGTCGCTGTCCTCATCGTCCTCATCGTCGCCCTCATCATCCTCGTCTTCGTCTTCGTCTTCGTCCTCATCGTCGTCGGTGTCGCCTTCGCCGGTGGACCGGGCTTGGTCCCGGAGCGATCGGACCGACGCCAACCGCTCGGGATCGATGACCAGGCTGGTCCCGAGTACCCGTCCGATGGGGTGCTCATCGTCGTCATGGGCGACATAAAAGGTCTTTTTGGCCCCCTGATACGCCGTCAGCCACTGCCCGTCCCACCCGGTCAGTTCCAGGCTCCGGTATTTGCGCTCCCACAGGTAATGACCGAGGCCGGGCAGGGTTCCGCTCTCCGCCGAGTCTTTGGTGCCGGGTCTGGGGATCACCGGGAGCCGGGCCAGGAAGGTGGCACCCCTGGCGTTATCAACGGCCCGGGCGGCCAGCGTGCCCAGCTTCGACAGCGCCCGGGCCGTGGAGAAGCCGAACAGCGGGGCGTCACCGCTCCCGCCGCTGGTCCAGCGGCCTCTGTCATCCCGTGGTTCGTCGGGATTGTAGTGGTTGCCGCCATCGCCAAACATCACGCCCGCCTCCCTCGTCTCCGCGCCCGCTCCTCAACGGCGCCGCAGGAGAGTGATGAGGGATTGTAACCGCGTAGTCAAGGATAAAAACCGTATTTATATGTGGGTCAAAAACCGTATCAGAGCCGCACCGACCGACCTGCCGGCGCGCTGCCGGGACCGGGGCCGGTGTTCGGGCTTGACCGGAGGCCGACCGCCTCCCTAAAGCTTGGAGGACACCACCAGGGATGGTTTTTCCCATGTGCGGCATTGCCGGCTTTCTCGACCGCCGTTGTGGCGACGCCGGGCGTCTGACCCGGACCGTCGCCGACATGACCTCGCGGCTTCGGCACCGCGGTCCCGACGCCGAGGGAGTGTGGGTGGATGGCGAGGTCGGGCTGGCGCTCGGCCACCGCCGCCTGGCCATCGTCGATCTCAGCCCGGCGGGCGCCCAGCCGATGGTCTCGGGATGCGGCGGCTTCGTCCTCGTCTACAATGGAGAGCTGTACAACGCCCCCGAACTGGCCCGGGAGCTGGAGACCGCCGGGGTTCGCCGGCGCGGCCATTCCGATACCGAACTGCTGATCGAGTGGTGCGCCCGCTACGGAGTACGCTCGCTGCTGGAACGGGCCGAAGGCATGTTCGCCTTTGCCCTGTGGGACCGGGCGGCGCGGCGGCTGACGCTGGCCCGCGACCGGCTCGGCATCAAGCCGCTTTATTGGGGGCACTGGCCGGGCCTGCTGCTGTTCGGCTCGGAGCTGAAGGCGTTGCGGTGTCATGACGGCTGGGTCCCGGAAATCGATCGCCCGGCATTGGCCGCCTGTCTGCGCCTGGGTTATGTCCCGGCGCCCCACAGCATCTATCGTGGCGTGCAGAAGCTGGAGCCGGGTTGCCTGCTTACCTTCGCCCCCGATACCGGCGCCGGGCCGGTGCCCGAGCCCTACTGGCGCCTGCGCGCGGTCGCCCGGGCCGGGCTCGACGACCCGTTCACCGGCAGCCCGGACGAGGCGGTGAGCGAACTCGCGCGGTTGCTCGGCCGGGCGGTGCAGGGCGAGATGATCTCGGACGTGCCGCTGGGCTGTTTCCTTTCGGGCGGCATCGATTCCTCGACGGTGGCGGCGCTGATGCAGGCCGGCAGCCCGCGGCCGATCCGCACCTTCAGTATCGGCTTTGCCGCCGCCGGCTACGACGAGGCGGCGGCGGCCAAACGGGTTGCGGCCCATCTCGGCACCGATCACACCGAATTCCAGGTGGACCCGGCCGCCGCCCTCGAGGTGGTGCCGCACCTGCCCGAGTGGTACGACGAGCCGTTCGCCGATTCCTCCCAGATACCCACCCACATGGTGGCACGACTGGCCCGCCGGCAGGTCACGGTGGCGCTCTCGGGGGACGGCGGCGACGAGGTGTTCGCGGGCTACACCCGCTATCTTTGGGCCGATCGCCTGTGGCGCCGGCTGCGGCGGCTGCCGATGCCCCTGCGCCGGGCCGCCGCGGCGCTGCTGGCCTCCCTGTCCGGGCCGGTACCGGGGGCGCTGGCTGGGGCTGCCGCGGCGCTGCTGCCGGCGGGCCTCCGGCCCAGCCATCCCGCCGACAAGCTGCGCAAACTGGCCGGCATCATGGACGCCGAAAGCGCCGACGCCCTGTTCCGCCGTCTGGTCAGCCTGTGGCCCGATCCCGAGCGGCTGGTGCCGGGCGCCCGGGAGGCCCGCGGCCTGCTCTGGGATGAGGCGGTGGCGCAGGACTTTCCCGACTTCACCCAGCGGATGCAGCTGCTGGACAGCGTCACCTATTTGCCCGACGATATCCTGGTCAAGGTCGATCGCGCCACCATGGCGGTGGCGCTGGAGGCCCGGGTGCCGCTGCTCAATCACAAGGTCGTGGAATTTGCCTGGCGGCTGCCTCCCGACCTGAAGATTCGTGACGGGCAATCCAAGTGGGTGCTGCGGCAGGTCCTTTATCGTCATGTGCCGCGGGCGCTGGTGGACCGGCCGAAGCAGGGCTTTTCGATTCCGCTGGCGGCGTGGCTGCGCGGCCCCTTGCGCGACTGGGCCGAGACGCTGCTGGAGCCGGCGACGCTGGCCGGGGATGGCCTGTTGAACCCGGTGCCGATTCGCCACGCCTGGGCCGAACACCTTGCCGGCCACCGCGACCATGCCCACGCCCTGTGGGCGGTCCTGATGGTCCAGGCCTGGCGCAGCAGAGCCGGCCCGGGAAATCTGGACAGGACGATAGGTGGATTTTCTGCCTGAAAGCGGGGAGGATTGCCGCGGATCAGGAGAGCAGGATGACGAAACGGACACGCCGGAATCACACACCGGCCTTCAAGGCGAAGGTGGCGATGGCCGCCCTCCGGGGCGAAAAGACGCTGACGGAGTTGGCTCAGCAGTTCGAGGTTCACGCGAACCAGATCACGAAATGGAAGGCTCAACTGGTTGAAGGCGCGGCCGGGGTTTTCGGCGGCGGCTCGGCGGAGGCGGCGCCAGCGGTTGACGTCAAGGTCCTGCATGCAAAGATTGGCGAGTTGGCGCTGGAGAATGATTTTTTGGCCGGCGCGCTCAGCAAGGCCGGCATGCTGAGCGCAAAGCGATGATCGACCGCACCCACGAGCTTCCCTTGACCCGGCAGGCGCGGGTCCTGAAACTCAGCCGGAGCGGCCTCTATTACCGGCCTCGCCCGGTTTCGGCAGCCGATTTGGCGGTGATGCGGCGGATCGACAAGCTGCACCTCGACCATCCGTTTGCGGGCAGCCGGATGCTGCGCGACCTGCTGAACGCAGAAGGCGTAAAAATCGGCCGTGAGCATGTCAGGACATTGATGAAGCGCATGGGGATCGAGGCTCTGTACCGCCGGCCCAACACCTCGAAGCCGGCGCCCGGGCACAAGATATACCCATATCTTCTGCGAGATATCTCGGTTGACCGTCCGAATCAGGTTTGGGCAACGGATATCACGTATATTCAGATGGCGCGCGGCTTTGTTTATCTTGTTGTTGTCCTTGACTGGTTCAGCCGCCGGGTTCTGTCCTGGCGTGTCTCGATCACCTTGGAGGTTGATTTCTGCCTCGAGGCGGTCGAGGAAGCCCTCGCAAGACACGGCAAGCCCGAAATCTTCAACAGCGACCAGGGCAGCCGGTTCACCAGCAACGATTTCACCGGCCTGTTGCTCAAGCATGGCATCCAGATCAGCATGGACGGCAAAGGCGCCTGGCGCGACAACGTGTTCGTCGAACGGCTGTGGCGTTCCGTCAAATACGAGGAGGTCTACCTCAAGGCCTACGATACGGTCAGCGAGGCGCGCGCCTCTCTCGGGAGATATATCGAAGACTTCTACAACCGAAAAAGACCGCACTCCAGCCTTGACCGAATGACCCCGGATCAAGCCTACTTTCAGAGCCTGCCGCAGCTCGCGGCAGCATAAATTTCACCGCCATTGCCTGGGCGTCCCTCCAGTCGGGCTACGCCCTCCCTCCGGGACGCCCAGGCAATGGCACACCATGGCAACCGGCAGAGACCCCACCTAAAAAACGCGGCCCCCTGTCCGAACAAACCCGGCCACCTCTGTTTTCCGGCAAGGCGGCGAGCGCCGGAGAGGCTGGAGACGGCGAGATAGAGAAAAGCGGTATCTGCTCATCCCCCCCCTTTAGGCCGGGGCCGCGTCCCACGGAGTGGTGTAAGAGCCCGCCCGCAACGTTAGGCGAAGTTCGCGCAGCGAACACAGTCTGACGTTGCGGGCGGGCTGAAAAGTCGGGCGGCCATCATGGGTTTTCGCTAGGTTCTGGTTGCGAGACAGCAACCGAACGGAGACACCACGATGACCGATCCCAGAATGGCGTTTGCCTGGCCCACCAGCTTCGCGATTGCAAGTACGCCATCGAAGCCGGCGATACCGTCTTCGCCCCACGCATGAAGGCGCTCTTGCTGCGCGCCTTCGTCATCGCCCGACGAAGACGGGACTTGGCCGAGAGCACCCGCACCCAATACCGACGCCGCCTCGACCGCGACCTCGACGCCATCATGAGCCTGGCCCCGGCCAGTCGCCATGGCAAGCGGTTGCGAAAACGCTATGCCAAAGTCCGCGCCCATCTCTTCACCTTCCTGGAGCACCCAGAGGTCGCTCCCGACAATAATGGCTCCGAACGCGAACTCCGCCCCACCGCCACCTATCGAAAGGTCACGGGCGGATTCCGCTCCGACTGGGGAGCCGACCTCTTCGCCGCCGTCAAATCCGTCATCGGAACCGCCGCTCGCACCGGCATCGACGCCTACTACTACAGTTGCACTTAGCATTTTGGTGTACGCCCATGCCCATAAAGGCGGCTACCGGATCGCTGGGCTGGGCCGGTTTCCCAAGGGAATCCGTACCCGATGCGTACAGCGGGCGGGGCGCTCCCACCCCATTTTGCGGAAGTGCAACTGTAGTACTACGCAGCCATCCTCAACACCCTACGCGGACAGTCGGTCCTCCAGGTGGGTTGAGCAGATACAACTGAACAGTCTCCTGCGCGGCTGGTCTGCATACTTCTGTCATGGAACGCGACGCAAGGTCCAAGAAGCGGTTGATCATCACGTCCGCGATCGGGTCAGACACTTCCTCTGTCGGCGGCATAAGATACCAGGCCGGGGAACACGACAATTTTCCTTCAAGGTGATCTATGGGAAACTTGGCGTGCTGGCCCTGGGATACCGCCGTGTGCCTTCGCGATGAAACCACTCGGAAAGCCGGATGCGGGAAATCCGCACGTCCGGTTTGATGAGCGGGGAGGGGAGACGGGGTGATGCCGAATGGCCCAAGCCACCGCGTCCTTCCTCGACTCTACAGGCCATCAACCACGCCACCGGGGAGCTGATTGACTGGGAGTGCGGGGATCGCAGCGAGAAGACAGCGGCGCTGCTCATTGAGCGGCTCAAGCAAATAGGCGTTAAACTTTATGTTTCTGATGATTATGTGGTATACACCAACTTAATTCCGATTGGAAAGCTGTATCAAGGCAAAGACCTCACACATGGTATAGAGAGGAATAACTGTCGCCAGAGGCATTGGTTTACTCGATTTCGTCGTAGAAGCATCGTTGTCTCCAAAGCAGTTTGGATGGTAGACGTTACAATGGCGCTGTTTGCACGCTTCAGAGTGAACGGCACGATTCGGGAACTCATGCAGTTGGCATCATTTGGCGGACTCGCATTGGCTGTATAGATGCCCGTGTATCTCTACCGAAGACCCTCTCTAAAACAGCCTCTACCCCTCCTCGCGCCGCCTGGCTGGCCGCGATTTTCACGCCACGGCGCTGCGACTTTGTGACCCGGCAAGATCAAGGCGGCGTGAAGGGCCGGTCAGGCACCCGGCCCGGCCCCGAAGCCTAGTAGAGGAACCGCACCCGGAGAGTTCCGTCAATCTGCCCAAGTTCAACTTGGACCTGCCTGTCGTCAACGCTGCCGTCCACATCCACCACCACATAGCCGACCTCGGGGTCGGTCTGGAGGTATTCGGCCGAGATGTTGAGATTGCGGGAGGCGAAAACTTCGTTGATCTGCCGCAACACCCCAGGCACGTTGCGATGGAGATGCAAAAAACGGGTTCCGGGATTCTGTTCGCGGGTCGGCAGGGCCACCTGGGGAAAGTTGACCGCACCGATGGTCGAGCCGTTGTCCGAATACTCGATCAGCTTGTCGGCAACCTCGACGCCGATATTCTCCTGAGCCTCCAGCGTGCTGCCGCCGATATGCGGGGTCAGGATAACATTGTCCATGCCGCGCAGCGGGCTTTCGAACACCTCGTCATTGCTGGCCGGTTCCCTGGGGAAGACGTCGATGGCGGCGCCCCGCAGGTGGCGGCCACGCAACGCCTGGGCCAGCGCCTCAATATCGACCACGGTGCCGCGTGAGGCGTTGATCAGGTAGGCGCCGGGTTTCATCTGATTCAACTGCACGGCGCCCATCATGCCGCGGGTGGCCTGGGTATCGGGAACATGGAGCGTCACCACATCCGAAACCTGGAGCAACTCTTCGAGTGTGCCGCACGGGCGGGCATTGCCCAGCGCCAGCTTGCGGACGATGTCGAAGAACCGGACCTCCATACCCATGGCCTCGGCCAGCACCGAAAGCTGGGTCCCGATATGGCCGTAGCCGATGATGCCCAGCACCTTGCCACGCATCTCATAGGAATCCTTGGCCGATTTCGGCCATTGGCCGCGATGGACCGCGGCCGAACGCTCGTGCAGGCCGCGCAGCAGCATCACGATCTCGGCCACCACCAGCTCCGCCACCGATCGGGTGTTGGAAAACGGTGCGTTGAACACCGGAATGCCGGCGCGACGGGCGGCGCCCAGGTTGACCTGATTGGTGCCGATGCAAAAGCACCCGATGCTGAACAGCCGTTTCGCCGCCTTCAGGACGGTCTCGGTCAACTGGGTGCGCGACCGGATGCCGATCATATCCACACCGGCAATCTTCTCGATCAACGCGGCCTCGTCGAGCGCCTTGGTCAGCGATTCGACGTTGCTGTACCCCCGCTTGTGCAGCAGTTCGACCGCACTGTTGTGGATGCCTTCCAGCAACAGAATGGAAAATGAGTCTTTGCGCCGGGAATGCTTGGGCACGAGTCACCATCCCTGGAGAAGTCAGCCGATACGGAAGTCCGAGGCAGGGAAAGGTAAACCGGATCACCGGCCCTTGTCATACGGAATCGGCAGGGAGCACCGGAATCCGCGCGTTCGCCTGTCCCTCGGCGTCGCCTGAGGGCTCACCGGAACAACGCCCGACGCCATCAGGCGGCGCAGAGCGTGCCGATAAAGCGGTTGACCTCGTGGTCAAGGGTGCTGGCCTGCCGACTGAGACTGTGGGCCGCACCCAGGACGTCCCGGACAGCTCTGCCGGACAGCTCTCCCGGCTTGTTGCCACCCCCCGGAGCCTCTAAGCTGAACCAGGGTCGGGAACCGGGCCGGAGGGGAACAGCATGGATGCCTGGAAACAGCCGACAGGGACGGTGACACCGTGATCGGGTTCCTGGTCGGACGGCTGGTGCAGGCGCTGCTGGTGCTGGCGGTGATGAGTATGCTCATCTACGGCCTGATCGGTTTGATGCCCGGCGACCCCATCGACCTGATGATCAGCAGCAACCCCAAACTCACCGCCGCCGACGCGGTTCATCTGCGCCAGCTTTACGGGCTCGACGTACCCGTCGGGCAGCGTTATCTCAACTGGCTTTACGCGCTGGCCCACGGGGATCCCGGCTACTCCCGGCTCTATCACCAGCCGGTGGCCGAGGTGCTGCTGCCCCGGCTGGGCAATACTCTGGTGCTGATGACCGCGGCGCTGGCGCTGGCGCTGGCCATCGCCGTTCCCGCCGGGGTGCTGGCCGCCCGCCACGCCGGCAGCACCCTGGACCGCGCCATCACCCTTGGCTGCTTTGCCGGCATTTCGCTGCCGCCGTTCTGGCTGGCCCTGCTGTTGATGTTGGTGTTTGCCGTGGGGCTGGGCTGGCTGCCTGCCGGCGGCATGGCTTCCCCGGCCGCCGGGGCCGGCTGGACCGACCGCCTGCCCTGTCTGGTGCTGCCGGTGGCCACCCTGGCACTGGCCGGCATCGCCGGCTATACCCGCTATGTCCGGGCCGCGATGATCGAGGTGCTGCCCCTGGACTATATCCGCACCGCCCGCGCCAAGGGTCTGTCGGACTTCCGGGTGGTCTGGCGCCACGCCCTGCGCAATGCTTTGGTGCCGGTGCTGACCATGCTTGGCCTGGAATTCGGCGCCCTGTTTTCCGGGGCACTGGTGACCGAAACCATGTTCTCGTGGCAGGGCATGGGCAAGCTGATCTATGATTCGATCATGGGCAACGACTACAATGTCGCCCTGATCGCCCTGTTGCTGGCCACGGCCATGGTGCAACTGGGCAACCTGCTGGCCGACCTGGGTTATGCCGCCCTCGACCCGCGGCTCCGGTTCGAGGATCGGGAGTGATGGCCGCCGCCCTCTTCCGTCTCTCCCGCCATCGCGGCGCCATGGTCAGCGCCGGGGTGCTGGGTCTGCTGACTGTGTCCGCGCTCTTGGCACCACTGGTTGCCGCGGCACTGGGGGTCGATGCCTCGGGGGGCGTCAGCCTGCTGGACCGCTTTGCCGGACCGTCCTGGAGCCATCCGCTGGGCACCGACGAGTTGGGCCGGGACGTGCTGGTCCGGTTGCTGTTCGGCGGGCAGGTCTCGCTCTTCATCGGCGTCACCGCGGCGCTGGCGGCGGCCGGGCTGGGGGCCGCCATCGGCCTGCCCGCCGGCTATTTCGGCGGCACCATCGACGCCGTGCTGATGCGGCTGACCGACGGCGTCATCGCGCTGCCGCTGCTGCCGCTGCTGATCGTGCTGGCCGCGATACCGCCGGAACGGCTGGGCCTGGGCGGCGCTCTCGACCCGGCCACCGCCGGGCTGCTGCGCATCGTCGGCCTGGTGGCGCTGGTCGGCTGGACCACCGCCGCCCGGCTGGTGCGCGGCGCGACCCTGACCACCCGACGCCTCGAACACATCCGCGCCGCCGAAGCCCTGGGCGCCGGGCCGCTGCGGGTGATGCTGGTGCATATCCTGCCCAACGTCGCGGCGCCCCTGCTGGTGGCCACCACGCTGTCCGTGGGCAACGTCATCCTCCTGGAATCGGCCCTGAGTTTCCTCGGCCTGGGCATCCAGCCGCCGCTGCCGAGTTGGGGCAACATGCTGACCAACGCCCAGGAACTGGTCTGGACCACCCCCGTCCTCGCCCTCTACCCGGGACTGCTGATCTTCATCACCGTGATGGCCTGCAATCTGCTGGGTGACGGGCTTCAGGAGGCATTGGCTCCGCGTCATGGCTGACCGGGGGAGCGGCCCTCCGCCGGCCCTCCGCCCAGGGGGCCGGGAGCACTGCGGAACCGGGAACTCTTTTTCGTTATTGCACAACATGCGATGGGGGCTTATCAGCCTGGGATCCCCAACCCACCCTTTGAGGAGAACGTAACCATGACCGATGCCGTCTTCCGCAAACTTGAAATCGTCGGCACCTCCACCCTCAGCATCGAGGACGCCATCGCCCGCGCGGTCGCCTCCGCCGCCACCGACAACGCGGTGGACTGGTTCGAGGTGCTGGAGACCCGCGGCGCGGTGCGCGACGGCAATATCCATCAGTATCAGGTGGTGCTCAAGGTCGGCGTCCGCGTCAAGGCGTGAGACCGACCCGACCCCCAGGAGCGATGCCCCGGTGACCCACGAAACCACCCCCCCGGAGCCCCCGGAAGCCGCAAACCCCGGCGAGCGGATCGCCAAGCGCCTGGGGCGCGCCGGCCTGTGTTCCCGGCGGGATGCCGAACGGTGGATCGCCGAGGGCCGGGTGGCGGTCAACGGTCAGGTCCTGACCAGCCCGGCCCTGGTGGTGGGACCGCGGGACCGGATCGTGGTGGACGGCAAGCCGCTGGCCGAGCCCGAACCGCCGCGGCTGTGGCGCTACCACAAGCCGGCCGGTCTGGTCACCACCGCCCGCGACGAAAAGGGCCGGCCGACGGTGTTCGACCGTCTGCCACCCGAACTGCCGCGGGTGATTTCGGTGGGCCGGCTTGACCTGACCACCGAGGGCCTGCTGCTGCTGACCAATGACGGCGAGGTTGCCCGCCATCTGGAGTTGCCCGCCACCGGTTGGGCGCGGCGCTATCGGGTGCGGGTCCATGGCACCGTCGAGCCGGTCCGGCTGGCCGCCCTGGCCCGCGGCCCGACCATCGACGGCGTCCGCTATGGCCCCATCGAAGCGGTGCTCGACCGCGAACAGGGCAGCAATGCCTGGCTGACGGTCACGCTGCGCGAGGGCAAGAACCGGGAAATCCGCAAGGTGATGGAGTCCCTGGCCCTCACCGTCAACCGGCTGATCCGCGTCGCCTACGGCCCGTTCCAACTGGGCAAGCTGCCCGAAGGCGCCGTCGAGGAGATTCCCCGCCGGGTCCTGAAGGACCAGCTTGCCCGGTTCTTCGGCCCGGCGACGACCGGGGCTCCGGCCGCGAAACCTCCTGCTCCCGGGTCGGACCATGCGCATCGTCGCCGGTAGCCACCGCGGGCGGATATTGCAGGCGCCCCCGGGCGATGCCGTCCGCCCCACCGCCGAGCGTACCCGGGAGGCGATGTTCAACGTCCTGACCCACGCCCGTTGGACCGCGGACGAAGGCTCGCCGCTGGCCGACGCCCGGGTGCTCGACGCCTTTTGCGGCTCGGGCGCGCTCGGCCTCGAAGCCCTGTCGCGCGGCGCCGCCGCCTGCCTGTTCCTGGACCGCAGTCAAACCGCCCTGGACTTCGTCCGTCGCAACGCTGCCGCGCTTCAGGAGGAGGCGCGCGTCACCCTGCTCCGCAGCGACGCCCTGAAGCCTCCGCCGGCCCGAACCCCCGTCACCCTGGCCTTTCTGGACCCGCCCTATGGCGAAAACCTGACCGTGCCGGCCCTGACCGCCCTGGCAGGCCATGGCTGGCTCGCCCCCGGCGCCATCGTGGTGGTGGAAGCCGACCGCCGTGACCCCTTCGTGCCGCCGGACCGGTTCGAGCCGCTCGATCAGCGCAGCTACCGTTACACCACGGTTCATTACCTGCGTTATCAAACGTAACCACGGGCAGCCTGGACCGTCAGTCTCCCGTCGCCGGGCTGCCCCACGGCGCCGCGCCGGCCAGGGCGGTTCGACGGTCAATGTGCGTGACGTCCGGTTCCCACCGTTCCACTGGAGACCCCGAGTGCCGCCGCAGCGGCTCGCTGCGACAGCCCCATGGTCTGGCACCAGGCATTCAAGTCATTCGCGGTCATCGTCGCGTTCATATCCGCCTTGGCTCATCCTGGGTTCCGGGGTGGTGAGATTTTAACAAAAAATAACGGCTTGGTCATCGAGTCCGGTGTTTCTTCCACGACCAAGTAATGTTGAATAGATATCCGCACTCAAGTTGATTCAAATTAATTTAAAAAGTCTAAAATACCCATAGACGGTTTGCCAGGGGGAAATATCGGCGGTGGTGGCAAATGACGCCATTGGCACCCTGTTCTTGTTACATAAAACATACCATCAAGTGCACTTCCCATGTCAGTCATTCTCTTGCGGCCTCCTGGCTTGGGGGCAGGAATAAACGCCTCAAGTGCTTCAAATTGTTGGTCCGACAAGGCTTGGCCGGAACCAAAATCTCCTACGCGTTCGCGGCTTCCCTGCTTCCACATCTTGGCCTCCTGGCATCGCCTCACTCAACATTTTGAGTCGATGCCAGAAATCTTCAAGGCCGAACGACCGTCTTTCAAAACGGACTCTTAGGACCTGAAAACAAAATAGACAGCACCAACCATGCAGGCAAATGAGGCTAAATAGTTCCACCGAAGGCTTTCGCCTAAAAACGTTACCGAAAATACCGCGAATACAATAAGAGTTATAACTTCCTGTATGATCTTCAACTGTGCCCCGGTAAATCCATCCTGGAAATACCCGATTCGATTGGCTGGAACGGCCAGGCAGTATTCGAAGAATGCAATTAACCAACTGACTAAGACAGCGAGTTGCCATGGCGAATTGGGGAAACGGAGGTGGCCGTACCACGCGATCGTCATCAGAATGTTGGAGCCAATCAGAAGAATTACAGTCAGCATTTTAGACCTCCCATGCTTGTCGGGGCAGACCTAAGGCCAGGGGGGTCTCCATGACGACGCCCCGCGACCTTTCGCCGGCGGCATGGTGCCCTCAACCCTCAACAGGAACAAGATCGACAAGGCTGTCAGCTTCCTTTTTTTCCCATGGACACAGCCGGGGATCGCGGGGGTGCGGTCTCGGGCATGAACAGGAAGAAGACGGTAAATGCGACGGCCGCAGCCACAGCCGCAGCCAGAAAGGCCGGGGTGTAGCCGAAATGATCCACGATCAATCCGGCGACCAGCCCACTCGATGAGGCTCCGACACCCTGCAACGTGGCGACACCACCCTGCGCCACGTTGTAGTACTACAGTTGCACTTCCGCAAAATGGGGTGGGAGCGCCCCGCCCGCTGTACGCATCGGGTACGGATTCCCTTGGGAAACCGGCCCAGCCCAGCGATCCGGTAGCCGCCTTTATGGGCATGGGCGTACACCAAAATGCTAAGTGCAACTGTAGTACTAGGCAGGCACCCCAAAATTATGCGGGCAATAGCCGCGCTCCGCGTCCGCGCAACGCGATGATATTGTAGCCATCGATACAAAAAGCAGTTCCTCACAAAGACACGAGGGGCACAAAGAAGTCACAAAGAAACGCCCTCTTTGTGAGTTCTTTGAATTCTTTGTGCCTTTGTGAGGAATTTTTTCTTTCTTTCGCCCATGAAAGCGAAGTTGCACAGCCATAGACTGTGTGCCTCCCTAACGCGAATTGAGCCTTATTTATCGTGCATGACCAGTACGGTCCCGGTCCCGCCGGTGGCGAGGCGGTGCCGGTGGAGGTCGATCAGCGGGTCCTCGGGCCAGCGCCGGGCCAGCGCCGCCAGCCGTTCCGCGGCGTCGGCGCCGCCGGCCTGAAGGGCACGGTAGCCCTCGGCATAGGCGGTGATCAGGTCGTCTTCGGCGCCGGGCGCCACCGGCAGGAACACCGGGATTGCCGTCGCCTTGCCCTTCAGCACCACCTCGGCCACGGGGCGGAAGCGGTGGCGGCGGCAGCGGGCCACGGTTTCGCCGCCCACCGCAATCCGGGTGCCCAGATACTTGTTGACGCCTTCCAGCCGGGCCGCGGTGTTCACGGTGTCGCCGATGGCGGTGTAATCGAAGCGGGCCGAGCCGCCGAAATTGCCGACCACCGCCGGGCCGCTGTTGACCCCGATGCGGGTGATGCCGAAGCCGACCCCGGCGTGACCGGCGGCAAAGCCGCTGGCAAAGGCGTCCAGCTCCAGGGCGCAGGCCACCGCCTGGTCGGGATCGTCGTCATGGCCCACCGGCGCCCCGAACAGTGCCACTACGGCGTCGCCGATGAATTTGTCGATGGTGCCCCGGTGGGACAGCACGATGGCGCTCATGCCATCGAGATAGTCATTGAGCAGTCCGGCCACCCGGTCCGGCGGCAGCCGCTCCGAGAGGGTGGTGAAGCCGGCGATGTCGGTAAAGACGAAGGTCAGTTCGCGCCGCTCGCCGCCCAGCCGCAGCCGCGACGGATCCGCCTGGATTTCCGCCAGCACCAGGGGCGACACGTAACGCTGGAACGCCCCCTCGATGAACCGCTTCTCGGCCAGCCGGCGCCGCCCGACCACTGCCGAGGCCAAAGCCAGCGTCAACACCAGCGCCAGACTCGGGACCAGCGGCGTCGCCACCGGCCCCCCGGTTGCCGCCAGGGCGAAGCCGCCAAGCCACGGAACCGCCAGGGCCGCGACCGCCAACGCCAGGGTCATGGGCAACGGTAGCGGGATGCGGGCGATCAGCAGTCCGGCCAGTGCCAGCGCGGTGGTCAGGGCCGCGGCCTCGACACCGGTCCAGGCCGGCCGGGTCCGGCCGTCCAGCAATTGGGCCAGGGCCTGGGCGTGGATCATGACGCCGGGCAGAGTTCCATCGTGGTTGCCGAAGGCAGCGGCCAAGGGCGTGCGGTGCCGGTCCTCCTGGGGCAGGTCGGAGCCGACCAGCACCACCTTGCCGCGCAGCCAGCCGGCGGGCAACAGGGCCGCCAGATGGGCGGGATAAGCGGCGAAGGCCGGCGTTTCCGGGTCGGGGCCGCGGCGGTAGACGATCGGTACCGGATGCGTCGGCACCGGCCGGCCGAGTGCCCGGGACAATGCCGCCGGCAGGGCCGGCTGGCCGTCTTGGGGGGGCAGCAGTGCCCGCACCGTGCCGTCGGCGTCGTCCTTGAACAGGTTGGCAAGACCGGTGGGGACGCCTTGGGTGTAAGCGGCGAACCAGGTGCTCTGTCGGGGCGTCAGGCCCGAGCCGTTACCGGCCGAGGCCACCACCACCGGCAGCCGGGCGGCCTTGAACGCCGCGCTCAGCGCCGCGTCCTTGTCGGGTTCGGTCGGCTGATCGAACAGCACGTCGAAGCCGATGGCCCGGGCGCCGGCCCGCCCGGCCAGTTCCACCAGACCGGCAAGAAACGCCCGATCCACCGGCGACCGGTAGGGGAACCTCGCCAGTGTGTCCTCGGTCAGGGTCAGCAGCACCACGTCACGGTTTTGCGGCTCGGGCGCGGTGGAGAACACCGAGAACAGGTCGGAAATCCAGTTGTCGATGGCGGCCACCGGGACAAAAAACCGGGGCAGCGTCAGGGTGAACGCCACCACCGCGATGACCAGAGCGGCGTCGGTGGCGACGCGCCCCAGGGAACGCCGGTGTCCTTTTGTGGTACCGGTGTCGCCTGGTCTCCGAACCGGCTCAGCCGGGCCAGGCGGCATCATCGATCACCAGTTGCACCGTGGCGCTGCCGTTCCAGGTGTCCAGGCGCAGGGGACCGGCCAGATGGAGCGGACGGCTGCCGGCGGTCAGCAGCATCTGGCCGAGGTCGCTGTCCACCGAGCGAAAGGCGATGGCCTTGAGCCGGCCCCCCTCGGCTCCGGTCAGGATGCAGCGGACATGGGCCGAACCGACCACGTCGGCGCGAACCACCCGGGCGTCGATCACGGCAAAGCGCGGTTCGGCGTTGCCACTGCCGAACGGGCCGAGTCGGGCCAGCGTCTCGGCCAGTGCCGGGGTGGCGGCCTTGACGCCGAGCGCGCCGTCCAGTTCCAGGCTGGCCTCGGGGGGCTGGCCGGCCAATTGATCGGCGACCCGCTGTCCCAGAAAGGTGCAGAGATCGCCGACCCGCTCGGCCGCGACGGTGAAGCCTGCGGCCATCCGGTGGCCGCCGCCATTGACCAGCAACCCGGCCTGCCGCGCCGCAATGACCGCTGCGCCAAGATCGACGCCGCGCACCGAGCGTCCCGAGCCCTTGCCGACGCCGTCGGCCAGCGACACCACACAGGCGGGCCGCCGGAAACGCTCCATCAACCGGGCCGCGACGATGCCGATCACCCCGGGATGCCAGTCGGTGCCGATGGCGAACACCACCGGCGCCGGTTCCCGGTCGCCCAGTTGCTCCAGCGCCGCCTCCAGTACCCCGGCCTCGATCTGGCGCCGCTCGCCGTTGAGATCGTCGAGCCGGCGGGCCAGTCCTGTTGCCTCCGCGGGGTTTTCGGTGGTCAGCAGCCGGGTGCCGAGGTCGGCGGTACCGACCCGGCCGCCGGCATTGACCCGTGGCCCGAGCACGTAGCCGGCATGGTACGCTTCGGGGGCGACGGTGAGTTTGGCCACATCGGCCAGCGCCGCGAGTCCGATGTTGGCCCGACGCGCCATGACCTTCAGTCCCTGGGCGACCAGCGCGCGGTTGAGGCCGACCAGCGGCACCACGTCGCAGACGGTGCCGAGCGCCACCAGATCCAGCCAGCCCAGCAGGTCGGGCTCGGGGCGCCCGCCAAACCAGCCGGCCTGGCGCAGCGCCCGGTTCAAGGCCACCAGCGTCAGAAAGGTGACGCCTGCGGCGCACAAACTTCCCTGACCCGAGCGGTCGTCGACCCGGTTGGGATTGACCACCGCCGTTGCCTGGGGCAACGCCCCTTCGGTGGCATGGTGGTCCAGCACGATCACCTCGAGACCGGCGGCGGCGGCGGCGGCCAGCGGCTGAAAGGCGGTGGTGCCGCAATCCACCGTCACCACCAGCCGCACGCCCTCCCGGTACAGGCGCAACAGCGCCGGGGCGTTGGGGCCGTAGCCTTCGGTGATCCGGTCGGGAATGTAGAGGCGCGGCGGACGGCTCACCGCCGACAGGTAGCGGTGAAGCAACGCCGCCGAGGTGGCGCCGTCCACATCGTAGTCGCCAAGCACGGCGATGTTTTCGCCCGCCAGCACCGCTCCGGCCAGCCGGGTGGCGGCCTTGTCCATGTCGGCAAGGCAGCTCGGGTCCGGCATCAGCCCGCGCAAGGTCGGGCTCAAAAAGCTGTCGGCGGTTTCCAGGGTGATGCCGCGCGCCGCCATCACCCGTCCGACCAGCTCGGGCAGTGCCCGGCTTTGGGCCAGGGCCAGGGCCATCCGGTCGCAGCCGGGGCGGGCCAGCCACCGCCGGCCGGTTGCGGAGCGGGCGACATTGAGGAACGGTGCCGGTGAGGCGGGCGGGTCAAGGGTGGGCGCGTCAGGACTCAGGACCGGGACCTCCGCATCGGGACGTGGTCGGCAACGCTATCGAAAGCGGGCGTCGGTGTAATCGGAAAGAGGCGGGGCCTCGTCGGAGTCACGCGCCGGGACGCCGCGGATGCTTCTCGTATCCGCCCGCCGCCATCCATTCGTTGCGGTCGGCGGTGGCATTGGTCAGTACGAAGTCGGCGAAGAACCGCCAGCAGCCGGTCAGCTCTTCGGTCGAGTCGCCGTCTCCCTTGATGAATCGTTCGGTCTGATCGAGAAACTGATCGAAAGCGGTAAAATTTGCGTCCTGGGCCTTCGGCTTCAATCCGAACGGCCGGACCACCAGTTCCTTCAGCGGCGAAGGTGAGCCATCGAACGGCTGGGTATGGAAAAATACGCTGTCTCCGGAAAAAATCAGGGCCAGAATGTTTCCCGGCATCTCCCGCTGATAGCGTTCCAGCCGGTGAACGACCTCTTCATTGAAACTGTCCCGGACAAAGTCGGAAACTGGTTTCGGTACGGTGTCCTGGTTATTGTGAAATACGACAATGAACATCTTTTCCTTTTGATACGCTTTCATTGTCCTCTCCCGCTGCCACCGCCTGGACCGAAGGTCCGGGATCATCCGCTCGGAATCGCCTCGCGATCATAGTCTTTCGCCCGCCGGCCCGCTACCCCGGCGGACGGACCGCAGCAATTCCTGTTTCAGGTTCCTGTGATACCGAAACCGAAACCGACGTGGTTCGGGACCGGCCAGGTCACCGGCCGCCGCCGTCGCCGATCAAGGCGTAGGGCGCCCAAAAGCCGGGGTGGGCGTAGCCGTAGGGGCCGAACGGGGTGTCGGGCTGGTCGAGGACGGCGATCATGGCCTGGCGCAGGGCTTCGCTGCGGGGCAGGCCGGTGGCGAGGCGGCGGAACATGCCGGTGGTGAGTGCCGCGGCGGACTGGGTTTCCACCGCCCAGTGCGTCACCAGCATGGCCCGGGAGCCGGCCTGGAAGAAGGCCCGGCCCAGACCCGAAACCGCCTCGGCGTTCTCGGTTTCGCCGTTTTCGGGGGCCGCGGTGTTGCAGGCCGACAGTACCACCAGATCGGCGTCGAGCCTGAGCCCCAGGATGTCGCCAAGGGTCAGCAGGGCCGGTCCGCTCTGGCCGAGGACCGCAGGTACCGACAGCGCCAGGGCCGGCTGCGGCACGTCGGCGACTTCTCCGGCCATCAGCCCATGGGTGGCGAACATCAGGACCCGCCGGTCAGACAGCGGCATTGCCCGGACCCGGGCCACCGTCACGTCGGCGCCCAGCATCACGTCCCGGACCGGGTCGGCGCCCAGGGCCTGGGCGACGCCGCGGACTTCGTCGGCGGTTTCCGGCAGCGGCGGCAGCACCTGGGACAGATCGCTGAGGCGCACCAGCGACCGGCTCGGTTGCGCCCGTACCGACAGACCCCGGGCCTGGCCGGGGCCGCGGGTGTCCGCCCCATCCCGGAGCCGGTTGTGCCCGAGCTGGTTACGGTTGAACACCGGGTCGGCAAAACCCAGGAACGGCTTGCGCCCGGCGGCGGCGGTGCTCAGGTGGCGCAACGCCACCAGTATGGTGGCGGACGGCAGATGGGTGATCGAGGTCTGGCGGATCAGCCATGGCACCCGCCGGTAATCGGGTCTGGCGCCGGCGGCGGGCGGAGCGGTGGGCAGCAGGGCAAAGGGCAAGGCGGCCAGCGCCCGGTCGGGCACCACCAGCAGAGTTCCGGTGCCCTGCCAGGTTCCGGCCACCGGGGCGAGGATCGCGGCGTAAAGGCGGGCGGCATCGGTGAGGTCGAAGACCGGGATGCCGGCACCGCTGAGGTCAAGGCTCTTGCGGACCTGACTTACGATGGCGCCGAGTGCCCGTTCGCCCATGGCGATCGGTGCCACCGCCACCGGCCGCCCGGGACGCAGACACCAGACCCAACTCCGGTCCTCGCCGACCAGGACCGCCACCATCGCCTCGTCGGGTTTCAGCACCGCCAGAACCTCGGCGGTGCCGGCCGGGCGGGGGTTGATCAGGCCGGCATAGCTCGGGAAATCGCGGGTGATGGCCGACCGCCGCCGGGTTCGCTCGCCTTCGGCCCGGGCAATGTCGCTCTCCAGCCGTCCCATCAGCGTCCGGTCCTGGTCGGTGGCCGGTTGAACCAGTTGGACCGACAACTGGCTGCGCAGGGCCGCCAGGGTGAAAGCGGCGTCCTGTTCGCCGCGGACCAGGGTGGCCAGTTCCGGGCTGCCCGCGGCCACCCGGGCTGCCGCTTCGGCGATGGCCTGCTGGACCCGGTGGCCGCGTGCCGCCTCGGCCAGGCGGAACGCCTCGTCACCCTGGCCGGCATCGACCAGAGCGGTGACGGCACCTTCGAGGATGACGCGCCGGAACAATTCCTGCAACGCCGGCACGCTGTCGCTGTCGCTGTCGACGGCCGGGGCCTCGGCGATCAGCGCCTGCGCCGCCTCGCGGAAACCGGCAAGCGCCGCGGCACGCTGGCCCAGGCTGGCCTGGGCCAGCGCCGCCACGCCAAGGGCGCGGGCGTAATTGGGGTGACTTTCGCCGAACAGGCGCCGCCGCGTCTCCAGAACCGGCCCGAGAAACGGCAGTGCCTCGGCAGCCCGACCGCGGCGGATCAGCAGATACGGGTAACACAGGTCGCGGCCGAGCACCCCGATGGTCATGGTCGGGTCACCGATCATATCACGGACCAGGGTGGCGTAGGTCCTTTCGGCTTCGGCCAGCCGGCCGGTCAGCACCTGGAGCATGGCCAGGGTGTTCCGGCCGCGGTTGCGGGCGCGGGACTCGGGACCGTGACCGAGCCGGTCGTAAAGGTCGTTGGTCAGCCGGATCAGCCGCTCGGCATCGTCGAACCGGCCCCGGGCCAGGGCCACCATCGCGACCTGCTCCAAGGCCATGGCGGTTTGGGGGGTTTCCCGGCCAAAACGGCGGACCTGCTCGGCCAGCGCCTTGAGGGCGACGGTCTCGCCTTCGCCCAGTTGGCCCTGTTGGACCAGAGCCTGGGCCAGACCGGCCAGGAGCTTGATGCGGATGGCGGCGGGGCCGCTGGTTTGTTCGGGGTCATCCTCGGCGACGGCGCTGGCGCTGGCATCGATATGATCGAGCCCGCGTCGGAAGGCGGCGGTGGCCTCGGGCCAGGCGCCGGTGGCCAGCAGGTAACAGCCTTCGGCCCGATCGACCAGCGCCTGCCACCGTTCGCCGTTGCCGGCGAAGGCCGTGCCCTTTTGCCAGGACCGGCTTTCCTTGAGCAGATCGTGCAGGCGTTCCAGAAAAAGCTTCGCGGTGGCGGTATCGCCGGTGGCGGTGAGGGCGTTGACCGCGCCAGAGAGCGAGGCGAACAGGCGACCGCGCTGCTGATGAACGTCTTCCTGGGCCTGGATCGCCGCCTGCCAGGCGGCGGCACCGGCCTTGGGGTGGGCGGCGACTCCTTCGGCGATGGCGATATCCAGGTACAGGCCGGGCAGCCGGTCGGGCTCCAGGTGTCCCGGGGCCAGCCGGGCCGCCTCCTTCAGGTCCTCCAGGCTGCGCCCGGTCAGACCCAGTCCCAGCGCGGCCTTGCCCTGTTCCCACAGTAAGGTGACCTGTCCGGTCTGGTCCGTCGGCGTGACCGGCGTAGCCAGCACCTCGCGCAGGTGGGCCACCCGTTGCGGGTCGGGCCGGTCGCGATCAAGCAGGGCCAGCACGCCGGCCAGAGTGTCGGGAGCGGAGCCCTCAAGGCCGGTACCGGCGGCAGCCGGGCAGGCGGCAACCGCGAACCAGAGCGCCAGGACCACGATAACCGCTCGAACCATGATCCATCCTCCTGGGGACCGTCGCAACCGCACCGCTCATGATGCCACGTCGTCCTGGCGGCGACCAGGGGGTGCCGACGGGACGACGTGGCATCGTCCGCCATGCCATCACGGCATTTTCCGGCGCATTCGGTCCCTGGAACGCCGCCGCCCGCGGTCCCTACGATCCGCAGTCAAAGACAGGCGATCATCGCCCGAGCGCCCGGCCCGGCCAATGGCCCGAAGATCGATACAAACCATTACACAGCGGAAATCTTGGTGAAGCACGACCGGCGCACGTTGCCGGACGGAGTCTCAGACTGTCCCCATTGATTGCCCCGACATGAATGAAGATAAATCAGGTGGCTTCGGGACGTAGACGTCACGGAATTTTCTTTCCGAAAGCCAGCTTGCAGTGACACCGGGAGGAAGGCGATGACCCCTGAAGAACTGAGTGCATGGACACCGGTTGCGCTTACCGTCGAAAAGTCAGATCTGGCCATCGAGTGGTGTGACCTGCGTGGTGTCGACTTCCGTGAACCGTTCTTTACCCAGACGGTAGCACGATGGACCAGGGGCGAAAACGCGCGGCCGGTGGTTCGCACCGGCTTTTCGGCGCTGCTGGCGACGGATGGTTTCGGGACGTGCCTGGAGCCATCGGGATTCATTTTTCACATGTCGCGTTGCGGCTCTACGGTGGTGTCCCGTATGCTCGGTCGCAAAGCCGGGACGGTGGTGGTTTCGGAAGCCGAACCCATCAACGCCCTTCTTGAAATGGCGCCCGAACGGGCGTCCCGGGATGTTCAGGTCCGGTGCCTGCGCCTGCTGATCCGTGCCCTTGGTCGATGCCGTTCGGGCAATGAGTGTCATTATGTGGTGAAATTCTCCAGTTGGACCATCAACCGCCTGTCTTTGCTGAGGGAAGCCTTTCCCCGGGTGCCCTGGGTCTGGGTCTATCGGGAACCGGCCGCGGTACTGGCTTCGGTGGTGGCGCGGCCTCCGGGCTGGATGCACCTGCGTTTTCATCCCCGCCTGGCCAGAAGCCTGCTGGGTATTGCCGATCCGACCTGCGCCGCGTCTCCGGCGGGCTTCGCGGCCCAGGCCCTGACCGGCTTTTCCGCAGCGGCGCTGGACACCGCCGACGGCGCCACCCCGTTTGTCAACTATCGGGACCTGCCGGATGCGGTCTGGCAAACCGTGGCCCCGACCTTTGGCATGGACCTGGACCCTGAGGATATTGCCGCCATGAAGGCCGAGGCCGATTGGTCGGCCCATGATCCGACACCGACGCGGTTTGTGCCCCGGACACCGGGATCCGGGCCGGAACCGGGGGTTCCGCCGTCGCTGGACGAGCTCTATCGGAAGATGGAAACCCGGTCCCGTCAGGAGCGGTCGGATCGAGCTGTGAGCCGGGTCTGTCCGACCGGTTCCGTTAATCTCCGCCCGGCCGCCCCGGCCTCTGATACCGTTCCGTGGCAGGCACTGTGAGTAAAAGGAGGGATTTTTCGTGAGCGGACTGGCGACGTTACAACTGGAGGCGGGAGATCGTGCGCCGCCGTGTATCGGCATCACGGCGCGAGGGCAGCTCTATGCCTTCGAGGAGCAGGCCGGACGGGCGGTGGTGGTGATTCTGGCGCGGGACCTGAACAGCCCCGGATTGACACCGCTGCTTGCGGCATTCTCGGCACGGGCGGCGGATTTTTCCGAACGCGAGGTCGATCTGGTGGCGCTAATCGGCGAGGATGTGGAAAGGGTATTCGAATTCAACTTCAGAAATCCGGGTCGGGTTACGCTGGTTGGTTCTCTCAACCGTTTCCTCGAAAGCATTGGCTTTGAAGGCAGTGCGCCGGAGGTTCTGCTGCTTGACCGCAATCTCAGGGTGGCGGCGCGACTCGATGCCGACGAGACCGGAAACGTGGTCGCGGCGGCGCTGGCGGCGGCGGGTGCGTTGGCGAGAGAGGCGGTGCGCGACATCTGCACGCCGGCTCCGGTCCTGCTTCTGCCCAATCTGTTGGACCGCGCGTTGTGTCGCGACCTGATCGAGATGCACCGGAACGGCCCGACTTTCGAAAGTCCGGTGCTGACCACCGATGCTTTGGGCCGGCCGTACAACAAACTCGATCATACGTTCAAGAAACGCCGGGATCTGCTGCTGGACCGCGACCATCCCATGCATGTCCGGCTTGCCGGCATCATCATGAAACGGTGCGCTCCCGAGATCAAACGGGCGTTCCAGGCGGTGGTTACCCATACCGACCGCCTCCTCATCGCCTGCTATCCCGGCGATGGCGGGCATTTCCGCCGACACCGCGACAATCGGCCAAAGGTTGTCAGCTTCCGTCGGTTTGCGCTGTCGATTAACCTGACCCTTGATGCCGAGGGCTACGAAGGAGGCCATTTGCGGCTGCCCGAGTTCAATTCTCATCATTACCGCTGTCCCCCCGGTGCCGGCGTGATATTTTCGGTCGCACTGTTGCACGAGATAACCCCGGTGCTGCGCGGTGATCGGTACGTCCTGGTCACGCACCTGCACGACGATGAAGGGGAAGTCCAATGGCTCGCCTATCGCGCGGCCATGGCGGCGGTGAGGACGGCGGGGTGAGCAAACCCGGATCAGCGTGATTTGCCCGAGATCAGATGCCCAAAAGCCCGGATATCCCAGAGATCAGACGCAAGGAGTCAACATGTCAGATGACCTGTCGCCCCGTGAACAATTGGCATACCCGTTTCTGGAAATAGCCATACGTATTGATTCTGCCCTTCAGAATCTCTCCGATAGTGAATTGCTGGCCAACGTGATTGCCGATAATGTCGCGCTGTGGCTGTATTTCAAGGAAGTTCAACTTCCGGCGATCGAGGAGGTTTCGGCCGGCACCGTGGCTCTCGTGGCCCAGGTGAACGACTTTCTGATCCAGGCGGCCGATGAACTGCGGCAAAAGGTTGATCTCGAGTTGCTGGAACGTCTGGTGGCCATCAATTTGAACATGTCGGAAATTTTGCTCAACGCGCCGTCGGATGCGGCGCCGGTTCAGGCGGCGGAGCTTCGATGAACTGTCCGAGTCGGTGATGGCGGGTGGAGGACGACGCAAGGCGCAAAAGCGGTCAGCTCTGACCGGGCGGGTCTTGCGCTGACATGTGGTGTCCCTCCCGTGCCAACAATGACGAGACGCCGCCCCCTTTGTTCCGACGTTTCAGGCAAGGCTCCGTGTGGATTCCGGTGCGGTGAACAGGTGTTGCATATCAAGATGTTGCCGCGATATCCATGAGTCGGTGGCACCCCGGGAGCGCGGGCATCCGGCCCGCTTTGCAGCAAGATCAGGACGTTGACCGTCGATGACGGGGCTTGCGGGAAACGGGCAGGGCGTCCGTGCTTCCAGGGGGCGTCACCGCGAACCTGTCGGTTTCATGCCGGAGAGTCCCACTCCGGACTCCGGAAACAGCTTCGGGCAAAATGAGAATTCGGTGCGCCCGGAGAAACCGGCGTGATCCGAGCCCGGTAAGGGATGGCGCCGACCCGGCGGTGAAGCGGCCCTTTGGCTACGACCCTGCAACCATGGCGAGGCAGTGCAATTTTTACTGGTTTGCGACATGGAATAGCGGCCAATGCCAGATTATTCGTTGATTACACAATGTTTCCCGGCTAGACTGCGATGCGGTATACAATCGCATACCAGGGAGATTCGTCGATGACCAATTGGTTTCGTTCTGGGGCGACCGGCGGGGCGGTTGCCGCAGCCTTACTGATAGCAGCATTCCCGGCCTGGGCGCAAAAAGCGCCCCTGCCTACCGAGGTACAGCAGATCCCGGCGCTTAATGCCGATCTTAGCCAACTGACGGTTTCCGGCCTGTCGTCGGGCGCGTTCATGGCGCACCAGCTCCATGTCGCGTTTTCCGACCGAATCAAGGGTGCCGGCATTATCGCCGGTGGTCCGTACGGCTGCTCGGGCGGCAGTTCCTGTCAGGCGGTGAAGGCCTGCATGAATAACGAGGCGGATCCGACGCTCGGGTCGCCGATGCCGGGCACCGACCAGCTTTTTGCCAAGGCGAAGGAACTGGCCGATGCCGGCCGGATTGCGCCGCTCGACAATCTGAAGCAAAGCCGGGTCTATGTCGCCCATGGCGTCAATGACAAGGTGGTGTCCAGCGCCCAGGCCGAAGGTGTTGTCGACTTCTACACCAAGGCCGGCGTGCCGTCCGATCAGATCGACGTGGCCTGCGGCCCCGGCAAGCCGTGCCGCGATTCCGGTCATGCGACGGTCTCTCCGACCGGACCCGGCAACTGTTCGGTGAATGCGGCGCCGTATCTGAGCCATTGCGAGGCTGCCAGCGGCCAGGACCAGAGCGAGCCTGACGAACTGTTGAAATACTTCTACGCCGACAAGCTCGGTGGCTGGAAACCCCCGAGCACGACGTTGACCGGCGACCTGATCAAGTTCAGCCAGGACCGCGCGACCACGGTCAGCACCGCCACCTATCTGCTGGCCAGCGCCGGTTACCTGTACGTCCCCAAGGTTTGCCGCACCCAGAAATGCCCGGTCCATGTGGCCTTCCACGGCTGCGTCCAGTCTGAAGAGGTGCTCAAGATCAACGATGCCGCCGCCAACAAGGCGCTGGCGCCCGGTCAGGCCCCGCAGGACAACAGCTTCGTCCGTGACGCCGGGTACAACCCCAGTGCCGATGCCAACGGCATCATCGTGCTCTATCCGCAGGCCCAGCCGAGCGGTTACCGCATCGATCCCCAGCCGATCCCGACCCCCGGCACCGAACAGGCCGGCGAGATGATAATGGACATCTTCAAAGGGACCTGGTGCGGCACGTCGGCCAGCAGTTCCCTCATTGACCTGATCGGCTTCCGCAGCAACCCCGAAGGCTGCTGGGATTGGTTCGGATATACCCGCCAAGCCGGAATCGGTGACGACGATATCTGGATGACCCGCGACGCCCCCCAGATGAAGGCCGTGATGCAGATCGTGGACAAGCTGGGTCAGGCCAATAACTGACGCAAACCTGCCCTTGGAAGCCGGCCCTTGACACCCCAGCGCAGGGAAGCCATTTGTTAACCAATAACTTTAACAAATTGCTTACCATTTGCGTGGAAGGGAATCGCCATGGGCCGGCTGACCACCCCCGAAACCAGCGGCGGGGGCGGGCGGCCGGCCCGCCCGGCGGCGGGACTCCGGGTCCTGATCATCGAGCCCGACCCATCGACGGCCCATTTGCTGCAAGATAACCTTGAGCAACTGGGGATTGATGTTTGCGGCATCGCCAGCGATGAAGCCGAGGCTTTGTCTCTGGCCTGCGATACCCGGCCCGACCTCACTCTGATCGATTCGGGGCTGGCCGGGCACTGGGGCGATGGCATCGAAACCGCCCGTCGCCTCCATGCCTGCCGGGGTATCCGTTCGGTGTTCCTTGCGCCTTATGCCGATCCGCAGGCCCTTACGCGCATCACCGCCAGCTATCCGCTGGGGGTGGTTCACCGCCCGTACTCTGCCGCCCAACTCAAGGCCGCCCTTGATCTTGCGGCGGGGCGGTTGCGGTCAAGCAGCGCGTTTATGCGGAAAGTGTGATTTATTAAAGGGGGTGATTTATTAAAGGGGGTGTCTCACAGGCGCCAGAAGAATGCTGTCGTCTTTGGTTTTGCAGGGCACTGCCCTGTACCCGCAAGGAGGCGCGCCGCCTTGACCTCATGACGTCATGGGTTCAAAGGGCCGACCGGCCCTTTGCGGGTGTGGGCAGAGCCCAAATTTACCATGCTGTAGATGTGAGAGTATGGCTTATCGCTTGAGAATGCTCTTGCCGGCAAAACCAGCCGCGGCACCCAGTCCTTCCTCAATACGGATCAGCTGATTGTACTTGGCCAGACGGTCAGAGCGTGACAGGGAGCCGGTCTTGATCTGTCCGCAATTGGTGGCCACCGCCAGATCGGCGATGGTGGCGTCTTCGGTTTCGCCCGAGCGGTGAGAGAAGATCGCAGTATAGCCGGCCTTGTGGGCGATATCCACCGTCCGCAGGGTTTCGCTGAGCGTGCCGATCTGGTTGACCTTGACCAGGATCGAGTTCGCGGTGCCCTGTTCGATGCCCCGGATCAGTCGCGTCGGATTGGTCACGAATATATCGTCGCCCACCACCTGAACCCGGCTGCCGAGCGCCCGGGTCAGTGCGGCCCAGCCCTCCCAGTCATCCTCGGCCATGCCGTCCTCAATGGACACGATAGGATAGCGGCCGATCAAATCCTCCCAATAGCGAACGAAGTCATCCGAAGACAGTATCCTGCCCTCACCCGCCAGATGATAGGCGCCGTTCTTATGGAACTCGCTGGCCGCGGCGTCGAGAGCGAGCACGATATCCTCTCCCGGCCGATAGCCGGCGGCTTCGATGGCCTTCAGCACGAAGCCGATGGCCTCTTCAGTGGACGCAAGGTTGGGCGCGAATCCGCCTTCATCGCCGACATTGGTATTGTGTCCGGCATCCTTCAGCTTTTTCTTGAGTGCGTGGAAGACCTCGGCCCCCATCCGCACGGCATCGGCCATCGTGGTTGCCGCCACCGGCATGATCAGGAATTCCTGGATGTCGATGGGGTTGTCGGCGTGGACACCGCCGTTGATGATGTTCATCATCGGTACCGGCAGCAGATTGGCAAAGGCACCGCCGACATAGCGGTAGAGCGGCAGGCCGGCGTCTTCGGCCGCGGCCTTCGCCGCCGCCAGACTGACGCCCAGGATGGCGTTGGCACCCAACCGGCTCTTGTTGGGGGTGCCGTCCAATTCGATCATCGTTTGGTCGATGCTGATCTGCCGGCTGGCGTCCAGGCCCGAAACCGCATCGGCGATCTCGCCATTGACCGACTCGACCGCCCGAAGCACACCCTTGCCGCCATAGCGGCCCTTGTCGCCGTCGCGCAATTCGCTGGCTTCGTGGGCGCCGGTGGACGCCCCGGAAGGGACCGCGGCACGACCGAAGGCCCCGGATTCCAAGGTAACGTCGACCTCTACCGTCGGGTTGCCCCGGCTGTCCAGGATTTCACGGGCATGGATTTCGGAAATCGCGCTCATCGATCGGGCTCTCATCTGGGAAAAGTGATCGGGGATCGGGGCCGGTATCGGTCCCGACAGCGGCGACTGTTAATCCTCGCGACAACGTCACGCAAGGTCGCAGGCGCCTGGGCGACACCGTGCCGCTACCCCTCACAGAGGCGGGACCTTAGCGCGTCGCTTCCGCGGTCTGACGGGCAAATCGCGCCGACGGCTCGGTGACACCGGGTTCAAACCGGTGTTGGGTTGGCGGATAGAGCCCATGGATCAACCGTACATAAGCCTGAGTTTCGGCATAGGGCGGCACGCCACCATAGCGGTCAACCGCCCGCTCGCCGGCATTGTACCCGGCCAAAGCCAGGGTCACATCGCCTTCGAAATAGGCCAGCAGCCAGCGCAGATATTTCATGCCGCCGCGAAGATTGTCGGCGGGGTCGAAAACGTTGTGCACCCCGAAACGCTCGGCGGTATCGGGAATCAACTGCATCAGTCCGGAGGCTTCTTTGGGCGAGACGGCGTTGGTGTGAAAGGCCGATTCGATCTCGATGACCGCCAGTACCAGTCGCGGGTCAAGGCCGTAGGTGGGCGCCAGTTCCGTCACCAGCTTGACGATTTCGCCGGGCGGTACCGAAATCCGGTGCAGCGGTGCCGTCTCGGGCCGGCACCAGGGGCGCATCCGTCCCAAGTTGCGTGGCACCAGCGCCGCCACCTGCAACGCCGGCCCGAAACCGCGGGACGCCGCAGCGCGCATCCAGGCGACGCCCATTCGCTTGTCGCGGGTAACCCCAACCCCGAACAAAAAGCGCCGCCCCACCCGATAGGCGGCCGCGGCGTCGCCCTGTTCGGCCTGGTCACAATCGCGGGTCATCTGAACCGCCGCCGTTTCCACCTGACGCCCGGCGGGCGGTGGGCGCACCGGCTGAGACAATCCACCCAAAGGTATCGAGTCGAACTCGTCGGATAGCGGCCCCTGTCGCGACGCCGGCGCAGTCCGCACCACCGCCCGGGACAGGGGTTCAGACTCGCCCAATCCGTGAAGCCTTGGCTTCGACATCGGCCTGATGGTGGCTTCGGCGTCCGGCCCGCCAAACCCGGTATCTTCAGCCCACGCCACGGACATCGGGGCGGCAAACGCGACTGCCACCGCCAAGGCCCGCCCGATCACGGCCACTTTCCAGCGCATACCATTCATGCGGACTGTTATGACATAAAATGGTGACCCGCGGCAAGTCTGCGGACGGAATAATCGCGGACCGGGGTGGTGGGGGTCTACCGGCCTTACCGGTCCGGCGGCGCTGCCGGTGCGGCCGGGGGCTTCCGGTGGTTGCCGGGGGTGTGATCGGCGGGCGTACCGGCGGCGTCCACCTCCTGGTAATAGCGGGCGGCGCCCGGATGCAGGGGGACCGGGATCTCGTCGTGGGCGGGACCAAGAGCGAGGAAGCGGCCGCGGGGAAAGCCGTCTTCGAGTGCCCGGCGGGTGCTGGGGTGCCACAGCGCCCGGGTGATACCATAGACCAGATCGTCTTCCAGGTCGGCGCGGACCGCCAGCAGGGCGCCGACGCCGACGGTGTCGACGGCCGGGACCTCGGGATAGGTTCCGGCCGGAACCTGGGCAACGGCAAAAAGGGGTTGGCTTTCACGAATGGTCCGGGCTTGCCCGGCGGAGATCGGAATCAACCGGATCGGGATGCGGCGTGCCGCATCGTCGATGGCGGCAAAAGGGGCGCCGCCCACGATGAACAGGGCATCAAGGCTGCCTTCGACCAACTGGTCCACCGACGGGCCGGGTCGCAGATAAACCTCGCGGCTGGCGGCCGGCGGCAGGCCGAGGCTGTCAAGGATGGTTTCGGCATCAAGGGCGATGGCCGATCCCTTCTCTCCCACCGAAATGCTGTGTCCGCGCAGGTCGGCGACATTGTGCATCGGGCTGTCGGCCCGAACCACGATCTGGACGGTTTCGACGTAAAGGGTGGCGATGGCGCGCAACCCGGTGAACGGTGGCTGACCGGCATAGGGGCCGGAGCCCTGTTCGGCGCCGGCGGCGAGGTTGGTCTGAATCATCGCCGCTTCGAGCGCGCCGTTGCGCAGCAACTCCAGATTCTCGATGCCCCCGGATGTCGCCTGTGCCACCGCGATCAGCCCGGGAACGCCGCAACTGCCGCCATGTTCGCAGGGCTGGGCCCCGGGCGGAGAGGTGATGGCGTTGGCAATCAGGCCGCCGATGGTGAAATATGTCCCCGAACTGGTGGCAGTGCCGATTCGGAAATAACGTATCTCATCGGGCGAGGCGGCCCGGGCGGCGCCGATCCAGAGGGTCAGAAGCACTGCCGCCATGGCCAGGCATGCCCCTCGGTTGGTCAGGCAGCACGGGATGGTCATGGGGTCGATCCGCTCGGGCTGGGTCAGAACAGTATTCTGTGTACTTTATGCCCGGGGGGGACGCCAGAGGGGTGGTGGCCCATGTGCGCTAGCTTACGATGAATCGTTGAAGGCTCTTCCTGTGTTCCGGGGTGCTGGTTTGATGGTCAGCCGACCAAGGTTGCCACGAGGGCGCCGAGCAGTGCCTTTCCTCTTTTGCGAGCATTGTGGACGAATTGAAAGAAGGCAAGGTAGA
>Ga0302319_10004038_pt1 | contig 30318 bp, 21 predicted proteins | sample Bog_T0_2_FD_203319 | JGI IMG/M metagenome (GOLD analysis project Ga0302319, IMG submission 203319) | Peat permafrost microbial communities from Stordalen Mire near Abisko, Sweden - Bog_T0_2 | ecosystem: Environmental > Terrestrial > Soil > Wetlands > Peat | place: Sweden: Abisko, Stordalen Mire... | reverse complement strand
CGCGGGCCGGGCCGTCGCCCACGCGATGGCCGTTGACGAAGAGCACAAAGCGGTTGTCGGCGCTGACGCGGACCGGGTAGCTGGCGGGAACGGAAGCCAGCGTGAGCGAGCGGCGGAAGTGGAGGACGAGCGGCTCGCGCAGCGGGGCCGTGGGATGGGTGATCCACGAGGCGTGCCAAGCGCGCAGAGCTGAATCCGGCTGGGCAGGCGCGGGGGCGCTGTTCTGGGCGAAAAGCGTAAGGGATGCGAGCGCGATGAGTAAAGCTGAGCAAATTGGGCGCATGGTGGGGCCTTTCTGATTCTCAATTTCACAGCTTATCGGAAAATGAAAACCAATGGGAAACTATTTTCAGATTCGGCAGGACGAGGTTTGAGGGATCGATTGGCGCGGAAAAGCTCAGCGGAGAAGAGGAATGAAGGCCAAAAAAGACGCTGTACGCACAGCTTTTAGCTTGATTGTAACCTTCTATTCACAGAAGCAGGGTAGCCTGTAATCGGTGATAGCCCAAGTGCCCGAAATCCATATTCCTCAAGTGCAGCTTCCGCCCGAAGCTGGTTTCGCCGGCGAGCAGCCTTTGGCGGAGGAGGCTCCGCGCGAGACTTCCGCGATTCGCGCCTTCCTGCTTTCGCGCGGCAACTCAGCCTTGGCCGACCGCGGCTTCCACTGGCTGATGGTGCTGTGCGCGCTGAGCATCTTCGGCATAGTGGTGCTGATTGCCAGTGAGCTGTTGGTGCGCTCGAAGCTGGCCTGGGGGCAGTTTGGGCTGGATTTCTTCTACAAGGCATATATCGACACTTACTCCGGCAAGCCGATGTACTGGGATCCGGTGAACGGGCATTTCAGCGCCCTGCCGTTTTTGTATGGGACGCTGGTCTCGTCGTTTCTGGCGCTGCTGCTGGCGGTTCCGCTGGCCATTGGCGTGGCGGTGTTTTTGACCGAGATGTGCCCTGGCTTCCTGCGCGCTCCGCTGGCCTTCATCACGGAGCTACTGGCGGCGATTCCCAGCGTGATCTATGGATTGTGGGCGGTCTTTGTACTGGTGCCGCTGCTGCGCGAGTATGTGAATCCCTGGCTGATCAAGGGATTCGGCTGGACGGGATTTTTCGGCGACAATAACCCCACCGGGCTGGGATTTCTTGCGGCGGGCGTGATTCTGGCCATCATGATTCTGCCCATTATTTCCTCGCTGACGCGCGAGGTGATGACGGCGGTGCCCAGTTCGCAGCGCGAGGCGGTGCTGGCGCTGGGCGCGACACGTTGGGAGATGATCCGCCTGGGTGTGCTGCGGAATGCGCGCATCGGCATTGTGGGCGCGGTGATTCTGGGCCTGGGGCGCGCTCTAGGCGAGACCATGGCCGTGGCCATGGTGATCGGCAACAGCCCGGAGATTCAGCGTTCGCTGCTGGCTAACGGCAGCACGATGTCGGCGGTGATCGCCAATGAGTTTGCCGAGGCATCGAGCGACCTGCACTTGAGCGCGCTGATGGAGCTAGGACTGGCGCTTTTTATCGTCACGATTATTGTAAACGCATTTGCGCGAATGCTGGTGTGGATGGTCACACGAGGAGCGCCGTCGTCGGCGCACTAGCGGACAGCGAACAGCAGACAGTTGACAGCTAACAGTTAAAGGCGACGAGTTGGGAGTAAGAGATTTGCCGAGCGAACATACATTACGGGCACGCATCCGGGCGGTGACCGATGGCGCGGCAACGTCGCTGGCGGTTCTGGCGACGGTGTTGGTGGTGGCGCCGCTGGTGGCCATCTTCATCTATCTGGTATATAAGGGCGCAAGTTCCTTGAATCTGGCCTTCTTCACGCACAATCCCGTTCCCGTGGGCGAGACGGGCGGGGGCATGGCCAACGCTATCGTGGGGTCGGGGATTCTACTCGGCGTGGGTAGCTTGATCGGGATTCCGATGGGCATTGCGGGCGGAATTTATCTGGCCGAGTTCGGGCGCGGCACCAAGCTGGCCAACGCGATTCGCTTTACCGCCGATGTGTTGAACGGCGTTCCCTCGATTGTGATGGGCATTGCGGTCTACTCGTTGGTGGTGGTTCCGCAAGGGCATTTTTCGGCGTTTTCCGGCGGCGTGGCGCTGGGCATCATGATGATTCCCACGGTCTGCCGCACCACCGAGGAGATGCTGCTGATGGTGCCCAATGCGGTGCGCGAGGCGGCGCTGGCGCTGGGTGTGCCCAACTGGCGCTCGGTGCTGTCGATTACCGTGCGCACGGCTTCGGCGGGCATTATTACCGGCTGTATGCTGGCCTTTGCGCGGGTGGCGGGCGAGACGGCGCCGCTGATCTTTACCGCATTTGGCAATGTGGGCTGGAGCGAGAAGCTCAGCGAGCCGATTGCCGCGCTGCCCTTGCAGATTTACGTTTATGCCATTTCGCCTTACGATGAATGGCATCGCCTTGCGTGGGCGGGGGCGCTGGTGTTGATTGTGCTGATTGTGCTGGCGGTTTCGCTGGTGCGCTACGTGACCAGCCGCGGCGTTTTGAAAGGGGCAAGCTAAGTGGGCGTCAGCATCGAAGTGACCAACCTGAATGCGTGGTACGGCGCGAATCACACGCTGCAGGAGATTAATCTGAATATCCCGGCCAACCATGCGACCGCGCTGATTGGTCCCTCGGGCTGCGGCAAGAGCACTTTTGTCCGCTGCCTCAACCGTATGCACGAGACCAATCCCATCGCGCGCGTCACAGGCACAGTGCTCATCGGCGGGCTGGATATCTATGCCGACGCCAAGCCGGTGGAGATTCGCCGCCGCGTGGGCATGGTCTTCCAGCGACCCAATCCATTTCCCACCATGTCGATTTACGACAACGTGGCCGCCGGACTGAAGCTGAACGGCTATAGCAACCATCACGTGTTGGACGAGATTGTCGAGCGGTCGCTGAAGAACTCCGCGCTGTGGGATGAGGTGAAGGACAATCTGAAGAAGGAATCCGGCGCCAGCCTGAGCGGCGGGCAGCAGCAGCGGCTTTGCATTGCGCGCGCGCTGGCCGTGGACCCCGAAGTGCTGCTGATGGACGAGCCTGCCTCGGCGCTCGACCCGGTTTCCACCTCGAAGATTGAGGACTTGATCTTCCAGTTGAAGTCGCAGTACACGATTGTGATTGTGACCCATAATATGCAACAGGCGGCCCGCGTCGCCGAGAAGACAGGCTTCTTTTTGAATGGTAGGATGGTGGAGTTCGATTCGACGCACAAGATCTTCACCAATCCCAGCGACAAGCGCACGGAAGATTACATCACAGGCAGGTTCGGATGACGCGCATACGGTTTCAACAGAGTTTGGAGGAGCTGAAGGAGCAACTGTTGGTGATGGCAGGCCTCGCCGAGCAGGCTATTCAGCGCGCCATCGAGGCCTACCGGGTGCGAGACCTGTCGATTTGCGACCTGGTCAGCCGCAACGAGATGGCCATCAACCGGCTGGAGCGGGAGATTGACCAGGCGGCGCTGGACCTGCTGGCGATGGAGCAGCCGATGGCCGTTGACCTGCGATTTATTTTAAGCGTGATCAAGATCAACGCCGATCTGGAGCGGGTGGGCGACGCGGCCAAGGCGATCAGCGACCGGGTGCGCGGCATGGAGCAGATGGCCGCGGCGGAGCTGCCGGTGGATATTCCGCGCATGGCGGCGCTGGCGGCGGAGATGGTGCGCAAGAGCCTGCAAGCGTTCATCGAGGCCGACGCCGAGCAGGCGCGCGCCATTTTGACGATGGACGACGCCGTGGACGCGATGAACCGCGCGGCCTACAAGTCGCTGATTGGCGTGATGATCGAGCAGAGCCACCTGGCTCCGCAGGCGCTGAATGCGCTGATGATTGCGCGCGCCCTGGAGCGCGTGGCCGACCACGCAACCAACATCGCCGAGGACGTGATCTTCTGGGTGCAGGGCGCCGACGTTCGCCACTACAAGAGCATCAGCGACGGCAGCGACCCGCACGCGATGGAGTGAGGCGGTTCTTACTATTTTTTTGCTGCAATCAGTATTCTCTGGCGGAGCCGGAGACTTTACGGTTGCTGGCCCCTCATAAGGCTAGTCCGCAACCATTGAGAGCCGAAGCAATCGCAACAGCAAAGCCATGTGGTCAGAACGGCCCTGGCTATGCTTACAGAGATGCGGAAAAGCATGCTCCCGAACCTGTCAAACTTTTACTGCCACCCCGGCAAAGCCCGGGCTTCTTCTTTTTTGCATTAGTCGAGTCTATCCAAAAGGCAAGCTTATGTGATAGAGTAATTTGGGTTTTGGTATTATTATTTTTTCCCCCAGGGTGAGTCTCATTAATTGGCCGGAACGCAAGACACGGAGCGGAGGTCAGGGCAATCGGTACAGCGATTTGCAGCTCCGGCAAGAGCATTCATAGGCAGGAACAGGGCCGGCCCTTTGCCGCAAGTGTTTCGCCGGCATGACGGGGAAGTTCTTTGAGGGCAGAGTAGCGTAAAGCCTGCTCGATTTTGCACCCAGCGGTTGCGCGCGGGTTCTGCCTGTTAGTGAGGTTCAGGCATGAGCAAGATACCGGTCCCAGGGCAGCCAGTGATCCTCTTTGCCGAGGAGTGCGACTACAGCGCACTGCGCGAAGAGAACCAAAGCTCTATCCTGCACGTCCACATCGCCTTGGGCGATCTGATGATCGTTGCCGACGGCCAGGGTGTGCGCACGGGAGGAGCCACCGCCTCGCGGATGGTGGTGGAGCATTTTTATGCTCATCTGGCGGCGCTGCCGCCGGATTACTCGGCCGAAGGCGCCCTGCGCGAGGCGGCTGCGCACACCAATGAGAGCATTTTGGCGGCGGCGCACTCACCCGACTCACCTTACCCGCAGATGGGTTCTACCGTAGTGGTGGCTCTGGTGCAACAGGGTGAAGCCGGCCCCCGCGCCTGGATCGGGCACATCGGCGACAGCCGCGCCTACCTCTCTCGCGCTGGCCGGCTGCACCGGCTTACCACCGATCACTCTGTCGCGCAATCTTTGCTCAACCGCAACTTGATCAGCCCGGAAGAGGCTCAGGACCATCCTGACGCCGCACAGCTGAGCCGCTGCCTGGGGCACAAATCCGAGGTGGAGATAGAGATTGAGCAGCACCCGTTCGCCATTGGCGACACGCTCCTGCTCTGTTCCGGCGGCCTGTGGAGATTCGTTCCAGAGCAGGAGATAGAGAAGACTTTAGGCGCACCGGGTCTTTCCGTGGAAGCCGCCGCGCATCACCTGCTGGAAGAAGCTCTGGCGGCGGGTGGACACGAACACTTCGGCATCGAGCTGGCGCGTCTGGTGCAGCCCCCCGATGAGGCTGCTCCGCCACGCGTTCAGAATCCCTTCGCGCTCAAGATCGTTTTGGCCATGCTGCTGCTGGCTACCATCACAGTGTGTGTGCTGGCCTACCTCGTCTTTGGGAACTAGGGTCTATTCACGCTATCCCGGTGGCTGGCGCCGCGGCGATAAGATTTGGATGAGCAAACGCGCATGGCTCTGAGTGTGGACTGCGAAGGCGGGAGTGAAAGTGCTCCGCCGAGCGGATCTCCATTCCGACAACATTTCCGTCGAAACAGGAATCCTTCGCCCCGCTCCTTGAATCAAAGAGGGTACAATTCATCCCTCAGCATGGAGTTTTCGCAATGACCTTATCTGCTATTGAAGTCAATGACTTGAAGCAAGCCCCCACAATCGAGGGCGTGTTGTCTGCCGTGCTCGGCCGATGGAGCGCTCGCTCGTTTGCCGACCGCGAGGTGAGCGGCGCCGACCTGGTAAAAGTCTTTGAGGCCGCTCGCTGGAGCGCCTCGGCCTATAACGAGCAACCCTGGCGTTTTTTGGTCGGAGAGCGCGATTCATCGACATACAAGAAGATATTTTCCACGCTGATTGGCTTCAACAAGAGCTGGGCAGCGGCGGCGCCGGTGTTGATTCTGGGCGTGGCAAGCACAAAATTCGTTCACAACGGCACTGCGAACGCATACGCGCTCTATGACTTGGGCGCGGCCGCCGGGGCACTCACGCTGCAAGCCGCCGCGCTTGGCCTGAAGACCCACACCATGGCCGGCTTTGACCACGCCGCCGCCCGCCAAGCCTTTGAAATTCCAGAGAGTTACGCTCTCGGCGCGGTGATCGCGCTCGGCTATCAGGGCGAGCCTTCTGCATTGGCCCAAGACGAGCTGATCGCGCTGGAAACCACGCCGCGAACACGCAAGCCCCTGAGCGAGTTTGTGCTATCGGCGTGGGGCGAGCCGGCAAAGCTGGGTTGAAGCGTCGCTGGCGGAATTGGATTGGTGGATTCCCAGCTCCGAAAATCCAGGCACCCGGCTTGTCTGTGGCGATAGAGTGGAAGCTGGGGGATTGCTTTGACCAACACACGCGCGACGCGCAAGACGCCTGCCCGCCGGCTCAGCCACCGGCGCACTCCATCGCGGCGACGCATGAGCATGCAGTTGCGGGTGACACTGGCGGCTCTCGTGCTGTTATTTTGCCTTCTGGGCCTGGGCGAAGCGGCCCGGCTGCTGGCGCCCGCCTCCAATACATCGCTCACCCGCTTTGACGCCATCATCGTGCTGGGCAATCCGGCCGACGATGACGGCAACCCCTCGCCGGAGCAGTTGGCGCGCGTCACCGACGGGGTGCGCGAGTACGAGCGGGGCGTGGCGCCGCGGCTGATCTTGACCGGGGGCGCGACGCACCACCAGTTTGTGGAGGCGCGGGTGATGGCGCGCTCCGCGCTGGCGCTGGGAATTCCGGAGTCCGCCATTTTTGTGGAACCTGAAGCTCGTAATACCATGCAAAACGCCTGCTATGCGGAGCGCATCCTGCTGGAGCACGGCTGGCGGTCGGCCGAGGTGGTCTCCAGCGCCTATCATCTGCCCCGCGTTGGCATGATCTTCAGTGGCCTGCCGCTTGAGTGGCGCACCCACGCCGCGCCGCCGCTGGAGCCGGAATCGACGGTTTCCCTCGTGGCATCGGCCTTTGCTGAAGATTTGAAGACTGCGCGCTACCTGCTCTGGACGCGCTGGAGCGACCGCTGCGAACCCTGATGCAAACAATTGTCGCCGGTTTTGCATTGTCCCGCGCCGGTATGCTCCTGTAAGCTGAAAGTGATGCGTCTTTCCCTAAGTTATTCCGCCGCTCTTGCCGCCGCAGCCACCCTGGCTCTCTGTTCTGGAACCCGCGCCCAGGCGCAGAGCACCGCCGCTCCAACGGCCGGCAATGGCACCTACATTGCCATCGATCCGCTTGCCAATGTGCGCTATGACAACCGCTTTGACCTTACCGTGGCCACGGCCTACGACCACATGAAGGCCGGACCGACTTTGCTGCAAGGGGCCAATCTGGGCGGGCTGGATATCTCCGCCTCTTATTGGTTCAGCAAGCGCTGGGCCGTGGAAGGCTCAGGGCGCGGCTACTTTGGCACCAGCGGCGCCGGAACCGGGAACAACACCGTGCTGAATCTGGTGCAAGGCCCCTTTGTGAGCGAGTACTTTTTCACTGCCGGGCCGGAGTGGCTGGGACCGCATAACAAGCACGGCGCGATCAGCGCCCATGTGCTCGTGGGCGGCGTCTACGGCAACTTCCAGAAGGATCTGCGCACCGATACGCCGCAGGACGTCGGCTTTTATAACAATCAGATGGCTCCGGCGGCCATTATCGGCGGCCACATGGACCTGAACCGCTCGGCGCATTGGGTCTTTCGCATCACGCCCGACGCGGTGTTGACGCGCTACAGCACCACCTACGCGCCCAACGCGTATACGCCGGCAGGCCGGTTCAACGATGTCAACTTCGCCATCTCGGCCGGCGTTGAGTACAAGTTCAAGAAGAAGCGGTAGCAAACCGGCGCGCGCAACGGCAATCTTCCCAAATCCGGAGACACGGCGGCGCAGGAAATTCTTCGCCGCCTGCGATTGCCTATGATAAGTTTGTCGTGGAAAGGTATGCTGTAGGGGGTAGCTGCCTCTTCCGCACGGGCCAGGCACGAATCTGTTTCAAGGCAGGGTTCTTATGGATATGAGAGACACGCTAGGAGTGCTGCTGGCGGGCGGAGCTGGAGAACGGCTCTTTCCCCTCACGCGGGATCGCGCCAAACCCGCCGTTCCCTTTGGCGGGCACTATCGCATCATCGACATCACCCTCTCCAACTGCATCAACTCCGGGCTGCGCAAGGTCTTCATCCTTACGCAGTACAAGGCGCTCTCGCTTAACCGGCACATCCGCGAGGGCTGGACGGGCATTGTGGCGCAGGAGCTGGGCGAGTTCTTTGAGCTGCTGCCGCCCATGCAGCGCACCGGCGCCAACTGGTACATGGGAACCGCCGATGCCGTCTACCAGAATATTTACTCGATTGGCAGCGAGCAGCCCAAGTACATGATCATCCTCCAGGGTGACGCTATCTACAAGATGGACTATAGCCGGATGCTGGAGTACCACAAGGAGACCCATGCCGAGGTTACGCTGGCAACGCTGCCGATCGTGCCGGACGAAACCAAGCGCTTCGGGGTGGTGGAGGTGGCCAAGAACGGGGAGATTCGGGGTTTTCAGGAAAAACCCGTGACCACCAGCTTCCGTTCGCCCTTCAATCCCGGTTTCGTGGATGCCTCGATGGGCATTTACATCTTCAATACCGAGGTGCTGCTGAGGGCGCTGATCGCCGACGCCGAAGACCCCAACTCGAAGCACGATTTTGGCCACGATATTTTGCCCAACCTGCTGGGCAAGAAGAAGATGATGGCTTACAACTTTGTGGACGAGAACAAGCAGCAGGCGCTCTATTGGCGCGACGTGGGCACGCTGGACGCCTACTACGACGCCAACATGGATCTGTGCGCAGTTTCGCCGGTCTTCAACCTCTACGACAAGAACTGGCCGATGCGTACCCGCGTACGCCAGTATCCGCCGGCCAAGTTCGTCTTTGCCGAGCCGGGCCGCTCCGGCATGGCGGTCGATTCGGTGATCACCGCCGGCGTGATCATCTCCGGCGCCTCGGTGTCGAATTGCGTGGTTTCGCAGGATGTGCGCGTCAACTCCTACTCCAGCGTGGACCAGAGCATCATCTTCTCGCATGTGAACATCGGGCGGCACTGCCGCATCCGCCGCGCCATCATCGACCGCGATGTGCACATTCCAGAAGGAACCATCATCGGCTTCGATCCGGTCGAGGACAAGCGCCGCTACTTTGTCACCCCCTCCGGGCTGACCATTGTGACGCGCGATGCCTCGCTCTTTGAAAGCCCCGTCGATCCCGATTTCCTGCAACGGTATTAGCTCATTTTTTCTGTTTATTTAGAGTGCGGCGTGGACCGGGAGGTCCACGCAACAGCCGGCCGGGAGGCCGGCGCTACTTTGCCGCGGCGGGCAGAATCTCTTCCACATCCACCCACTCGGTGGGGTAGTTGCCGGTGTAGCAGGCGGTGCAGTAGCCGGTGCGCTCGGGACCGTAGCAGCATTGGAGCAGGCCTTCGAGGGATAAGTAGGAGAGCGAGTCGGCCTCGATGAATTGGCGAATCTCTTCGATGGACTTGTTGGCGGCGATCAGGTCGCGCTTACTGGGAGTATCGACGCCGTAAAAGCATGGGCTGACGGTGGGCGGGCAACTGATGCGCAGGTGGACCTCGCTGGCGCCCGCGCCGCGCACCATGCGAACGATTTTGCGGCTCGTTGTGCCGCGAATGATCGAGTCATCAATGAGGATGACGCGCTTGCCTTCCAGCAGGTTGCGCACCGGGTTGAGCTTGAGGCGGACACCGAAGTCGCGCACGCGCTGCTCCGGCTCAATGAAGGTGCGGCCTACGTAGTGGTTGCGAATGAGGCCGAGGCGGAAAGGCAGGCGCGCCTCTTCGGCGTAGCCCAGCGCGGCGGTGACGCCGGAATCGGGGACGGGAACAACGACGTCGGCGGGAACGGCGGACTCGCGGGCAAGCTGGCGGCCCATCTGGTCGCGGCTCTCCTGCACCCAGCGGCCGAAGATGCGCGAGTCGGGCCGCGCGAAGTAGACGTGTTCGAAGATGCAACTGGATTGCGCGACGCCGCTGGCGTACTGGCGGCTGGTGACGCCGTCTTCTGTGACCATAACCAGCTCGCCTGGGAGCACGTCGCGCTCAAAGGTGGCGCGCAGCAGGTCGAGGGCGCAGGTTTCGCTGGAGAAGATGATGGTGTCGGGGCCGTTGGCGTTTTTGATGCGGCCCATGGAGAGCGGGCGGAAGCCGCGCGGATCGCGGGCGGCGAAGATGCGGTCGCGGGTCATCATCACGATGGAAAAAGCGCCATCGACCTGGCTGAGCGAGTCGGCGATGGCGTCCACCAGGCTTCCGGCGGGGGAGTGGGCGATGAGCTGGACGATAATTTCAGAATCAGAGGTGGTCTGGAAGTAAGCGCCGTCGCGCTCCAGGCGAGCGCGCACATTGCCCAAGTTGACCAGGTTGCCGTTGTGGGCGATGGCGATGAGGCCCTTGGTTGAATCGACGCGGATGGGCTGCGCGTTGAGCAGCGCCGAGTCGCCGGTGGTGGAGTAGCGGGTGTGGCCGATGGCCATGGAACCGGGCAGCTTGGCCAGTACGTCGTCGGAAAAGATCTCCGAGACCAGGCCCATGCCCTTGATGTTGGCCAGATGCTGGCCGTCGGCGGTGGCGATGCCCGCCGACTCCTGGCCGCGATGCTGGAGGGCGTAGAGGCCGAGGTAGGCCTGGCGAGCGGCATCCGGATGGCCGTGAATGGCGATGACGCCGCATTCTTCGTGGAGCTTGTCAAAGACAGGGATCAGGGAACAGGGATCAGGGATCAGGGACGCCGCAGCCGAGCCGGCGCGGAATTCATTCGTTTTGTCCGCGACACTCTCAACCCCCTGAAAGAGCAGCCCCTTCATGCCATGACCTCGCCGTGGAGAGTGGCTTCGAGAGACGCGGCCCAGGGTTTGCGCAGCTTGGTGAGCGGAGCGGAGATAAACGGCTCGCCGTCTACAGAGATTTCCAGGCGGTCGCCGCCGGTTGAGCCGATGCGCTGGGCAAAGAAGCTGTACTCGCCGGCCAGTTTTTCGATCTTGGAGAGGTTGGAAGGGTGAGTCGTGACGAGCACGGTCGAGGCCGGCTCGGCGAAGAGGCCGAAGAGCGGATGAACCAGAAGAGACTGATCCTGCTCGACGATGGCGCCGATGCCTTTGGAAAATCCCGCCTGCGCCAAGGCAACCGCAATGCCGCCGTCAGATATGTCGCGCGCCGAGCGCAGCAGCTTTTGCTTAGCCAGTAGTTGCAGCAGCGTGTGCAGATCGGCTTCGGCGTTGAGATCGAGCGGCGGCGGCGTGCCCCAGAGGCCGCCGAGCACGACTTTGGCGTATTCGGAGGAGCCGAAGGCGGCCAATTCGGCCGCGGCAGTGGTTTCAGGTTCTTCCGCATCCGCATCTGCAACCGGTTCAGGCTGAACTTCAACCGGGTAATACCGCATAGGTTCGGGCTTGAACGGAACTTTCAGGCTGGGATCAGGCTCTTCGCCGCGCGGAACCGGCCAGAGAAGCGCAATCGCGTCGCCCGCCTTCTGAAAATCCGCCGGAACGGCCTTGCTCACGTCCTCCAGAATGCCCACAATCCCCAGAACCGGCGTGGGATAGATGCCTTCGCCGCGGGTTTCGTTGTAGAGCGAGACGTTGCCGCCGGTGATAGGCGTTCCCAGCGCCGTACAGGCCTCACTGATGCCGTCGATGGCCGCCGAGAGCTGGGCCATGATCTCCGGCTTCTCAGGATTGCCGAAGTTGAGACAGTTGGTGGCGGCCACGGGCTTTGCCCCGGTCATCGCCACTTTGCGCGCACATTCGGCCACGGCGTGCATCGCGCCCAGCTTGGGATCGAGGTAGGCCCAGCGGCCATTGCCGTCCAGAGCCATCGCCAGGCCGCGTTCGTGCTCCGGTGTCCCAGTGCCCTTGATGCGCATCAGGCCGGCCTCGCCGCCGGGGCCGATCACGGTGTTGGTTTGCACCATCGAGTCGTACTGCTCATAGACCCAGCGCTTGCTGCATACATTCGTGCTGGACAGGAGTTTTTTGAGGTCGGTGGTATAGTCGCGGTCCTTGGCTAGCTGCTTGAGAATCTCCTTCGCAGGCTCATGCTCCACCGGCGCCTTCCAGGTGCCGACTGGGCGATGGTAGAGCGGCGCATCATCGGTGAGCGACCGGTTGGGAATGTCGGCCACCAAGACGCCGTGATGGCGAATGCGCAGCCGAGGCTCGTTCTGCACCGTGCCCACGATCACGCCGTCCAGCCCCCACTTTTTGAAGACGCTCAGCACCTCGTCTTCGCGGCCTTTGGTGGCTACCAGCAGCATCCGCTCCTGGCTCTCGCTGAGCATGATCTCATAGGCGCTCATGCCGGTTTCGCGCTGCGGAACCAGGTCCAGCTCCACATCCAGGCCCACGCCGCCGCGCCCGCCCATCTCGCAGGTGGAACAAGTTAATCCGGCAGCCCCCATATCCTGGATGCCGACGATGGCGCCGGTCAGCATCGCCTCCAGGCAGGCCTCCAGTAGCAGCTTCTCCATGAAGGGGTCGCCCACCTGCACGTTGGGCCGCTTGGCCTCGGTGCCTTCGTGGAACTCCTCGCTGGCCATGGTTGCGCCGTGAATGCCGTCGCGGCCTGTCTTGGCGCCCACGTAGATCACCGGATTGCCCGCGCCGCAGGCCTTACCGTAGAAGATCTCGTCCTTGCGAACCAAGCCGAGCGCGAAGGCGTTCACCAGTGGATTGCCGCTGTAGCAGGCCTCGAATTTAGTCTCGCCGCCCAAGTTAGGCACGCCAAAGCAGTTGCCGTAGCCGGCGATACCGCTCACCACGCCCTCCACAATGGAGTGGTTTTTCTGGGCAAGCTGGCGCTCTTCGTCGTTTCCCACCCATTCCGCAGAAGACGCGGAGTGGATGGGGCACACGTCTTCCGAGATCTCGCCGAAGCGCAACGAATCCATCACCGCCAAGGGGCGCGCGCCCATGGTGAAGATGTCGCGCAAGATCCCGCCCACGCCCGTGGCCGCGCCCTGAAACGGCTCGATGTAGCTGGGGTGGTTGTGGCTCTCGATCTTGAAGGCGCAGGCCCAGCCGTCGCCCACGTCGATGATGCCGGCGTTCTCGCCCGGCCCCTGCACCACCAATTCGCTCTTGGTGGGTAGCCGCTTCAGGTGTACGCGGCTCGACTTGTAGGAGCAGTGCTCGCTCCACATCACGCTGTAAATGCCCAATTCGGTGAGCGATGGCACACGCCCCAGCGCGGCTTCTATGCGGCTGTACTCATCCGCTGTGATGCTGTGCTGGGCGAGCAGCTCCGGGGTAATCGAAGTCGGCTCAGGGAGAGATTGCGAGGAGTCTGTGGTCATAACGATTGCCTTCATTGTCGCATGAGAGACGCCTTCGCGGGCCGTTCATGGGATGTGGAAAGCCGGGACCATTCCCGGATGCTCCAATTCAGGTGCAATAGCGGGAGAATATGGGGTGCGCGTCTTCTGCGCTGGCAGCGGCGAGCCGGCAATTTGAGGTTTGCAGTAGCGCCCAGGTCAAGGGCTGTGCGATACTTTGAGAGCGGATTCCCACCCCGAGCCGGGATGGCGGAACTGGCAGACGCAGCAGACTCAAAATCTGCCGGCCCTTGTGGTCATGGGGGTTCGACCCCCCCTCCCGGCACCATATAATTCATATATAATCAACAAGATATATTGTTTTACGCTTGATTGTCCCTACTGTGACCAGATTGATTTACTGGCTTTCACTGAAACACCTTCCAAAATTGTCCGTTATATGTGCACATCACTGCCAGACCTCGGAAATTGCTTAGGACCTTACGGTTTTAGCCATGCATTTTCATATCTTTGACTCCCGTTGCAGTTCCCTCCCGCACAGCCAGGTGAAGATTACCGGCGTTACGATCAGTACGTGAACAAGGGAGCTAAGCATTCCTCCGAGAACGGGGGCGGCGAGCGGCCTCATAAACTCTGCGCCGGTTCGCGTGGACCACATCAAGGGCAGCAGGCCCGCAACCACCGTGGCCACGGTCATCACCTTGGGGCGAAGGCGAAGCAGAGCGCCTTCCATTACGGCTGCGTGCAGGCCGGCGCGCGTGAGCTGGACTTCGGCTGCGATTCGCCGCGTCACCGCTTCGCGCAAATAAATGACCATGACCACGGCGGTCTGCACGGCGGTTCCAAAGAGCGCGATAAAACCAACCCATACCGCAACCGAGAAGTTAAGGCCGAGCGCCTTGAGGAGAAAGATTCCTCCGGAGAGCGCGAAGGGCACAGCCAGCAATACGTGCGCCGCCTCTTTGGCGGAGCCGTAGGTGCGATAGAGCAGGACGAAGATGATTACCAGCACAATCGGGATTACCAGCTCAAGGCGCTTGCGCGCGCTGATCTGGTTCTCGTATTGGCCGCTCCACTCGACGTAGTATCCCGGCGGCATTTTTACATTCTGGGCGACTGCCCGTTGAGCCTGATCGACAAAGCCTCCCACATCGCGGCCTCGCACATTCAAGAGTACCGATCCTCGCAGCAGGCCGTTCTCGCTCGATATCATCGATGGTCCAAGCGTTGTCTTGATATAGACCACTTTGTTCAGCGGCACCTGTGCGCCGTTGCTGCCGGTGACAAGCACATCACCAAGCTGCTGCGGGTTCTCGCGGAAGTCACGCGCGTAGCGCACACGCACAGGGAAACGCTGGCGACCCTCGATGGTAGTGGTCAGATTCTTGCCGCCCACAGCGGTTTCAATCGCGTCCTCCACGTCGGAGACATTCAAGCCATAGCGATCCGCGCCTGCGCGGTCCACAGTCATCTCCAGATAGGGAGAGCCTGTGGTGCGCTCGGCATAGAGATCGGTCGCGCCCGGCACCTGGCTCACCACTTTCTTAATCTGTTCTGAGATCTGTTCGATCACACTGAGATCGGGGCCGAAGACCTTTATGCCGATTTGGGTGCGAATGCCGGTGGAGAGCATATCAATGCGGTTGCGAATCGGCTGCGTCCAGATGTTTGTGACGCCGGGTATTTGCAGTTTTTCATCGAGCCGCGCAAGGATGGCGTCCTTGGTGAGTCCCTTGGGCCATTGGTCTTTCGGCTTGAAAGTGATGGTCGTCTCGGACATGTTCACGGGCGCAGGATCGGTGGAGGTATCCGCGCGGCCCACTTTACCGACAACCATTGCGACTTCAGGATCGGCGGCGATGATGGCATCCTGCTGGCGCAAGATTCTTGTCGCTTCAGTCAGAGAAATGCGCGGATCGGAGATGGGCATGAAGAGCGCCGTCTCTTCATCGAGCGGCGGCATGAACTCGGAGCCGATGGTGGTTGCGGTGTAGACCGCCGCGCCGAAGAGCGCCAGCGCCGCGCCTAGAGTAATAATCCGGTGGCGCAGTGCCCACTTCAGCACGGGCTTGTAGATGGCGTGCAAAAGGCGCATCACCGGATTCTCATCCTCGCGATGCAGTTTTCCGCGAATGAGAAATGTGCACAGAACAGGCACCAACGTGATCGCCATAATCGTGGAGCAGACCATGGCGAAGGTCTTGGTAAAGGCCAGCGGATGAAACATCTTGCCTTCCATACCGGTCAGTGCAAAAACCGGAATAAAGGCGAGAATGATGATGACCATGGCAAAGGAGATGGGCCGCCCCACAAGCCGCGCGGCATTGAGTGTGATCTCCCAGATATCTTCGCGATAGTTGCCGTGCTTATGTTCGTATTGCTCTGCCTGGCGAATCACGTTTTCCGTCATCACGATTCCAGCATCGACCAGCACACCGATGGCGATGGCAATTCCGCCCAGCGACATGATGTTGGACGAGATACCCGCGCCCTTCATGAACAGAAATGCACCCAGCACCGCGAGCGGCAGCGGAATGGTGACGACAAGAATGCTGCGGAAGTGCCAAAGAAAAAGAATATGCGCCAGCGTAACCAGAATAATCTCTTCAATCAGTGCGTGGCGCAGCGTGTCAACGGCATGATCGATGAGAATGCCGCGATCATAGAAGGGAACAATCTTCACGCCAGCCGGAAGCCCCGGCTGAATCTCGGCAATCTTCTGTTTGATGGCCCCGATGACCTCGCGCGCATTGGCTCCATAGCGGATGATGACGACCCCGCCGACGGCTTCCTTGCCGTCTTTATCGAGAACGCCGCGCCGAAACTCCGGCCCCAGTTGCACGCTTGCTATGTTGCCGACCGTGACCGGAGTGCCGTTAGTTGCGCCGAGCGAAATATCTTCAATATCCTTGAGGCTGCGAATCAGGCCAATGCCGCGCACGATGTTTTCCGTGTCGCCCGTCTCAATTACTTTTGCGCCGACATTGTTATTGCCGCGCTCCACTGCGGCAATCACATCTTTGAGTGCGATGTTATAGGCGCGCAACTTGATCGGATCGAGATCGATCTGGTACTGCTTTATGAATCCTCCAACACTGGCGACCTCGGCGACTCCGGGCACAGAGTTGAGCTGATATTTGACGAACCAATCCTGAATGGAACGCAGCGTCCCTCTGTCATACGGACCCTCAACGGTGTACCAGAAGACCTGGCCGACGCCGGTTGCATCAGGACCCATCATCGGAGTCACGCCCGCGGGCAGAAAGCTGCCTGCAAGGCTAAGCCGCTCCAGTACGCGAGTGCGCGCGAAGTAGATGTCCACCGAATTCTCGAAGATGACGTTCACCATCGAAAAGCCGAAGGCCGAGGCCGAGCGCACCGTGCGCACGTGCGGCAACCCTTGCAGATTCACGGTGAGCGGATACGTGATCTGGTCTTCAACTTCCTGCGGACTGCGGCCCTGCCACTCGGTGAAGACGATGACCTGGTTCTCGCTCAGGTCGGGGATCGCGTCGATGGGCGTATGCAGCAGCGCCCAATAGCCCCAGGCCGCAAAGGCAGCATATATGACCAGGATCAGCCAGCGGTTCTTCATCGAAAAATCAAGGATGCGATTGATCATGGCGTCTCCTACTTGGCGCTGAGGTGTGTGCGCATGGACGCGATGACATTGCTGTTCTTGCGTGCCTCAACCAGCACGGTCCATCTGCCCGCCATCGGCGCCTGGCCCTTGCCAACGTACATCTGGCTGCCGGCCTTCCACGCCAATTCGACGGAACTCTTCATCTCCGGCATTCCCATCGAAGGCATCGCGGGCATGATGAGCGTGACCGTAACGCGAGCATCAGTGATGGGCTTGCCGTCGGCGCCGGTCAGCGTTACGTGAAACTGGTTGTCCTCGCCGGCCTTCAGCGGATTGGGATCGGCGTGGAGGTCGATCTTGACCGCACTTGCCTCTGCGCCTTTGTTCGTAGAAGATGTCGCCGCTTGCTGGGTTGCGGCAAACTCCTTTGAGCCGCCGTAAAGCCCCGAGACACCGGAACTGAGGTGCGCCTGCGAGTCGATCAGAAAGTTGCCGTTGAGCACTACATTGTCGCCCAGCGCCAACCCATGCAGCACGGGAAACAGGTCTTCCGTCGGTGCGCCCACTTGCACTTCACGCGCTTCGAAGGCGCCATTGAGCCGGGCCAAATACACGATTTTGCGCGTGCCGGTATCGAGCACTGCCGAGCGGGGAACCACAATGGACGGCTCTGCGGCGCGGCTTACGAATGTCGCGTTGACAAACATGCCGGGCAGGAGGCGCATCTGCGGATTGGCGACATGCACATGTACAGGAACCGTGCGCGTCTGCGGATTGGCGGCAGGCTCGATGAAGTCCACATGACCGTGCAGAGTTTTATTGGGCAGCGACTCGGCAGTAATCTCCACCTCTTGCCCCTGGCGAATCTGCGGCAGTTGCTCTTCGTAGACATCCGCCTTGATCCACACCTGATTGAGATCCGCAACCGTCAGCAGCGTGTCGCCCGCGTTCACATACTGGCCCTGTGTCACCTTGCGATCGACAACCGTTCCAGAAGCGTAGGAATAAATCGTGACGTGAGGCACACCGTCTTTTTCCGGCGCATCCGATTGTTTGCCGTTGATCCCCCAAAGCTCCAGCTTGTGCTGACTCGCCTTTACCATCGCATCGGCTTGCATGCGCGCGCTGGCATCGTCCGACTGCTTCAGTTGATTGCGATTTTCCTCGGCCAGGTGATACTCCTCGATCGCGGTGGCAACTTCAGGACTGTAAATATCGGCGACCGGCTGACCACTGCGCACACGCTCGCCGGTGTATTGCACATAGAGCTTGTCCACGCGGCCGCCAATGCGCGCGCTCACTGCGGCCAGTTGCGCCTCCGGCTGCTCCACGCGGCCAAAGGCGGCAATGTCCGTCTTCAATGCGGCTGTGCGGACCTCGGCAACCTGCACGCCCGCCGCGGTAATTTCGGCCGGAGTCAGTTCGACCGTCGTGCCTGGCTCCGTTCCTTGCTGCGCCTGATTCTTATCTTGAGGAGCAGCGACGGGGCTTGCCGTATTCGATGCCGCTGAAACAGGGCGCATCTCTCTCGCTGTCAGAAATCCAACCACCAGAGCCGCGCTCAAAACTCCAGCGCATGCGCCGAATGCAAATAGCTTCTTTTCCTTCATTGTCATTTGCTTGTCCTCCCGTTGTTGCTGTTCGTTTCTGGGTTACGGTTTGTTGTGGTCGCTAGCGGTGCGCCTATGGCTCGTTCCAATTGCGACCTGCCCGCGTTCGCGGCAGCAGATGCCTTGTAATATGCGCTTTGAATATCCAGCAGCAGATTCTGCGCTTCGATCAGGCTCATGAACTCAGTGCGATTGTTCTGGTACGCGGCCGTAGAGGCTTTGAAGGCTGCCTCCGCTTGAGGAAGCAGCGTGTCGCGATAGAGCTTGACGCGCTTCTCGGCGGCCAACACCGCGATCTGCGCCTGGCGTATCTCCAGAAAAACCGTGGCCGCGCGCGCATCGAGTTCGGCTTGCGAGACCTCCGTCGCGGTATCAGCTTGCTTAGCCTCGCCATCATGGCGCTTGCGATTCAACCAGGGAAGGTTCATCGACACTTCGCCCATGTACGCGCTGCGCGCATTGGAACCGGTTGGCATCAGCATGTAACCTAGACCGACAGTAAAGTCAGGCTTCATTGCCAGCCGCGTCAGCTTTCCCTCGTCGCTGGATTTTTTGAGCTGCGTGCGCAAGGCCTCCAGCTCCGGCCGGTGCTCGATAGCCGCGCGCTCCAGTTCCTCGATGGAAGGCAGTGCAATAGGAAGCGCGTAGCTGCCGGCAATTTCGATTTCTTCATTTGGAGGCCGGCCCATCAGAGCATTCAACTGTGCGTGCGCGTTGTCCCGCTCTTCTTCCAGCTCAATGAGTTGTTCGTTCAGCCGGGTCAGCGCCATCTGCGCGCGCAGTAAGTCTGCCTGTGGCGCCTTGCCGGTGGTGTATTCAGCAAGCGCCGCGGCCAGAGCCTCTTTCAGCAGCGAACTCTGGCGCGCCTGCAACCGCACCTCATCCGCATTGCGCATCAGATCGATGCAGAGTTTGCGAGCCTGCGCAGCAACCTCCTGGCGCAGAGTCTCCAGATCGAAGGCTGCTACGCCTGCGTCGTCTTCCGCCAGCCTTGCGCGCTGATCCCGCTTTTGGCGCCTGGAGAAGGTCTGCTGAAGTGACACCATGAGTTGCGCCTGATTCAGATCCCATGGCCGGCGCAGTGGTGTACCCCAGTCGCGCATCATCAGCGTGGGATCGTCTAGGCTGCGCGCGGTGGCGGTTTTCAGTCGGGACAGCGACAAACGCCGCACCGCCGCTCGAATCTCAGGGTTGCTCTCAAGCGCAGCCGCTACCGCATCATCGATAGACAAAAGCGGAGCAGCCGCCTCGAACGCAGCGACGGAGCGCGTCTCCGTCTGCCCAGGACAGGCAATCGAAAGCGCCAGCACAAGAGGCGCTAGGACATAGATGGGTTTCACTCTTCAACTCCGCGTGATTCGGCATAAGGAGAAACGCCAGGGCGCAGAGACACGCACCCCGGAGAGCCACGGCGGAAGTGAAGAATTAGATTCTTAAGTTGAATGCGCCGGTAGGCGGAGAATGCGGAGGAATCACCGCGAATCGCGGGAACTCGCTCTGTGAAGAGAATTCATCCAGGGAGATGAACTCCTGCGCAACAGTCATTGGAGCCGAACCGGGAAGGTCGGTCGCAAAAACGAGGGCAGGCAGTGGGGCGCTGGCGGTGCAGCAATTTGTCCCGATGGATTGGTGGGACTTGGAAGCGCGCAAGCAGCAATTGTGGGCGGCTTTATGTGCCGGCTGCAGGCAGATTCCAGACGGAGCAAGTAAAGTACCCATCAAAACGATGGTCACCGCCGCGCGTTGGAAGACGCCTCTCAACATGGTCTCAAGTTACCACAACAGCCGAGTTATTCAGTGATGTGGATCACCCAGCAGCCTTGGAGTAAGCCGTTCAAGAGAACCGTATAAAAATCCCACACCGCAAATCTTGTGAACTTGTAGCTTACTCAAGAACCGCGTCTCCTGCGTTTTGATTGTTTTGAGCGTCTAGCATATTCAATATTTACCGGCGCGCATAAAGCAGAAACTCGTGGTTGCCTTCCGCGCCTGTGATAGGCGAGGGAATCGTCTCGACAACCTGCCAGCCCAGCGCCCTCACGCAATCGGCCACCTTGTCGATGGACAACTGGTGCGCCGCGGGGTCGCGCACGATGCCGCCCTTGCCGACGTGCTCGCGGCCGGCTTCAAATTGCGGTTTGACCAGAATAATGGCCTCGGCGAGTGATGGCGCGGCGGCAAAGACCGGCTCCAGCAGCAGCGTGGCGGAGATAAATGCGACATCCATCACCAGCAGGGTGAGTTCGGGAGCCTGCGCCGCCGCCAGGGAGCCAGGCACAAGCAGCCGTGCGTTGGTCCGCTCCAGCAGGCGGACGCGCGGGTCGTTGCGCAGCTTCATGGCGATCTGCCCGAAGCCGGTATCGACGGCGGTGACCTGCGCGGCTCCGTGCTGGAGGAGGCAATCGGTGAAGCCGCCGGTGGAGGCGCCCACATCCATGCAGGCGCGGCCCTGAACGGCGATCGGCCAGTGCGCCAGAGCCGCAGCCAGCTTGAGGCCACCTCGGCTCACGTAGGGCTGCTCCTCGCCCAGCAGGCGAATCGGCGCATCGGCGGCGACACTCGCGCCGGCCTTGTCGACTTTTTGTTCGCGCACCAGGACCCGTCCAGCGAGGATGAGAGCGCGCGCCCGCTCGCGGCTGGTAACCAGTTCCCGCTCAACCAGCAGAAGGTCCAGGCGCATCTTCATTCCGCCGGTGGTCATGCCGCGCTCCCTAGATTCCATGGTAAGCGCGGCGGCTCAAGCGGAAGCACCGTCATCCATTCTTCTTGGCGCTGGTAGCCGGTGCGGGCGTTTTCACTTTGGGAATGCCGTGCTGATGGCAGTCCTCGCACTTGACCCAATGGATGTTATGCGCGCTGGCGGCGCTGGCAAAGGTGGTGTCCATCTTCTCCACGTCGAGTCCGCAGTTGGACATCTTGGGATGGCAGGTCTTGCAGGAGGCGCGCGCATTCACATTGTGGCCCAGGTGGCAGGCGACGCAACTGATGCCCTCATGCACGCCAATTCCCGTGCGGTCGTCGCCGGAGCCGGCCTGCTTGCCCCAGTTGTGAATGTCCGCAGCCGAGCCGGCCTCGGCCTTGCGCGGCGCATGGCACTGGTAGCAGACGGCCTGGCGCGGATCCTGGCTCATGGTCACCGCGCGGGCGCCATCGTAGACCTGCGGGATGGTGAGCGCGGCGGCGGCAAAGTGAAGCTGTTCGCGGCGGTCAAAGAAGGCCAGCGAATTGTTAATAGCCTCGCCGGCAACCGCGCGGCGCGCTTCGGGCTTGACCAGCTCCGCGCTCTCGCGATGCACCTGGTGGCAGCTCTGGCAGGGAATCGTGGGCTTGTCGGCAAAGCCGGAGCGGATCAGATGCCACGGCCCCTTTGTGTTCAGCGGCTGAACCAGATCGCGAATCGAGCCGTTGAAGTGCATTCCGTGGCAGCGGAAGCAATCCTCCATCAGATGCTGCTTGGTGTTTTGCGTAGAATTGGTAAAAATGTCGCTGTAGGTGGCGCTGTGCGGCCCAATCTGCCAGGTGGCGTATTCGTGCCGGTGGCAGTTCTGGCAGTTGGGAACCATCTCGACCACGTCCACGTCGCGCAGCCGGATCTCTTCGGGCAATGTGCCGAAGAGATGAACGCGCATGTGGCGCAGCTTGGTGCCAAGGCTCGCCTCGTGGCAATCCATGCAGCCCACCTTGCGGTGGAAGGAGCCATGGACGGCGCTCACATAGCCTGACATTTCATGGCAACTGGCGCAGCCCTTGCCATACTGCGAGGTGTAGTAATACGAAGCGCCGTAGGTGCCCGCGATGGCCAGAAGAGCCGCCAGAGCGAGGGCGTATGCCGCAAGTTTGAAGTATCGTTTCATGAACGGAAGCCCGTGCCCTTCCAGTTGCCGAGCAGTGCGTTGGAGGCGTAGTAGGCGATGGCCATGATGGTCAGCGCCGGATTGAAGCCTCCATTGTTCACATGCACACTCGCGTCGATGACGAAAACATTGTCCACGTCGTGAATCTGGCAGAACTTGTTCACGACCGAGCTTTGCGGATCGTTGCCCATGCGGCAGGTGCCGGCTTGGTGCTGGCCAGCCGCCACCAGCGCGCCCTTGCCCGCCTGGCGGACGACATGAATCGCGCCCGCCTCTTGCAGCCATTTTTCAGCGCGCGTGGCCTGCACTTCGCCAATCTCGAAGGTGTGCGGATGGACATTTCCCGAGATTCGCACCACCGGCAGACCCCACTTGTCGAGCACCGCCGGATCGACGGTCACGCGCGCCTCCGCCGAGGGAATCTGCTGCGTCGGACCCATGATGACGATGGAGCGCTTGTGCCAGTCGCGCATCGCCTTCTTGTGTCCCAGTCCCCAGCGGGGCGCCTCCGGCGGCAGCCGGTCGAGCATATGAATCGGCAGGCGGATGAACTCGTTGGCCAGCATTCCGCCGCCGCACAGGCCGGGAGTGCCGTGGTTATAGTCGCTGATGGCGATGGTCGCTCCGGGGCCGATGTCGTCATAGGTATCGAAGTCGAAGTAACCCACCGCGCCGGTGTAGTTGTGGCCTTGCAAGTTACGGCCCACCTGGTCGTAGCGGTTGCCCAGCCCGTCAGGGAAGAGGCGGCTTTTGGAGTTGAGCAGCAGGCGGGCAGACTCGGTGGCGCAGCCGGAGACGATGACGATGTCGGCAAGTTGCTGCTGCACACGCCCGCGCGCGTCAAAGTAGGCCACGCCCAGCGCGTGCCCGCGGTCGTCGGTGAGGATCTCCTTCACCATGCACTCAGTGCGCAGCTCGCAGTTGCCGGTGTTGAGCGCGACGGGAATCACCGTATTCTGCGAGCCGTTCTTGGCGTCCACTTCGCAGGCAAAGCCGCAACACCAGCGGCAGCGCATACAGGGTCCGCGTCCGTTGTAGGGAATGCTGTTGCGCGCCATGGGAATATGGAAGGGATGCAGCCCCAGCCGCTTGGCCGCAGGCTCCAGAATCTCCCACTCGCGCCCCGGCGGCAGCGGCGGCATCGGCAGCGGACGCTTGCGCGGTCCGTGGAAGGGCGTGGCGGAGTAATCGCCGGATACGCCGATCTCGTACTCGGCCTTTTCGTAAAACGGCTCCAGATCGTCGTAGGAGATGGGCCAATCGTCCAGCGAACTGCCCGCGGGCGCGCCATAAATGGAGCGCAGACGGAAGTCCTGGGGCATGTAGCGCCAGGCCTGGGCGCCGTAGCTGAGTGTGCCGCCGCCCACGCAGGCGGCATCGTTCTGGTAGATGCCCTCGCTGGCGCGCGAGATGTGCGGCGCGCCCTGAGCATCGACCCAGACGCGGGGATTGCCCTCGTCTTCAGGGCCAAAGGCATTGCCCAGCAGAGTGGTGCGCTGATTGCGCAGGTCGTCCTTGCGGCAGTCGTTGGCCGTATACCATTTGCCGCGCTCCAGCAGGACGACGCTCAAGCCCGCGGTGGCCAGCTCCTTGGCGACGATGCCTCCTCCGGCTCCGGCTCCGACAATCACAGCGTTTACGCGATTCATGAGGCCGAATCCTTTCTCAGGTCGTATTGCGCGCGGCCCAGCGGCGGCGGTTCGGGTAGGCCCAGCATCCGCCAGCTCACGGCGTCGCGATTACCGCCGTGGCGTGGCGCGCCGTAGAAGCCTTCGAGCGTGTGTTCGCGCACCAGATTGAAGAACGAAGAATTCTGCTGCTCGATGGCGCGGGTGATCTCAAGCTGCTGGGCTGGTTGCAGCTCGTCCAGCGGCTTGCCGAAACGCGTCGCGCTCAGAGTGGCGGCCTGCGCAAGGCCATCCCGATAGGCCTCCTGGTGGCGGCGATAAAAACGGACAAGCTGGTTGTCGATGTAGGTGAGCACTCCGGCCTGCGAGGCGCTGGGAAAATCGTCGGCAGGAATAATCTGGTCGCAGAGGACGGTCAGCGCGCGCGCCTGGCCTTCGCTCAAGAACTCCCAGCCTGCATGTTTGCCGGGGGAACAGCCAATGGCGGCAGCCGCGCTGCCCATGGCTGATACCGCTAGGAACTGCCGCCGCGAAACAAGCGCGGTCTTTTTGCTGGATTGCATGGCTCTCCCCGCAAGGAATTCTATCCCGGACCATGTTTGTCGCGCAGGGCCTGCATCGTCTGTGCTGTAAATCACAGGATAAAATACAGCCAGAAAAACCGCTGGGCCGCTCTCGGAATGAGAATCGGCCCAATGGTTTTTCTGATCTGGATAAACGGCAACGGCGCTAAGGCAATGGGAGAAGCTGGCAACTGGCCAGCGTGGCCGCGGCCGCGGCGCCGGGCATATCGCAGGGCTGGCCGTAACCGGGAAGGCGGCTTTCGACGTTGTAGTTGTAACTTGACCCGCCGGTCTGAGTGCTCACGCGCACATCCACGATGTTTCCTTCCACCAGCACTGTAGTGTCCACGATGTCCTGATCGGTGCGGAGGATGGTCAACTGAGGACTGTCCGGCGAGGCCACGTAGACCTTGCCTTGGGTTCCATTCTCGGTGGAGACCACGGTGCGCGGGTGGCCGGTGACGGGCAGCGTCTTCTCCACCGTGTGGCTGCTCAGATTCACGATTGTCACGGTCTGGTCGGCCTGGTTGGCGGCATAGGCGCGGGTGCCGTCGGGCAGTGCGGTCACGCTGGCAGGATTGTTGCCCACCGGAATCGTAAAGGTGGTCCCAAAGGTTGAGCTGTCATTGCCATACTCGTCCAGGCTCACGTCAATGACGCTGATCGTTCCACTGTCGTAATCGGCCACGACGAGCTGATTGGTGTTTGCGCTGTACTCGGCATGGACAGGGCCGGCGGTTGGCATCATGCCGGCAACTCCGTTGGGTGGATTGCCGGAGCCAGGGTTGGCCGTGTTCAAGGCGTTCACAGCTTTGAGCGAGAGCGGCAGCGTCGGATGGCAAGTCACCATCTGGCCAGACTGGTTGAGGAACGGTGTGCAGTCGTCAAGCGTGTTGGTCTGGACGTTGATGACCGAAATGGTATCGTCGCCCCGGTTGAGGACGAACAGCCGCCTGGAGTCGTTGCTCCCAACGGCGTAAACAGGGCATCGGCCTACGGTGATCTGGCTGGAAACCGTAAAGGTGGCAGCCTCCATTCCCGTCACCAAGCCGAGGGGGGCAGTAGTGGGCGCGGTGTTGCACTCCACTCCTGTGGAATTGGGAATATTTTGGCTAATGGCAAAGTAGCGCTGTATGCCGGCGCCGGAGCCAAGCGCCGCCACCATCACCGGCGTGACGCCATTGACGGGAATCGAGAGCAGGAAGGTCTGAGGGGAGCCGGCGAAGACATCTGAAAGGTTTCCATCGAGATCGGCAACCCACAATTGACTGTATGGCGAGAACATATTTATCGGCTTCGCCGTGCTGGGGAGCGTGGTATAAGTCACCTGATTTTCCTGCAGTGTTCTGGAGATAGGAAAGTTCGTCAGGGTGTGGTCGCTGTTGAGGGTGTAGCCGTAGCCGCCGATAAAGTCCACGGTAAACGCCATCGGGCCGGGGCCGATAGGAGCCTCGGCCAACACCGTATCGCCCGAGTAGTCGATCAGGGTGGCGATGCCGGGCGTGGTGGGCGAAGGGGCTGAAACCACGATGGCCAGCGACGAGGGCTGCGCGGCAGGGCCGCTGGGGTTGACGGGCGTAATCACGGGCCGGTAAGTGTTGCCGCAGCCGGCAACCAGGGCAACAGCCGCAAAAGCCGCGCCAGCCTGAACCCACCGCGTACGCGCCTGACAAACATTCATGCGAAAAAGCCTCATTCAGTTCTTTTCTGCTTACTTCGTGATTGTAAATCAGACGACCGGCGCGAGCACGGCTCTGCCGCAAAAGCGGACGCGCCCTGTACGCGGGAGAACGATCCTCTACTGCTCGGCGTTGCGCGCCATCGCCTTCTGGGTGAGCACTTTGTGGGCGTTGTCTTCCAGAGCCTGGGCTTCGGGCAAGTAGCTGAGCGCCTTCTGTATCTCCGGATCCCAGTCGTCCTGGGTGCGCAAGCCCTGCGTGTACCCAAACTGGATGGTAACGATCTTGTCCTTGATGCTGATCTTCAGCCAATCCATCACGCCGTTCAGGTCGGCCTCGGTGAAGGGGATATTCTGGCTGGCGAGGTACTTTTTGAACTCCGCGAGCACCGCCGCGTCCACCTGGAAGTTCTTATCGACGGTGTGATTGGCCAGATAAACCGGGGCGAAGTGAAAGAAGGCGTCCTTATAGAGCAGCGAGTCCTGGAAGTGGTTGCTCTTGGGGGTTTCAATCTTCTCATCCGGGGTGATGCCGCCGCCCCCGTAAACGGTGCGTCCGGCGTCGGTCAGCTTGACCTCGCGGCTGGCGTTGTCAGCCGGCGCCGTGCCGCCGTGGCTGTAGTAGTCGTAGAGGGAGACGCCGGCGTAGTTGCGCTGGATGAGCCGGCCCGATGGCGTGTAGTAGTGATACGTAGTGAGCGCCAGGCCTGTATTCTCGCTGAGGTTGTAAACGGTTTGCACGAGTCCCTTGCCAAAGGTGATTTCGCCGACGATAAGGGCGCGATCGTGGTCTTGCAGCGCGCCTGAGACGATCTCCGCTGCCGACGCCGTGCCGCGATTGACCAGCACTACGATGGGGAAGGTGCGGCCGCCGTTGCCGTGGGTGGCCTTGTATTCCTGGTCAGGAAAGGCGCGCCCGCGCTGGCTGACAATGGCCTGGCCCTTGCCGAGCAGATGGTCGCAGATCTCGACGGCCTGGTTGAGCAGCCCGCCGGGGTTGCCGCGCAGGTCGAAGATCAACCCCTTGATGTCGCCGAAGTTGTCGATGGACCTGAGGACATTCTCGGCCGTGTCTTCCTGGAATTGCGTGACGTGAATATAGCCCACGCCGGGACGGATTTCATAGGCCAGATCGACCGATGGATGCTTGATTTCGTCGCGCATCAGGTCAAAGACCAGCGGGTTGGGCTGGCCATCGCGCAGCATGGTTGCCTGAACGTGAGTGCCCTTGGGGCCTTTGAGCGCCTTGGCTACCATATCGGAAGAAGCCAAGCCGTCGGGGTTCTTGCCGTCCACGCTGACCAGCTTGCCGTCTACCGCATAGATAACGTCGCCGGGATGGATGCCGGCGCGGAAGGCGGGCGTTCCCTCGGCGGGATAGACGACGTAGACCTTGCCGTTCTGCTGCTGGATGGTCATGCCGACGCCGTAGTACTGGCCGTGCTGCTCCTCGCGCATCTTGGCGTATGCCTTGGGATCAAAGAAGTTGGAGTGCGGATCAAGGACGCGCAGCATCCCCGGAATCGCCCCGTCGTAGATTGCAGTGTCAGCCTTTTCGCCGTTGATCGGCTCGGCGTAGTTCTGCTCCACCAGCGCATAGACGTTGGTGAAGGATTTGAGGCTGTCGCGCAACTGGCTTTCGTCAGCCGTGGATTGTGCTCCCACCTTGCGCTGCAAGAGGCTGCCCACGAGGGCGCAGACGGCAAAAAAGAGGACCACGGTAAAGAGGGCGCGGCGGGCGCGAGGCGTCATAGGCGGGCAAATCCTCCAAACTGCGGCGCGGCAGACGCTAAAACAGGCCTGGAACGGCAGTCTCAGTGCTAAAGTATAGCACTCTTGCGTTTGACTCTCGCCGGAGCGCTTATGGTAGCCGCGCTGGCCTGCCGCAAATGGGAACACGCTTGCGATTATGATTGCGGCACGCTGTAAGGGCCGGGAAGAACAGGCTCGGCAGGCTTGCCGCTGCCTTCAGGCTCAGGTGTGCTGTGGACGTTGGTGCGCTTGGAAAAGATGCGGAAGGCCACGTCCAGGTCGAGCATAACGGGAACGGGCTTGCCGTCCTTGATGGCCGGTTGAAACGAGGCCTTGCGGATGGCCGCTACCGCGTTCTCGTCCAGGCCGAAGCCGATGGGGCGGCTGACAGCCACTTCGCCGACCTTGCCGTCGGCTCCGATGACGGCATGATACTGGGCCATGCCGGCCACGCCGTTGGCCTGCGCGAAGTCGTTTGAATCGGGGACGAACTTGGTCAGAAGCACGGCCTTCTGGTCGACCATATTCTGGCGAAGAACAGAGGGATCTTTGGGCCGGTAGTCCGCCTTGGCGGCGACGGCCTGGTAGTAGAGCTTCCAGAAATCGGGCATGGCGGCCATCATGCGGTCGTCGAGGCCCTGGGCGAAGATTTGGTCGAGGGCGTCTTTGAGAAGCTTGGCGGCGTGGGCCGGCGAGATGGTGGTAGTGACGCTGCCGGGGTCGGCCGGGCGCTCGGCGACAGGCGCGGCGGCGATGGAGGCCTTGAGCTGGTCAGCTTCGCTCAACTCAGGCTCCTGCGGCACCTGCGGTGCGGCCAACTGCGCCTGCGGCGCCTGCGGTGCGGCCAACTGCGCTTGCGGCGCCTGCGGTGCGGCAGGCGTAAGAGCAACCGGGATTGGCGGGGCGTCTGTCGCAGGGGTGGTAGAAGCCGGCGCGGGCTTTGCCGGAGGGACGAGCTTGCCCTTCTTGTATTTACCGGTGGGCGGCGCCTTCTTCTTCTTGGGGTTCACCACGATCTCGCGGTCGATGGTGATTTTGACATCTTTCTTTTTGGGTGTGATGCGGACGCGGTCGAGGGCGCTGGATGGATCCTCGAAGGCCAACTGCCCGAGGAAATGCAGGCCAAACCGTGCGCCTTGCAGTTCGACTTTGTGCTTGGTGAGGCGTACTTTGTCGATTTCGATGGCGCTGAGCGTGTAAGAACCCTGCGGCGAATGTCCAATGAGGCGGCCGTGCTCGTCGAAGTTGAGCGAGTCGTTCAGGTAGCCGCCACGTAGATAGAGGGCCTTGCCGACCAGAAGCCGCTTCAGTTCCTCTTCCGTAATCCCGCCCACCTGCGGCACTTGCGGTGGGGCCAGCGTGGGAGCAGCAGGGGTTGGCGTGGCGTCTGGCGCCTGCGGTGCGGTGGAGTCAGCGTTCAGAACTGGCGTGGCGGCGGGCGCGGCGGCCTGCGGTGCGGCAGAGCTAGCCGGAGAAGCGGGCGCAGTCTGCGGATTCGCGTCGGGCGTAGCGGGCTGCTGCGCCGGGGCGAAAGAGGCCAATGCCAAAACAGCGCAAGCGGCCAGGACGGCAAGGCGCGCCGCAGGCGCAATTGGCCGCGTCGCAGGTGGTGGCGGAAGAGTCAAACGAGAGCGAACGAAAAAGAGGAGCATAGACGACCCCTTGAGCGACACTCTAACAGAGAGTTGTTACGGAAGTCGAAAAGAAAAGTGCAGCGGTATCAATGGAGATCGCGGTCGCGGGCCGGAGTGCGGTTGAGCCGCCAGAGAATGTGTCGAAAGATGCCGAGGATGCGGCGCGTGTCGCGCAGCGTGGGAGCGAGCCGGCGCAGCAGCAGGCGCAGGTCGTGGCGGTTGGCCGCCTGCATCGTGCGCGGCGAGCAGCCCGCCGCCTGCATCGCCTGCTCGACTACTTCGGCCAGCCGTTCCAGATGGACGGAGGGCGCGGCGGCGGCTCTGGGTGCAGGTTCTTTAATTTCTTCGGCGAAGGCGCGGGCGGCCAGCTCGTAGAGGCAGACGGCGACGGCCTGGCCGAGGTTCATCGAAGGCTGGCTCGGGTCGGTGGGAATCTCGACGAGGATGTGGCAGAGGGAGAGTTCTTCGCGGGTGAGGCCATGCTTTTCCGAGCCGAAGACGAGGGCGACGCGGCCGCCACGGGCAAGCTCCTGAGCCACCAGCGGAGGCAGATTGGGCAGAGCCACCACCGGCTGCTCAGGTTTGCGATAGGTGAGGCTTGCGGTGCCGATGACCAGTGTGCAATCAGCTACGGCCTCGGCCAGGCACTCCGTGCTTTTAGCGTTTTGGAGTAGTTCTGCCGCTCCTATAGCGGAGCGGG
>Ga0302319_10004037_pt1 | contig 30322 bp, 25 predicted proteins | sample Bog_T0_2_FD_203319 | JGI IMG/M metagenome (GOLD analysis project Ga0302319, IMG submission 203319) | Peat permafrost microbial communities from Stordalen Mire near Abisko, Sweden - Bog_T0_2 | ecosystem: Environmental > Terrestrial > Soil > Wetlands > Peat | place: Sweden: Abisko, Stordalen Mire... | reverse complement strand
CGCGCCGTGCAAGAAGTAGCGCGCGGTAAGGTTGTGGGCATTCCCACCGACGCGCTATACGTTCTGGTGGCCGACCCAATGAACCTGCATGCCGTTGGGCGTGTATTTGCGGCCAAGGGACGCGAAAGCGTGCGTTCGTTGCCGCTTGCCATCTCCGACGTGCTGATGGCGGAAGATTTGTCGAGCGAACTCAACAGCCGCTTTTACATTTTGGCGCGCCACTTCTGGCCGGGGCCGCTGACCATGATTGTGCCGGCAGGTGCCAAGGTGCCGCTAAAGGTTACGGGCAATACCGGGCGTTTAGCTCTGCGCAATGCGAAATCGAAAACGCTGAACATGATGGTGGAAAAGATTGGTCACGCTCTGATCGCCACCAGCGCCAATAAATCAGGTAAGCCAACCATCAATAGAGGGATCGATCTGTTCGCGGAGATGGACGGGCACATCGATTTGGTGCTCGAAGGCGGGTTGTGTACCGGACCCGGTTCGACAACGGTGGATATCACCGAACCGTACTGGAAAGTGATCAAAGAAGGCGCCATCTCACAGAAAGAGATTGCGGAGCGGTTGCAGGTCACTTAAGAGTTCCAGCATCGTTACTCAGGCCACGACGAGAAGGTAAGCTGGTTTTTGATCATTCGCGAAATCGCCATTCAAGATGCTGAAGCGGCCGGGCAACTTAGCGCTGAGTTTGGATACCCCGCGTCGAAAGAGACGATGGAATCGCGCATTAAAGCGTTTCAAGGTCGATCCGATCACGCCATCTTTCTAGCCTGTTTCGATGATGCGGTTGTAGGGTGGATCGACGTCGGCATCGTGCATCATTTGCAGTCCGAGCCGTATGGCGAAATCGGCGGATTTGTTGTCTCAGAAAAGTATCGGAGTGCCGGAGTCGGCAAGCAACTCATTGCACGCGCTGAGGTTTGGATGCGTGACCGTGGTCTAAGAAGATCCTTAGTTCGTTCCCAGATCAAGCGCGAAAAAGCCCATCGTTTCTACCTTCGCGAAGGCTACGCTCAAGTCAAGACCTCAGCGGTTTTTGAAAAAGAACTGCCTCACGGGTAAAAAACGCGAATTTTCTGTTATCCTGAGGTGGAAAAGTGTTCCCGGCGAGGGCGTCCGCTTGGTCTCCTAAAAATTGATCCGATAGTCAATGTCATGGAGTCCCGCTCGAATTAAGTGCTGGTGTGCATGCTCCGGTGTTGCAAAACGCCATGGAGAAGCCTAAAGGCGCTCGGAGGATTCCCCCCTTGCTCTCTTAGGGGTCAATGACGGGGATTGAGTCAGGAAACCCTCGCCGGGAACATCTTTTCATTCCGCCCAATTTTTCTCCGCAATGAATATCCTTTTTATTGGCGATATATTCGCCTCTCCTGGCCGCGGAATTGTGGCTGACAACCTAAACCGAATCGTCACCGAACACAAAATCAGCTTAGCCATCGCGAATGCGGAGAACAGTGCCGGCGGCTTTGGTATCACCCCTCTCATTACGGAAGAATTGCTTTCGCTGGGGATGGATGTGCTCACCGGCGGCAATCACAGTTTCGATAAACGCGAAATTTTCGATTACATGGCGAACCAGCCGCGCTTGCTGCGCCCGGCTAATTATCCGGCGGGTCCGCCCGGCGTGGGCGTCTATCTGGGGACAGCGCGTAACGGGGTTCCTTATGCGGTTATCAATTTGCAGGGGCGCGCGCAGATGGCGAATATCGATTGCCCTTTCAAGAAAGCTGATGAACTGCTGGCGAAGATTGACCCGTCGGTAAAAATTCGTTTTGTGGATTTTCATGCGGAACTGACCAGCGAGAAGATGGCGATGGGTTGGCACTTAGATGGGCGTGCGACGGCGATGATCGGCACCCATACGCATGTGCCCACAGCCGATGCTCGTGTATTGCCCAAAGGGCTTGCCTATCAGACCGATGCCGGGATGACCGGGCCGTATGACTCAGTCATTGGCGTTGAAAAAGAGAGCATCATCCGGCGTTTTATGACCGGCATTCCAAACCGTATGGAAGCGGCGAAGAACGGTGTCGAACTGCATGGAGTAATCGTTCACGCCGATGAGGAGACAGGCAAAGCGACCGGCATTGAACGCCTCCACATTGTGCGATGACTTCGCAATTTGAGAACGCTGCGTCCGAGCACTGGCAGTGTCAATACGGGCCTAAAAGCCCTTCCGTCTCGCGTTTGGGTAAGCTACAACAATAGCCACTTCCCATGAAAACATTCACAGCGGTGTACCTATTGGCAGTTTCCGGTTTGCTGGCACAGCAGCCAACCGTTTCTCCTGAAAAGGAAACCGCCATCAAGGCCGATCTTCGCGGCGAAATTGATGGCATGAAAAAACAGACCCAAGTCATGGTTGATAGCGTGTTCAGCTTTGGTGAACTGGGTTTCCAGGAATTTGAAACCAGCAAATATCTTTCTGACATTCTCGAAAAGAACGGTTTTAAAGTAGAGCGCGGCGTGGCCGGGATTCCCACGGCGTTTGTGGCGAAATGGGGGGAAGGGAAGCCGGTGATAGCACTGGGCTCCGATATTGATGATATTCCCCAAGCTTCGCAGAAACCGGGCGTTGCCTATCACGATCCGCTGATTGAAGGCGCGCCGGGACATGGGGAGGGACACAACTCCGGCATGCCGCTGAACATTATCGCTGCGCTCGCGGTGAAGAAGGTGATGGAGCGCGAGCACATCAAGGGCACCATCATGCTTTGGCCGGGCGTGGCTGAAGAGTTAGTCGGAACCAAGGCGTTCTACATAAAGGCTGGACTGTTCAAAGATGTGGACGCTGTTTTGTTCTGCCACGTGTCGAGTGACTTCGGCGTTTCTTATGGGCCGTCACCAGGCAACGGATTAGTCTCGGTTGAGTATTCGTTTAAGGGCGAAAGCGCCCATGCGGCGGGCGCGCCTTGGCGTGGGCGAAGCGCGCTGGATGCGGTGGAACTGATGGATGTAGGTTGGAACTTCAGGCGCGAACATTTGCGTCTGGCCACGCGGCTGCACTATGTGATTACGAATGGCGGTGACCAGCCCAATGTGGTGCCACCCAATGCATCGGTTTGGTATTACTTTCGCGAGGCCGATTATGACCACATCATGAACTTGTGGCGCATTGGCGACAACATGGCCAAAGCGGCGACATTAATGACCGATACCACCTATACCGAGCGGCTGCTGGGTTCGGCTTGGCCGGGTTATTTCAATAAGCCGATTGCCGAGGCGATGAACGAAAACATCAAGAAAGTTGGCTTGCCGCAATGGAGTGATGCAGACCAAGCCTTGGCGAAGGGACTGCAGCATGAGTTGAAGCAGGAAGAAAAAGGCCTGCCGATGAAGCTGAAAGAAATGAAGCCTCCTAAGTCTGCCGACGACGAAAATATGGAAGCCGGCAATGTTGGGCCGACGGGCGGCGGGTCAGACGATATTGGCGATATCTCCTGGAACGTGCCGACCGTGGTGCTGCGTTATCCGTCGAACATTCCCGGAGGGCCTGGCCACAACTGGGCGAATGGCGTTTCGATGGCGACGCCGATTGCGCATAAGGGCGTTGTTGCAGGCGCTAAGGCGCAGGCTATGACGATGCTGGATTTGCTGCTGCACCCGGAGTTGGTTAGTCAGTCTTGGGATTACTTCAATAATGTGCAGACGAAGACCGTGAAGTACAAGAGCTTTATTCGGGACGGTGATCAGCCGGCGATCTTCTTGAACGAGAAAATCATGCAGCAATACCGGCCGCAGATGAAGAGCTTTTATTATGATCCGGCCAAGTACGACACGTACTTGGAGCAACTGGGGATTAAGTATCCGACTGTAAAAGCGGCGCAATAAACAATTACTGCTGTTTTCCCAGAAACCGCATACTGAAGGCGAACGCTCGCGCCTGCCCGCCGCTTTCGTGTAAAAAATTCGGGCCGCCTACGACGTTGTCCACAACGGTTGAATTCTGGTGGCCCGTAATGTTGTTGAATCCGCCGCGCAGTAGGGCGACGTAACCGCGAACGGCGATCTCGCGTTCGGCAAATAAATTGAGTTCAAAAAACTGGACGAAGCGATGGTTATCTGCGCTGCCAATGAGATTTCCATATTGATCTTGCACCGAGAACGGAAAGCCGGAGTGCCAATCAAGAAGGTAAGCGAGTGACCAGTTCTTCCACAGCGTTGGCAGGTAGCCCCAGTTCACCAGCCGATTTGGAGCGTCCCATGGCAGCGGGCCGACGTCATTGGCCACGGCCAGCGGTTGATCGATATTACGATCGAGCACCACGTTCGAGAGCGAGTGGCTCCTGGTGTAACTAACCATCCATTCATAACGTCCTTTCAGCGGACGTCTAATGGAGATTTCGGCTGAATCGAATTTGTCCTGCCGGTCGTTGTTGAGCTGATAAACGGCCATAAGAGGGCCGGGATTGGGCGCGCCCGCCAAGATAGCAGGCAACTGTTCGGATGCAGGCACGTTGCTTTCATAGTCAAATCCGTTGTAGGAGCGCCGCTTCAAGAGCTGCACTTTCAGTTGCAAGGTTCGCGGCAGAGCGCTTTCGGCGGCAAGGTTCCAGACGTCCGCGCGCGGACTCTGTACATTGGGTCCGAATTTGTAAACAGACAGAACAGGGCCATAGATCAAAGCACCGGCCGCATTAAAGTAATTGGTAACGGCCGACTGATCGAGCGGTCGAACAAAAAGACGCAAATCGGTGGGATCGAAAACGCGCGAGAATGCGCCTGAAAAACGGATTCGCTCCAGGTGCGGCGGAGACCAGCTGAAGCCCGCGCGTGGCGACGGGTTGGTGCGATGGAGCAGTTGATCATGATCGAGCCGCCAACCGAGTTCCACTAACAGTCGCTCGTTCACTCGCCAGCCGTCTTGCACATAGAAGGACGTTTCATTGTTGGCGCGGGCTACGTTCCCGGAGCCGCTGAAGCTGATGGTGCGAAGAACCGCGCCGTCGATGCTTTCGTAGTCGATGCTAGACCTGTCAACGTTCTGGGCGTATTGCAGATGAATGACATCGGCGCCGGTTTTTATTTGGTGCTGCCCGAAAAACGAAAAGGACGGTACAAAGACGTTCGTTAGCCCCTGGTCTCGTCCGGCGCTGCGCCCCGCGTTTGTGAAGTTGTTGCCTGCATACCCACTAGGGGTGACGAGGTATGGCAAATCGCCCTTAGGAAAAGAGCGGGCGGTGGTGCGACTGCTGGCGACGCCTAGTTCGACCAGTAACCCACGGGAGAACGAGTGTTGGTGCTTGATATAACCCAGCCACTCGGTGGAGCGCAGATTCAAAGTGGTGGAAAGCGGATTGAAATCGCTGAGCCCGCTATGAGGTGACGAAATGTAGTTGTAGAGCAGGCCTGCATATAGAATGCTGTGCTCGTTGATATTGATCTGATTGTGCAGCAGTTCACTCCCGCGCCAAGAGCGGGCTGTGTTCTGACCTGCGGGTAGAGTGGGGACAGTCGTATTCGTATAGTTCAGTTCTGTGGCGTTGAAAAACCACGCTTTGCCTTTGATCCAAGGGCCGGCGACATTCGTGCGCGGAGTCCAACTGGTCACACGAAGCCCTTTCCCGAGGCTCGCGCCGGGAAACAAGCTAGTGGCCGAATACCTGTATTTGTCTACTCCGCTTCGTACGTGCATGGCCATGGTACCCGCAGCGCCGCGGCCACTGTCCGCACCAGATTCAGAGGCGACCACGTCCACCGATTGGATCGATTCGAGACTCATGCGCGCATCCAGGCGGCCAGTGAGGGGATCGTTTAACTGGAATCCTTCGAAGGTGAATTCGGTTTGTGTTTCGGCGCCGCCAAAGAGATGCAGTCCACCGGTGGAATCCTGCAGCACGCCTGGAATCATACGAAGTCCACTGCGTAGGCTGTTTTGGTCGGGAAAAGGTACGTCGTAGAGGGTTCGGCTGCTGAGGGTGGTCTGCGGAGTGGTGCGGTCCATATCTACTAAGCCCACCTGATCATTCACGTCAACGACGGTACGAATTTTATGGATAGTCTGCAGAACGATCGCAAATTCGGGGGTGCGGCCCGCCTGCGACTCAAGTGGAACGGCCAGCGCCGATTGGGAGTAGACATAGAAATCTTCACGATCGATTTTCAACGAGTAGGTAGCAGGTTTCGGAAGCCAAAGAGCGAATGTGCCGGTTGGATCAGAGATTGCTTTGAAGCTTTTTGAGCGAGGGATTGTGTCGACAATTATTTCGGCGCCAGCCACCGGCTCACCGGTCTCATCGGTAATGCGCCCTGATAGACGGACCTCCGCCGAGAGCGCCGACGCAGCCAGGGCCAGGAGCAAACAACAAACAGCAATTAAGTCTGTCGGCAGCTTGAACACCAGAGCTAGTTCGGAACCTCCCGTGTATCGAGAATATCGCAGTCGGCGAAATGATTTCCGAATGTTGTGAAGGAGGCGAAAGTGATCTAAGGCTTTAAACCGATGCGGCGTTCGAGAGCCTGGAACGCTGGGTCTTGATGCATGTTTCGATAGAAAGGGTGGACGCCCATATTCAATGTCTGCCACTCGTGAGCGTCGGCCGAACGGTTCAGCCACTTCACGGTGTTCGGCAGGTCATTCATTTGCGCATAAACCAAGGCAAACCATTGACGCGGCACAGTCAAATTCTGGTAACTTTCTTCAAGCGGACGGAGGATGAGCAGGGCGCCGTCACGATCGCCTTTCCTGGCGGCGAGCATTGCTTGAAAGAAGGGAAGCGCTTTGTTTTGCGGGTCGGTAGTCTTCAGGGCAGCGGCAACTAGATCTGTACGGCCCAGGGCTAGATTAGCTATGGCTGTCATGATGACGCAGGGGGCTCCTTTTACCTGATCGCAGGCTGCCTTTGACCGCTCGAAGTTGCCGATGTTGAACCAGAAGAGAGCGCTGTTCAGACGGCTTTCGAGCGAGATCGGATCCAACTCCTCGGCGCGGCGACGATGCTCTAGCGCTTCCTGAATGCGTCCTTCAAATAGGAGTAGGAATGAATACGAGTCTTCAGAGCTGTAGTCGGAGGAGGAGGCCAAAGCGCGTTGCAGTTGGCTTTCCGCTTGTGCCCAATTCCAGCTATATTGCATTTCGTATTTGGCCAGCATGGCGCGCGCCGCGCTTAAATCCGGCGAAAGTTCGAGGGCTTTGCGCCACATAGCGGCGCATTCCTGAAGTTCAGAGGCAGAGCGAACAGAATCGCCGCGGACGCCGTTTTGCGTCCAGATGAGGTCACCTAGGAGGAAATACGCGCGTGCATAATGAGGGTCGAGTTGAATAGCTTGGCGAAGCTGTTGTTCTGCAGTCGCGTAGGAGGCCGACGTAAATTGCTGCATTTCATGCGAGGCGCGCTGAGAGAGGTCGTACGCTTGGTCGTTGACTGGGAAAAGTTGAGCCTGTTTCGGCGACGGTCTTTTCACATGAAGGGCAACGGCTACGGCGGAGGCAATCTGCGAATTGAGCTGACCCAAGTTCTGGCCTTGCACCTGATATGTTTCAGACCACACTTTGTCGCCTGAGGGAACACGCCGCACTTCGGCGCGGACGGTCGATCTAGTTTGCGAGCGATCCACTTGGCCAGTCAGCATGAGGCCGACGTTTAGCCTGCGGCTTAGGTCTTGCAAGTTGGGATTCGTTGCGGTAAAGCCCGATGCCGCTGAGCGGGCAATCACTTGTAAGGTTGATGTTTGGGCCAAGCTATCGGTAAGGTCCTGGGTCAGTCCGTCGGCAACATATTGGTCCTGCGGGGCGGAACTAGCATTCGTGAAAGGCACGACCACAATCGAGCGCGGCGGCTGATCTGCTGTCCGCCAAAGATAGAAAGCGCTGAGGCAGACGAAAACGAGAAACGCCGCGATCCCGAAAAGAAGTTTGGGCCGGGTGTTTGTTTGCAGAGCGGCTCGAAACTGAGTAATACCTGCGTAACGCTGGCTCTTTTCCTGAGACTTAGCCTTACGAACAATGGGTGACCGGGCCTGTCCGCCCAATAGCTTTGCGTAGAGCACACCGAGCGAGTAGACATCGGCTCGCTGATCAACCGCTTCGCCCGCCATCATTTCCGGACTGGCGTATTCAGGTGTAAAGCAGCGGGAGGTGACGGTTGCATCTCCCGATCGGAGGAAGCGAGCGGCTCCGAAATCGAGCAGCTTCGCGTTTCCGTTGGCATCGACCAAAATATTGGAAGGTTTGAGATCGCGATGCACGACACCGAGCGAGTGGGCGTACTCGACCGCGTTGAGTACCTGATGGAAAAGTGCGACGCGGCCCGCGGTTGTTAGCTGATGTTCATCGCAATAGCAGTCAAGATGAAGACCGTCGATGAATTCCATGACCTGATACGGTGCTCCATTTTCGTCAACACCTCCGTCTAACAGTCGGGCGATGCCAGGATGGTCGAGGCTGGCGAGGATTTGGCGTTCGCGGCGAAGTTCTTCGTGGAGGAAGTTGGTGATCAGACCGGAGGCGATCACTTTGACGGCGACGCGCCGCTCATATTGGCCGTCAACGCGGTGTGCTTCGTAAACAACGCCCATACCGCCGCGACCGATGATGCGCGTGGCCTGATAAGCGCCGAAGGTAGGAAGAGCGCAGCCTATAGCTGCTTCGATGGCGGAGTGGTGGCGGAGCAGACGTCTGACCTCGGCGAGCGTTTTGAGGTCTGCGCCGCAGGATTCATTCAGGTAGCGCTCGCGCGCTTCGTCAGGAGGATAGGTGAGCGCCTCTTCGAAGACATCCTGAAGATGCCGCAAGTGCTGAGAGGCGGGTTCTACCATAGCCGAAATCTCAGCATCGGACTTTGCGTTGAACCGTTCATTCACCTTTAAGCATGCGGCAGTCGATTCAGTTTAACAGCGCTCACCTCTGATTCACGTGGCAACAGAGGTGAGTTTTGTGCTAGCTAATTTTTCTTAGCTGCGGTTCCATTTCAGGCGGATCCCTAACCCGACCAAGCCTGTCAGTATCAGGACGCCGGTTGTCGGTTCTGGCACAGAGCTTGACGGGGCCGGCCCGAGCGGCTGCTGGCCCACTGGTGTGGAGGCACCGGTCAGAACGACGCCATCTACAAAAACGTCTTGTGGGGCAATCGTTTCACCAGCAGCACAGGCGCCCCCAGTGGAAAAGCAGAAGTAATCCCAGCCTGAATAAGAACCGTGGGCTGTTCCTTGAATCAAGAATTCGCCGCTTCCGCTGAAGTTAAAGAGCAGTTGGGTTGCGTCGGCGCTCAGCGCTCCTCCGGAGTCCTCTACCAGGGAGGAATTCGAGATTGTGAGAGTGGAGTCATTGGCCGAGTTGAGTTGGTCGATCAAATTCAGATTCCAACTCAAAATGTCGGCGGAAGCCAAGACGCCCATTGTGCCATCGGTGGTGACGGTTCCAACTACAGAGTCGGTTTGTAGTGGATTGCCTGTGAGCGCGCCACTGGTGATGGTGGTGCTGATGTTGTAGACGATATTAGCGGCGTTCGCCGTACCTGACCCTAGCTGTGCAGTCAATAGTGCAAAGCACCCGAGAATCGCAGCATGACGAAGCGGCGTGGAATGAAAAAAATGTTTCAAAAATGAGTCCCTTTATTGTTTTAAGAATTGGCGACGGCAAGCGCCCCCACTGATAGGAGCGAAATCGACATCGATAATGAATCAGCTATTCTGAAGGCGGATCAATGATGGCAGCAGGTGATGTTACGCTTCAGCTGAAATTATGGCGTGATGGCGATCAAACTGCCATCGGGCGTCTCACGCCGCTGGTCTATGAGCACCTGCGTGCGGTTGCCGGCGCCTACATCAGGAATGAACAGCACGACCACCCGTGGCAGGCGACGGAACTGGTAGATGAAGTTTTTCTCAAGCTGCTGAATCTGAAAAAGGTTGAACTGCAAGACCGAAGACACTTCTTCGTTTTTGCAGCGCGTTTGATGCGGCAGATTCTGGTGGATCATGCACGCGAACTCAAGGCCGCCAAACGAGGCCCTGAAATTGCTCATATACCGCTCAACCCCGAGCTGGCCTGGACCGGATCTGAAAATGATGCGTTGACGTTAGACCTGAATCGCGCTATGGATGAATTGGAGCGGCTCGATTCGGTTAAGGCCCGAGTGGTGGAACTCCGATATTTTTTCGGCTTCACCGCCGAAGAAACGGGCGAGTTGCTAGGGATTTCTAAAGCGACGGTGGACCGCGATGTGCGCTTTGCTCTGACTTGGCTGCACGCAGCGTTGCATCCGGAGCAGTGATTCACTATTCTTTCAGTTTCCGCACCTATTTATGAGCGGCGCAGAATCACGCGTAAGGCAAGTGGTTTGAGAAGGGGCGCTTGCCTTGCGCCGCCGGCTCTTTAGAAGACGCGGAGCCTCTTCTTCAGTTGGCGGGTAACGGTGTTGACGGCTTGCACGAGAACGGCGGCTACTGGTTGCGGCGGCGCGGCTGATTCGGGAGCGAATTCGTCTTGGAGCTTGGATAGTTCGGCAAGTTCCTTCTTGTTTTTGCGGAGATACAGGAACAGCCAGGCGCAGAAGACGACTGTACCGACCGCAAGAACAATGCTGGACGGAAGAGTGAGTTCGCGAAACACCCAAGCGGAGGTGACGAGGAGTTGAACGAAGAAAAGCACGCCGCCGAATTGAGCAGCGCGACGATTGGAGCGGAGACGACGGCGTAAAGTGGCCAAGTGGGAACCGGTGGCTACCGCGACGCCGCTGAAATCGTTCCAATCGTTGATCAGGCGGAACACCCATGCGGCGGCGAGCGAAATCCAAACCCATACCGCAGGTAACGTGATAGAGGATTGGTGCGACTGCCAAGCCCAGTAGATTGCTCCGAAACCCATGACGATGGTGACGGCGACTTCGCTGTAAAGCCAGAGGCGGAAATTGCGGACAGCTTGTTTGGCGCGTGCGGCGATTTGAGCGCGATCGACCGTCTCCGAGCGGAAGAGTTCACTCCATTGTTCAAGTTCAGGGTCGGTGATCATTTTGCCTCCTGGAGTAGTTCGCGCAATTCTTGTTTGGCACGATTGACCCGAACGGCGATGTTGCTGACGCTCAGGCCGAGGACTTCGGCGACTTCCGCATGAGCGAGGCCTTCTAAGGTTAAGACGATGACGCGGCGATAATCGGCGGGAAGGCGGCGTATAGCGGCAAGGAGACGTTCGCGTTGCTGATCACGCGCCAGTTGTTGTTCGGGATTTGGACGGGGATCGTGAAAAGGCTGTTCGTCAGAGAGCTCTGTTTGACGATTCGGTTTGCGAGCAAGGAAAGTCATAGCGCGGTTATACGCGATGCGGAAGATGAACGTGCGTTCCGAGCTTTCGCCGCGAAAACGAGGTAACGCCTGCCAGATGGAAAGGACAGTTTCCTGGAAAAGGTCGTCGCGATCGGCTGGGGTGTTGGTGTAGGCACCCGCTAAGCGCATGAGCGACTCACCATGTTCGGCGATGAGCATTTGAAAGCGATCGCTTGTCGCTTCGCGTGCGACTTGTGATTGAGCGTTGATCAAGACACTCTCAGCGGCCATAGACGATCTCGTCGCGATTTAGCAAAGTGGCGGCGTATTGAAGACACAAAGCGGTGCACCAGGCGGTAGCCAAGAGCAAAGTGGGGAGCACGATCGCGGAGTGGGGTGCATTGATGAGTAAAGCTTGTTGACCGAGGATTGGGACGCAGAGCAGCCACCAAGACGGGTGGGGTGCGAGGAACACCATGAACATGGCGACGCCCATGGGAACAAAGATGAGCATTGAAAGGTAGGTCTGCGCTTCTTTGGAGGTGCGGCAGAAGGTGGAGATGGTCAATTGAACGGCTGCTGCAAAAGCGGCCAGCGGCAGGAGAGTCAAAGTGGCATAGGCCAAGGGCGCGAGTGGAACGCCGACCAGTCTGAACGCAGCGTAGGTAAGAACGACACCGACTTCGGCCAACAGCATAATTGCCAGCCATTTTCCCACAACAACGGCGCTGCGGGAGACTGGGTTGAGCAATAGCGGAAGCAGGGAGCGGCGTTCGCGTTCGCCGGCGAGAATGTCCATAGAAATGGTCATGCCACCAGTGAAAGCAGAGACTAACAAGAAGATCGAAGCCATGCTGCTGATGATTTGAACGGTTTTGGCGTGAGGCGCGTTTCGGAGAGAGAAGAGGACGAGTGAGATGACAATCGGCCCCATGAGCAGATGGAAAGCGGATGCCCAGAGCGAACGGACTTCCCGCAAGTGATCTTTGATTTCTTTACATGCTATTACAAGCGTTTGTTCAAGCACAGGCGACCTCCGTTTGGGTGAGCTGGATGAAGGCGTCTTCAAGCGAATCGGTTTCGGCCAGGCGGCATATCTCGGCGGGTGAGCCTTGCGCCACGACTGAACCGTGGGCGACGATGACGAGCGAGTCGCAAAGAGCGCGGGCTTCGTCGAGCACGTGACTTGAAAAAATGATGCAGACGCCCGCATCGCGAAGGGCGCGGAGATGGTCACGAAGGCTGCGGACAGCTGGAACGTCGAGTCCGTTGGTGGGCTCGTCGAGCAGGACGTTGGCTGGATTATGAACAAGCGCGCGAGCGAGCGCGACCTTAGTGCTTTGCCCCAGCGAGAGAGTGGCGGCGCGGCGATCTGCCACTTCGCGCAGGTTGAGAGTCGTGAGAAGTTCCTCGATTCGCGTTGCAAGAATCGGCGCCGGAATGCGCTGCAATTGGCCAAAATAAGCTAGATTTTCGCGAACGGTGAGGCGTGCGTAGAGGCCCATATGATCAAGAAGACAACCGATGGAGCCTTCGGCGATCACGGTTCCCGCATCGGGCTTTAACGCACCGGCGATGATTCGCAGACATGTCGTTTTACCTGCGCCGTTCGCGCCGAGCAAGCCCGTGATGGAACTGTTGGCGGCGGAGAAAGACAAATCGCTAAGTGCCTGGATTGGGCCGAAGCGTTTTTGAAGTCTGCGAACCTCGATCATTTTCACCTCTGATCAATTAGTCCCCGAAGCGCCGGCAATCTTACAGAAAATTTAGAACGGGCTCTTACCTTGCGCGACAGCGGTGAGGCCAATGGCTAGGGCTGCGGCGGAGATTCCAATAATGATCCACGTCCAGGTTTTCAGTTCGGAGCGAGCTTTCTTGCCGGGTGCGGCTCCAGTCTGAGCAGGCGGTGTGGCACCAGTGTTTTGAAACGCTAAGCGGCTGCCCGAAGAGACAGTGGTGAGAAGAGTGCCGGCGGCTGAGACCCTGAGATTGCCACCTAGGGAAGCGATTTCGATAGAATTCTGCCCGATGCGAATGGCGGCTTGGGTGGTTGGCTTATCAGTTTCAATCTGTAATTCACCGGCCTGTACTTTGTAGCCTGCGAAGTTACTAACATGAGCAGCGCCTTGTTCTATGACAGCATGATCAACGAAGATCGTTCCGGTAGAGTGTGCCGAAAAGTGAAGGGCCGCGCCGTTTTCAAGATGGACATCGCTGGCAGTGTTCTCGGTATTGAATGGCTCACCCAGAGTGGGCGAAGCGGCAAAGCATACAAAAGAAAACAGAACTGCGCAGGCGAGCGCGGTCATCCTCATATTGATCTCCTTACGGTAGTAAAGCACAAAGTTAGCGATAGCCCGCAGCTTGCAGTTCGAATAACTCGGCATACTTGCCGTTGAGGCCTAAAAGTTGCTGATGGGAGCCTTGTTCGGCAATCAAACCGTGTTCGAGTACTAGTATTCTATCGGCCATTCGAACTGTGGAAAATCTGTGGGAAATGAGGATGGCCATCTTCCCAGCGGTCAGTTCGACGAAGCGCTGATAGACTTCAAACTCGGCGCGGGCGTCCAAACTGGCGGTGGGTTCGTCGAGGATTAGGATCTGCGCATCGCGCATGTAGGCACGGGCCAGAGCGATTTTCTGCCATTGACCGATGGAAAGATCGACCCCACCTTCGAAGCGACGGCCGAGCATTTGCCGATACTGTTTGGGCAGTTTTTCGATGACGGGCGCGGCAAGGCTTTTTTCGGCAGACGCAATAATTCGGGCATCATTGCCTAGTTCTTCTATGCGGCCAAAGCCAATGTTTTCAAAGGCTAGAAGATCGTAACGCATGTAGTCTTGGAAAATCACGCCGATCTCGTGGCGGAGGTCATCCACATCGTATTCCCGAAGATCGACCCCATCGAGGAGGATTCGCCCTTCGGTGGGCTCATACAAGCGTGCCAGTAATTTTACTAGAGTTGTCTTGCCGGCACCATTTTCGCCTACCAGGGCAATTTTCTCGTTGGCAGCGAAGCTGAAGGAAATAGAGGAGAGGACTTTTTTCGTCTGCCCGGGGTAGGAAAATGAGACATTCTCAAAAACGAACCCAATTTTGATCGGCTTAGGCACCGGAAGGGCGTCCGGTTTTGAAACGATGGCCGGGCGAGAATCGAAAAAATCGAATAAGTCTTTAATGAATAGGGACTGTTCTGCGATTCCGGTCAGCGAGGAGACCAAATTCTCCATTATGCTGCGGGCACGGGAAAAGGCACCCGTAGCCAATGTTAGATCGCCAACCGATAGTGTACCACGGAGTGCTCTCAGAATAATTAAGACATATGCGATGTAATAGGCACCCGTCGGAGCAAGATTTAAAAGGCTGCCATGGATGGTGCGTTCAACGGCGAGTTTCTTATTGTCGTTGTAAAAACGATCCCAAAGGACGCGGCAGCGTTCAGCGAGGTGATGGCCGAGGCCGAAGATCTTGATTTCTTTGGCGCTTTCGTTGCTGGCACCGAGGTAACGCAGGTAGTCGAGCTCACGGCGTTCGGGCGTGTAACGGTAAAGCATTGAATAGTTTAGGAGCGCAAAGCGGCTTTCGCCGAGGAACACCGGTACGGTGGCGACAATGAGCAAAACGATGAGCCAGGGATATACGAAAACAACCGCAGACAGCATGGAGAGAAGGGTCAAAAGCTGCTGGGCCATACCGGCCAGGCTGGCGATCAAACGATCAAACCCTTGTCGCCGGGTCCGTTCCATCTTGTCGTAAAACACTGGATCTTCGAAAGAAAAAAGGTCGAGCGTAGTGGCATGAAGAATGAGTCGCAGGCTGACGTAGTTGTTAAATCGGTCGCGAAGCAGACTATCGACGAGCGATATTGAGCGGCCAAGCACGTCGGCACCGACGGCGAGCAAAACCTCTAGAATCAGTAGCTTCCAGATCAGACCGCGATCAATTGGCAGACCACGGATCGCCTTCACGACGAGATCAATAATGAGCTTCGAAACCCATAGGCTGGCGAGCGGGAAGAGGGCGGCAATGAAGCGTAAAACGAGCGTAGCAAGGCTCAGAGAAGCGCTGGTATCCCAAACCATGCGCAAAAGCGGTGGGACGTTGCGGAGCGCGTTGAAGCGTTCTTTCCAACTTAGTGGGGTTTCCTTGGGGGGAGGCCGTTTCATGGATGGCGTTGGGTGAAAAGAAAATGCTCACTCCTTTGGGGGAATGAGCATAGTTCTTTCTGTTGCCAGACCTCTGGCGGACCAGAGGATACGTTTGATGGGAGAATCAGCCTCGACGGTATCGCAACCGTCAAAACCGGTTAGTGATTGGAGTTTAGGGCTAGCGAGAGTTGAAGTCAAGGGCATTTTTTCCGGCTCGGGGCGCTGGCTGTAAGTGACGCCGTACAAACCATTTACGAGGGAACATGTTCTGAGGGCCGATGTGCAAAAAAGCTGGAATAGTTGTGAAAAAGCCTTTGGGTAATCCGGCTAACTGCTTTATTTTCTTAGTTTTATTCGCCCGTCAAATGAAGCGTCGTCATGGCCTCTTCGGACTCCAGGTTGCCGTAACGGCGGCGGTAAAGGCGCATACCGCCATAAACCAGACCTCCAACGAGCGCCAAAAGCGACAGTGCGCCGCTCATGATGATGATGTTTAAGAGCAGTTGATAAAGCGGTTTGATGGGACTCGGCGGAGGCTCCTCGTTCAGGGTAATTCGCGCTTCGTATTCGATGCGACTCAGGAGCGTGTCGGCTTCCGCATCGGTTGCACCAGCTAACACGATGGCGATCAAAACGCCGGAACGTTTGATGTGAATGTTCGGCAAAAGTTTGAGTTCTTGCGCATGCAAGCGAGCCATTTCCGGAGTGGCGTAGTAAAACACAGCGAGCCTGGCGCGAGTTTTGTTACCGGATGCATCTTTGACTTCGTATTCCGCAGTTTGTGCTTCGGCACTTTCGTTGAAGCCGGGCTTAGTGCCGCTAAGTTCAGGTGCGAAAGCGCGCAACGATTCAGGACCGAGGATGTAACGCGACGAATTTGGCACTAATCCGTTGCGCGGGACGAAAGTGAGAATGGCCGGAAGAGAAGTGTCGCGCTTGTTGGGCAAGGATTCAAGAGCGGCATCGAGTTGGGCACGCGTTGGCGGCGGACCGTCTATAGCGAAAAGATAATTCTGTTCGTTGATCAAGGTGCGCTTAGCGTTTTGCGCGCAGAAGGTACTGACGGAACAGGTACGATCGTCAGGAGTGCGCTGCCATTGCCAAGCAGCGAGTGCGCCGGTTGGGTCTTTCATGCGAAAGGCGGCAGCGGTATGAGTGCCGATGTGAATGGTTTGGGTATCGGCTAAGCCGAATTCTTGCCAGATTGCTTGATCATCGGCGAGGGCCAGCGAGGGTGACAGGAAAGCGGCGAAGAGTAGTCCGTAATGGAGGAACGCAAAAGGGGACACCGCTGCTCCATGTGATTCGACGTTTGAAGAGGGCGTTGACGCAACCCCGCAATGTCCCCTTTTGCTTAGAGCACCAACTATTTGTTGGCGCCGTGACATTTTTTGTATTTCTTTCCGCTGCCGCATGGACAAGGCTCGTTTACGCCCACCTTCTGGACTTTAGACGCCTGCGGTTTATCGGATGTTCCCGATGCCGATGTAAATTGCAGCTCGGCAAGTTCGCGATCTTTCTTACGTTGGATATTACGCGTGAGATCGACGACCGATTTCTGCGCCTCGCGTTTCTGGGCTTCGATTTCAGCGGGCGATAGCCGTGGTGCCTTGCCGTTAGGAGAACCGTTCAGCGAAGCGTGGGTCTCGCCTTCTTCCTCTGTTTCTTCTTCCTCATCATCTTCCGGATAAGGCATGGGTGGAGCACCGGCTTCAATGCGCATGAAGTACAAGAACTTGATGGTTTCGTCTTCAATGCGGTCCATCATGTCCTGGAACATGACGTAGGATTCCTTCTTGTATTCGATGAGCGGATCTTTTTGACCGTAGCTGCGGAGGTTGATGCCCTCTTTCAGGTGGTCCATGGATAACAAGTGATCTTTCCACTGATCATCCAGAACCTTCAGCATGATGATGCGTTCGGCGTGGCGCAGATTTTCGGCGCCGATCATCTGTTCTTTTTCGTCGTAGCGCTGGTCAAGGATCTCATCAATTTTCTGCTCGACCGCAAGCGTTGTGCGGCCAGCGAGATCTTCAACCTCAAACTTGGCGCCAAACTGGTTCAGGATGGCGGTTTGCAAAGCAGGCAAATCATATTGGTCGATGCGCAGCGTTTCCGGACAAAATTGATCAACGAAGGCGCGCACAATACCGTGGACAATCTCAACAATGCGCTCTTTCTGGTTCTCGCCTTTGAGCAATTGCCGGCGCATACCGTACACCGCTTGACGCTGCTTGTTCATCACGTCGTCATATTCGAGTACGTGTTTCCGCGAGGCAAAATGCTGGGCTTCGACAGCTTTTTGAGCGGCTGCAATGCGCGAGGTGATTAAGCCGGATTCGATTGGCACATCTTCTTCCATGCCCAGCTTGAGCATGATGTTCTGCATGCGCTCGCCGCCAAAGACGCGCAGGAGGTCGTCTTGCAAGGAGAGATAGAAACGCGAACTGCCGGGATCGCCTTGACGTCCGGCGCGGCCGCGGAGCTGGTTATCAATACGCCGCGATTCGTGCCTTTCGGTTCCTAATATATGCAGACCGCCGGCAGCCAGAACTTCTTTGCGTTCGACGTCGATCTCCGCGCGCACTTCCGCCTTGATCTTTTCGAGTTCGTCCGGCGGGATCATGTCTTGCGACTTGCCCATTTTGGCAAGGCGATCTTCCAAAAGCACGTCGGGATTGCCACCGAGCAGAATGTCGGTTCCGCGTCCCGCCATGTTGGTGGAAACAGTAACTGCGCCTTTGCGACCCGCTTGCGCCACGATGTGGGCTTCGCGAGCGTGGTTCTTGGCGTTCAAGACTTCATGCCTGACGCCCATCTTCTTCAAGATATTGGAGAGATGCTCGGACTTCTGTACAGAAATTGTGCCAACAAGAACAGGCTGTCCTTTGTCATGGAGCGCCTTAATTTCTTTGGCGGCATTACGGAACTTTTCTTCCTCGGTGCGGTAGACCATGTCCGAATTCTCGATGCGGATCATCTGGCGGTTGGTTGGGATGACCGTGACATCGAGGTTGTAGATCTTTTGGAACTCGGCCACTTCGGTGTCGGCGGTACCGGTCATGCCCGCCAACTTTTTATACATGCGGAAGAAGTTTTGGAAGGTGACGCTGGCGAGAGTTTGGGTTTCGCGTTCGATCTTAACGTTTTCCTTGGCCTCAACAGCCTGGTGCAAACCATCGCTCCAGCGGCGGCCGGGCATTAAGCGTCCGGTAAATTCGTCAACGATGATGACTTGGCCTTCCTGCACAACATAGTCGCGATCGCGCTCATAAAGGATATGCGCACGCAAGCCTTGTTGCACGTGATGGTTCATCTCAATGTTGGCGGGGTCGTATAAGTTGCCGGTGTTGAGAAGTTTTTCGACTTTAAGAACACCCTCTTCGGTAAGGGCAACGCTGCGGTGTTTTTCGTCAACTGTGAAATCGCCAGTGGTGCGCGATTGACCGGGTTCCTTGCCTTCGATGACTTCGCCGCGTACGAGATTGGGGATGATGCGGTTGACGCGGTAATACTTGTCGGTGGACTCTTCGCTAGGACCGGCGATGATCAAAGGCGTGCGCGCTTCGTCGATCAGGATGGAATCGACTTCGTCGACGATGGCAAAATTGAAGTCGCGCTGGACGTAATCTTCCAGGCGAAACTTCATGTTGTCGCGCAGATAGTCGAAGCCGAATTCGTTGTTGGTGCCGTAAGTGATATCGGAGCCATAGGCGGTGCGGCGCTGCTGCTCGTCGAGATCATGAACGATGTTGCCGACAGTCAAACCGAGATAGCGGTGGATGCGGCCCATCCATTCAGAGTCGCGGCGTGCCAGGTAATCGTTGACGGTTACGACGTGAACGCCTTTGCCTTCCAAGGCATTCAGATAACTGGGAAGAGTGGCAACGAGCGTTTTACCTTCGCCTGTTTTCATTTCGGCGATCTTGCCGCGGTGCAGGACAATGCCGCCGATTAATTGGACATCGAAGTGGCGCATATTCAGCACGCGCCGGCTGGCTTCGCGGCATACGGCGAAGGCTTCTACAAGAATGTCGTCGAGCCCGGCGCCATTGGCCACGCGCTGTTTGAAATCGGCTGTCTTCGCCGCAAGTTCCTGATCGGAAAGTTTCTGCAGTTGTGGTTCGAGTGCGTTGATTAAGGCAACCAAGGGCTGGATGCGCTTGATCTCGCGATCATGTTTGGTGCCAAAGACTTTGGCGAGCGTACTTTCGATCATAAAAAGGGGTCACTACCAGTTTAGCTGGATGGGGGTGAAGAAGGTGAAGGTGCGTTCTACGAGATACAAAAATCCATACCGTCGAATTGGTACAAAGATGTGCCACTAAAACGAGTGGGCCAGATTGGCTAGCTGCGGCCGATTATAGTCAACTTCTGAGACGCAATCAAAGCCGCCCGGACCTATTTTACTGCGGGTGTGGCAGGAACGGATGCGCTACCTTTACGGTTCCCCCCGCTTGCGGGCGGGAGCATAACCTCGCCGTCGATGAAAGCAGAGAGCGGTGTGCCTTCGGCGACGGTGATTTCGTCGCCGTGTTTAATTAGACCAATAGGTCCGAATAAAGCCAGGAGTCCAACGGATTGACCGGTCTTGCTGTCGCCTTCCTTGCTTTTGGATCCACGTAGTCTTACCTTAATAGCACCCATCTTCAAGTAGTCTACGCGAACGTTCAATTCTCCCCCCTTCCCGGCCAAGCCCGCCCTCTTTGCATATGTGACCGCGCCAAAAGCCTTCGTGCCCGCTTTGATCACTACGACGTCACCGACTTTGACGTCTTCTGCGACAAGAAAGTTAACGGCCTCACCTTCGCTCGCGCTCTTAGAACTAATTTGTTGTGCGAACTTCAACTTAACGTCCGCGCCTTCCTTGAGTCTTAAAAGATGGGACTGTGCCGTTACTGTGCTTAGGGGCAGCAGTGCCAGCGCCGAAAGGATTAGAAGATGATTCAGGTGCCTCATTTAACCGAATGAGGCGACCACGAAATGGAGCCCCGGTCGCCTTCAGAATTATCAGTGCCCTCTACAAACTACTCAAGTACGTGGAAAGTGTAAAGTTTTCCGAGACGGCCGGTAGAACCCGTGGCATCGCCGCTCGCTGGCGGTAACAATCCGTATTCGCCGGGTTGCGGATGCTCGAGCGTTATCGCATAGGTGCGCGGCGCTATTTTCTTAGCCTCGAATTCAATCGCGTCTCTGCTGGCACCACCCGACTTATGAAACACACCGCCGGTGACAGTACGAAACTCGCGAGTGTTGCCTTGGGATTCATGGAGAAGCAGAAGCTGATATTCAGTGGCCGCCACTCCCTCGGGCGCGTAGATCAGGATCTCGACCGGAGTTTTTACCTCAGTCTTACTGTGGGGGCCCTTCAAATTACCGTTCATATCACCCTTGACGATACCGTTTGTTGCCATAGACTTCAAGACGCCGCCAGATTTGAAGCTTACGATCTCTGGATCTATGTCGGTCCAAACACCAGTTTTCTTGTAATAGACGCCAATCTCATTCACGGGACCAGCGCCAGGCGCTGCCGCCGCTGGGGCTGGCGCGGCAGCGGGTGCTGGGTTAGAGTTTTTCATCACCATTGCGTTGATGACCTTATCAGAGACTCCTCCCTTTTTTAGCGCAACCAGATCGTCTGGACCTAAAGAGAAATTCGATGGTTGGGTGTTCACCATATTGACAATGATGTCTTCGCCCATGCCGGCTTGCACCAATTTCAGAATCGAGCTATTTGTCAAAGCTGTTTGCGCTGCGGCAACCAGTGCAAAGGTAGCTAAGAGAAGTGTGGTTCGAAAAATATTCATACGCCCTCCGATGCCCAAAGTATGGCACAACCCGATAAATCGAGCAATGGTAAAGGGAGTTACAACCTGAGCCGGGAATGAAGGGTACTTACACGCGGCCCGCCGATGTCACTCGATTGCTTGGAGTTCTAGAACTGGCAGTAGAGCGTGGCACCGGTTCAACCTGACACCTCATTTTCTGGAGGCTTCAGTCGTCCTGAAAGCTATTGGCAATCTTTGGCAATGGTGCTACGATGAGCCAGAATATGCCTTTTCCGGAAGGAGTGCAGGATGCCCACCCGCAACGTGAATTTAACCGAGGAGCTTGACCGCTTTGTCCTGAAGAAGGTCAAGAGCGGGCGTTACGAAAACGCCAGCGAAGTGGTGCGTGCCGCGCTGCGGACACTGGAGCGCGAGGAACAGCAATACGAAGCGAAACTTGCCGGGCTGAGAGCGGCCCTTGACGATGGTGATGCCAGCGGCATTGCAGAAGGCGATGTGTTCGCGCGCGTTCGCGAAGCGCTGCATCTTTCCGTGCCGCGTTAGGCTGTGGGCAAGTTTCGTCTATCACGGCTTGCCGAGGCCGATTTGTTGAGCATTGCCACCTATACGTTGCTTACTTGGGGTGAAGCTCAAACCATCCGCTACCTGGACGAGCTCGAAGGCTGCTGCCAGCAGCTTGCCGATAATCCCGCTTTTGGCCGCTCGTGCAACGACATCCGTCATAGTCTTTATCGGAGGGAGCAGGGCAAGCACGTCATTTTCTTCCGAAGGGAGCACGGGGGAATTCTGGTTTTGCGGATTTTGCACCAGCGCATGCTATCGGGAAAGCAAGATTTTACGGAGGAGGATAAGGAACCCTAAAATGGCAGCGCCTGCCGCGCGATCTGGCAAACCCTACGACGAGCGAAGGTGTGGGAGCGTAGCGGAGCAGTCGTCAGAGACGCAGAATTCAAGGCATCGGCTACGAATTCGCGCCCGCCTTTTGGGTGAATTGATACCACTGAAGCGGTTTATGCATTGGTTGCCTATTCGTTTTCAAGTTTAGATTGTCCCGGCGGTCATCAGTGAGCCGCGAACGGAGAATCGCGACCAATCCTGATACTTCAAAAGGCGGACGTATAAAGATGGAGCGGCCAAACTCTGCGATCTTCACGGAATTAGCATTGAGTGGTAGGAAATCAAAGAAGCACGCGCGGTGCCGTTCCCGAGGCGCATCTGACTGTTGATACCGGAAAACGCCGTGGCCAACTAACTCTCCGATGCGGCCGCAGTCCACTTGAACCCGCGAGCCGAGACTCGAATATCCAATGTGCCGATCCCCAGTGGCCGCTGGACTGAGCGGATTAACCGCCGGTTCAGCCGATGAGCAGCTATCTCAGTTGCTAACGACGGCGGAAAGTTGCTGTTTGATCCAGCGATCAATCCGGGCATCGAAGACGTCGAGCGGAAGGGCGCCGCCGGACAGGATCTCATCATGAAAAGTCTTGAGGTCAAACTTGGCACCCAACTGCTGCTTGGAGCGTTCGCGCAATTCGCGAATCTTGAGCTGGCCGAGCTTGTAGCTGCACGCCTACCCGGGTCCACAAAATTAACCGTGTCGCCTTCGGCGGCTGTTTTACAGTTGATTTCTTGGGCGAACTTCAGCTTGACATCTTCGCCTTCCTTGAGTTTCAAGGGGCGGTTTGTGCCTGTAAGAAGGCTGACGGCAGCAGCGCGATGGCCAATGCCGAAAGCATTACAAGGCAATTGAGTTTCTTCATCTATTGAACCTCCGTGTCGTCCTATTTATTGGAAGACCAAGAAGAATATACGATAAAGCGTTAGAAATGGCAATGGCTTAGGGGACTAAGTTGGGTTAAAGAGGCACTGTGAAGGATATTACACGGGGCGGGCCTTGGTATCTCAGTGATCATCGAAAATCGGTTTTTTTTTGAACGGCCCACCGGATGGGACAACATCATCCGGTTCGCAGGCGCAATTCTGACTCAGCCCTCGGTCGCGCTCGCCTGCATTGTCGCCGACGCCTGAGACGTCGCCTGAATTCCGGATGGCCGACAAATCGGACAGAACCTACCCTCGAAGCTCCCCCCAACGCCGTTTCCCGGGCGCTTCGAGTTGGACTAGTAAAGTCTGCGCCGCTACTCGCGTTCCTGCTATCGGTCTCCTATGTCGACAGTGTCGAAGTAGAGTCGAGACGGGTGGTAAAAGCCCTCGTCATGTCCGGAAACTGGATTCGTTTCTGGATTCTCGACAGTTTATGGGCATAGAAACAAGGTGGCGACTAACCGTGGAACGGATTGGAAGATGACGTCCCTGTTGTTCTTATATGCGGCCGAGCAATTCCGCCTTCTTGGCGGCAAACTCTTCCGCAGAAATGACACCCTTGGTACGAAGATCGGCGAGGCGTTCGAGTTTGGAAAAGATGTCCTCTGGTTGCGTTTGCGTCTGCCTGCTGGGAACCGAGGCAGGTTGATTGACCGCCGCTGAAAGTTGGGGTTCTCTTCTAGCTGTGGGTTCAGGAGCCGAAGCGGGACTGGCGGGGGTTGCCGATGATCCGACAGTGTCCCTGTTGGACACGACGCGCAAATCAGCGACTCGGATCAATCCGCGCTGACTGACAAAACTTAGAGATGCGTCCCCACTCTGCTGTTGCGAAACACCAGCAATCACGTGATCAGCCGTGTCATAGATCGTGAGGTGACCGCCGACAGCGACAGCTAATCGGCGCGAAGCTGGGAAATAGGCGTATCGAATATTATTTTGTGAACCAGTGGCGCTAGCTGCTCCGAGGTCTTCACCCCACCAATCACCGGGCGAGCCACCTGCTGTGGAAATAAAGAGACTGACGTCGCCATAGCCGCCCCTCCGCCCTTGGCTTTGCGTTTGCGAGGACCTACTAGGCGGTATCGGCGATGTTTCCCGTTGCACCAGCCTGGCCAGATCTGAACAAAGTCCGTCGACCTTCGCTTTCAACGCGTTGTTGAACATATCGCCGACCATCGTCATGCCGCCTTGCGACCACTGGCCAGGGCCGCCGAGTTCAGGATGAGTGAACTGTGCCATAGTGCCATTTCCTGAAATGACAGCCTGTAACAGCGTCGTTACCGCCTGCGGGCTGACGCTATATCGACGCGCAAGTTCGTCAATGATCTCCAGTCCTTCTGGGCTGAATGGTTGCATTAATTTGTAATCCCAGGATGTGGGCTAGCATCCTGCGGTCCTCTTTGAAATCACTTTGACTTTAACGCATCTAAACCGATCTGAATTGGCCGAGAGTCCGGTTCCAGAAGATCCTGCGATCCGCCGGAGGTCGTGCAACCCAACGCCGTTTCGCGCCAATGTCCGGACGAAAGACGATCCGCCCGCTGGCGCCCGTAACCACTACGGCGTTCAGGCGTTATTCGGTAGCGCTGGTCTGATCCTTCCACTATGAAGAAGTAGCGTTCGGGTGTCGTCGTGGTCGTTACCCCTGCTTCCGGTCACTCAGTGAGCGGCGGGAAGCCCCACGACGATCAGAACCGTGTAGTCCTGCTTGCTACAGCCGTTCACGGCAGGCATGGCCGCCCCCGGATTCACAGGAAAACCATTGGTGGGAGCGTTCGCGGGCGAGCACGCGTTGGCAGCCTTCGCCGGTGTGTAGCGTGCGGAGCGACATCCGAGATGGGTCACATCGTAGAGGGTCGCGCCGTCGGCGAGTTCCCACCGCTGATTGCCGTTTTTGTCCTTGGGGTGAACAGTCAGCACGGTTGATACATCGCGGTCACCCGTGACGAGGTATTGCCCAGCAGGCAGCGGAAAGGTCGGCTTTTCCATGATCAAGCCGTGTTCTTCCAGCCACCAATCCGAAGCGTCGAATTTCCATTGCGCTGGCGCCACGCCGGTCGCCTTCAATTGTGAGTAGTGGTCCAGCTTGCAAGCGCGCGGACCCGGGTCCTGGTTCCAGACGCCCCATGCTTGCGCGCCGTTGCCGGAGGTGGCCGCGGGGTCTCCCAGCGCCGCGATGAACTGCGGCTCGATGCGCTTGAACTTCGAGAGGTCTGCGCCTGACGCGTGGCCCGTCGCCAACAGGAGGGATCCCACGGACAGGAGCCAGCGGCTTACGGACGGCAGGAGGTGATGGATATTCATGCGATTGCTCCCAGTTGGACTACCTGATGACATGCTACCAACGCGCGCCCCGAAGCTCGCCTCTCGAACGTTTACCGAGGTCTTCGCGGTTTGCGATTGAGATGTCGTGGACGGATGACGCACCACTCGTCCCTTGGCTGCTGCAGTCTCCGACCTCAACCGCCCACAGCGCCCACGCGAAAAATAAATGAAGGCCCCAGCATAGCTTCTACGCCTCTCTATTTTGGAAAGAGGAAAGCAGAACATGAAAATAGCGAGATTGGCTTTATTGGCGACAACCTGTTTATTACCCGCGGTAGCCCAACACTCCGGCGACCCCGAATTCGCGGCTCCGGCTCCCCGTACTTGCGCCGCCCACAACTTGCCCAAAACCGGCGGGCTCACGGCAGCGCAGGCTAGGGAATACTTTATCTGCGGCAACGAAAAGTACATTCGAACGTTTTCGCAGCGGGCGGCCTATCTTCTCAGTAATGTGAATATCGAGGTCGGCAAGGGACGTCCGTTCAATATCCTGACCGATTCCTATCAGGATATCGATCCCTCTCAAACGGTTTATCCCATTCGCGGAAGTTTCATAGCTTGGCACTGCTATGCACCCAAACCAGACGTGGGTCCTGATAACTTCCCTGTCCCTACTCAAGGCCGGAACTGTACAAAATCTGAGGCCAAGGCCGCCACCGGCATATCCTACAAGGACTCATTCGGCGACTGGCACACCATGTTGTGCTGTGAAGGCCACGCAATCTCTGAAACGAAGTGGATGATTTCGTACTTTCCTCCGCCTCCGGAGAACCGCTGAAAAACGGACGGTGGCGGTTCAGTCGATGAGCAGCTGCCTCAGTTGCTAACGTTGGCGGAAAGCTGCTGTTTGATCCAGCGATCAATGCGGGCATCGAGGACGTCGAGCGGGAGGGCGCCGCCGGATAGGATCTCATCATGAAAAGTCTTGAGGTCAAACTTGGCGCCCAACTGCTGCTTGGAGCGTTCGCGCAATTCGCGAATCTTGAGCTGGCCGAGCTTGTAGCTGCACGCCTGCCCGGGTCCGGAAATGTAACGGTCGGTCTCAGCCTGGATGGTGGGCTCGTCCACGGCGTGAGAATTGCGCATGTACTCCACAACTTGGTCCCGGCTCCAGCCCATGCCATGAATCCCTGTATCGACCACCAGGCGGACCGCCCGAAATAGCTCCGAGCGCAGGCGGCCGTAGTCTGAGCCGGGATCCTGGTAGAAGCCGATTTCTTTGCCCAATTCCTCGGCGTAAAGTCCCCAGCCTTCGGTATAGGCCGAGTTGCCGCCGTGCTTGCGAAACTCGGGCAGGCCGGTCAGCGACTGTTGAATGGTGATCTGAAGATGATGGCCGGGAACGCCCTCATGATAGGCGACGGCCTCGTCATTGATGAAGCTGCGTTGGGTGGGGTCGGATACGGCCACCGATACCCGGCCAGGGCGCTTGCCATCGGGTGTTCCGCCCTGGTAGTGCGTCGCGGCAGTGGCTTGGAAAGGCGGGATAGGCTCGACTGTGACTGCTGTCTTGGGCAGCAAATTGAAAAGCTCAGGCAGACGCGGCTCCATTTGCGCGATGTATTTGCGGAAGTCCTCGACGATCGCATCCGCGGACGCTGGCTTGTACTTGGGGTCGTTTTCGATGCGGTCGCGGAAACTGGTGAGATCTTTATAGCCGTTGGCCTTGGCGAGGGTGGCCATCTCTTCGGTAATTCGGTGGACCTCCCTTAGGCCAATCTCGTGGATCTGCGCTGCGGTTAGGTCTGTGGTCGTAAAGCGGCGCAAAGCGGCCTGATAGCGGCGCGTGCCTCCGCCCAGAGAATTAACGGAAAGAGTGGTTCTGCAATGGGGTATGTAATCGGAAACGATGAAGGCCGCGAACTGCTTGTATGCCGGGAAAACTTCGTTATTCACCGTCGAGGTGATCTCGTCTGTGAGGCGCTTCTTATCTGCGTCGGAAAAACTAGCCGGAAACTTCTTGAGCGGGAGGAAGAAGGGGTTGGCGGTAATCACGCCCTCCGCCTGCCCCGGGATCTTTTCAGCGATGAAGCGAACGGGAACAAGATGATCTTTGACGCCAGCGCGCAAAACGTCCTCGGTCTGGAGGAAAGCGTTCGGAATTTGGTGCAGGCGGGAGATGTAGTCTTGGTAGTGCTTGACCGAGTCGAATGGCATGGAACGAGGCAGGTCTGCCAGATTCGCGTGAATCCCTCCGCCGCCGCCGGATGAGCTGAGCGGCATTTCGAATTCTTTGAGATCGTAATCTTCGACGCGCTGTTGGAGCTGGCGGAGAAAGAGGTCATGCGAGATCAAATCTGGCTCTGGGAAGCCGGTGGGATCGATCGCCTTGATACGGGCCAATTCGGCAATCTCACGCTGGTGGCGGGAGGCAGAGGCGTCCAGGGACGAGTCGCCGAGTTGGTCATTGTAGCGATAGTCGCCGACGGCAGTTGCCAGCGTCGGATTTGTCTTGAGATTGGCCTGCCACGATTCTTCAAAAAGGGCGTTTTGAGCGGCTAGGCGCGTGGCCACAGAGGTCGGCGTTTGAGCCGGGGCAAATTGCGACAGAGCAGCCAGGAACAATGCAGAGGTAGCGAGCTGTTTAGAACGCATGCGGACAAGGGTAGCAGAGCGAATTTACCTAAGGTTGAAAATAGGATGGACTTGTTAATAAGGATGCTTATGGCCGACGGCCGTCGAATCACTGGTAAAATCGGGTGAAAGCACGTTTCCCACCTTTTGTATTACTTCGACCACAATTCGACTACGCCCATAGCGCCTGAAGTGGCGGCGGTTTTTTCAACCGCTCTGCTCGACGTCTATGGCAATCCATCGAGCACTCATCGCGCGGGCCAACTTGCGCGCCAACGTCTTGAGGAAGCGCGGCGGACACTGGCCGAAACGCTGCGCGTGTCTCCGGCGGAGATGGTGATTACGAGTGGTGGGACTGAGTCAAACAATCTGGCGATTCTCGGCTTATTGAGGAATGGGAGTGGCAAACCGCTGCATGCGGTGACGCTGGCCATTGAGCATCCTGCGGTTTTGGAACCGTTCCGGCAGTTGGAACACGAAGGCGTGGCGGTGAGTTATGTGAAGTCTGTCGCTGCGGTAGCCGCCGCATTACGCGACGACACGGCGCTTGTTTCGATCATGCATGCGAACAATGAAACCGGCGAGATTCAGCCGTTGGCCGAAGTGGCAACACTCGTTGCCGAGCGGCGGGCGAACGGTCAAAACATTTACTTCCATTCCGATGGGGTGCAGGCTTTCGGGAAGATTCCGGTTGACCTGGCGAGCTTGGGCGTTGATCTTTATTCGTTGAGCGCTCACAAGATTTTTGGGCCCAAGGGGATTGGCGCGTTGTTTGTCCGAAAGAATACGCTGCTGCAGCGGATCCAGTTTGGCGGCCGGCATGAGCGCGAACGGCGCCCCGGCACAGAGAATGTTCCCGCAGCGATGGCGTTTGCGAAGGCGGCGGAACTGGCGGTAGGCTCGCAAAGGGACACTGTGGCGGCTTTACGCGACCAATTCGAAGCGCAATTGTTAAACTGCTTGCCTGATATTCAAGTGAATGCGGGCTGGGCGGCGCGACTGCCCAATACGAGCAACATTCTGTTTCGCGGCGTTTCCGCAGAGGCGCTAGTGATCGCTTTGGACATGCGGCAGATGGCCGTTTCTACCGGAGCGGCTTGTAGCAGCGGGTCGCTTGAACCTTCGCATGTGCTTTTAGCGATGGGGCTCACGCGCGAAGAAGCTCGTTCAAGCATTCGTTTCTCTTTTGGCCGGTACAACACGCCAACGGAAATGGCTGAGTTGGTGGACGCAGTGGTGGATTCCGTAAATAAGCTTCGACAACGGGCCAGCAAGGAGGCGCGTCTTGCCGGATAAACTTCCTATTGCTGTCGCTATGTCGGGAGGTGTTGATAGTTCCGTGGTGGCCGGGCTGCTGCAGCGCCAGGGCCACACCGTTGTCGGACTAACGATGCAACTTTGGAATCAGCGGCGTTTGCCGGATCTCGTGCCAGAAGGCGGCGCGACGGGACGGTGCTGTTCGCTCGATGACGTCTATGATGCGCGCTTTGTCGCGTCGATCCTGAACATTCCTTATTACGTTGTCAATTTTGAAGATCGTTTTGAGAAGCAGGTGGTGCGGCCCTTTGTTGACGACTATCTGGCTGGCCGAACGCCGATTCCCTGTACGCTTTGCAATAACTTCATCAAGTTCGACCAGTTCTTTGAAATGGCCGATAGCGTGGGCGCGGAGAAAATTGCAACGGGACACTATGCGCGGCTCAGTTTTGATGAAGCGACCGAGCGGTATCAAATGCGTACGAGCGTGGATACCGGGAAGGATCAGACGTATTTTCTATTTGGCCTGACGCAGCCGCAACTGGCCCGCACTCTGTTTCCCCTGGGTGGGATGATCAAGCCCGAAGTGAGGGTCTTGGCGAAGGACCTGGGATTGCCAGTGGCGGAGAAGAATGATAGCCAGGAAATTTGTTTCGTGCCCAACGGAGATTACGCGGCCTTCATTGACGCGTATTTTCAGGAGCAGGGGATTGACGCGTCGGTGACGCACGGAGAGATTGTTGATACGTCAGGCAAAGTGCTGGGTCAGCACGCCGGCACGCATCACTTTACAGTTGGGCAGCGGCGCGGTTTAGGTGTCGCGGCGGCTGAACCTCTTTATGTGATTGCCACGGAGCCGGAGACGCAGCGCGTGCGCGTGGGCCGGGGGGCTGATCTTATGAAGGCTTCGTTGATGGCACGCGATGTGAACTGGCTTTCGATCGCCGCGCCCAGCGAACCCCGCCAAGCGCAGGTGAAGATTCGCAATAAGCACGCGGCGGCGCAGGCTACGCTTATTCCGACGCAAGATCCCACGCGCATTGAAGTTCGCTTCGACGATCCGCAACGTGCGATTACGCCCGGGCAGGCCGCCGTTTTTTATGACGGAGACCTGGTGCTGGGCGGCGGTTGGATCGAGTAACTGCTGCATGCGTGAACGCGTTGAATACGCCATAGCGGCGGCCCTGCTTGGCCTGCTG
>Ga0302319_10004036_pt1 | contig 30323 bp, 30 predicted proteins | sample Bog_T0_2_FD_203319 | JGI IMG/M metagenome (GOLD analysis project Ga0302319, IMG submission 203319) | Peat permafrost microbial communities from Stordalen Mire near Abisko, Sweden - Bog_T0_2 | ecosystem: Environmental > Terrestrial > Soil > Wetlands > Peat | place: Sweden: Abisko, Stordalen Mire... | reverse complement strand
CTGATCCTGATCACCGTGATGGTGGTGTTGGGCGTGGTGCGCGGCGTGCGAATCATGAGCCTTCCGCCCCTGCTGCCAGCCGTTATGGCAAACAGCGCCCCTGCACCGGCAGCGCCCGATGCGGCAGCGCCACCGCAGCCGGGCATGATGGATCCCGGCATGAACCGGCGCATGATGATGGATCGCCGTTTTGGCCGGCGTCCGATGGGACCCATGGGCTTCGGCCCATTGCCAATGCGTAATCCAATGCTGGCCGGCATTATCGTGATCTTCGGAACATTGCTGCGCGGCGCCATCATCCTGATGATCGTGCGCATCCTGGCGGAGATAGGACTTGCAATATTGGCGATGCAGCGACGAACTGAACCCTGATAGTGCAGGCTAGAACCCGCGCAGCGAATTTTGCGATCTGAGCAGGAGCGTCGTGCGGAGCGTAGGCCTAGCTTTTCTTTGCGCGCATAGCGCGCTTAGAAAAGCTGGCCCTATCCGAGCGAGAGCGAGGATGCGGCCCGGCCGCTCGCTTTAGTCTCGCGGCGTTCGCCCGCTTTCGCAGGTCCCTCGCTAGCGGCAGCGTAGCGAGACCTGCTCACGTGCCGCGGGCTCAAAGCACGCGCGAAGCCGCCAGCGGTCAAAAGACTCGCGCGGCTAACCCAATGCCTTAACAATCTCTTCCGTCATCTTCTTGGCGTCGGCGAACAACATCATGGTGTTGTCGCGGAAAAAGAGTTCGTTTTCGACGCCGGCATAGCCCGCGCCCATGCCGCGCTTGATGAAAAGCACGGTCTTGGCTTTTTCCACATCCAGGATTGGCATGCCGAAAATCGGCGATTTGGGATCGGTCTTTGCCGAGGGATTGGTGACGTCATTGGCGCCGATGACATAGGCGACATCGGCCTGGGCGAATTGCGAGTTGATGTCTTCCAGCTCGAACACTTCGTCATAGGGCACATTGGCCTCGGCCAGGAGTACGTTCATATGGCCGGGCATGCGGCCCGCCACGGGATGAATGGCATAGCTGACCTTGACGCCTTCATGCTTCAGCTTGTCGGCCATTTCGCGCACCGCATGCTGGGCCTGGGCCACCGCCATGCCGTAGCCGGGCACGATGATGACGCTGGAGGCGTTTTTCATGATGAAGGCGGCGTCTTCGGCAGAGCCCTGCTTGACCGGCCGCGTTTCCTTGGGCCCGGCGGCCGCCGCGGTTTCGCCGCCGAAGCCGCCCGCGATCACCGAGATGAAGCTGCGATTCATGCCCTTGCACATGATGTAGGACAGGATGGCGCCGGAGGAACCCACCAGCGCGCCGGTGATGATCAGGGCGGTATTTTCCAGGGTAAAGCCGATGCCCGCCGCCGCCCAGCCGGAATAGGAATTCAGCATCGAGACTACCACCGGCATGTCGGCGCCGCCGATGGGAATGATGAGGGTGATACCGAAAACGAAGCTGAGGCCCGTGATGGCCCAGAAGGCCCAATGCGGCTGGTCCATGGTGAAGAAGACGATCAGGCCGATGATCACCAGGAAGATCAGCAAGTTCAGGACATGCCGCGCCGGCAGAATGATGGGCGCGCCCGACATATTCCCGTTGAGCTTGGCGAAAGCGATCAGCGAACCGGCGAACGTGATGGCGCCGATGGCGACGCCCAGGCTCATTTCGATCAGGCTCTGGGTCTTGATCAACCCGGTGCAGACATTGCCAGCGTCCAGGGCGCAAATGCCGAAGGCTGCCGGCGAATACAGCGCCGCGCCGGCGGTCAGCACCGCGGCCAGGCCGACCAGTGAATGGAACGCCGCCACCAGTTGCGGCATATTGGTCATGGCGATGCGCCGCGCCATCACCGCGCCGATGCCGCCGCCAATAATCAAGCCGCCACCCACCATGCCCCAGGTCAGAGGATCGGTGACGCCCGCGACCCATAATGTGGTCGCCACCGCGGTGGTCATGCCGATCATGCCGTTGCGGTTGCCGGCGCGGGATGAGACGGGCGAGGACAGTCCCTTCAACGCTAGGATGAAGAGAACGCCAGCGACCAGATAGAGAAGGGCTGCGATATCCCCCATACTAAAGCCCTGCCGCTTCGCTATATGAGGGCGCGCTCATTTCTTCTCTTTCTTCTTGTACATCGCCAGCATTCGGCTGGTGACCAAAAAGCCGCCAAAGATGTTCACGGATGCGAGGATCAGGGCGAAGAAGCCCAGCAGCTTGGACGTCCAGGAAGCGGCGTCCATCGCCGGGACCGCCACCGCGATCAGGGCGCCGACAATGATCACGGACGAGATCGCGTTGGTGACGCTCATCAGTGGGGTGTGCAGCGCCGGCGTCACCGACCAGACCACGAAATAGCCGACAAAAATCGCCAGCACGAAGATCGAAAGCCGGAACACGAAGGGATCGATCATCTCCATCGTTTAGCCTTTCAAGCTTGGGTGAATGACTTCGCCGTCCCTGGTCAGGGCGGCGCCCTTGACGATCTCGTCATTCCAGTCGATCGCAAGCTGGCCGGTTTTCTTGTCCACGATCAGCGCGATGAAATTGAACAGATTGCGCGCATAAAGCGCAGAGGAATCCACCGCCAGCCGCCCGGGCAAATTGGTGTAGCCCATGATGGTGACGCCATGGACCTCGACCACTTCGTTCGCCTTCGTCAGCGGCGTGTTGCCGCCGGCTTCCGCCGCCAGATCCACGATCACCGAGCCCGGTTTCATGGTCTTGATCATCTCTTCGCTCACCAGGACGGGCGCCTTGCGGCCCGGGATCAGGGCGGTGGTGATGACAATGTCCTGCTTCTTGATGGTTTCCGCGATCAGGGCGGCCTGCTTGGCCTGATACTCTTTCGACATTTCCTTGGCATAGCCGCCGGCCGTCTGGGCGTTTTTGAATTCCTCATCCATCACCGCCACGAAAGTGCCGCCCAGGGATTCCACCTGTTCCTTGGTGGCCGGGCGCACATCGGTGGCGCTGACAATGGCGCCGAGCCGCCGGGCGGTGGCGATGGCCTGAAGGCCCGCCACGCCCACGCCCATCACCAGAACCCGCGCCGGTGCGATGGTGCCCGCCGCCGTCATCATCATCGGCATGGCGCGGCCGAATTGGGCGGCAGCGTCAATCACCGCTTTATAGCCGGCAAGATTGGCCTGGGATGACAGCACATCCATCGCCTGGGCGCGGGAGATACGCGGCAGAAATTCCATGGCGAAGGCGATGACACCCTGAGCGGCCAGACCCTGGATGGAGTCTTTTTCGGAATGGGGCGCCAGCAGGGCGGCAACCACTGCGCCTTTTTTCAGCAGCGCCGTTTCGGCACCTTTGGGACCGCGCACTTTGAGGACGATGTCGGCGCTTTCCAGCGTGGTCTTGGCATCGGGCGCAATCGAAGCACCCGCCGCGACATAATCGGCGTCGCCAAACCGCGCCGCCTGCCCGGCGCCGGTCTCAATCACAATGTCGAGTCCCAGACTTTTGAGCTTCTTGACGGATTCCGGCGTCGCGGCGACGCGCGTTTCACCGTTGGTCGTTTCCCTGGGGACGGCGAGTTTCAAGGACACGCCTTTTTATGAAGTTGATCAGTTATGGGTGCGGAAAAATGCGAGAAACACCATGAGCAGCAGGACGAAGCCAACCGTCCATTTGACGCCGGTCAGAAAGGCGGCATAGCCGCGCTTGTGCGCCGAGATGTCCATCGAGCCGGGCGTGAAGTGCGAATCATCGTGTGACATTGCTGGAAAAAATCCCTCGAAGAACCGGGCGGACTATAGCAAAGCACCGGGAGCGGGCAAGACGCCCAAGACCACAAAGCCACGGGATAAATCAGCCTTTTTGCCACGCCAGCCATGCGCCATGGGCCGAGGCCGATGCCAGGACGCGGGCCCGGCGCATGCCGTCATGGTGATGCGCCAGGGTGAGGACGAAATCCTTTTTGCCGTCAAATTCCAGCGACAGATGCCAGACCGGACGGCGCAGGCCTGCCGTGACCAGAAGCGCCTCCAGCCCTTCGCGCATATCGGCGCTGAACTGATAGGTGACGATGGTGTGATAGACGCAGACCGCGCCGCCGGGCGGGATCTCGGCCAGCGCCTGCGGCAACAGCGACAGGGCATCACCGCCGCGTATTTCGGGCGGCGTCTGGCGGGCCATGGCGATGGCGGCGTCAAGCCGCGCCAGGCGCTGGGGCTGGTCAGGCCAGACCAGGGCCCGCAGCCAATCGCGGTCATCGGCGTTTTCCAGATTGACCGGATTCAGTTCCAATCCCAAGCGGCGGCCGATACGCGGCATCAGCTTCACCGGCGGCGTCGCCCCGGTTTTCAAATCGCAGTCCAGCACCAGCGGCGCGTCCGGCAATATGTCCGCCACCACCGCGCCTTCGCGGGAATAGCGCACGCCATAACGATCCCAGCCCATGTTCAATCCGGCGCTGGGTCCGATCTCGATCAGATGAAGCAAGGCGCTTTCGTCCTCGGCCAGCGCACCGAAGCCGGCGCGCAGAATGGCGCAGTGGCCGACTTCATTGGTGTTGGTGACGCGGCTTTCAACCAATTGCCGCACCGCGTCCTGATGGCCCGTGACAAAATCCTGAAACAGCGCAAAGACATTGTCGCTGGAAGCGGTGCCGCCCAGGGTGGCGTAGATATTTCGCAGCGGATGTTGCGCGCCTTTCAGCAGAAGAAAGTGCACGGCAGCCAGCAGCAGGTTGGCGGCGGGCTGGCCCTTGCGGCGGCCTGCCGTCAGCGCCTTGAGGCTTTCATCCCCATCAATCGCGATGGCAAGCCGCGCATAAAGCGGTGAGCCCTGGCGGCGGGCAGCTTCGGCAAAGTCCCGCCAATGGTCTTTTTCCTTGGCGTACAAGGCGTTCCATCCCGTTCAGTCTTTCTTAAGCATAACCCCCATTGTCCCGCCCAAGGACAGGTTTAAACGCGTCCTTTACCTGCCATGCGCAGAATGCAGGTCCGGAGCGACAGCCAGGAAAAGTGTGAAGCGGTTTTCCGTCGGCTGCGCGACCAACTTGAAGTAAATTGGGACACTTGCTCATGGCGCAAACCATCCTTGTCGTGGACGACGATCCGGTACAGCGCCGTCTGCTGGAAACCGCCATCAACCGCAGCGGCATGTCGGTGGTCACCGCGCCCGGCGGACAGCCGGCGCTTGATCTTATCGGCGGCCCGCGCGGCGAACAGATCGCCCTGGTGCTGCTCGACCTGGTGATGCCCGATATGGGCGGCCTCGAGGTTCTTGCCAAGCTGCGTCCCACCAACGCCGAATTGCCGATCATCGTGCTGACCGCCAAAGGCGGCATCGATTCCGCCGTCGAAGCCATGCGCGCCGGCGCCAATGATTTTCTGGTCAAGCCCGCCAGCCCGGAACGCATCGCGGTCTCGATCCGCAACCAGCTCAAGATCGGCACCCTGTCGGGTGAAGTGAAGCAGCTCAAGAAGAAGAGCGACAACAAGCTGACATTCGACGACCTGGTCGCCACGTCGCCGGAAATGAAGCAGGTGTTTCGCCTGGGCACCCGCGCCGCGCAATCCGACATTCCGATCCTGATCGAAGGCGAAAGCGGCGCCGGCAAGGAACTGATCGCCCGCGCGATTCAAGGCACCTCGGCCCGCGCCGGCAAGCCCTTTGTCACCGTCAATTGCGGCGCCATTCCGGAGAATCTGATCGAGTCCATCCTGTTCGGCCATGAGAAAGGCTCCTTCACCGGCGCCAGCGACAAGCATCTGGGAAAATTCCAGGAGGCCGATGGCGGCACCCTGTTCCTGGACGAGATCGGCGAGCTGCGCCTGGACATGCAGGTGAAATTGCTGCGGGCCTTGCAGGAAGGCGAAGTGGATCCGGTCGGCTCCAAGCGCCCCGTCAAAGTGGATGTGCGGATCATCTCGGCGACCAACCGCGACCTGGGCCAGATGGCCAAGGACGGAAACTTCCGCGAAGACCTGTATTACCGCCTAAACGTATTTCCCATCATGGTGCCGTCCCTGCGTGACCGGCCCGCCGACGTCGCGCCGCTGGCCCAGCATTTCATCGCCCGCTTTGCCGCCGAGGAAAACAAGCTTGTCGCCGGCCTGACAGCGGAAGCCTCGCAATTGCTGGCCCGCTTCAGTTGGCCGGGCAATGTGCGCCAACTGGAGAACACCATTTTCCGCGCCGTGGTGCTGTGCGACGCCGCCCATCTGGATGTCTGCGATTTTCCGCAGATCGCCGCCGCCATGGGCGTGGAAGCCAGCCATCGCAATGCCTTTGTCGCACCCGTGACCCCGGTTGCCGCCGGCCATGCGGCGCCATCCCTTCCCGCCGGTTCGCCCTATGCGCTGTCGGTTACCGACGGCGCCGGGCATGTCCGCAAATTCGAGGAGATGGAATCGGAAATCATTCGCATGGCGATTTCGCGTTATGACGGACACATGTCGGAAGTGGCGCGGCGGCTTAGCATCGGCCGCTCAACGCTCTATCGCAAGCTCAAGGAATTCGGCCTGGAAGAATCCGTGGGCGAAGTCGTGAGCGAGAGCGCCATCGAAGCTGAGACTGCGATCGAAGAAGCGCTACGCAAAGCGGGGTGAGGAGCGGTTTGCCGCAAGGCAAACGAAATGGTCCAGTGGACCATTTCGAGTGACGAACGCCGCGAGCTTGGGCGAGCGGCCGGGGGGCGATCAAACCAACGCAGTACTGGTCCCGTCACCGCATCCCAAGCGCATTCAAATATAAATCCAGGATGGCTTCCTGTTCCTGGAAGTCCGCCTTATCCAATTTCCGCATCCGCACCACCTGCCGCAGAATCCGCGTGTCGAAGCCGGTGCCCTTGGCCTCGGAATAGACTTCGCGGATATCGGCGGACAGCGCGCCGCGCTCTTCCTCCAGCCTTTCGATGCGGTCCACGAAGGAGCGCAGATGTTCTTTTGCGAAGCCAGCTTTTGCCATGACAGACCTTAGTGATAATCGGGGCCGCGGAAGCTAGTCTGGTCCGCCCATATCGGCAAGCGCCGACTTTATGATCGGGAGCAAGCGTGCGGCGAAGGCTTTTGCCGCATTGGCATCGCCGATAAGATCCTGGCGTATTTCGATCAGCACATGCGGCAGGCCGCATTTGGTGCCATGGCGGTTGAGCGTATCGCCCTCCAGCGCGCCGGAATAAGGTTCATTGTCGCCAACCATGAATCCGGCTTCGGCCAGCCGTGCCATCAAGGGTCCGGCCAGCCGCCGATCCTGGTCCCACAACACGCCCACTTCCCAGGGGCGGGGCGCGCCCTTCCAGGAAGGCGTGAAGCTGTGCAGAGAGATCAGGGGCGGCTTATCAAGCCGTGCAATTTGCGCGGCGATGGTCTGGTGGTAGGGCGCATGGAAGCGGGCGATACGGCGGGCAAGTTCCGCCGCGTCCACGCTGCGGTTGCCCGGGATGATGTTGCCGTCCGACAATTTCATCACCAGGGTGGGATCGTCGGGACCGCGATTGAGGTCAATCAGCAGCCGCGAGAAAACCCCCAGCACGGCCGGGGCACCGAAACCTTCAGCCAGCGCCCGTGTCACCTCAGCCGCGCCGATGTCATAGGCGATATGGGTTTGGAAAAGCGCCGGCGCCAGCCCCAAAGCGCCATAGCCGGGCGGCAGGGCATTGCCGGCATGATCGCACAGGAACAGGAGTGGGCTGGTCCCTGGCTCGCGCGGCGAAGACGCTGTCGCGCGCCGCGCTGCGCCGCTTTCCCGTGAACGGGAAAGCCCGGCGAAAAGCTCAAAACAGGCTTGCGTCATGGGCCTGTCATAAGGCGGCAAAAACCCGGTCACAAGGCGGCTTACTGACTTTATTGACAGAGGGCCGGCTTCGCGCCAAACCCATGCCGATGCGCCGGGTTTTGACCGCTTTTGTCTTTCTCGCCCTGCCGCTGCTGGCGGTTTCCCCAGCGCAGGCGGCCTTCAATGTCTGCAACAAGGCCACTTTGAAAGCGCGGGTGGCGATCGGCCGCTTTGACGGCACCAACTGGACCAGCATCGGCTGGTGGACGGTCGCCCCCAAGGCTTGCGCCGGACTTCTTACCGGGCCGCTGGATGCGCGCTATTACTATCTTTATGCTACCGATGGCGCGGCGGGGACCTGGGAAGGGGGCACCCATTTCTGCGTCGCCCCCAATGCCAAATTCAGCATTCCGGGGCGCGGCAAATGCGGCAAGCGCGGCTTCGACCAGCGCGGCTTTTTTGAAGTGGATACGGGCGGCGCGCCGGACTGGACACAGACACTCTCCAACTAGCACTCTCCAACTAGAATTGAGGCAGTATGCGGCGGCATCGCAAGACAAAGATTCTCGCAACTCTGGGGCCGGCCTCAAACACCCCGGAGATGATGCGCGCCTTGTTCGAGGCGGGCGTCGATGTGTTCCGCATCAATATGAGCCATACCGATCACGCGATGCTGGGGCGGATGACCGGCGACCTGCGCGCCCTGGCGCAAACAGTGGGACGGCCGGTCGGCATATTGGTGGATTTGCAGGGTCCGAAAATCCGCCTCGGCACCATTGCCGGTGGCGCACGCATGCTGAAGGATCAGGAAAAGGTTCGGCTGATCCTGGGCGAGAGCAGCGACAAGCCGGAAGAGATTCCCATTCCCCATCCGGAGATTTTCAAAGCCATCAAGCAGAAACACGCGCTGCTGATCGACGATGGCAAGGTGCGTCTCAGGCTGCTGAAGAAAGGCGATGATTTTGCCGAAGCCATCGTGGAAGTGCCGGGCGAAATCAAGAACCGCAAGGGCGTCAACATGCCCGACACGTTGTTGCCCATGTCGGCCATGACACCCAAGGATCGCCGCGATCTGGATGCGGCGCTGGCCATTGGGGTGGACTGGATCGCACTCAGCTTTGTGCAGCGGCCCGAAGATGTCGCCGAACTCAAGCATATTGTCGCCGGGCGGGCCGGTGTGCTGGCCAAGATCGAAAAGCCCAAGGCGCTGGAAAGCCTGGAAGGCATATTGGAGTTGGCCGATGCCCTGATGGTGGCGCGCGGCGACCTAGGCGTGGAGATGCCGCTGGAAGCGGTACCGGGCTTGCAGAAACGTATCGTGCGGGCGGCGCGCAAGGCGGGCAAACCGGTGGTGGTGGCGACGCAGATGCTGGAATCCATGATCTTGTCGCCGATGCCCACCCGCGCCGAAGTTTCGGATGTGGCGACCGCGATCTATGACAGCGCCGATGCGGTGATGCTGTCGGCGGAATCGGCCTCCGGCGCCCATCCCGTCGAAGCGGTGCAGACCATGGACCGCATCGCCCGACAGGTCGAACAGGACCCGATGTATCAGGAGATCATTGACGCCCAGCGCCATGCCCCGGAAGCCACCACGGCCGACGCCATCATGGCGGCGGTGCATGAAGTCACCCAGACCATTTCGGCCCGCGCCATCATCTGCTGGACCAATTCAGGCTCCACGGCGCTGCGCGCGGCGCGCGAACGCTCGCGCGCGCCCATCATTGCGGTGACTCCAAGCATCGAGACGGCGCGGCGACTCGCGCTGGTCTGGGGAATACACTGCGTGACCTGCGCGGAAATTTCCAGCCTGGATGAAATGGTGGAGCGCGCCTTGGGCTTCGCGGAGACGGAGGGGTTTGCCGTCAAGGGCGAGCATGTGGTGATTACCGGTGGCGTGCCGCTGGGTGTCACCGGCACCACCAATATGCTGCGGGTGGCGGTGGTCGGCGCGAAGTAGCTAACTGATTGTCTCGCAGGACGGCATTTCGAAATTTCCGTCCACCCGATGCGAGGAATAGACAAAGCCCGTGGTCTGGTAGCGATAGACCTGCTTGGCGCCGTCCTGCGACAGAATTTTGTAGATTTCCCGCTGCGCCATCGGCGCGCCATTGACGCTGAGAACCTCAAGCGTCTCGGTGTCGCCCGCCAGTGACCAGCGCCCGGTTTCCATCTGGTCCAGCGCCTTGCCTTTGCTGCAGGCGCGGAACTGCACCTGGAAGGTGCCGTCCGGGGCATTGCGCGCCAGCCACATTTCACTTTTGTCGTTGGGCTGGCCCTGGCCGAACCAGGCGCCGACGAGGAAGGGCGCGGCGAGAAATGCGCGCCTCAAATCCCCTGGCCCTCCACCTCTTTGCTCAGCGCCTTTACGCGCCGCGACGCGGCGGAGAGCTGCGGGTCCAGCGCCAGCGCCTGACGATATAGCTTCAAAGCCCCGGGCTTGTCGCCATATTGCTCCAGCATGTCAGCCAGATCGGCCAGCGCCTCAAACTCGCGCGGATTGAGGCTCACGGCTTTTTGCAGCGACACCATGGCGCCGGCATCATCGCCCGCCGCCGCCTGCATATGGCCCCGGACACGCCAACCTTCGGCAAATCGCGGCGCCACCGCCGTCACGGCATCGACAAGCTTGCGCGCCGTGCCGCTATCGTCACCGCCGAGCGCCGCCTGGGCACGGGTCATCAGCAAATCGACGCTGGGGCTGCCCGAGACTTTGAACAGCCCGTTCAGTTTCTCCTCGATGGGATGGGCCGCTTCCGGCGTATCCGCGCCCTGCAACTGCGCGAACAGTTTGTCCTCCTCGCTGGTCGCGGCGAACGCCATGCCGGGCAGAAGCAGAAACAGAAGAAGGACCTTTCGCATAAGGGGAATTTAGCGGTATTGCCCCTCTTGCGCCAGATCAGCCCTTTTCTATTGCGGTCCTACAACCGTCCGGGATTGAAAAGCCCCAGCGGATCGAAGGCGGCGCGGACGGCGCCGGTCAGCGCCGCCAGCGCAGGGGCTTGCGGGGCGTAAAGCCCCAGCGCGGCACGCCTGGCGGCGGGGGCCCGCAGCAGCATGGCTTGGCCACCCGCTTCTGCCGCCAGCGCCCGGATGCGGAGTGCGTCACCGGCTTCGGCGCCGACCCAGAGCAGGCCGCCGGCCCAGTCGCCCAGCCAAAGCGGCGCGTTCAACGCCGTGGCGATCCGCGCCGCTTCACGCGGCGGCACGGTGACGCGCCACACCTCCAGATCGGAATCCCGGAACAGGGCGCCCTCGCCGATGAGGGCGAAGGCAGATTCGCCTTGTTCCATTTCTTCGCCGGCGCCGACCAACAGCCGCGCGGCGGCCAGCTTTTCCGACAGCGGCTGCTGCGCGGCTTCGAAACGGATCAGCGCCGCGCCCCTGCCAATATCTTTCAGACCGATATCACCGAGAGCGGGAAGTTTCACAGCGGCGGGAAGATAGGCAAGACCGCTGGGCTCCAGCGCGCTTTTCCAGATGGTGCGCAGGGCGGCAAAGCCCGCTTCGGGCGGCAGGTCGCGCAAAATCAAGGTGGCGCGGGACAGAGGCCTTGGATAGACCCGGAAAGTGAGTTCGCTCAGCACCATCAAGGTGCCGAAAGCGCCGCAGACCAGTTTGGGCAGGTCGAAGCCGGTGACATTCTTGACCACCTTTGCGCCACCGCGAAAGACTTCGCCAAAGCCATTGACGGCACGAAATCCTAACAGCGAGTCGCGTGCCGCACCGTGACGCAGCCGGCCGGAGCCGCTGGCGTCGGCGGAGGCGGCGCCGCCCAACGTGCCACCCGCGCTGGTGGTCCGTGCGTCCGCGAACAAATTCCAGTCCACCGGGTCAAAGCCCAGACACTGGTTTTTCTGCGCCAGCACCGCCTTGAGTTCCGCAAGCGGTGTGCCGGGCCGCGCCGTGATGATCAGTTCTTCCGGCTGATAGTCGATGATGCCGGAAACACCAGCGACATCAAACACCGGTAACGCCCCCATCGGTTTACCCACAGCGCGCCGCGTGCCGCCGGCGACAATTTCAAACGGTGTGCGGCTTTCCCGCGCCGCGCGGACATAATCCAGGATTTCGGCTTCGCTGGAGACTTTTGTCATCAGAAACGCGGCAGATGGGGATGCGGCAATTTTGCTCCGTGCACATGCATATGGCCCTGCTCGACACAGGCCGACAAGGTGGGAAACACCTTGCCGGGGTTGAACAGCCGGCCCGCGTCAAAAGCGCATTTGATGCGATGCTGTTGGTCGAGGTCAGCTTCCGAAAACATGGTGGGCATCAGGTCACGCTTTTCGATGCCGACGCCATGTTCGCCGGTCAAGACGCCGCCGACCTCGACACAGAGACGCAGGATATCGGCGCCGAAGGCCTCGGCGGTGGCCAGCTCGCCCTCTTTCATGGCATCGAAGATAATCAGCGGATGCAGATTGCCGTCGCCGGCATGAAAGACATTGCAGCAGCCCAATCCGTAGCGCGCCGACATAGCGGCAATGCTTTCCAGCACGCGCGGCAGGGCATGGCGCGGGATGGTGCCGTCCATGCAGATCATGTCGGGGGCCAGCCGGCCCATGGCGGAGAATGCCGCCTTGCGCCCGGCCCACATTTTGGCACGGGCCAGATGTTCGGTGGCTTCGCGCAAGCGGCCATGACAGGCCTGGACATGGATTTTGATCCGCGCCATGGCATCGGCGACTTCGGCCTCTACGCCATCGGCGTCAATGATCAAAATCGCGTCGGCGTCTTTGGGATATCCCGGCGCATTATAGGCTTCCACCGCGCCGATGGTGGCGCGGTCCATGAATTCCATCGCGGCGGGGACAATGCCGTCGCCAATGATGGCGGCGACACAGGCCCCGGCATCGAGAACGCTGTCGAAGCTGGCCAGCATGGTGCGGGTCACCGGCGCTTTGCGGAGAATGCGCACGGTGGCTTCCACCACCATGCCCAGCAAGCCTTCCGAGCCGGTGATCAGGCCGAGCAGATCGAGGCCGCCGGACCCGGGCGCCTTGCCGCCCAAGGCAATTGTCTGCCCGTCCGGCAGCACGAATTTTACGCCGAGGAGATTGTTGGTAGTAAGCCCGTATTTCAGGCAATGCAGCCCGCCGCTGTTTTCGGCGATATTGCCGCCGATGGTGCAGGCGATCTGGCTGGAAGGGTCGGGTGCGTAATAGAAGCCTTCCGCTTCCACCGCCCTTGTGATGGCGGCGTTGGTGACTCCGGGCTCAAGCGTGACGCAGCGATTGTCGTAATCGATTTCCAGAATGCGGCTCATCCGCCCCATGCCGATCAAAATGCCGTCGGCGCGCGGCAAGGCGCCGCCCGACAACGAGGTGCCGGCGCCGCGGGGCACGATCGGCACGCCGGCTTGCACGGCATAGCGGATGATTTGCGCCACCTGCCCGGCGGTTTTCGGCAGCACCGCCACCAGCGGCCGCTGGCGATAGGATGCCAATGCGTCGCTTTCATAGGCGGTGAGGTCGGTGGGGGCTTCCACAACACCATCCGGCACAATGGATTTCAGCGCCGCGACGATGCCATCGCGGCGGGACAGAATATCCGGATCAGGAGGGGCGAAGAGCATGCGGTTCCAGTGAAGAGACCGCCACTATGACGCTTTTTCCATTGGCGGCACAGATTTGGCCGCCCAGCCCTGGGGGCCGATGCTCAACCCTGACGGGCCTTGAACCGGGGGTTCTTTTTGTTGATGACATAGACCCGGCCCTTGCGGCGGATGACGCGGCAATCCTTGTCACGCTTCTTGAGCGACCGGAGGGAATTGCGAACCTTCATGACACTGCCTTTAAGTTATCGCCCTGGAATTATTAAGGCAGCGACTGGGGCTACCCGCAAAGAGGCGCGGAAGCTATGGTCCGGGCCCGGTCCTGTCAACACGGGAAAACGGCCCTTGCCGGAGGCCGGACTGAGCCAGAAAATGCAGCACTTCCGCCAAAAATCACCGAATCTGGCACCCCCGACAGCCTTGGGCCTGATGCTGCTCGCGGCAAGCTGCGCCCGGGCGCCTGCCCCGCCCTCGGCGCAGATCGCCATTGCGCCCGCGGCAGTGGCCCCGGCGCCGTCCTTTCCGCCCCTTCCCGTGCTCGGCGGCGATGCCGCTTTCCAGGCCTTCATCCGCGACTTTGAAACCACCGCCGTGGCGGCCGGGATCACGCCCGAAACCTACAACCGCGCCATGACCGGCATCACGCCTGTCCCCGCCATCCAGACCGTGATCGACAACCAGCCGGAATTCGCCAAGCCGGTTTGGAGCTATCTCGACGCCGCCGTTTCGGTGCGGCGGGTGGCCAATGCGCAAGTGATGCTGGCGCGCTACGCCGATGTCCTGGCGGGAATTGAAAGCCGTTCCGGCGTGCCGAAGGAAATCCTGGTGGCGATCTGGGGCATGGAAACCGACTATGGCGGCAGCAAGGGCGACTATAGTCTGTTTGCTACCCTGGCCACCCAGGCCTATTCCGGACCGCGTCAGCAATATGCGCGGCGCGAATTGCTGGCGGCGCTGAAGTTGATGCAGCAGGAAAATTATCCGCTTTCGGAAATGGTATCGTCCTGGGCGGGCGCCATCGGCCAGACCCAGTTCATGCCGTCAACCTTTTTCAAATACGCCACCGACGGCGATGGCGATGGCAAGGTGGATTTGTGGACCTCGCCCGCCGATGCGCTGGCCTCGACGGCAACGCTGTTGGCTCAGGAAGGCTGGCAGACCGGCAAGCCCTGGGCTTATGAAGTCAAATTGCCCAAGGAATTTGATTTCAGCCTGGCGGATCTGGACGACCAGAGGCCCCTGTCGGATTGGGCGGCGATGGGGGTCCAAACCCCGGCCGGCGCGGCGCTTCCTATATCCGGACAATCGGGGGGCGATGACCCGGCCTCGCTCTATCTGCCGGCGGGCGCGCGCGGGCCCGCCTTCATGCTGTTCGCCAATTTCCGCGTGATCATGAAATACAACAATGCCGCCAGTTACGCCTTGGCGGTGGGAATGCTGGCCGACCGCATGGCCGGGGCGGGACCCTTTCTCGTCAAATGGCCACGCGATGAACGGGCCTTGTCGCTGGCCGAACGCAGCCAGTTTCAGAGCGACCTCAAATCCCTGGGCTATGATCCCGGCGAAACGGACGGGCTTTTGGGGCGCAAGACCCGCAGCGCCCTCAAGCTGTATCAAAAGTCCAAGGGCTTTGCCGCGGACGGTTTTCCCACCACCGCATTGCTGACGGTGCTGAACAGCGATGCCGGTTCCGCAATTCCTCGCGCGGCCGATGCCGGGCCTGCGGATGCCAATGCTTCAGGTGTCAGTTCAGCCGCGCGGTAGCCCGGGGCAATCCATCCGGCCGGCAGCGAAGCCCAACAGGCATTTGCCTTCCACCACGCGTGACAGCGCCGTGATGTCTGCTAGACTTTATTCCGCAAATCGCCCCGATTATCGCGAGGGAGTGTCGTGCCGCGTATCCTGACCGACGATGACGTGGCGGATTTTCGCGAAAGGCTTTGCGAAGTCGCCACCCGCGCTTTCGTGGAAAAAGGCCCCGCCGGCCTCAACATGCGCGAATTGGCGGCGGCCCTGGGCGTCAGCGCCATGACGCCCTATCGCTATTTCAAGGACAAGGAAGAGATTCTCGCCGCCGTCCGCGCCCGCGCCTTTGGCCGTTTTGCCGATCAACTGGAAAAGGCGCTGGGCCAGCCTGGCACGCCGCCGGAGAAAAGCCGGGCGGTGGGCCGCGCCTATGTGCGTTTCGCCATCGAAGAACAGGCCTGTTACCGCCTGATGTTCGATATCTCCAAGCCGCGCCTGGCGCCACTGCCTGAACTCTTCGCCGCCGAGCGGCGGGCCCGCGCCACCATGACCGACCATGTCCGCCTGATGGTGAAGGAAGGCTATTTCAAGGGCGATCCGGAATTGATCGGTTCGGTTTTATGGGCGGGGGTGCATGGCGTGGTGACGCTGTATCTGGCCGGGGCGGTGGCGGATGGCGGCGAATTTGAGACCATGTTGGCGGAAACCATGCGGGCGCTCACCGGCGCCTATCGAGTAGGCTAAAATGAGCGCTTCAGGGTAATGCGCCAGGTGCGGCCGGTGCCGGGCAGCGCGCCGAGATTGGCATAAGTGTCGGCATCGGGCGTGAAATAGCGCGCATTGGCGAAATTATCCAAATTCACATCGCCCTCCCACAAGTCGTAACGGATGAAGGTGGAGAGATTCAGCGTCACATAAGAGGGAAAGACCAGCGGGTTCGGCACCGTCTGGGCGGTTTGCGTCACAACGGTGCCACCCAAGCTGGCGCCCCAATCACCCGCATCGCTGGTATAGGTGACATAGGGGCTGATGACCGCGTGCGGCACCAGCGTGTCTTCATATTGGCCAGGGCGCAGGGCGGAAAAGTCATACACGACGTAAGCGCCACCGAACCCTTGTTGCGGCGACACGCCGGCGGTGCGGGCGGGAATATACTGGAAATTGTTGGGGGGGCTCTTGGCAATAGTATGCTGCATGCTGGCCGCCAGCGTGACGCTGAAATTCGCATCCAGCACGGCGCGGATTTCCGTCTCAAAGCCCTGGCCGGTCGTGCCCATCACGCTGACGCTGCCCAGACTTTGCTGCAGCTGGGTGCGCTGCTGGCGGTACCAGGCGAGGGAACCCATCAGATGATCGTCGAGAAAAGTGAATTTCACGCCCGCTTCATTGAGGAAGGAAGCGGACAGCCAGTCATTGGCCGCCAGCAGCGAGGTCATGACCTGGCTGGCCTGGCCGATTTCGATGGCCGAGGATTTGGCATTGGTGAGATAGGGCACCAGGCCGAAATCGGATTTGTAGCTGAGGCTGGCGCTGTAAGTGAGCGAGCCCTTGCCGCCCTGACCGCTGCCCGCCTCGTAAGGCAGCAAGCCCAGATCCACCGCGCGCACATTATAGGCGTCGTAACGGCCGCCCAATGTCAGATCGAGGCCGTGATCCCAGGCGATATCGCTGGTGACAAAAGTGCCGGCATCGGCGGTGTTGCTGCGGACGTCATTCTCCCACCCGAGCCCCACCGTGCCGGGCGGATCGGTATTGAAAGGTGAATCGATAATGTCGTTTGGCGCCGGACCCCGGCTGATATCCCGGCGGTCGAGCGCAATGACGCCGCTGTTAAAGCTCTCTTTGCCGATGGCATGGACATAACGGTAAGAAACGCCGGCGACCGTCTGGCTGGTCAGCCTGCCGTCAAAAGCATCGCGCTTGAAATCATAGCGCGCCCGTGTCTCGGCGATCTGGGTGCGGTAGGAGCCGGGAAAGCCGTATGAGACAAAACGGTCATTCGACAGCGTGTCGGCAAAAGCCTGAAGCCTGAAGGCATCGCCATTGTCCAGGCTGCGGGACAATTCCAGAAAGCCGGTATGGGTGATGGTGTTGGAGAAATCCACGCCCGGCGCGATATAGACGGTGCGGCGGGAAATCCAGGTGGTGCCGAAACCGCTGTCCAGGGTATGGGCGGCATCGGTGCAACTGCCGCAATAAGGCACGGCCAGATACAGCGGCTGGAAAGCGGGGCTGAAGGTGTAGGGATTGCCGCCGAACTCGTTGAGCGTCAGCCTGCCATTGCCATCCACGTCTTTGAGCGAGGTGTTGCGGCCGGTGATGTAGTTGCCGTTGTCGATCAGCGCCTGGGTCAACCGGTTCCAGCCCGGCGTCTGCACATCGCCGTTGGAATGGTAATACATGTAATCCGCCGACAGCGCCCAGGGCCCGGCCTTGAAGTCGCCGCTGAGTTCGGCAAGCTGATGGCTGGGGTGCAGACCGCGATAATAGCTGAAGGAATCATCGATCTCGCCATAGGCATGGATGCCACCATGGGCAAAGCCCAAATCCAGTGGCGCGCCGATCTGGCCGGTTAAATTGCGTTTGGAATAGCTTCCGAAAGTGACGGTGGCCTGTCCGCTGGTATCGGCGCTGTCGCTTTCGCTCTTGGGAATAAAGTTGATCAGACCGCCGACCTTGCCGGCGCCATAAACCGGCGAAGGCGGCCCGCGCAGAATTTCGATATTCGCGGCATCGCCCAGCGGCGTCTGGTAGGTGCCGCGATCTTCCGCCCGCTTGAAGCCGCGAAAATAGCTTTCCGCCAGGGTACCGCGCAGATTGACCGCGCCTTCGACGCCATAATAGCTGGCAGTGTAGGCGGAAGGCGTGATCGCACTCAGCGTATCGACGCCGGTGACGCCATAGCGGTCCAAGGTCGTGTCGCTGACCACCGTGATGGCGCGCGGCGTTTCCAGAAGCGGCTTGGCGATGCCGAAGGCGGTATCATTGGGCTCAAGTTCGATCAGGTGCGCCTGATCGCCGGTGACGGTGACGCTTTCCAGCGGCAGCGCGCTTTGGGCGTGCGCCCCTGTGACCCAAAGCAAGGCCATCGCGGCGGTGGAAAGAAAACGGGGCGGCATCGTGGGAACTTGAGAAATGGTCGCGAATGGCTTGTAACATTTTACGCTGCAATGCCAAATAATGGTGCTGCCGCGCCATCAAGCCACTGTTTTATATCGTTATTTCCAGGCCGCTAGCACGTCCGCGGCGGTGACCAGACCGGCGTAATTCAGCTTCAGGGCTCTGAGAGCGGCCGCGTGCAGTTCGGGCTGGTAGCAGGCGGTGGCGTCGCTGACGACCGCGACATGATAATCTCGCTCAAAGGCACTTTGTACCGAGGAAGCGATGCAGCATTCGGTGGTGAGGCCGGCGACCACCAATGTATCAATGCCCAGACCGCGCAGCGCGGCGTCAAGGCCGGTGCCGAAAAAAGCATCATAGCGTTTCTTGGAAAATACCAATTCGCGCGCTTGCGGTTGGGGTCCGACGAAAGCCGCGCCAGGGGTGCCTTCGCGGCAAAGCGGCGGCCCGTCCGAACCCTGCCGGTTTTTCCATTCCTGGAGGAATTCGGGCTCGTCTTTTTCCCGGGTGACAAGGCGGACAAACACGCACCTGACGCCCGCCGTCCGCGCCGCCGCTGTGAGGCCGGTGGCTTGCCCAACCGCCGCCTGGGCCGCAACCATGTCGGTGCCGCTGCGGCCCAGCGCACCTTCCGGGCTGGCGAAATCCACCTGCATATCGATCAGCAACAGGGCCGTGCGCGCGGGCGCGATCCAGTCTTTGAGCGTCATGCAAAAGCGCTCCGCAGCCGGGGGAGAATTTCCTGCCCCATGACGCGCAGGCCCTCCCGGTAATCGGCGAAGGTCAGCATCAACCCATCAACCGCGCAATCGCGCATGAAGTGTTCCATCTGCTCGGCGCAGGTGGCGGGCGAGCCGGTGACGGTATGGGTCATAAAGGCGCCCCGGGCCCGCGCCACCATGGCATTGTCGCTGCCGGCGAAACTTGCGCCATAGCTTTCCAGCATGCCCAACACGGCACCTTCGTCCAGCCCTTCGCGGTAATGCCTGGCCGTCTTTTCCGCTGCCGCATCGCTGGTGCCGTAAATCACGGTGCACATGGCGTAGGTTCTGATGGACCTGCCCAGGCTGGCCGCCAGTTCCTTGGCGCGCAAGGAAGCGGTGCGGGTTTCGGCCTCATCGCGTCCGCCGATAAAGCAGATATCGGCGTGACGCACCGAAAATTCAAAGCCGCGCGCCGACATGCCGGCGCAGATCAGGTCCGGTGTCCTGAGCGGCTTGGGATCGCTGACGCAATCCTGGATGGTGAAATATTTGCCGGCGAAATCGACGCGTGGTTCGCGCCATAACCGCTTGACGATAGTGGTCCATTCTTCCGTCAGGTCATAGCGCGCGTCATGGTCCAGCCTCTCATCCCAGGCGTTCATCTGCTCGAACTCGCCGCGATAGGCGCCCGCCACGATATTCAGCCCTGCCCGCCCGCCGCTGATATGGTCCAGCGTGGTAATGGCCTTGGCCGCCACCACCGGATTGTGCAGGATGGCGTGCAAGGTCGCCCAGATTTTCACTTTTTTTGTGAGCGCGGCGATGGCCGCCATCATGGTGACGGATTCCAGCGAGCGGCCCCAATGATCGGTGTCGCCGCCAAAACCGCGCCACTTGCCCATGGACATGACGAAGTCCAGTCCCTCTTCATCGGCGATGATGGCGGCGTCGCGGTTCTGCGGCCAGCCGCCATCCAGCACCGGCGTGTTGCGCGACACGATCCAGCCGCCGCTCGCGACGGGTAAAAAGACGCCGAATTCCGCCGTCATGACGCGGCTCTGTGCGGCGGCTTCATCCACAACACCGCCAGCAGCACCAGACCCACCAGCACTGCCAGCATCACAAAGGCGGGCACGAAACTGCCGGTACGGTCGGCGATATAGCCGCCAAAGGTCGGGCCCACCGAACCCACCGTCGAGATCAGATTGACGATGGCGAACAGCTCCAGATTGGGTCCACGGCCGAAATAATCCAGCAGCAGAATGGTCGAAGCAAAGAAGGTCAGACCCGAACCGACGCCGATGCCGGCGGCATAGATCAGCATCAAGGGTCCGCCATGGGCGGCGCTGAGCGCCAAGAGGCCCAGGATCAGAATGAGGAGCGAGGCGATCAGCAGCGTGCGCACCGGAATAATGCGCGACACCAGCCCGCCCCCCAACCGCGCGCCCGCGTTGATCAGAGCGCCAAGGCTTATCATGCTGCCGGCCAAGGTCGCGGCCACGCCATGACTGATCAGATGCGTCACCGACCAGGCATTGACGGTGATGTCCACAATCAGGAACACGCTATAGGCGGCGGCGAGCACGGCAAATTGCGGCGTCTTGAGCGCGGCACGGGCGCTCCATTGTTCGCTTGTGATTTCTTCGGTCTCACTTCCAGGCTGCGACAGGTCGGTTGAGGTATCCACCAGCGCCGCGCTTAAAATCGCCGCCGCCAGGGTCAACACGGCGGAGACGATCCAGAAATCGCGCCAACCCCCGCTGAGTGCATGGGTGAGGAAGTACAGCGGCGGCCCCGCCACCCCGCCAAGTCCGCCGATGGTAAAGTATAGCCCGAAGGCAAAATCGGGACGGCGGAAACAGCGTGTCAGCAAATAGGTGCCCGGCACGGTGGCGAGCAGCGTGAAGCCCAGGCCCGAGAGAGAGCAACCCACAAAATAGAGCGTCAGATCGTGCGCCAATGCCAGGGCGGCAAAGGCCGCCGCGATTACTGCGCCGCCGGACAGCAAGGTCGCGCGGGCGCCGAAGCGGCGGATCAGCATGGCCGGTACGGTGCTGGTGATGCCGGTGAACACGCCCAAAAGGGTAAAGCCCAAACCGGCTGCGCTTCCGCTCAATTTCAGTTCGCCCATCATGGCGGGCAGCACCACGCCCAGCGACGAGAAGGTCAGCGCCGTCACCAAGAAAAACAACAGGCTGACACTGCCCAGCGTCAGCCAGGCGGCCATGGATGTATCGGTCACGCGCGCGTCCGCCACTATCGCGATCCCGATGCGGGGTTACTGGGAAATTCCCCCAGCACCGCCTGCATCAGGATTTGCGCCCGCGCCGGATCATGCGCGGCGATGGCATCGGCCAGGCTGGCATGTTCGGCGAGCGCCTTCAGGCTTTCTTCCGGCTGGCGCGCGCGCATGGTGCTCAGCCAGAAGCGCGCCGTCTGGTGATGCAGGATGGTCACCATCTTGGCCAAAGTGCGGTTGCCGCTGGCCGTGGCGAGGGCGACATGAAACGCCTCATCGATCGCGGCAAGAGCGCGGGCGTCGTTCTTGCGGACCGCCGCCTCACCGTCCTTCAGCGTGGCGCGGATCGCGGCGATCTGCGCATCGCTTGCCCTGGCCGCCGCCAGCCGGGCGCATTCCACTTCGATCAGGGCGCGGGCCCCGAAGGCTTCGCGCGCTTCCATCACCTCAAGTGGCGCCACCAGAGTTCCCACCCGGGCCCGCCGCTGCACCAGGCCTTCCAGCGCCAGCCGCGCCAAGGCCTCACGGATGCCGGCAAGGCCGCCGCCATAGCGGCGCACCAGTTCCTGTTCGTCCAGACGCTGACCGGGGGCAAGCTGGCCGATGATAATGTCCACCAGAAGCTGGCCATAAAGCCGCGATTTGAGAAGCGAAGGCGCCCATTCGTCCAGCCGCCCTACGGCGGCGCCTTGAACGAGCGGAATCTTGCGGACGGGAGTCACGGGCGGGCCTTTCGCCGCCAAGAATGGTCAGGGCGCGCCGGTCTGGCAAGAGCGGCGGCCTATAGGCCGGTATTGCTGGGGCGAATAACGCCCCCGCGTCAGCCCGGCAGGATGCGCCTGAGCACTTTGTCGCGCAGGAAGAAATGGTGGTAGAGGGCGGCAACCACATGCAGGATAACCAGGCCCAGCAACACATTGACGAGGAAAGTGTGGACGTCGCCGGCCCTGTGGGCCCAGCGGTCGCCATTCTTCGCCAGCGCCGGTATGGGCACGCCGAACACGGTCACCGGCCAGCCGCGCGAATTGGCCGCCGCCCAGCCCAGCACGGTCATCACCAGGATCAGCAGATAAAGCGCCCAGTGCGTGGCCGTCGCCGCGACGCGCTGCCAGCCCGGCAGTTCCGGTAATTGCGGCACGGGATGGGTCAGGCGCCAGGCGATTGCCGCCACGATCAGCAAAAGGACGATGCCGCCCAGGAAGATATGAACCCAAACAAGCCCGACCTCCTGCGTCTTGCGGCCGATATGGGGCATGAATTCGCCCACGGCATACTGCGATGCCACGGCCAAGAAGATCAGCCAATGCAGAATCTTTGTAACGCCGTCATAACCCTTGGGCATTGCCTGCTCTCCTTCACGACCCGCAAATGTCAGGTTGCGGCAACTAGAACGTATCTGTCCGGACGCCGAAAGAGCGATGGCGCTTTTTCTTCTATACAATTTGGTATAATGAGTCTGAAACTGCGCCAAGGAAAAATGGGCGCCGGGAGGAACCATGATCGATTTCCAGCAGACCGTCACCTATACAATGCAGCAGGTTCTGACGTTTACCTCCATCGCGGAATTGCTGCTGGCAATTCCCCTTGGCTTTATCCTGAAGCGGGCGGGCTTCAATCCGTTATGGGCGCTGCTGGCCTTTTTTCCTCTGGTGGGCATGCCGGCATTGTGGCTGCTGGCTTTTATCCGCTGGCCGCGCGACGCGCAGATATAGCGGTAATGAACGCGGCGTAGCTCCAGGCCAGATGCCGGGCCGAGGTCTGCGCGCCCGTTTCGCGGTCGAACTGTTCGGACATATCGCCGCTTGCGGGCGTGAACGCCCGCACTGTTTCCAGATAGGCGTCGCCGCGAATCCTGTCACCGGCGCGATAACAGAATTCCGCCGCCCCCAGTGTGGCAGCATACCAGGCGCCGCCGCCGTAATAGCTGTCGCCGCCATAGCGGCCCAGCGCGGGCGCGGCGCGGCCCCGGTTGATGTGAAAAAGATCGCCGAACAGCGCCTCCAGCATTGCCAGCGTCGCCATCAGCCTGTCGTTCGGCGCGGCGCCGGCATGATTGGCGGCCAGGATCACCGAGACATCCAGTTCTTTATCAGCGCGCCGCGTCTCAAGGACATGCGCATGAAAAAAGCCCTCGCCCCACCAGTCTTCCAGCAAGCCCAGGATGATGTCGGATTCGGCGCGGCAGCTTGCGGCAAAATCGTGTTCGTCGCGGGCTTGCAGCCAGGCCGCGCCTTTCGCCAGCGCCGCCGCCGAGACGCGCAGGACATAAAAATGCAGGCCTTTTTCTTCTTCCCAAATTCCGAAACAGGGCTTTCGGGCATGATGGAGAACAAATCCGAGATCGGCGCGCAGCAAAGCGGCGGCTTGATCGGTTTTCAAGCCCCAGCGCAGCATTGTCAGGGCGCGGAGCGCCGGACCGTCATGCTGGGGGCGCGGCCAGTCCGTAATGTCGAGCGTGCCATCGGGATTGACCCGGGTTTCGGCGGCGATGGCCCCGCCATGAGCGCTGGGCAAATTCCGGCGCAGGAATTGAACAAAATCCGCTTGCGCCGCGGGCGGCGCCATTTCGCGGCCATCCAGAGCCGCCAGATTGGCGCTGAAGCGAACGAAATCGTCAAACAATCGGCGGGCATCGGATATTTCGTCCCGCACCAACCACAATGCATCCATCACCAGGGCGCTGTCGCGGTACCAGTGAAAATAGTAATCCGGCTCGGGGTCATAAGCAGCCAGCACCGGCGAGGCCACCACGGCGCCGGGTTTGGGGATGATGGTCTGGAAGAAGCGCGTCCGGGTTTTGACAAGGGCTGGCGAAATGCTTTGCCGCATCATCGCCGCCGCATGACGGCGCTGCCCTGTGATCCAGTCTTCCAGGTTCATGGCGTGGGCAGATTCATAGATGGGGACTGGTGAAGCCCAGCTTGCGCAGGCCCCGCTGCACCTCCGGCACCGCCATGAACAGTTTCCACAACAATCCGCTGCGGTAATTCTCCATCATCACCACGATCGGGCCCTGGTCGATGGCGAGATAGGTATCGGCGGTCCAGCCGCGCGTTTCATTGAAGGCATCGGTGAAGCCATAACGGCCCCAGAGTTTTTTCCTTTTCAGGAAATGGCGCAGCGCCTGCATGGACGCCTCGGGCGCGTAGGGAAAACTCGACAGCGCCGCGGTGGGCGAGATGGTGCCATTGTCATGGCCGGGGGCGTGGGCGTCATAGCCATCCGCATCGTCGCTGGCGGTGAGGCCCCAGCAATTTGCGCCATAACCCTTGAAGCCGCCGGGATTGGCAAGCGCATGGGCGATATGGATTTTCACCTGCGCCATGTTCTGCTGTCCGTAATTGGCGTGGCGATCCTTGAGGTCGTGGGGATCAAGGCCGCAAAAGGAATAATGCGCGAAGAAAAGCGGGCCGCCCAGCACCGGCCCCAGCGGCAGGGTCACGCCATAATAGGTCTTGCCGCTGCGGTAATCCGGGCCGGCGCAAAAGCCCTTGTCATAGACGTCGGCTGCGATGGGGTAGCGCGGCGCGCCGGCCGCCAGCACATAGGTGATCAGCGTCTCGTTCCAGCCGCGAATGGCATGGTTCATGGCAAAGCCGTTATTGGGGCTCCAGTGCCAGGTGAGGAAATCGCCATTTTGCGCAAACCAGGGCCATTCCACTTCTTCCCACAATTGGGTGATGCGGCCGCGTATGTCGGCTTCCCCGGCGCGGTCGAAATATTGCCGCGCCGTCAGCAGCCCCATCATCAGGAAAGAGGTTTCCACCAGATCGCCGCCGTCATCCTTGCGGCCGAACGGGATGGTGAGGCCGGTCTTGCCATGCAGGAAATGCGGCAAGGCGCCGTGATAGCAGGTGGCGCGCGCCAAAAGATCCAGCATCCGGGCAAGGCGCGCGGCGGCGGCGCCGCGGCTCACCCAGCCGCGTTCCACCGCAACGATCATGGCCATAATGCCGAAGCCGGAGCCGCCAACCGCCACCAGATCATTGGCGGGCGCGGCTTTTGTGGTGCAGCGGTCGCGCGCCAGGAAGCTGGCTTTCTCGGCGCCGTCCCAGAAGAAGACGAATGTCTGGCGCTGCACCGCCTCCAGCAATTTGCCGTCGGACAGACGCGCCAGAGCCGCCGCGGTCCGGTTCATGGCGTTTCCGCCAAGGGACGCCGCATGTCCGTTACCGGTTCGTGAATCAGGGCGCTGCGGAAATTGGCGACGCGAAGCAGCGTGGCGCGCCAATCGGCGATGGTGGAAAAATTGTCAACGAACCAGCGCAGTGAGGATTGCACCTGGTTGAAGGCGCCCGCCGCCATCATCATGCCGCCGAAACTGAGATCGCCGGCGAAATAGGCCGGCGCCGCCGCCAGGATCGGCGCCACCAGGGTCAACCAGCCATAGCCGGCCGTCACCCAGGTCAGGTTGGTGAGGCCGGTAACCAGCTTGCCCATTGCCGCCAGCACGGCGCCCAGATCGCGATTGATGCGCTGCTGGGCTTCCATCTCGCCCCCGGCCGTGGCGATGGCGGGCAGATGCTGGTTCACCTGCATCAGGGAATAGCGCAGCTCGGATTCACGCTGATAGCGTTCGGCGTTCTTGGGGATCAGGCTGCCGCCCACCCAATAGGAGAGCAGCGAGCCGGTGCCGGCATAGAGGATCGCCGCCCACACCATGTAGCCGGGGATCAGGAAAACATGACCGTGATAGTGAAAAGAAAAGCCGCGCGACAAGACCCACAGCACTTCGACGAACGTCACCAGCAGGATCGAGGATTGCAGCAGCTGCACCCCCAGATCGCCGGACAGTTCGGTGAGATGGCGGGCATCCTCATGCATGCGCTGGTCGGGATTGACGCCGATGGCGCCCTCGCGCACCAGACGGGCGGCGCGGCCGGGCATCAGCCATTCGCCCACCAGATCGCGCACCAGTCCTTCGCGCAGCTTCAGTTTCAGCATCTCGGAGAGCCAGCGCTGTCCCACATTCAGCACCAGGAGGCTGAAGGTGATAATGCCGAACACCCCAAGCTGAATCACGAATTGCCGGAAGTCGCGATGGGCCAGCGCGTCATAAAAAGGCTGGTTCCAGCGGTTGAGCCGGATCTGGCCATAGGCGGTGGCGACGATGACGGCAAACACCGCCCCGCCCAGGACAAAAAGCTGACCCCGGACGGGTGAGTCCAAAAGGGCGCGGATCATCATGCCGAGCTGGGACACAAGGCCCGCGCCGGGATCGGGCGGCTCTTTGGCGGGGCGGTCTAAAAACATGAGGCGGGACGCATGGCGGGACTCGGGTGGCGCGGGCGCGGGCGATTAAATATGGTGCGGCGGGATTTAGGAAGGCGGGCATGAGCCGTATTGAGCAACTGATCGGCGCCATGACCTTGAGCGAAAAGCTGGGCCAGATGACCATGACGGCCGCGCCCTATGCCGTCACCGGCCCTTTTGTGGCAGGCGACCTCACGAGCGGCATTAAATCCGGGGCCATCGGCAATCTGCTCAATCTCTATGGCCCCGAGATCGTGGCCGAAACCCAGCGCCTGGCGGTGGCGAAATCAAGGCTGGGCATTCCGCTGCTGATCGGGCTGGATGTCATTCATGGCCATCGCACCCTGTTTCCGGTGCCCTTGGCCGAGGCGGCCTTGTTCGATCCCGTCCTGTGGAGGGCGACAGCCCGGTCGGCGGCGCGTGAAGCGATGGCCGATGGCGTGGCCATGACATTCGCACCGATGTGCGATGTCTGCCGCGATCCGCGCTGGGGCCGCATGGTCGAGGGGCCCGGTGAAGACCCCTTTGTGGGCGCGGCCATGGCGGCGGCCAAGGTAGTGGCCTTTCAAGGAAAAAACCTGGACGGCATCGCCGCCTGCGCCAAGCATTTTGCCGGCTATGGCGCAGTGATGGCGGGGCGCGAATATGCCAGCACCGATATTTCGGAGCGCACATTGCAGGAGGTACATCTGCCCGCTTTCGCGGCGGCGGTGGAGGCGGGCGTGGCGGCCATCATGCCGGCCTTCACCGAGCTGGGCGGCGTGCCGATGACAGCGAACAAGGAATTGCTGACCGATTATCTGCGCGGGCAGTTGGGATTTAACGGCGTCATCATCAGCGACTATAACGCCATCGCCGAATTGATCCATCATGGCGTGGCGGCGGATATTGCCGAGGCGGCGGCGCTGGCGCTGAGGGCTGGCGTGGATATTGACATGATGGCAGGCGCCTATGGCAGCGGGCTGCCCATCGCCCTGGAACGCGGGCTGGTGACATTGGCGCAGATTGATGCGGCGGTGCGCCGGGTGCTGGACTTAAAGGAAAGATTGGGATTGTTCGACGATCCCAATCGCGGCGCCGGTGTGGAAAGTGCTGAAGCCTCGGCCCAGCGGCGGGCGCTGGCGCGCGATGTGGCCGCCAAAAGCGTGGTGCTGCTGAAAAACGAAAATAATGTGCTGCCGCTGCAGCGGCCGCGCCGCATCGCCCTGATCGGGCCGCTGGCCGATGCGGCAGCGGAAATGCGCGGACCCTGGGCCGCGGCGGCGCCGATGACCGGCTGTGTCACGGTGCTGGAAGGATTGCGCGCGGCACTGCCGGACGCGCGGATCGACCATGCGCCCGGCTTGACGATTGATGGCGATGACACAAATGGCGTTGCCGAAGCCGCTGCTCTGTGCGAGAGCGCGGACGCGATCATTCTTTGTGTCGGCGAGGCTGCCGCGATGAGCGGCGAGGCGGCCAGCCGCGCCCATCCCCATTTGCCGGGGCGGCAACAACAGCTTTGTGACGCGGTATTCGCCACAGCCGGCAAAACGCCGGTGATCACGATCCTGTTTTCCGGCCGCCCCCTGATCGTGCCGGCGCTGGCGGAGAAATCCGCCGCCCTGCTCGCCGCCTGGTTTTGCGGCAGCGAGGCGGGCAATGCCATCGCCGATATCCTGACGGGGAAAGTTTCGCCGTCCGGCCGCAGCCCGGTGAGTTGGCCCCGCGCCGTGGGCCAGATTCCGCTTTTCTTCGGCGAAAGGAATGGCGGGCGGCCATTCAATCCCGCCGATCATTACACCAGCAAATATCTCGACAGCGAAAACACGCCGCTGTTTGTTTTCGGCCATGGTCTTGGCTATGGCCGGTTTGTATTTTCCAATCTCAGGCTTTCCGCCAGCACCCTGGCCGAGAACGGCACCCTGACCGTCAGCGTGGATGTGGCCAATGACGGCGCGCATGCGGCAGAAGAAACCGTGTTTCTGTTCAGCCATGACTGCGTGGCAACAGTGACAAGGCCGCTGATGGAATTGCAGGGCTTTGGAAAAATCGCGCTGGCCCCCGGCGCGCGCGGCACCGTCACCCTGACGCTGACGGGTGCGCAATTGCGCTTTCCTGGCGGGGGCGGCAAGGCGGTGTTCGAGCCGGGCGAGGTGGAGATTTTGGCGGGGCCCGCCGCCGACCGGGCGCGGCTGTTGTCGACCAGCATAAGGCTGGTGAAAAATGACGGCGGCGACGCCGGTTAGTCCCGATTTATGGGCGGTCTGGCAAACGGCGCCGCATAGTCTGAATGCAGAATGCCGGCAAACGTAATGCAATCTGAAACTTTATTGAGCATGGGCCAAAGTGCGGTCCGGCAAATATCAAACACATTCAAGCGCCTGACCGGCATGCAGGGTTGGCACAGAACTTGATTAACTATTCTGGTCCCTTGCGGAAAGGAGAAGCGACATGCGTTTCATTGCTCTGGGAATTGCGGCCACTTTTTTGGCAGCGCTGCCGGCTCATGCCGAATGGAAACAGTATCAGTACAAGGATCTGGGCGTTGATGCGTATTTCCCGGTCGCGCCGACCCGGACCACGACCACCTACAAGCCCATGATCCGCAAGCCGCTGGCCAAGCCGGCGCCGGCGGTGGTGTTGAGCGCCAAGGATGACGACATTACCTATACGCTCGAGGTGGTGGATTATGCCGCCCAGGCCGCCCAAGGCTCGGACATCGCGGAGGAAGCCTTTTCCGATGCCATCGGCTTTACCGATGGCGGCAGCAACAGAAAGCCCGACGAGTTTGTGGTGACCACGATTTCACGCTGGGACCTGGGCAAGAATTCCGTCTATGGCCCGGCATTGACCATTGAACGCAAAGACAAGGACAGCACTCATGTGCTGGAGGACATCGTCTTTCACAAGGGCAAGCTTTATCTGATTTCGGCCAGCGTTCCGGGCAAGAGCCCAAACCGCTTATCGCTGGGCCTGGGGCGGTTCATGGATACGATTCAGTTTTATATGCCGGGATACGGCTTTAATTACGCCACCGGCCATGACTATCCGCTGGGCGACAATGATCCGGGCGACCGCGACGACAAGCCGGCGGCGGCCGGTTACAAGCCGCCGCAGGGCCTGGTGAGCGGACCCAACAAGGATGGGCCGCCGGCCTAGCGCTGCCTTTAGAAAAATGATCGGTGAAACGCAGAAAGGACTTCCGATGAAACGCAAGAGCATTGCCATCGCCGCGGGCCTGCTTGTGGCCAGCATGGCCCCCGCCATGGCGCATCATTCCTTTGCCATGTTCGACAACAGCAAGACCGTCACCCTGACCGGCACGGTGAAGGAATTCGAATGGGTCAACCCCCATTCCTGGATTCACGTCATGGTGGTCAATCCCGCGGGCGCGCCGGAGGAATGGGCGTTTGAAATGGGATCGCCCGGCCAGCTTGCCGCCGCCGGGTGGAACAAGGATTCGGTGAAGACCGGACAGTTGATCACCATTTCGGCGCGGCCGATGAAGGACGGATCGCATGGCGGTTCGGGCGGGATGATCAAGGACGCCACGACGGGCGCCTGCATCGGGCACTGCCGCCAGGGCGGGCGCGGTCTGGATGGCGGGCCGGGGCCGGCAGCCGCCTACTAAGCGGGCGCCGGCTGATTTGACGGCAGATGTTTGCGCGCTTGTTCGCACCTGCCCGCGCCTGCTGCCAATGCTGCAAAGCAAAATTTGTATCAATGTGTAACGTGGGGCGGCTATTTTGTTCGGCGCCCGTTGCGCCATTATTAAACCACTGTCAGTCTCCCCGCCGCGCTGGCGGAACGTGCCAGCGCGCATTATTGAAAACTTCAATATAAGCTTCCTGGGGAGGACAGCATGAAATCCAAGATCTTTTTGGCTGCGTTAGGCGCGGCCGCATTTGCCTGTACGGGTGCTGCATTCTCGCAGGACATGACGAAGGATGATTCCAATGCGGTGGCCGGCAAATGGCCGCTGGCGGCGAAGGCCGGCGT
>Ga0302319_10004032_pt1 | contig 30337 bp, 28 predicted proteins | sample Bog_T0_2_FD_203319 | JGI IMG/M metagenome (GOLD analysis project Ga0302319, IMG submission 203319) | Peat permafrost microbial communities from Stordalen Mire near Abisko, Sweden - Bog_T0_2 | ecosystem: Environmental > Terrestrial > Soil > Wetlands > Peat | place: Sweden: Abisko, Stordalen Mire... | reverse complement strand
AAGACCCTGCCTATGCGGTTGAATTGCTGAACGCCATTCTCGAAGACGGGGAACAAGGCGAACTGCTCATCGCCTTGCGCCAAATGACCAAAGCCTTTGGCGGCGTACAAGACGTGGCGGAAAAGGCGAACCTGAATCCAACCCAGCTCTACCGCACATTATCCGAACAGGGTAACCCGGAACTGCGCAGCCTATCTGCCATTCTCAAAGCTATGGGGTTACGGCTGGCCGTTGAGCGGGTGCAGGCTGCGTGATGCACGTCCTTAAGGCGAAGCTTTCGGCTGCGGATTTGGAGCCTAGCAGCCAACCTGTTTAGATTTGCTGATGCGCGTCAGTAACCCTTGATTTCAGATCGCCTGAAGGCGCAGAAGATGAGGTATGAAATTGTCCACGGTCCTTATCATCGCTGCGGTGGTCCTTGCCACTTTCATTCTTCTTGTTATGAAGGATGAGACGCTTCATAGGAAACACGAAAAGGAGCGGCGTCTACTTGAAGTCAGCCTCCTGCGAATTGGGCCGGACAAGACCTGGCTCCAACAGCATCCTGACCGGGCGATTGAATCTTTAGGGTATGTTGCATATCTCATTTGGTTCTTGCATTGCGAGCGGAAGTATCGGGACTATCAAGGCAGTGGAGAAAACAAATATCCCCCGGACTGGGAATGGCGGCGAAGGTTCGTTTTCTTGCGCGATTCGGAGAGGTGTCAAGGGTGCGGGATTGGGGCGGAACGAGGAACTCCGCTCGACTGTCACCATCTAAAGCAGATCTCACAATTTGCTTTTGGGGAGCTCGGCATCCACGCCCTTACTAACCTCGTAACGCTGTGTCCTATATGCCATGCAGGTCAGCACCCGGACAACCTCCACCTTGGGGAGCGCGCGAGGCAAATATCGTCACGCAGATTAGACCACCTTTCGCAAGAAGGGCGACAATGGATGAATAAACCGTCTCCGAACCGACGAACAGCGAAGCCTTTATTGGCCGCCGGTGATATGGAGATTTTCATTTCTCGTTCAGATATCTTGGATTCCCCACTGTCATCCACTCGAGCCAAAGATGACGATGTGCAAGATGCAGCAATTGCGCATGAGTCGGCTAGCGAGGTTGCGGATTTCGATAGGGAGGCACAAGAGAGGCGCTGGCCGAGTCTCTCACCTGAGCAGCAAGAGGCGACTATTCGAGAGTTTCTGAGGCTCCAGGGGGAGAGAAGCTCCGCCAGCCAGCGCCCGCTCCCGGAGGAGCAAGTGGCGAATCAGTTGTGGGAGCCGGAGCCATTGCCCCGCGTAGCAGAGTCAGATCATCTGAGAGGAGCGCTGGAGGCCTGGGATCGGGCAGGCAAGGCGCTGAAGGACGACCCGAAGCTGCAGGTACCGTACTAGGATCGTCGGGAAATCAAAATTCAATTTCATGGTTGGCTGAAGAGATTCATTCAGTAATACCGCATTTCTGGTCTGCCAAAGCAGAAGAAATGGAAATGCGGGACGCACCTCTCACTCTCGGCTCGGTGCCTTGAGCCCCAGTTCGCGCATGGCGATCTGCAAATCTGCCCAGGCTTCCTTCTTCTGGCGCGGGTCGCGGAGCAGATAGGCGGGGTGATAGGTGACGATGAGCTTAGTCCCGCGGAACGAATGGACGCGGCCGCGAAGCCCGGCTAATGGCTGACGCTGCCCCAGGAGATAGGTGGCAGCGGTGGCTCCAAGAGCGACCAGCACCTCGGGGTGCACCACGTCGATCTGGCGGAAGAGAAATGGAGAGCAGGTGTTGGCCTCTTCGGGCTCCGGGGTTCGGTTGCCCGGTGGGCGGCACTTGACCACGTTGGCAATGTAGACCTCCTCGCGCTTGAGGCCCATGGCCGTGATCATGTTGTTGAGCAGTTGGCCGGCCTTGCCCACAAAAGGAATGCCCTGCGCATCCTCGTCGGCGCCCGGCCCCTCGCCCACAAACAGCAGGCGGCCGGCGGGCGAGCCATCGCCAAAGACCAGCTTGTTGCGGCCCGTGTGCAAGGCGCAGCGGGTGCAGTCGCCGATTTCATCGCGGATGAGCTGGAGGGCGGCGGCGCGTTCCGCGGGCGGAACGGCGGCCGAAATCTGGGGCGGGGCGGGAAATGTTCTTCGTGCGGGAATAGGCTGATCCTCCTGGAACTGGGCGGGTTGGGAAGCGGGTTGCTCTCCCACCCTTTCCGCAGAGAGAAGCGGAAAGGATGGGGCGCCCGGCTGAGTTGCTGGTTGGGAGACTGTCTCCCAGGTCTCAGAAGCGAGACCTGGGGTACCCAAACTTTGTGCGGTATCCGGCTGGGAAGCGAGTTGATCAAGCAGCGCCGGGTCGACGGGGCGGCGATAAAACTCAGTGAGGCCCAGGTCGCGGTAGAAGCGGACACGCTCGACCAATGCTTCGCGGGTTGCGGGGTCGAGCGGTCGGGCCAATTCTCTTACTCCACAATCAATTGCCGCCGCGCGGAGACGACGGGAGCGGTCTGGCTCAGCACCTGATCTTGCCGCGTTTTTTCGAGTTTCGATTGCCCGTCCTCGTGATCGCCGAATTCAAGCACCATCGAGCGCGGGCGGCGCAGGGTGAGGATCTCGTCGAGAATGCGATCAGCCAATTTGCGCTTGGCCATGGCCGGCAGCTCGATCGAGGTGCTCAGCGTCAGGAATGTGGCCGCGTTCATGTCTGCGTCAATGCCAACGCCATCGCCTGAAACATCGTTGACTACAATCGCGTCCGCTCCCTTGCGCAAGAGTTTGGCGCGGCCGTTTTCCATCAGGTTGGTGGTCTCCGCGGCAAAGCCCACGATAAGCTGGCCGGGGCGGCGGCGGCGGACGACCTCGGCAAGAATGTCTTCCGTCGGCGCAAGTTCGAGCGTCATGGGGCCGGTGCGCTTGAGCTTTTGTTCGGAGACATTGACGGGCTTGTAGTCGGCCACGGCCGCGGCTTTGATGATGAGCGTGGATTCTTCCATGCGCGCAAGCACGGCCTGCCGCATTTGGTCGGCGGTAGTGACTCGCACCAGGTCGCAGTGCGGCGGCGGATGCAGGGCCGACGGCCCGCTGACGAGAATCACCTTTGCGCCACGGCTCTGCGCGGCCTCCGCCAATGCGTAGCCCATCTTGCCGCTGGAGCGGTTGCCGAGGAAGCGGACCGGGTCGAGCGCCTCGCGCGTGCCCCCGGCGGTAACCAGCACGATTTCTCCGGCCAGGTCGTGGCGGCGGCCCAGCGCGCCCAGCACCGCGTCGGCAATCGTCTCCGGCTCAGCCATGCGTCCCGCGCCTACCATGCCGCAGGCCAGATCGCCGGTGCCCGGTTCTACCACGCGCACGCCGCGCTGGCGAAGGAGTTCAAGATTGGCTTGCGTAGCTGGATGCTCCCACATATTCACGTTCATCGCGGGAGCCACCAGCACCGGCGCTCGCGTGGCCAGATACAGGGTGGCGAGAAAATCGTCGGCAATGCCGTGAGCGAACTTGGCCAGGATATTGGCGGTGGCGGGGGCCACCACAAGCGCGTCCGCCCACTGCGCCTCACCGATATGCACAATGCCGCTCAGTTCGCTGGAGGACTCGTAGGAGCCTTCGCTGGCGCCCGTGCCATCCCACAGGCTGGTTACGACCTTGTGGCCAGTGAGCGCGGCAAAGGTGAGCGGCTGGACGAACTTGCACGCCGCCTCAGTCATCACCACGTGAACTTCAAGAGCCTGGCGCTGCAAGGCGCGCACCAGTTCCGCCGCCTTATACGCGGCAATTCCGCCTGAGACGCCTACGGTGACTCTCATGCCTCGATTGTATCTGGTTTCGATTGTGGAAGGCGCGCTTTTGCGCCGAACCGGCGGCCTGCGGGTCTGCCTTTTCAGGATTCAGACGACCCTTGGAGCTTCGATCTTCGGCTCCGGGTTTTGCGTCTGCTGCCACGGGTCGTTGAGCAGCGAGCATAGCGCCAGGTCGTTGCCGGAGCGCTCCACCTCGACCTCTTCCATCTGAATCGCATGCGCCATGCCGTGAAAGGCCGGTACGGCGTCGGAGCCCATGATCTGCGGCGAAACGAAGATGTGAATGCGATCGACCAAACCAGCGTCCAGCAGCGCCGAATTCAGGCGCGTGCCGGTCTCGGTGAGCAGTGTCAGGATGCCCTCTTCGCCCAGCTTTTCCAACACATGTGCCAACGGAACGCGCCCGGCTTCGGCGGGGAGAACCTCGACGCGCACGCCTCGGCTTTGCAAGGCGTCGATGCGCGCCTTATCGTTGGAAACCGTGAAGACAACCAGATCGTCATGGGCCGATGCCACCATCTTGCCGTCGAGACTCATGCGCAGGGCTGAGTCGAGCACCACGCGCAAAAGGGGCCTGCGTCGCCGCAGGCCGCTGCGGTCGGTGAGCAGGGGGTCGTCGGCCAGTACCGTATCCACTCCGGTGAGCGCGGCGTCCGCCTGCCAGCGCAGCGTTTGCACGGCCTGCCGCGACGCATCGCAGGTGATCCAGTAGGGTCGGTGCGGCGTCTGCACGCCGGGGGGCGGCGCAATGCGGCCATCCAGCGTCATCGCCACCTTCATCAGCACCAGCGGACGCCGATGCTGGCTCCAGCGGGCAAAGCCCTCGTTGAGGCACCGGGCTTCGGCTTCACATGGACCAAGAACGGCCTCGATGCCCGCCGCGCGCAGGCGTTCCATGCCGTGGCCGGCGACGGCGGGGTTAGGATCGACGGTGGCGGCAACCACGCGGCTTATGCCTGCCGCAATCAGCGCCTCCGTGCAAGGGCCAGTGCGGCCGGTGTGGTTGCAGGGCTCCAGGGTGACGTAGGCTGTGCCGCCGCGCACTTGCTCGCCGGCGTGCTGTGCGGCAACCTTGAGGGCGGCGACTTCCGCATGGTCAACCAGGTCGTACTCGTGCCATCCCTCGCCAGCCACCTGCCCGTCGCGGTCCAGAATCACGCAGCCCACGGCCGGGTTGGGCGAGGAGACAGCGATGCCTCGGCGGGCCAGTTCCAGTGCTCGCTGCATCCAGTACCGGTCTTGATCGGGGCGAAGGGGCATGGGAGGAGGAACACTCCAGTGTAATCGGGAGAAGCTTGGAGGCACCAGGAACTTTCCGGGCGGGGCTGCGTATCAGACCACAGCGGCGGGTTGGCTGCCTGTGTTCGCGGTTGTGCAGGCTGGCAGAGGGCGGAGGGGAGAGTTCTTATGGGCGAAGGAGCAAGTCTGGACGGGATGGTGGCGCGGGCACCACAGCAGTGGGCAAGGCTGGTGGGATTCTTCTACCTGGTGAACACAGTCACCTCGATCAGTGCTTTTTCGGGCAAGCTGGGCGGGGCGGTTCTGACCTGGACCAACTGGACGGCGACGGCGGCCTATGTGACGGTGGTGATTCTGCTCTATCTTCTGCTGCGGCCGAGCAGCCGCTGGCTCTCAGCTGTGGCGGCTGTCTTCGGCATTTTAGGCTGCGCCGACGAGGCGCTCTGGAAGTACAACCTCTTTGCGGTTCACGTGAATAGCCTCGTCTTCTTCGGGTTTTATTGCACACTGCTGGGAGTACTGATTCTACGGTCGGAGTTCATGCCGCGATTTCTGGGAGGACTGCTGCTGCTGGCAGGGGCCGGCTGGCTGACATTTGTGTCGGAGAGTATGTCGAAGATGTGTTCGCCGTACAACTACATTGCAGGCGGGGTGGGAGAAATTCCGCTCATGCTGTGGTTGCTGATTGCGGGCGTGAACGGGGAGCGGTGGCGAAGGCAGGCGGTGGAATTGCGATGAGCGGAGGATAGGCTCCCGATTCTACAGCGTGCTTCAAAGCCAGGATTTGTAACAGGGCGGCGACGTCAGCGTGGTCAAGCAGGTCGTACTCGTGCCATCCCTCGCCGGCTACCTGGCCGTCGCGGTCCAGAATCATGCAGCCGACGGCGGGGTTCGGCGAGGAGACAGCGATGCCTAGGCGGGCCAGTTCGAGGGCTCGCTGCATCCAGATTTTGTCCTGATCCGCCTTTTGATTCATACGCGTGGCAAAGAACCCTCTAGTTTATTCGAGGCGCGCCCTGTGCGGACAGCATTTAGCGGCAACGGCGTTCTGAGTCCCAATCCAGAGGCAACGTCAAGACCGCTCCCGCCGTCCTGACGGGTCCGTTCATCCGAAGGCGAATATCTGACATTCCGATTACTGCGCCGGGAGAGTGACCACAGCGCTCGTCGCCCACGGCTCGGCTAGCTCAAGCTTTACTACGGTATCGATGTCATCGGGGGAGCCCGATGGCAAACTGAGCGTCAGAGACTGACCAAACACTATGAAAAAAGTCCAAAGAATGAACGTCAAAAGAAGCCCGAACGGCAGGCGTGACCGATGCGGCCACTCTGCAAGTCATGGGAGCAGTTTCATCCGGGGTCTTTCTGAAGCAGAGCGATCCAGATCAATTTGTTACGCCAATCCATGGGGTTCGCACCCGGACCCTGAATGCTCAGATTCTCGTTGATCACAGCCGTAGTCGTATAGAATGGCGTTCTTCGCAGCGACAAATTGCTACTCACTCTTGATGATGAACACGGATTTGTCATCAATGCGGTCAGGCTCATCAATCTGCCGCAGGTGATCGTCATTCCTAACCGCATGTTGCAGGATCGCATTGCAGATTTCTTTTGCCGGCTCCTGTTTGTGTTTTTCTATAATTTGCTCGATCTCTTGCTTGTCCTGCTCATCGTTGCCGTCATAAACGCCGTCTGTATAAAGGAAAAGGATATCTCCTTTGCCCATCAGGGTGATTTCCGCCACGTCAGAGGGGATCATCTGGCTCGTACGAAGCATAATGGAAACGTACTTGCTTCGGTCAGGATGGTCTTCGGGAATTTCGAGTCCAAGCGCGGGGAATTGCACCATGCAGTCCTTCTTGATCTCCATGAACCTCCCATATTTTGCGGAGAATACAAGCGGTGGTGGATGACCGAAGTTGATAAAGCGGAATAGTCCGTCAGGACGTATCTCCCCATACAGCATGGTCGCGATTTCGCGGGGACTGTCTTCCGCGTCTCGGCTCAAAGTGTTCCTGGCGGTAACAGACTGCGCAAGCCTGAGGTTAATTCTCTCGAAGAATGCCGGCGTTATTTTCCCATTGCAATCAAGCTCGGAGAGCATGGCCGTGTGAAAAGTGTCATGCACCGTCGACGCAATCTTGGCTGCGATGATGCCATGTCCCTGGGCATCGACCAACAATGCCCCCGCGGTGGTATAGAGCTCTTGCAGGTTCTCGGCAATGCTCAGTTGCTCCGAGCTCTTCGCCTTTCTGTATTGGGCGGCGTCGGTGGTGGTGTATTCCGGTCTGGATCGCAACCACTGCACATGAACATCGACTTCGTTTCGCGGTCCCACGCCCTCCGGAAGAGGTTCCAGGTACTTCTTGGATAATTTGTAAGCGCGTGCTATTCGTGCGTCGATGTTATAGCGCTGTTGAAAGTTTATGTACTCAAAGAGATCGCCCCCCACTTTCTCCGCAGGAATCGAGTTACCGTACATTTCAATTCCAGCCAACCGGGGGATCGCACCCTCCACTGGCATCAATCTCTTGCGAAGGTACTCGTCAATGCTGTCATCTAACGGAGTCGTCACCATATCGGGGATCAGGGGTTTAGACTGCAATTGCCTCTCCTATCCATCTCCACTTCGCATCTTCATTATATATGGGGATGTTTGGAATCATCGACTTTTCGCGACACTGTCGAGAGGAGTCTGCTGCCTTTTCAGACATCCCGTTGAAAGCCGCCGCGGTGTGTCGCTTTCCTGTTATCGCGGAGAAATGAGACGGCTAACTCAGTGGTTCATCTCTTGTAATATCAACAAGTTCAACACATATCTCTAAATTGGTACTAGGAAGCAGCCTTGTGTGTTGCTGGGCGGCGTTATTCCAGCGGCAAATCGAGGTAGCAGAGGTACATAAAGAAATTGCGTATGAGCTCTTGGAGTCTTGACTCCAAAATCGAGGTGCTTGGCATCTCATCTCAGGGTCTGGCTGAATCTTAGCAGCACGTGGTAAAAGTCCAAACTGCTTAGAAACTTCCCTCAGGGGCTAAAGCCCACGTGTATTTTTCGGCATTTATGGCACGGCTAAAGCCGTGCCCTTTCAAAGCTCGACTTTCACCACAGTCCCCCACCTGTGTTCCCGACCTCCCACGGATGAAACAAAGAAGGCTGTTTTCGATTAGGCTGCTATCCCAGCAGCGAATCCACAAACACCTCCGGCGAGAATTCCAGCAGGTCTCCCATCTGCTCGCCGACGCCGGCAAAGCGGACCGGCAAATTGAGTTCCTGGGCGATGGCGACGGCGATGCCGCCCTTGGCTGTGCCGTCCAGTTTGGTGAGGACGATGCCGGTGACGCCGGCGGCCTGGGTGAAGAGGCGGGCCTGCTGCAATCCGTTCTGGCCGGTGGTGGCGTCCATCACCAAAAGCACTTCGTGGGGCGCTCCTGGGATGAGGCGTCCGGCGGTGCGGCGCATCTTTTCCAGCTCGTCCATCAGGCCGGTTTTGGTGTGCAGGCGTCCGGCGGTGTCCACATAAAGGTCTTCGATCTTGTGGGCCTTGGCGGCGGCGATGGCGTCGTAGAGGACGGCTGCCGGGTCGCCGCCTGGCCGGGTCTTGATGATTTCCACGCCAGAGCGCCCGGCCCAGACCTCAAGCTGCTCGATGGCGGCGGCGCGGAATGTGTCGGCGGCGCAGAGCAGCACGGTGCGGTTTTGGGCGCGGCTCCAGGCGGCGAGTTTGCCGGCGGATGTGGTTTTGCCGGTGCCGTTTACGCCTACCAGAAAAGTCACTTTGGGAGGGAATTCCGGATTGGGAACGGGGCGCTGCGGAGCCTCCAGGATAGCGCGCAACTGAGCCTTGAGCAGGCCGCGTAGTTCGTCGCCGCCTTCGATGGCCTGGCGGCGGGCGCGGTCGCGCAAGGCGTCGAGAATCCGTGTGGTGGTTTGCACTCCCAGGTCGCTGGTTAGCAGCGCCGTTTCAAGGCCCTCAAGCGTGGACTCGTCCACGGTTCGTGTGAGGGCGACGATGCCTTCGATCTTGGAGGAAAGGCTCTCGCGGGTGCGGGAGACGGCCTGCTTCATGCGGTCGAAAAATCCGATTTTTGCGCTCTCAGGCGCGGTGGGCTGCGGCGCTGTCCCGGGCTTCGCCGGGGGAGGGGTTGCCGCGTCTTTTTTGCCGCCGAAAAACTTCATGGTGGAGGGTTCCAGATTCGAGTTTAGAGCATCGGGGCAGGGGCGCGGCGCGCCTTCCCCCTGCGCAATCGCATGAATATGGTCAAGCGGGAAGGGAGAGGTTCGCCGCGGCCCTACGGGACGCGTTCCCCGGATTGCGCTTCGCTCCATCCGGGGCTATTTTCGTCCCCTCCCTCCGGGAGGAAGCGCGGCGCCTAAACGGCAGAGTGTGCAAAATGGAACCGGATTTGTCAACATTCTTCGTTCATGCGATTGCCCTGCCCAGCGTCCTGATTCCGCTGCTGTGCAGGAAAAGAGCAACTTCCGCGATCCCTGACTGTTGAAACCGGCGAGTGTGCCGATAAAGGCCACAGAATCCAGTGCGCAGCAGCGCGCGAGAAGCGGGGACCATGGCGACTCTGCAGGCAAACCCAAACATGTCCGCACATCAGTTGGTGCCGTTACAGCTATCAGGAAACACCACCGAGCAGCAGAACAGGCAGCTCCAGGAGTTTCTTGGCGAAGCGGTGCTGGATGCTTACCGGACGGCGATCGAACAACTTGACCGGCACAGCGCGCAGGCCGTGCTGGAGATGGACCGGAAACTCAAGCGCGAGGTCTCAGACTCTGTGGTGGCGATCATCCACCGTCACACGGTGAGCGACAAGTTCAAGGATGAGGAGGTGGGCTCGAATCGTGTGTATCCGCCCACTTATCGCGTTCGGCCTGTCGAGGCTCAGGTGACGGAGTTCAAGAAGCTTTTCCCCAGCCTGGGCAGTTGCCTTGAGAAGCTGGCGCGCAAGCCATTGCCGGAAGGCGCGGAGGCTTGGTTCGCGATTCCGCGCTGGCAGGCGCTGGCGCCCACGTATAACGAAGCCGTGGAGATCGTTCTCGGGATTCTTGCTACCAAGCGCAAGTTTTCCAATCGCATCATCGGGCGGCTGGGTGAAAAATATATGCGCCAGAGCGAACGCTCCAAGCTGGCGGAGAAGATTTTGGCGGAACAGCAGGAAGGGAATGACATCCTGGTGGTCGGCGCGCAGGCCGGTCTGCTGCATCGCGGCTGCTCCGCCCGGCGCACGCGCGTGGCCATGGCCGGCAACGAGTATGGCCTGGGCGTGTTTTCCATCGTCTGCATGCTGCTGACGCATTCCGAACGGCTTTCCACCGGCGATACGCTGATGATCGACTGCGGCGGAGACGAATACTCCGTGCGCGGCGACTACACCTTCGATCGGGTACCGCTCTTCGACTACGACATTGGCGGCATCGAGTTCAGCATCTTCTATGAGGACCGCGCCCGAAATCTGTGGGGAACGCCCACGGCCTTCCTCTACAAGATGGTCTGAGTCCGTTTCGCGGTCTCTCGTGGACCGATTGCCGCCTGCCGCGTCTAACTGGCAGGCGGTATTCTTTTCTTCCGATGATGAAAGTGCGCTTTCTCTGCTTTGGCGTGTTGAAAGACTGGCTCGGCAGTTCCGCGGCCACCGTGGAGCTGCCGGAAGGCGCCACAATTGCGGAGTTGCTGGAGCGGCTGGTCAGCGGGCAGGGCAGGCTGCAGATGAAACAGGCGCTGCGCGGCATCGCGGTGAGTGTGAATGCGGAGTTTGCCCCGGTGACCCACGTGCTGCGCGAGGGCGATGAAGTGGGATTGCTGCCGCCTGTCTCGGGCGGCTGTGCGGGGGCGGCTGCGCTGACCCGCGAGCCGATCGATGCGGAAAGACTGATTGCGGCGGCAAAGCAGGGCGAGGACGGCGCGGTGGTGGTCTTTGACGGCATTGTGCGCAACAATACACGCGGGCGGCAGACGCTCTATCTCGACTACGAAGCGTATGAGGAGATGGCTCTGAAGCAGATGGATGCGCTGGCCACAGAAGCCCGAACGCGTTTTGGGGTGCGGCAGGTAACGCTAGTTCATCGCCTGGGGCGGCTCAATGTGGGCGAGACCAGCGTGCTGATTGTGGTGGCTTCGGCGCATCGGGCGCAGGCTTTCGAGGCCTGCCGCTGGGCGATTGACACGCTCAAGCAGACGGTGCCCATCTGGAAGAAAGAGACCTTTGTGGACGGAGCCGTATGGGCGGCAGGGGAGCCGTTTCCCGCTGGGATGGCCGTGACGCCGCCGGAGGGCCCGGATGAGGAATAACCGTGGCGGTCAATATTTTCGTTGGGCAGGCGCTTGGGCGCTGCTTATTCTTGCGTCCATTCACTTGGCCGCGCAGGAAACCACCTTGCACGTGGATGTGCATCTGGTCAGCGTTTTTGTGAACGTCACGGACAAGAATGGGGCTCTTGTAGGCGGGCTTGCGCGCGAGGACTTTGCCGTGACCGAGGACGGCAGGCCGCAGCAGATCGCGGTCTTCGAGCGGCAGTCGGAGCTGCCCCTGAACCTGACGCTGGCTATCGACACTAGCGGCAGCGTACGCAAAGACATGGCCCAGGAAGCGGATGCGGCGCGGCGGTTTGCCCATGCAATCCTGCGCCCGCAAGACCAGATGAGCGTGCTCCAGTTTGCTACCAATGTGAGTGAACTGACGCCCTTCACCAACAAAGTGGCCCAGATTGATCGCGGGCTTGCCCAGTTGCGCGGCGACTGGGCTACGGCGCTCTACGATGCAATCTATATGGGATCGGAAAAGTTGGGCGCCAAAGACGGACGCAAGGTGCTGATTATCGTTTCCGACGGCGACGATACCGCCAAGAACACCACCTACGAACAGGCTTTGGAGGCGGCGCTGCGTAATGAGGTGATGATCTACACCATCATCGACGTGCCCATCGAGGCCAGCGCGGGACGCGATCTGGGCGGCGAGCACGCGTTGATTACGCTGGCCGAACAGACAGGCGGCAAGAGCTTCTATGAGGGTGATGGCGGCCTGGACAAGGCCTTCGCGCGCGTGAGCGACGATCTGCGCACGCAGTATTTGCTCGGCTATTACCCAAAGAATCAAGAGCCGGGAAGGTCCTTCCACCGTCTACAGGTCACCATCCCCAGAGCTGCGGCAGAAGCATTCAACATCCGCCACAAGACGGGCTACTACATGGACTCGCCGGTAAAGTGACCAGAAGATCGGGTGGCTGAACATCGTAACTTGCAAGAAGGGCAGAGAGCATAAACTGACCTATTCCAGTCAATAGACGGCTAGTTTTCAGATTGAACGATGCTTGCCCATATTCGCTGGGCAACTAATATGGAACCGTGCTCCGTGAAGTGCGAAAGGTCGTATGTTATGACGTTCTGCCAGCCGGGGCCTGTGGAAACAACGCAATTATTCTTGTTGCATAGGTCGTCAAACAGCGGCACATATACGGCTCCTGCCTTCTGCGCCAGAGATCTCAGTTGCGTATCGTCGTGAGCTTCAAGGAAGCTTTGCGGCAACTTGCCCGGAACGGGATTGTTGGGATTGTGGTGCAGTTCATTGAGCAAGAGGCTCGGCACACTGTACTTCCAGAACGGCGCTGAGCCGATGACAACGACCCTTTGCACGCCTGCTTCTTTCACCAATTCAATCGTCTTCAAAAGTCCTTCGGCCCGCGCCGCGCAATTTCGGCCGGCATTCACTGGGTCACACCAAAGCGCAGAAAGAACGAGGATGCTGGGTTTTAGAGACCCGATACGAGCAAAGACCGAGTCGTTGACCAAAAGACAGTTGGGTAATGCGGGTGTTTGCAGCCCAACGATTGGTGCGCACCCAGCCGAGGTGTATTGAGCCAGGCGCACGCCAGACCGACCCTGCAGAGCGCGAAATCCAGGGAAGAGGTCCGCGGCATGGGAGTCGCCCCAAAGAACCACTAAAGGCCGCGTATCCTTTCCTTCCGCGGGATCCAGACAATCGTCGCGGAAGGAGTCTGGCGACTGATCCGCGCTAAGGAAGCATGTTTTATCTCTGTAGGCTCGGGCGGCATCGGCCGGGTAGTCGTGATCCAAGGCAGTGATTGCACTCGGCAGCCTGGCCGGGAACCCGCCAGCCAATATCACCATCACCCCAAACACGCCCGTTAGAGAAACACAGCCAAGCAGCCACAGCGCCCCTCGCCGGCGTTGATTTCTTTGCTTAACCTGACGAATCGGCAGCTCAACAAAGCGGTAAGTCAGATAGGCTAAAACAAAGAACAAGAGAATCGTAAAGCCCTTCATACGGCTCGATATCTCGAATCCCCAAAAGATGCTGGCAATTCTGATAAAGGATAGAAATGGCCAGTGCCATAAATAAAGTGGGTAACTAATGAGCCCGACAAAGACCGCCGGCCTGCATGACAGGATATGGCGATTGCACCATGAAGACTGGCCTGCGGCAATCACGAGAGCAGCTCCAATCGTGGGCAGCAATGCCCACCAGCCGGGAAACGGGTCATCCTGATTGATACCGAAAATCGACACGGCAAGCAATCCAAGGCCCACAAACCCAATTGCCGTCCGCCATCGGACGAGAAGAAAGCCTTCCCAGGCGGGCTGCAGATTGCGATGCATGCAAAGAGAGAGCCCTGCACCCACAAATAACTCCCAAAGCCGTGCATAAGGGAGAAAAAAGGTGGCCGCACTATATCTGGTCACGAATGCAACGTTCAGCGTCATCGAAACCACGGCGATGACCAGAAATGCTGCTGGGAGGGTCCAGCGCGACCTCGCCCTATAAAACGCAATGCAAATCAGCGGAAAAACCAGATAGTACTGTTCCTCGACACCGAGCGACCAAAGATGCAGGAGCGGTTGCGTTCGCGAGTCTGGAGAGAAATATCCCGTCTGCCACCACATTACAAAGTTTGCGGAGAATGTGCTGCCGCCGATGATCTGTTTGCCCACAAGCACGAATCTGGTCGGTAACAGGATGAACCATCCTGCTACGCAAACAGCCGCCAGAACAAGGAACAACGCCGGGTAGATTCTGCGAATTCGCCGAACGTAAAATTCGATGATGCTGAACGAGCGAGATTCCAGTTCACTGTAGAGAATGGAGGAGATCAGGAAGCCTGAGATGACAAAGAATATATCAACGCCGACGAAACCTCCCTTGAACCGTAGCGGGAAGCAATGATATGCAATTACAGCCAGTACTGCGATTGCGCGCAGGCCGTCAATATCGCTGCGATAGGGGAGCTTCTTGTTTGAAATTGATTGCATCGTCACTTAGCGTCAAACCGTGAATAGTGTATAAGGTTTGTGCAGCAACGACGCAAGAAATCCGCGAATGCCTTTATTGAAGCCGGGTTTGCATTCGCTCGCGCATTCTACCTTTACATCCGAAAGAATGAAACTTCAGCGGTTCGATGAATTAAAGATCGATTTGGTGTTTCCTGCTTCTCTCCATCTCCGCAGAAAGCCCTTCAGCTCCTCCGGCGGCCGCAGCCACACCTCGGCCGCTGTCTCGCGCCATGTGCGCCGCACCAGAACGCTCAGGCCGCGCCGCCCAACCCGCTGCACCGCGCGAAATGCTGCTTCGTCGCTGAGATCGTCGCCCAGGTAAGCCATGGGGCTATCCGCCTGGCCATCAACTCCCGCCGCAGCCTCGGCCAGGATTGCCTCGACCGCACCGCCTTTGTTGCGGCCCACGCGCAGCTCCAACCCGGCCTCGAAATCCAGCAGGGCCAGCCCCTCCATACGCGTCAACGGATCGAACAGCTCCCGCGTCCGGTGCTCGATCTGCTCAGCTTTATGCCGGGAAGCTCCGCGCCAGTGCATTACGACTCCATTCGCTTTGTCCTCGAAGAGGCCGCCCAGGCTGTCGCGCCGCAGGTGCTCACGCACCTCATCAAGCCTTGCCTGCGTGGCTGCCGGCGCCTGCTCCAGCTCCCGCCGCCCGTCCGGGAAGAGCCGCTCGGCCCCATGCAGCCCCCAAACCTCCAGGGCCGGAGTGAGTGCCAGCATGGGTGCAATCTCTGCCGCCGGACGCCCGGTAATCACCGCCATTCGCGTCTGTCCCTGCCGCTGAATCTCCTCCAGCAGCTCCCGCACCCCAGCCCAGGGCCGTGCCGTGAACCGATCCACGCGGAATGGCGCCAGCGTCCCATCGTAATCCAGCAGCAAAAGCGGCCTTGACCGGCCCGCAAAACTCGCAAAAAACTCTTCCAGCCTATCTGCCGCTTCCGGTGTCACTGTCTCTCGCTTTCCAAGCCAGTCTACCGTGCCGGGCTTCCGCCGCAAGGCTCCGTCCAGCCGCCGTTCCCGCCCCATGCGCTATTCTGTCCTTGCACGACCCCAATCCAGAAGAACGACGCTCTCCTTTTTCAGCAAACCGGTAGACCTCATGGCGATCGACACCCTCGAAAGAACCGCCAAGCAACTCGTCCTGACCGTGCAGGACTACTCCCTGTTTGCCTGGCGCGCTTTCATGAACCTTTTCACCGAGCCCCGCTATTGGCCGGAGTTTCTCGTCCAATCCGACATTATCGGGTTTGGTTCGACCTCGATCGTATTGCTCTCCGGCTTCTTTACCGGCGGCGTGCTGGCCCTGCAATCGGCGGCAACGCTCTCTCAGTTCGGCGCTACGGCGGTCACTGGCCAATTTGTCAGCATCACCATGATCCGCGAGCTCGGCCCGGTGCTCACCGGCATCATGGTGGCCGCCCGCAACGCCTCCTCCATGGCCAGCGAACTGGGATCGATGGTGGTGACCGAGCAGATCGACGCCATGCGCGCGCTGGGGGTCGATCCCATGCGCAAGCTGGTTACCCCGCGCATCTTTGCCTGCATCTCGATGCTCTTCTTTCTCACCATCGTCGCCGATGCCTTCGGCATTCTTGGCGGCGGGGCGGTTACCGTCTTTCTGAACCACCAGGACGGCCCCCAGTACTTCTCGAAGGCCTGGGAAAGCCTTCGTTATCCCGACATCATCCAGGGTCTCGTCAAGCCGCTCTTCTCCGGCTACATCATCGCCTCTGTCGGCTGCTTCTATGGCATGAGAACCACTGGAGGCACGCAGGGCGTGGGACGTTCCACCATTCAGGCCGTCGTCAACGCTGCGGTGACCATCATTCTTGTGGATTTCCTCGTCACCAGGGTGCTGCTCGCCCTCTTCCCGCCGCTATGAACGATCCCAACACTTCCGCCCAGCCCGGCCAAGCCCCAGTCCAAACTCCAATTTTGGATGCCGCCCCGGTGGTTGCCTTTCGCAATGTATCGATCACCTTCGACGGCCCGCCGGTTCTTGAGGACATCAGCTTCTCCGTGGCGCCGACCGAGACGCGCATCCTGCTCGGACCAGCCGGCGTAGGCAAGAGCGTTCTGCTCAAGCTGGCCAATGGCCTGTTGCGGCCCGACAGTGGCAGCATCCTGCTCTTCGGCGAAGAAATCTCTCAGATGCCCGAGGAGAAACTCTTTGCCCTCCGCACGCGGGCCGGCATGGTCTTTCAGGAGGGCGCACTCTTCGATTCACTCACAGTGCGCGACAATGTGGCCTACCAACTCATCGTCGAACGGGTTGCCGACGAAGAGATCGACCGCCGTGTCCGCAAGGCACTCCGCTTTGTCGAGCTGGAAGAGACCTTCTCGCTCTTTCCATCGAGCCTTTCCGGAGGCATGCGCCGGCGCGTGGCCATTGCCCGCGCTCTCATACGCCAGCCGGAACTCCTGCTCTACGACTCGCCGACCGGCGGCCTGGACCCCGTGACATCCACCACGATCATTGAGCTGGTGATGAAGGAGCGGGATGTCTACCGCACGCCTTCGATTCTGGTGACCCACCGCCTGCAGGACGCCTTTACCCTCTGCACCCATCGCTTCGATGCGGAGCTGAACCGGATGGTGCGCCTCCCCGAGGGCGAGACCGATCCCAATACCACCTTCCTCATGCTCGAAGAAAGCCGCCTTATCTTCGACGGGTCGCTTCATGGCCTGCTGCACAGCGAGAACCCCTTCGTTCGAGAGTTTCTGGAGTAAAATCCGGAACCTTGAGAGGGGACGAGTGCGCTCTCGTTCTTCTGTTTTCCGGCAAACGGGCATGAAAACCTGCCGACTCACCTATTTCGAATTCTTCTTTTGCCCGTAACGGTACTGGTTCCCCCCGCGCCCTTTGCGGATAAAAGCAAGATGCCACGCGGCTATATTGAAATCTGGCGATTCTCACGACCTTGCTCGGGCACGATGAGATCAAGCGACAACCCAACCCGTCCCATTGTGTGGGAGGATGAAGCGCCCATGGAGCCTCGTTTCCGGCGCGTGCAGCAGGGTGTGCCACGATCGGGGCGCATGTTGCCGGGCATGCCGCTGGAGGTGGCGGACCCCGACGGCGACGACTCCACCAGTCAGGGCGGAGCGCGCCTGCCGGGTCCGCGCAGTTCCTGGTGGCGGCCTGCGAGCACGCTGGGACGCGTTTCGCTGGGGCTGGCCGCTGCGATGGTGCTGGGCGGCCTGGCCATGGGCGGCTATTTTCTAAAGACATCCATTGATCGCGATGCGCGCTTCCGCATTGCCGGGGCGGACAATATCGAGGCTACCGGATTGAATGAGGTGGCCCGTGCGGAGATGCTGCCGGTCTTCGGCGAAGACATCGGGCGCAACATCTTCTTTGTCGATCTGGCGGAGCGTCGCCGGCAATTGGAAGAGATTCCCTGGGTGGAGCGGGCGACGGTGATGCGGCTGCTGCCAGATCAAATCCGCGTCACAGTGGTTGAGCGGCATCCCGTGGCATTCGCGCGACAGGGGCAGCAGTTCGGCCTGGTGGATGCCAATGGCATTCTGCTCGCCATGTCACCGTCCGCGATGGCCCGGAACCACTACTCGTTTCCCACGCTCTCCGGCATCGATCCCCGCGACCCCCAGGTTTCGCGCAAGGCGCGTATGGATGTTTATCAACGCCTGCTGGCAGAACTGGACTCAAGTGGGCAAAAGCTCTCCGGACAGATTTCAGAGATCGACCTGACAGATCCGGAAGATGCCCGTGTGACCATGCAGGACGACGATACGCTGCTCCACTTTGGCGAAGATCACTTTCTGGATCGCTACCAACGCTACAAGGCGCATATTGCCGAGTGGCGTCAACAGTATCCCAAACTGGCGGCAGTGGATTTGCGCTACGACCAGCAGGTGGTGCTGGAAATGGCCAAGGGCACGAATGCCGTTGAAGCCGCAGTGAGCGGGGAAGCGGCAACGGAAACGGCCGCTGGCCAGACCCCGGCCGCAGGGCAGGCCGAGAAGGCACAGTCTCAGCCGAATCCGGATGGATCTGGCAATGCGGCTTCCGGCAAGCCGGTAGCTGGCAAGCCGGCACTCAAGGCAAGCCATGAGGACACAGCCGTAAAGCCGGCCCGAGTTAGTTCCGCCAAGCAGAAAGCGGCCGCGGCGAAAGACAAAATAGCAAAGGACAAGAAGCGCGCGGAGGCCCAACGCGCCGCGCTCAATGGGAACAAGCGGAAGACGGCCGCTCCAAGCCGTCCAGCCGCGATCGGGATCGAGGGCGAGTGAGCGCGATGAGCCAGAATCAGGACAACATGATCGTGGTGCTGGACATAGGTAGCGCACACACCCGCGTGCTGGCGGCTGACCTGAACGAGGGCGCGTTGCGCTATCGCGGTCACGGCCTGGTGGAGTCGGCGGGGATGCGCAAAGGGCTGATTGCCGAGCTAGCTCCCGCTGCCAAGGCGGTAAAGGCGGCCAATGAGCAGGCCGAATGGGTAGCGCGGGCGAACATTGACGAGTGCGTGGTGGGCATTGGAGGGCCGCATATTCGCGGGCTCAACACCAACGGCGGATTCGAGCTGGGCAATCGCATGAGGGAGATTACGCGCGACGATGTGCGCACCGCCGTGGAGCGGGCACGGGCCGTGGAGCGGCCTCCGGATCGCGAGATTCTGCACCTGCTGCCGCGCCAGTTCATTCTCGACGAACAGCCGGGCATCTTCGATCCTGTGGGCATGGTGGGTGCGCGCCTCGAGGTGGATCTGCACATTGCCACCTGCTCCGGCAGCGCCTTGCAAAGCACGGTGACCTGCGCCAACCGGGCGGGGCTTGAGGTTTCAGAGGCGGTACTGGAGTCCATTGCAGCCGCCGAGGCCACGCTCTCAGCCGATGAGCGGGAACTGGGTGTGTGCCTGCTGGACATCGGCTCCCACTCCAGCGACCTGGCAGTCTTCTTCGAGGGCGCAGTGGCCCACACAGCATCGGTCCCGATTGGCGGCGCGCACTTTACCAACGACCTGGCGGTGGGCCTGCAAATGCCCGTGGCCCAGGCAGAGGAATTGAAGCGGCAGTACGGGCACGCCGTGGTAACCGCCGTTCCGGAGCAGGCGACCGTTGAAATCGCCAACCCGCAGCCCCGCACCCTGCAGTTGCGCATGGTTGCGGAGATCCTGGAGCCTCGGGCGCGCGAGCTGCTTTATTTTGTGAAGGAAAGCCTGCGCCAGGGGGGCGTAGTGGATGCGCTGGGCGCAGGTTGCGTCCTTACCGGCGGCGGCGCGCTGTTGCCCGGCATGCTGGAGCAAACCGAGAGCCAGTTGCGGGTTCCAGCGCGAACGGGAATGCCTGTGCGCCTATCGCAGATGCCCAGCGAATTGGTTCATCCCAGCTTTTCGACGGCCATCGGCATGTTGCTCTATGCCCATCGCACGCGGGTCATCAGGGCGGCTGAAAGCAACAGTCTGCGGAGCAAGCTGAAGGCCATTTTCGCAGCCAGTTTCTAACCAGGAATCAAGCTATGAATCAGGAGGCCGAACCGCTATGGATCAGCTAGATAAGATGGACAAGATGGACCAGACCGACCAGCAGAAAGATGAAGCCAGCCGTATGCGCATTCAATATCACGAAGAGCCCTTGCGCGGCGCGCGCATCAAGGTGATTGGCGTGGGCGGCGGCGGCGGCAACGCCGTGAACCGCATGATCCAGGCCCACATGGAAGGCGTGGAGTTTATTGCCGCTAACACCGACGTGCAGGCGCTCAAGCTGTCTCAGGCTCCGGTGAAGCTCCAGCTTGGGGTCCGGCTGACCTCCGGCCTGGGCGCGGGCGCAAACCCGGATGTGGGCCGCCGCGCCGCGCTCGAAGACTCGGAAAAGATCATCGAGGCGCTCGAAGGGGCGGATATGGTCTTTGTCACCGCCGGGCTGGGTGGCGGCACGGGCACTGGGGCCGCTCCGGTGATTGCCTCGCTGGCCAGCGAGATGGGCATTTTGACGGTGGCTGTGATTACGCGGCCTTTTGCGTTCGAGGGCAGGCGCCGTTTGCAGCAGGCCGATCGCGGCATGAAGGAGCTGCTGGAGAGCGTGGACACGATGATCGTGATCCCCAACGAGAAGCTGCTCGCGGTGGCCAACGACGCCGGTTTCTTCGAGAGCTTCCGCATTGCGGACGATGTGCTGCGCCAGGGCGTGCAGGGCATCAGCGACATCATCACCATTCCCGGCATCATCAATCGCGACTTTGCCGATGTGAAAACAACCATGGCCGGCATGGGCCATGCGGTGATGGGAACGGCGGTTCGGTCGGGCACCAATCGCGCCATTGAAGCGGCCCAGGCGGCGATGGCTTCGCCCTTGCTTGAGGCGGGCGCCATCGACGGCGCTCGGGGCATCCTCATCAACATCACGGGCTCCAGTTCGCTGAAGCTCTCCGAGGTGAACGAGGCGTCGTCGCTGATCCAATCTGCCGCGCATGAGGACGCCAACATCATCTTTGGCGCGGTGCTGGACGAGAAGATGGGCGACGAAGTCAAGATTACCGTGATCGCCACGGGATTCCGCGACCAGATGCCGGAACGGCGCGCGCGCATGCTGAACGTGGAAGAGGCGCCGGTGGTTTCAGTCCCGGTTGTGGCTCCCGAGAACTGGATGCGCGAGTCGGGGACCGCTCCTATCTCATCCCGCTTCCAGAGCCAGGATGAAGAGGAAGAAGAAGAAAAGCAGAGAGCAATGCTGGTTTGCAAGCCCTGCTTCTTCTCGGCGGAAGCCTTGACCGGGGAATCGGTGGGCTTGGCAGCGGTCAAGGACACGGTTGTGGAGGTTGCGGAGGAGCCTGAGCCAGAGAGGGAACCGGCTGCGGCCGGGCTGGAATTCGCCGAGATGGCCGAAGAGCCATCCTATAAGCCTCTGCCCAGGGACTACTCCTCGGACTTCGGCAAGGACGTGCGGGGTCCGGCCGCGCTTGAAGAACTTCGCCAGCCGGCAACGGCGCTGTTTCCCGATTCGGACGAAGCTTCACTGCGGGAGCTGGATACGCCCACTTTTTTGCGGCGGTTTCAGTTTTAGGAACACGGTGGTTTGCCGGAGGGCGGATTCTTGTTGGAATGGGCCGCCGGGGCTGTATAGTTCAATATAGCTCAACAAAATAGAGGGGCCTGAGCAAGCCAGGGCAGATTCTGTTGTCCATCCGGCTATTATGAAGGTAATCAACGGGCGGATCGTGCAAGTGATTGGGATCACATTCCGGGCCAGTGAAGCAGGAATAGAGTTGCCTCCATCCCGGACGAAGGTTGTACACGGCCGCGGAATGGCCGATAAGCAATAAGTGCGCCGCTCAAGGGCAGACGTACGGCACGTAATCCATGGTTGAGAGGATGTTGGCTGGATGAAGCTGTCACGCGTTTTGGCACTTGGATTGGTCCCGATTCTGGTTTTCGCCGGTTTGGGCATGGTCGCCACTAGTGCGGCGGCGTTGAACGCCCCGCACACGCTGCACCATGCCAGGGCGTCGGAACCTCGTCTTGCGGAATTTCATCGCGCCGGCGGTCATCGTGGTGTAGCGACGCCAGCCGGCCAGCAAGCCCGGTTGACCCCAAGAGGCCGCGCCCGAGCAGGCGTGCGTCAGGTGGCCCTCAGAACCCGTCGTCATCATTCTTATGAGCGGTTTACTGCCAATTCCTTTGCCCAGGGAGACATCTTCGCGGGCGACGTGACGGCCGGCGAAGACCCGGTGGTCCGTCAGGCCGCGATCGACGCCATGGGAGACATGAACGGCACTGCCGTGGTCATCGACCCATCCAATGGCCGCATCCTGGCCATGGTCAACCAGAAGCTGGCGCTTTCACCGGGTGCCGAGCCTTGCTCGACCATCAAGATTACCGTTGCCATGGCTGCGCTCTCCGAGGGTCTGGTCACACGCGACACTCCGGTGCAGTTGTCGGGTTTCCGCATGAACATGACCGACGCGCTGGCCAAGAGCAACAACCTTTATTTTGAGGAACTGGGCAGGGAACTGGGCTTTGACCGCGTGCGCCATTACGCGACGCAGTTTGGCTTGGGCGAGCTGGCCGGCTATCACATCGAGGGCGAACAGCTTGGCGTCTATCCAGACAAGGAGCTGCCCGCCTCAGAAGGCGGCGTGGCCCGCATGTGCAGCTTCGGTCAGGGCGTTTCGCTCACCCCATTGCAACTGGGCGCGTATGTGGCCGCACTGGCCAACGGCGGAACTCTTTATTATCTGCAACATCCCACCACGCCGATAGAGATAGCCGCCTTTGAACCCAAGATCAAGCGGACGCTGGACATTGCCAAGTTCGTGCCCGAGATTGAGGACGGCATGGCCGGCGCGGTCGAGTACGGAACCGCCCGCAGCCTGCGCGCCAACTTCCACGAACTGCCCGTCTTTGGCAAGACTGGAACCTGCTCGGACAAGGGAACCCGCTTCGGCTGGTTCGCTTCCTTCTCCGATTCGCCCCAGGGCAGCCTGGTGACGGTCTTCTTCCTTGAGGGCGGCCGGGCCACCTTCGGGCCCCACGCGGCGGAACTGACAGGCGTCTTCTACAAGAATCTCTGGGACCGTAACTACTTTGCTGCCAAGGGCCAGCAGGACGCGGCAACGGCGCTGCCGGCGCCCGCGGTCGCGACTCAGCCGTAGCGCGGCGTAGTTCCGGCTAGCCGATTCTTGATGATCCAAAAGGGAAAGTGTGTCCCACCCATAATGCGCTCAGATGGCTGCTTTCTTCAATGGTCGACATTGAAAATCGGCCAGTGGTGATCCATCCCTCGACGATTACTTCCCAATAGGCGACCATCCAGGCAGAACGGAAATCCGCTGCGACGTTTGGGCTACTTTTGTGCAAGGGCCTTCTGGATTGCTTGATCGACTTCACCCATGTCACCTGGATCGAAGCCGAGACCCTGATAGACGATAGTTCCGTGACGGTCAACGACATAGGTGCGGGGGATTCCACCTGCAGCGAAGAGCGCGTATGCCTCCCGCTTTGGATCCCATGCGAACGGGAAGGTAATGTTCGGATGGGTCTTCTGAAACGTGAGGACAGTGTCCTTATCCTGCTCACGGGCGATGGCGATGAAGGCGAAGTCAGGCGAGGATTTGTATTTCTGCCAGATATTCTTTTCCAGTTCCGGCATCTCGATTTGGCAAGGGCCGCACCATGTGGCCCAGAAGTTCACCACAACCACCTTGCCTGTCTCGGCAGCGAGCGAGAAGGTGCCGGAAGTCCCATCGACGGAGATGGAGGGCATCCTGTCCCCGACCTTGGTGCGGGGATCATACGAGTCGGCACCGTTCCGGCATCCGGTGGGCAAAGTAAAGACCAGCAGAGCGAAGCAGGAGAACACGGCGAAGTGGCGTGGATTCATACTTTCATTTGTAGCCGATGAGGGTGGTTCGCGGAAGTAGATTATTGCGCGCACTGCGGAGATTACCCGATTCTGGATGGGGTAGCCGGCCCGTCGGGGTGGGGGTAGGGGGGATTATTTATTTGGTAAACATTTTGGCCTTCCGGGGGGGGCCTGGTTTCCTGTGGCTGGCGGTGGAGAGTGGAGAGAGCGACCTGCGCGGCGTAGAGGAGGCGTGTCCCGTCCTGGTGCGGAATGGCGCCGATGAGCATTCCGTGGGCGGCGCAGGCGATGAAATCGCGGATGCCATCGTAGCCAAGGAGCGGAGGCATGGCATTGCGGTACGATATGCCAGCGTATCGCACGGCGAGGAGATCGTTTGTGCGGTGCGATTTTTCGGCTTTGTAACGGTTTTGCCAGGCTTCGCAGCATCGCGCGATGACTGGGTTTGTGAGCGCCTCACCGGAGGCGGAGCCTGAGTTGAGCAATCCTAAAGCGGACAGGGGCATACAGAGTTTTCCTTTCGTTTAGCGCGGCGGGCAAGAGGTAATGTGAACTGCTCCTGCCGGGTTTTTCTCCGCCATTTCTAACCATGCGCCGAAAGGGGATAATCCTCTGCAAATGGGTTGAGGCGGGGGGCACAGGCCGGTGAAGGGTGGAGGGGCTATGGTAGGCCGCCGCAAATAGGGTCATTTACCGATGCCCGCGAATGGAGCGAAATCCTGGAAGAGACTTCCCTCAGGGGCTAAAGCCCAGCTCGTTTTGCGCTGTTTACGGCACGTCACCGAGAGGGTACCCGGCCGTGCCCTTTCAAAACAAAACGACCATCTGTGTGGCGGACACCACTAGTCTGGATCACTCGCCGGCGCCGGCTCTGCCGTGAATCTCAAAACGCTCAATGTACTCGTGCAGCTTCTCCCAATGATCCTTGCTGAACTGCATGTACTCCTGCGCAATGCCCTCATCGGCCCAACGGAACAACACCCAGCACTCCAGCAAGTCCGCCTTGTCGACCGCGATCAGGTCACGGAACTCCTCGGGGGGCTGCTCTCCCTTTTCCCATTTCAAAGCTACCTCCACCGCGGTTGCGTGAAGCGCCTTTGCCTCCCCATGCAGTGAACGTCGAGCCTTCGCTTCGCCCGGATAGTCCTGATGAAATGTGCCGATGGGGCTGCCTTTCGCATCGGATTGGTATGCGAATGAATCGACTACGTAGGCAGCCCATGGAGATCTGCTCGAGGCATCGTGACCCATCGCCTTGAACATCTCCATTCCGCCGCTCGGCGGCTTGATCTTCGGTCCTGCAAGAACGGCTCCGTGCGCCTGCGCCCATGTCGAGAGACCATTCCATCCCATCTTGTAATCGGGATTGGCAACGATGGCATCGATATACTTCGCTTTCGCCCCGTCCGCGTCGTGGGCAATCCTCATGATCGCATCTCCCCAGCGCGCATAAGCTTTGGCATTGTGCGGATCTATCTGGATGGCCTTCTGATACCATCTCGCTGCGGTAGGCAGGTCGCCCGCGAACTGCGCGGCATCGCCTGCGAAAAGTGCGGGTTCAGCAACCTTCGGCTCGAGTTCCGCTGCTGCTGCGTAGCGATCCAGAGCTCCCTTGTAATCCCGCTTGCCAAAGTATGGTTCTCCCGAGCGCCAGATCGCCCTCGCAAGCGTCTCGCCCTTCTCGCTGTCCACCAGGCTCAGGTCAAAGTTGGCAATGACAAGTGCCACATTCTCCTGGCTGCCAAGGGCGACCGCTGTCTTGGCCTCTGCCTGAATCTTCTCAAGAAGCTCTTTTCTCGTTGGCCCTGCCTCCATTGGGGCCGATTGCGCATAGAGACAGACTGCGAGTCGCTCTGCGTAAAGAGGCTCCTTCGGGTTCGCCTTGGCCAACTCCTCATAGAGTGGAAGCGCATCCAGCCGGTTGCCGCTTTGGTAGAAACTGTCCGCCTTCGCAGCTCCATCCCCTTGCGCAAGCGCCAACGGTGCAAGTAGGCACAGAATGATTGCCGTGATCCATCGACTCATATCATCCCTTTCATTACGCGGAGATTCTAACGCATTCCGCCAAGGATGAGGGTACTCTCATGTTTCTTTGCGGCTCGGGCGGAGATCATCGCTCTTTACGGACCAGCCCGGATCGACCGCTTGAAGGGTCTCGAAACGTGCCGTCGGCTTTGTCTTTGCCCGGTTTTCCACGACTGAGTCAAAATCTTCACAGCGGCAGCCAGCCTGTCTTCGACCTAAACTCGTCAGATATGGCCACCATCCCCGATCTCAGAATGGACGCCGGGCTGCCCGCGAATATCGATGCCGAAAAGACCATTCTCGGCGCGATTCTGCTGGACAACGCTGCCCACTCCGAAGCTGCCGAAAAGCTTGATTCAGACGATTTTTCCCTCGACTCGCATCGCCGCATCTTCTTGCGCATGACGGAGTTGATGGACTTGCAGCGCGCTGTCGATATTGTCACTCTGGCCAACGAACTGGCCCGCTACAAGGAGATCGAATCCGTAGGAGGCGTGGCTTATCTGGCCTCGCTCACGGAGGGTTTGCCTCGCCGTCCGGTCATCGAGGAGTACATCCGGATCGTCAAGGACAAGAGCCTGCTGCGCAAGCTGATGGGCATCTGCTCGATGGCCATCGCCCGCGCCGCCGACCAGGGCGAGTCCGCTCTGGATGTGCTGGGCGCGGCAGAGTCGCAACTGATGGAGGTCACGGAAAAAGGCCTCACGCACGGCTTTCAGTCGCTTGACCAGATCGTGCAGCACTCCTTTGGGACAATCGACAATTTATATAAAGAGAGCCGCGAAGTCACCGGCCTTGCCACGGACTTTACCGAGCTTGACCGCATGACCAGCGGCCTGCAAAAAGGCGAACTGATCATCATCGCCGCCCGCCCCTCGATGGGCAAAACGGCTTTTGCCATCAACATCGCCCAGAACGCGGCGATCAACCACAACGCCATAGTGGCCGTCTTCAGCCTGGAGATGAGCAAGGAGTCGCTGCTGCGCCGCATGTTGGCCTCGCAGGCCTGGGTGGACCAGCAGAAGCTACAGAAGGGCTTTCTGGGCCGGGAAGACCACCAGAAATTGCAGAATGCATTGGGCCAACTGGTCGAGTCGCGGATGTTCATTGACGACACGGCGGCCATCTCGCTGGCCGAGATGCGCGCCAAGGCCCGCCGCCTGAGGCAGACCGCTGGGGGACTAGACCTGGTGGTTGTGGACTATCTGCAACTGATGTCGGCCACGGTTCCCTCGTCCGGCAAGAAGAACTACGAGAATCGTACCCAGGAGGTCTCGGCCATCTCCCGCGGCCTCAAGGCGCTGGCCAAGGAGCTGAATGTGCCGGTGGTGGCCCTGTCGCAACTCTCCCGCGCCGGCGTGCAGCGCAAGGACGACCACCGCCCCGTGCTCAGCGATCTGCGCGAGTCAGGCTCTATTGAGCAGGACGCCGACGTGGTGGCCTTTATCCACCGCGAGGCATACTACAACAAGGGCGAGGAGATGAGCGAAGCCGACAAAGCCAAGTCGGAGATCATCGTGGCCAAGCAACGCAACGGCCCCACGGACACGATTTTGCTGCATTGGATTGGCAAGTACACGCGTTTCGACAATCCGGCTTCGGAGCACGAGGGCTGAGAATCGATTTACCAAATGACGTCGAAATTAGAAGCTTTCCAGCTTCCGCCTGTATCGACGACCTCGACAACTCCTTCGCCTCCCCAGCGGGCGTGCGGTTGGCCGTCGAGCAGTGTGAACTGGTAATAAAGCGATACTCGATGCCCCTGGTCACGCCGATGTCTCAGCCTCCATTCAAAAGCTAATGGTTTGCCTACGCTGTGCAGCCAATCCACCTGCCTGAAATCGGAGGCCACGGCCAAGGGCCGACCTTGCCTCAGAGCGTCGAGAAATTTATCTGCGCCTGCCTCTGGCGAGCGGTCGCGAAAAGGGTTGAACACTGTTAGCCCCTCAGCCTCCTCCGAGTAGTCGGTGCAAGCGCAACTGCCAGAGAGGTGAAACAACACAGGAAATTGGTGACGCGTGCAGGCCAGAGCAGACAGGATGACGACAACGACCAATGGCGCTACGATTGCCAAACGTTTCATGCGCATCTTCTCGTGAAAAGCTTGCAGGCAGGCAAGAGAATTGCCGAGTTTAATGGGAGCTTCCCGAAAAGAATACCTCAGGGGCTGAAGCCCCGTCGATTTTGTCGCCTTATAGTCAGGGCTGAAGCCCTGACCTACCGATCCCGAACATCCTGTATCGATCTTCATACAAACCAAGCCTCATAGCTCGTTGAGAATCAGCGCGATGCGGCCTGCCAGCAGGTCGCTGGGGGGCTCGCCGGGTTCGACCTCGATCAGGTCCACCGGAAAGGCGATGTTGTGGGGGCGCAGGATGAGGCGATTGGAGAGGAAATCCACATAGCGCAGCGTGAGGTGGGCGCCATGGCGGACGGCGTAGAGATTGGGCCGGTTGGGGCGGTAGGGTAAGAGCGCAATGTAGTGGCGATCAAGCAGCACAATGGCCTCGGGCATTACCAGGGGCTCCATCGGGAGCGCGTCCGCAGCGGGAATGCGCACGGCAACAAAACGCTGCCAAGCGCGGCGGGGGTTGGTGACGCGTGTGCGAATGGTCTGCAAGATTCCAACCGGCAAATGGAGAATGGCCTGAACTACGGAGGGGCGGATGATGGGCTCAAAGAGCGCCACCGCGTGGGAGACGATAGGGACCGAGCTTCTTTCCTCATACGCGGGCAGTGCCTGGGCCTGGCGCGTGGCGGGGAGGAGGTCTGCAACCGTCAGATGCTGAGCCGCCAGCACGCGGTCGATAGCATCCAGCGAAAGTTGACGCCGGCAGTGCAGGAAATTGGAGAGGTGCGATTGGCCCAAACCGGTCTGTCGCGCCAATAATGAGACGCTGACTGTGCCCCGCTGTATTCTGCGGAGCAGTTCCAGGCGGAGGCGCTCGTGCATTTGCGAAAAATTCATCTGTGGAAAATCCGCCACAGGCAATGGGGCAGCAAGGACTTTCATTGCCTCAAGAAAAACTATCGGGCTGATTGCCCTTCATCTTCCGCGCTTGCCGGCGGATTGGAAGGCGTTTGGCGACAAAACGACCGGGGGATGTTGACGCAAGAGAATCATATTTCTACATTGGCTTTACTTAATCTTGCACTGGCTTGTGGGAATTTTTCAGGAAATGCTTCATTGCCGCAAGACTGAGCAGGGCGCAGTTTTGCCCTTTTCAGCGGCCAATGAAGAAGTTGCCAGACCATTTTGGTCCGTTCGGTCCAGTCGGGTCTTCCCATCTCCGCCTCAGGGCGCTCAGCAAAGGCGCCCTGGCAAGCAGTCGAGAAAATTCCAGGATCTGCGCGCTATGAGCATGACAAAAAACGAGAGGACACGGGTGGCAATCCCCCATAAAGGCAGAGACCTGAATTGCCGTGCCCGGTTCTCTTCACCCCGCGGAACAACAGTGAACAGGATAGACCGTCGGGCGAAGACGCGAACACGGAGAAACCGTCATGGATTTGCGCGTGCAATTGAAGATTTGCGAGGGGTGCGGCTGTCTTTGGTACCGTGCCCAAACCCAAGGGAGTGTTTATTGCAACGGGTGTGAGGCCAAACTGAAGGACTTTCCATCGCCGGAGAGCCGGAAACGGCGTGGACGCCCAAGCCGCAAGCCGCTCGCCAAAGTTTGGGCGGTGGCCGACACGGCAGGAGGTGCGCAATGAGCGCAGCCCTCCAGTTGCCCATGTTGTGGGGAGCAAGCAGTTCGCGGGTAGAACGGCAGGACAACCGGAAGAGGTCGGAACCGGAAACGGCGGAGCGAACTGAGGCAAAGCCGGAGGCGAAAGCGACCGCGGCCGAGCCAGTCGTCAGCCTTGCTTTCTACAGGAAACACACAGAAAACATGCTGCGGCGCTATCTGTATGCCTCAATGCAGGTGGGCCGGGCGCCGTCGATCCTGGGCGAGCCAATCGCGCGGTCCGCACTTTCGAGGACGCTGTCATTTTCGTTCTCGATGTGGAAACCTGCCTGAACCAGCTTGGATCGCTGGACCGTCAGATGCTTTGCCGGATCGTGATTCAGGAGTACACACAGGCCGAGGCGGCCACCTTGCTCGGAATGAGCGTACGAGCCATCTGCTACAAATTTCCCCAGGCTGTGGACCGGTTGACAGAGAAGCTGCTGGAAACCGGACTGCTGGTTTTGCCACACTGAATTGAGTAAAACGAAAGTTGAGAAGGGGAGCGCGATAGACGCTCCCCTGTTGTGTGTAGGAGGCTTCGGAAGCGCGTTCCGACCCTGTGCGACAGGGCGCTTGAAGCGAAAAGAAACGATCGTCTATAGAGCCTCTTGCAAAATTGCTTTCAGTCCGGCGATATGTGTCAGGGCACGACTTCAGTCGTGCCGCAAATGGTCCATTAAATTTCCGGCTTTAGCCGCTGCGGAATTGCAAACATCTGAAAACAAGAGGCGCAGGGGCTAAAGCCCAACATCTTCTTGCCGATCTTTCGGCACGACTGAAGTCGTGCCCTGACACTTCTTGCCGTTCCTATGGAATTTTGCAAGTGGCTCCCTAGAGCCTGTTATTAACTTTATCCCTTTGTTTGCTTTTGGATAAGGAAACGCCGATGGGGGCCTGACGATGGAAGCATGGAAAAACGTGTCCGGTCAGGCTATCCGAGCGATGTTTCCGATGA
>Ga0302319_10004030_pt1 | contig 30339 bp, 26 predicted proteins | sample Bog_T0_2_FD_203319 | JGI IMG/M metagenome (GOLD analysis project Ga0302319, IMG submission 203319) | Peat permafrost microbial communities from Stordalen Mire near Abisko, Sweden - Bog_T0_2 | ecosystem: Environmental > Terrestrial > Soil > Wetlands > Peat | place: Sweden: Abisko, Stordalen Mire... | reverse complement strand
CGCTAAATGCGCTGGCTGGTTCGCCACAATCCCGATCGTCTCACCTGACATGCGCGCAAAACCAATGACGATATTCTGTGCAAAATGTTCAGCTAGTTCGAAGAAGTAGCCCTCATCCACCACCCGTCGAATCACGTCCTTGATGTCATAGGGTTTGTTTGATTCCGCAGGAATGAGCGTGTCCAGTTCCTTGTCGGCGCGGTCGTCGCTATCCTTCGTCTGCCGGCGCGGCACCCCGTCCAGATTATTTTGTGGCAGAAAGGTCAGCAACTCGCGAATATGCCGCAGGCAATCTTCATCATTCGTCGATTTAAAATGGGCCACGCCGCTAATGGCGTTATGCGTGTGCGCACCGCCCAGATCTTCTTTCGTGACGTCTTCGTGTGTAACCGTCTTAATCACTTCAGGTCCAGTCACAAACATATGGCTGGTGCCGTCCACCATAAATACAAAATCCGTCAGCGCCGGCGAATACACCGCGCCACCCGCGCATGGACCCATAATGGCCGAGATTTGCGGCACAACACCGCTGGCTAGCGTGTTTCGCAGGAAGATATCGGCATAGCCGGCTAATGAAGCCACGCCCTCCTGAATGCGCGCTCCACCCGAATCATTCAAACCAATAATGGGCGCGCCCGTCTTCATAGCCAGGTCCATTACCTTGCAAATCTTCTGCGCATTCGCCTCCGACAGCGACCCGCCAAAAACGGTGAAATCCTGGGCAAAGACAAAAACCGGGCGGCCGTGCACCAGTCCATGGCCTGTGACAAAGCCATCCCCGTCAACCACCGTGTTCTGCATACCGAAGTTCTGGCTGCGGTGGCGGACGAGTTTGTCTAATTCTTCAAACGTTCCTTCGTCCAATAGCTGGGCCACGCGTTCCCGCGCCGAAAGCTTACCTTCGGCGTGTTGGCGCTCCTTCCGTTCTGCGCCACCCCCTGCGTCCGCGCGGGCGTGTCTACGGCGAACTTCTTCAAAACGGTCGATACTCATGTCTGTACTATTAGACAATCTTATGTCCGCGCGACTTGTCATCGGCACGGCCGGCCACATCGATCACGGAAAGACTTCGCTCGTGGGAGCTTTGACTGGGACGGATACAGACCGTCTGGCCGAAGAGAAGCGCCGCGGTATTTCCATCGACCTTGGCTTCGCCCATCTCACGCTGCCAAGTGGTGAGCAGTTGAGTTTTGTCGACGTTCCAGGCCACGAACGCTTCATCCGCAACATGCTCGCCGGGGCGGCTGGCATCGAAGCTGTTCTGCTGGTCATCGCGGCGGATGAGTCCGTCAAACCGCAGACCCGGGAACATTTTGACATCTGCCGTCTCCTTTACATCGAGCGCGGTTTGATAGTCCTTACCAAAGCCGACCTCGCCACACCGGAACAGCTTGAGCGCACGCGACGCGATGCCCGGCTCTTGGTCGAGAACTCATTTCTGGCAAAGGCGCCGATTGTTTCGGTAAGTTCCGTTACCGGCGCCGGCATGGATGAATTGAAGGGGCAGTTGGCCAAAATGGCGGCGGATGCCACGCATCGCGCTGCTACAGGTCTGCCACGCTTGCCCGTTGATCGCAGCTTCGCCCTCAAAGGATTCGGCACTGTCGTTACCGGCACACTCTCGAGCGGCGCTCTGCACGTGGGCGACAGTGTTCGGCTCCACCCCACTAATGTCGAAGCTCGTGTTCGCGGCCTGCAGCGTCACGGCAAACCCGTCGAAACCGCCGTCGCAGGAGACCGCACTGCTGTGAACCTGGCAGGCATTAGTCATGCCGACATCCAGCGTGGCTTCACTTTGACCTCTCTGAATGACCTAGAGTCGACGACGACGCTCGACGTGACTCTCGAATGGCTCGATTCATCCGCGCCACCCACCAAGGCCACTGAGTTTCTTCTCGCCATTGGTACCGCCGAACTGCCCGTCACGTTGAAGCCTTTGCGCGAAATCTTTGGCCGTCTTCATTTGCCCGAACCCGTGCTCGCTCTTCCCGGTGACCGCTTCGTTCTGCGGCGTCCATCACCGGCGCTAACTGTCGCCGGCGGCATGGTTGTTGATTCGTTCCCGCCTAGACGTCTCAATCGCGCTAAAACTTTTGAACGGCTCAGCAAGCTCGTGCCCGCTACGACTGCCGAGCGTCTCGAACTGCTCACACAAGAGAGCCCCAGCGGCCTTTCGCTCAAGCAAGTGGTCCGGCTCACCGGCGATCCAGTACTCCCCACAACACCCAACCTGATCCTCGTGAATGGCCAACATCTCCTTTCTAGGGAATGGATCGAGCTGCGCCGTCAGAAACTTATGGAATGGCTGCAGATCTTTCACGCCAAGAATCCCGCGGCTGCCGGTGCGCCCATCTCCCAAGCCCGCCTCGGTCTTGATCCGTTTTTGCTTAGTGCGGTGTTGAATGATTTCCCAGCGGTCCGCGTATCGGGTGACATTGTCGCTCTCACTACCCATCAAGCCACGGTTTCTGCTGTGGATGCCAAGGCCATCGCTGCGATTGAATTCTTATTTCGTCAAGCCGGTTTCACGCCGCCCGCTCCCGCTGAAGTCCTCGCCGACAGAAATGCTCGACCCTTACTCGAATCACTCATCAAGACCGGCAAGCTCATTCGAGTGGCACCTGACCTCATCTTCCACGCCGACGTCATTACGCATATCCGCCAATCGCTTGCCGCCCACAAAGGTCGCCGCTTCACCGTTCCCGATTTCAAATCCTGGACTAACATCTCGCGCAAATATGCGATTCCGCTGCTCGAGTATTTAGATCAACAATGCGTCACGAAGCGCGATGGTGAGAGCCGCGTCGTTCTCTAACGTCGTACTGTTAAATCATGTCTTTGTTGAATGCGGTTCGCGTAAACCGCAAAGCCGCCGAACGGTTATACGCCGGCCATTTGTGGATTTTCGCGTCCGACATTATCGACCGCGGCGACGCCCAAGCTGGCGACGTTGTCAAAGTTGTAGACCACAACGGCAAGTCTCTCGGTACTGCCCACTACAGTTCCACCTCGCAGATTGTTCTGCGTCTGCTCAGCCGCCACGTCGAGCCGATTGACGAAGAGTTTTTCTTTAAACGCTGCCAAGCCGCGCTGCAGTTCCGCGAGCAAGTCGTCAAGAACACCAACGCCTACCGCTTGATTCACGCCGAAGGTGATTTGCTGCCTGGCTTGATTGTTGACCGTTACGCTGATTACCTGGCGGTACAACTGCTAGATCAAGGCATGGACCGTCAAGCGGGCCAAGTCGTAAGCGCTTTGAACCGCTTGCTTTCGCCGCGCGGCATTGTGGCACGCAATGATGTTTCCGTTCGCAGCAAAGAAAACCTGCCGCTCGAAAGCAAGGTTCTCTCGGGCGAAATTCCACCACACATTGATATCGAAATGAACGGCCTGCGTTTTGCCGCCGATCTGATGGGCGGACAGAAGACAGGCATTTTTCTCGACCAGCGCGAGAACTACCTGGCCGTCAGCGAGCTCTCGCAAGGCGGCCGCGCGCTCGACTGCTTTACGGGCTCCGGCGGTTTCGCTCTGCATCTGGCAGCACGCTATTCGTCGGTAGAAGCAGTGGATAGCTCGGGGGCCGCCTTGGAAATCGCCCGCCAGAATGCCCAGGCTAACCAGATTGGCAATATTGAGTTCCACGAAGCCAATGCGCTGCAATATTTGCCAGGATTGGTTTCCGCTCGGCGCACGTTCGACCTTGTGGTGGTCGATCCGCCGGCCTTCACCAAAACTCGCGAATCCGTTGAACAGGCCGCGCGCGGCTACAAGGAGATCAACCTACGCGCTCTGCGGTTGCTCAATCCAGGAGGCATTCTGGTGAGCTGTTCTTGTTCGCATCATATGAGCGAGGCCCACCTATTTGAGACTGTCGCCCAAGCAGCGCTCGACTGCGGAAAACGGCTACGAGTGCTAGAGCGTCGCACCCAGGCGCACGACCATCCCGTTCTACTTACGGTACCGGAGACGCACTATCTTAAATGCCTCATTTTTCAGGATTTATTGTAGATCCTACCCCTTATCGATTCTTTCTATCCGGTACCTCTTTCTAAGACTTTCGCTTGTCACCAAGGCCGTAAACGTAGTATTACAGTAGGTACCCCCTCGTTCGGAGTGAATTAGGCGACTAGTGTTTTTCAACTAGCGCTGAGTATTTTGCGGAGGGAAAAACTATATGCATATTGATACAAGCTCCATTTTTACAGAGGGCATGAATCCGCAGCAGCCATTGCAGATTCCGGCAGTTGCGGGCGGCGAAACCGCTCTTCCATGGTTTGCTCTTCGAACCCGTTCTAATTTCGAGAAAGTTGCGGCCACAGCCCTGGAGAATAAGGGTCTGCTGCCCTATTTACCGACCTACAAAAACCGCCGCCGGTGGTCCGACCGCGTGGTGGTAGCAGACACTCCCTTGTTTCAGGGATATGTGTTTTGTCGGTTTGATCCGCTGAATCGTTTGCCCGTTTTGACCACGACTGGCGTGATTTCGATTGTTGGCTGCGGTACCGAGCCCGCCTCCATTGACGATCAGGAAATCGCTGCCATCGAAGCTATTTTACGTTCTGGATTGGCTACCGAGCCGTGTCCCTTTCTGCGCGAAGGTCAAAAGGTGAGAGTAAGGCGCGGATCGCTGGTTGGTGTGGAAGGTATTCTAACCAAGAAGAAATCAGATTTCCGCTTAGTTATTTCGGTCACTATGCTGCAGCGTTCCATTGCTGTGGAGATCGACCGTGAGTGGATTGAAGTTGTCTAGGAACTAAAGAAGCATGCCGCCGATTTCTCGGGCGGCATGCTTGGTTACTGTTTTTCCAAAAGTCTAAACGTCGAGGTTGCGCACATCGAGGGCATTGTCCTCGATAAACTTGCGGCGGCTCTCCACGTCTTCACCCATCAGCGTAGAGAAGATCGGCTCTGCTTCGGCAAAGTCGTTCAAATCGACTCTCAACAGCGTGCGTGTCTCAACGTTCATGGTGGTTGACCAGAGTTGTTCCGCGTTCATTTCGCCCAGCCCCTTATAGCGCTGCACGTTCACTTCGCGGGTACCCTCAGTTTTGATAGTACTGAGTAAATCGCGCCAATTGTCGACCGTTTGTTTCTGTCCATCTTTAATGATGGTGAACGGCGGCTTGTTGAACTTCGACACCAGTTTCGCTTGGGCGCGTGTTCTGCGGAACTCAGGCAGCGAGATGAACTCAGTGTTGATCATGCGCATCGCATTTGTTGGGTCGCGATAGCCAATCATCCAGGCCGAGTGTTCTTCTTCCCTTTCGATAACGCTTTCCAGTTTGGCCTGCTTGAACTTCTCAGCCACGGCTTTGACGTTCTTCTCGTTTTGCCAATCCGCCTTATTGTCGATGGCGAGTTCTACGTCGCTCAGGATTTCGGCAACGAGTGGAACTCTGGTGCGCCTGACAAGACGCCGAGAGATCTGCTCGAGTTCGTCCAACTGCATCAGGAAAGTGCGCAGTTCGCTTCCTTCCAATTGTGCCGGTGCTGCTTTACCCTCCGGCGCCAATTGCACTGCCAGGTTTTCCGTGGCGCGGCGCAGAATTTCGCGCGTGAATTCTTTGTCGTCTTTGATGTACTTCTCGCTCTTGCCTTTCTTGATGCGGTAGAGCGGCGGCTGCGCCACGAAGATCTTGCCGCGCGTGATGAGTTCTTGCATGTGGCGGAAGAAGAATGTGAGCAGCAGAGTACGAATGTGCGAGCCGTCCACGTCGGCGTCCGTCATGATGATGATTTTGCCGTAGCGAAGTTTGGCAATGTCAAAATCGTCGCCCTTGCCGATGCCCGTGCCAATGGCGGTAATCATCGCGCGAATTTCTTCGTGGCCTAACATCTTGTCGTAACGCGCTTTTTCGACGTTCAAGATCTTACCTTTTAGCGGCAAAATGGCCTGATAACGTCGATCGCGGCCCGATTTCGCCGTGCCGCCTGCCGATTCACCCTCAACCAGAAAGATCTCGCAGCGGTCTGGATCGCGCTCCTGGCAATCAGCCAACTTTCCCGGCAAGCCACCCGAATCCAATGCGCCTTTACGGCGGGTAAGATCTCTAGCCTTACGAGCCGCTTCGCGTGCGCGCGCAGCGTCAATCGCCTTGCTGATGATTTTCTTGGCAACGGAGGGGTTCTTGTCGAAGAACTCGCCCAGCTTTTCGTTGACCAATTGCGTCACTTGGCCCGTGATGTCGGAATTGAGCTTGCCTTTGGTCTGACCTTCGAATTGAGGCTGCGGCAGCTTCACGCTGATAACAGCGGTCAGACCTTCGCGAACGTCGTCGCCCGTCAGATTGTCTTTGGTGTCTTTAATGAGCCCACCGGTAGCCGCGGCCGCGTTAATGGTGCGCGTCAGCGCGCTGCGGAAACCGCTCAAGTGCGTGCCGCCATCCACCGTGTTGATGTTATTGGCGAAACTGAAGATGCTTTCTGAATACGAATCGTTGTATTGCAACGCGACTTCGATGTAGAGCTTGCCGCCATTGGCCATATCGCGGTCACCTTCGAAGTGAATCGGCTTTTCGTGCAGCGTGGCCTTACCGCGGTTCATATGCTTGATGAACTCTGAAATACCGCCGCTATAGAAGAATTCCTCGGTGCGAACGTTCTCACCACGCTCGTCGCTCAAGACGATCTTCAGGCCGCGATTGAGGAACGCCAACTGACGCAGACGAGTCGCCAGTGTGTCGAAATTGAACTCACTCGCATCCATGATCGTGGTGTCCGGTTTGAATGTGATCTTGGTGCCGGTTTTGTTCGATTTACCAGTCTTCGCGAGCGGTGCTTTCGGAATGCCTTTTTCGTAATCCTGTTCCCAGGTGGCTTTATCGCGCCAGACTTCCAGGTGGAACGTTTCCGACAGCGCGTTAACGCAACTTACACCAACACCGTGCAAACCACCTGAAACCTTATAGGTGTTGGAATCAAACTTTCCGCCGGCATGGAGCTTGGTCAACACAACCTGCGCGGCCGACACACCTTCTTCCGCGTGCAGATCCACCGGAATGCCACGGCCGTTATCGACGACCGTGATCGAGTTATCGATGTGAATGGTGACGCTGACCTCGTCACAATAACCCGCCAGCGCTTCATCGACAGAGTTATCGACGACTTCATAGACCAGGTGATGCAGACCCATCTCGCCCGTGGAGCCGATGTACATGGCAGGGCGCAAACGCACTGCCTCTAGTCCTTCAAGGACTTTGATACTAGAGGAATCGTAACTATCGTTGCCGTTGTTATCTTTAGCCAATTTAGCCACACTTTCAGCAGAGGCCCGCGCCACGAGGCGCAGGCTTGCCAGGAATTTCGAAGTTGTTTGCCGTGCGGTTCCGGAATACCGCGCAAGACGGTCGCGGTCTCAATCGCGCCGCCCAAGAATCTTAGAGTTCCGGTGCTGTACTGCGGCGCGTAGCCGCGCCCTTTGCGCTTCCATATCAGATGCGCATGGGCATTACCACATAGCGGTAGACAGTGTCGCTATCTCCGCCATGCGGCCGCAATTCGCCCGCGTTGTTGGAATCCTTAAAGTGAAACGACACCTCACTTTGACTGATAGTGCGCAAGAATTCGAGCATGTATTGCGCATTAAAACCAATTTCCACCGCAGCGCCGCTATAAGTCACGGGCAGCGTTTCCTCGCTCTCTCCGGTTTCGGAAATAGAGGAGTGCACTTTCAATTCATCTTTCAACACCTGCAGCCGGATCGCCTTCGAACGTTCATCGGCAAACTGCGCCACGCGCTCAATGGCCGCCTTCAGTTCGTCACGCTGCAGAACAATGTGATGCGGATGATCTTTGGGCAGAACGCGTTCGTAGTCGGGAAAGTTGCCGGTCAGCTTGCGGCTCAACAGGAGACGCTTATCGATACGGAAAAACAAATGATTTTCGTTGCCCGAAAAATCGACCGTCTTGCTGGGATCGTCGCTCGCCAGCTTTTGAATTTCAGCCATCGCCTTGCGGGGCAGCAGCGCTTTATATTGCGCCGTCAGACCAGTGAGCGGCACATGCTTTTCAATCAGCGATAGGCGGTGGCCGTCTGTCGAAACCATTATCAGACCGTCTTCGCGCAGCAGCAGCAGCGCGCCATTCAGTGTGAAGCGCGACTCTTCCGACGAGATCGCGAAGATCGTACTGTTGATCATTTGCGCCAGCACGCCCAGCGGGATCTTGGCCAGTGGTTCCGGCATCTCTGGCAGCTCCGGAAAGCTCTCGCGTGACATACCAGCGATCCGTGTCCGGGAACGACCGCACACCAGGCTGGCCCAGTGGTTGTCAGCCAGCTTCACCTGCACATCCGCATCGGGCAATAAGCGCACGTAATCAAGCAAGCGGCGCGCTGGAATCGTGCCCGCACCTTCCTTCTTTACGCGAGCCGGGCAAGAGCAGCGGATGCCCAATTCCAAATCTGTGGCCGTAAGCCAGATTTGATCTTTGTCGGTTTCGACCAGGATATTCGACAGAATCGGGATGGTAGTTTTCTTCTCAACCACACCCTGAGTGAGGCCGAGTTCCCGCACAAGATCCGACTTACTTACCGAAAATTCCATGATTATCTTTTGGAGCTCCTTACCGGGCTATTCGCCTTATGACCAGGACTGGGCCTGATACTAGAAATAGATCGTATCAGCAGGGAACCGCGGGGGATACAAATTCCTTCTAAATTATAGCAAAAACGGATGGTTGGGGGTAGAAGCCGGGCTCAGTTCCGGACCCGCCAAAAGGTAGTATTTTTAGACCTTCACTAGCTCTAGCTCGGGCATTATACGGTGGAGGTCGTCAGGGTCACTGGTGACGACGGCCTGTCGGGTCCGCGACGCGCAGATCGCCACATGAGCGTCGGCAATGTCGGAGGTTCCAGTGCGCGCCAGTAGCAGTCCTACCGCAGTGGCGTCGGGTCCGTTCAGCGGAACTAGATCGGTACCGGCTTGGCGGATGAGACGCGACAACAGCGCCTGCTTTTTAGGACTGCGCATCGCTTGTGCCAGCGCTGTGGCCGGGACCGTTGTGCGCAGGCCGTTCTCTTTGGCGCGAGCGATCAAGGCTAGCACTCGGCGATCGTGCCGATCGAGAGCGATGAGGCCGCCAGCGTCGAAGGTGATTCCGGTCATGCGACCTTGCGGTTTCGGCGGTTGCTTTTGAGTATTCCGTCGGCCCAAGCGCGTTCTCTTTTGGTGAGCGGGCCGCCGCTTGATTCTAGAGCGTCGTCCAACATTTCTCGCCAGCCCGCTGCGTCGGATAACGCGACGCTGACAGCATGTTGGACGAAGGCGGATACGTTGGCGGCTTCGCCGGCCTTTACAAGAGCGGCGATTTCGGTAGCTTGTTCTTTCTGAAGGGTGACTGTGATCTTGACGGTCGCCATACCAATTACCATACCACTCTCTCGGGCGGTGGGGTGCTGGGCGAGTATTGGCCGGGTTTAGTCCAGGACAATTTGCGGACCCAGCTCAGTAACAGCGTTTTCGTTCGCAAAATCGGCGAGTCTAACGCGCAAAATCCGCCGCTCGATCTTACTCCCTTCGGCGAGACCTAGCAGTGCGGAGTGACCGTCAGCGCCCGGTAAAGGGCTCGTGATGGTATCCCAGCGCACATCCAGAGGCAAAATACCGCGGACCGTTGCACATGCCAGGCGCGCGGCGGCGACAAAGCGCGGATTCCGGTTGGCGATCTCCCAGGCTTGTTTAGCGGTTGTTCGACTGGCGGCGAAAACCGAGAGCCGAGGCGGAACCTGCTGTTTGTCTACGGAGGAGAGTTCAAAAGCTTCCGGGCTGATTTTTCAGTCACTGGAACGGAAGGATAAGCGCAACACCGTTTCGTCCGCTGTAATGCAGAACCTAACGGAACGCTTTCAGACACTGGGTTAGTGAGTAGCCGCTAAACCCGATTCCGGCAGGTCTTTCGGGTTGTAGTTAAGAAATGGTAGGAAAAGTTCGGTGTCTTCCGGCTGGAGGCGTTCGCCTAAAACGTGTTCAGCAGCGTCCCCGGTGATTCGGTTCATATGGAATAAGGTGGCGGGTTCACCACTGAGAAACTCTACTTCTATGTGATTTTCGTCCTTATCCCAGGAGTACAAAAGCTGTCCGTCCGGGCCAGGCGCGGCACTTGGCACTGGGAGTTGACCGTCAAAGCGGCTGTCTGCTTGCTGCCACCATCGCTGAGCCGCCCCGGCGAGCGAGTCGGAGACGAGCTTCTCGTTCGTAAGGATCTTCAAATATGAGTCTAACTTGCTCATGCAGTGCCTCTTTGATTGTAGGGGATTGGGAGTAAAGAGCCTAATAGTCTTATCGACCCCAGCCGACTATTCAATGAGCAGAAAATTGACGATTCATTCGCCTTGGGAGCATTTCGTTTCTCAAGGCTGCGTCCCGCGAGCACCGAGTTGGATGGCTTCCAGGTTACTTACCTTAGATTCTGCAATCGTGAACCGCAGAATCGTCCTCTCTTTATGCCAGCCATGATGCCCCGCCGCACCCGGGTTCATATGGATAAGATGCCGTTCCGGCTCGCGAGTCACTTTCAAAATATGCGAATGCCCGCAGATAAAAAGCCCAGGGTGATAACTGGCAATCTCACGCCGCACTTGCTGGTCATTGCCAATGTGCGTCATATAAACGCGCAGCCCTTCACACTCCCACTGCAAATCTCGCGGAACGGCCGCCCGCACTTTATCGCCGTCAATATTTCCCCATACCCCGCGCAACGGCTTGAAGCGTTCTAATTCTTCCACGATAGAGAACGGGCCGAAATCGCCCGCGTGCCAGACCTCGTCGCATTCGGCGAAATAAGTGAAGATGGCGGGATCGAGAAAGCCGTGAGTGTCCGAAAGAAGGCCGATACGCATTTCTTCAATGAAAGCAAACTCGCGCGCAATGCTTGATATATGTGCGAATCACCTTTAGCGACTGGTTTGGCTAGCTGACTAAAAAAGCCCGCCAAGCTTTCGCTCGGCGGGCATAAGTTGTTTTCCCTTTTTCGAGAAAAGATTAATAATCCATCTCGGGGCCGTGACCTGCGGGCGGACCGGCAGCAGCCTTCTTCTCGGGGATTTCGCAAATCATCGCTTCGGTGGTTAACATCAAAGCGCTGATCGAAGCCGCGTGTTGCAGAGCGGAGCGGGTCACCTTGGTAGGATCGATAACGCCCGACTTCACAAGGTCTTCATAGTTTCCCGTTGCGGCGTTGAAGCCGAAGTTGGCATCGTCGTTCGCACGAACCTTTTCAATCACAATGGCGCCTTCGTAACCGGCATTGCCAGAAATCTGGCGAAGCGGCTCTTCGGTTGCCTTGCGGATGATGTCGACGCCAATCTGCTCGTCGCCACCCATTTTGAGATCGGCCAAAGCCTTGCCCGCCCGCAACAGCGCTACGCCGCCGCCGGGAACAATGCCTTCTTCCACAGCCGCGCGAGTGGCATGCAGAGCGTCTTCCACACGCGCCTTCTTTTCCTTCATTTCGGTCTCGGTGGCCGCGCCCACTTTGATCACTGCCACGCCGCCGGCTAACTTCGCGAGGCGCTCTTGCAGCTTCTCGCGGTCGTAGTCGGAGGTGGTTTCATCAATCTGGGTACGCAATTGCTTAATGCGGCCTTCGATGCTCTTCTGTGTGCCCGCGCCATCCACGATGGTCGTGTTGTCTTTGTCGATCGTGACGCGCTTGGCGCGGCCCAAATCTTCCAGACGGACACCTTCGAGCTTGATGCCGGTTTCTTCCATGATCGACTTGCCACCAGTGAGGATGGCGATATCGTCCAACATAGCCTTGCGGCGATCGCCGAAGCCAGGCGCCTTCACAGCGCAAGCGTTCAACGTGCCACGCAGCTTGTTGACCACGAGAGTGGCCAGCGCTTCGCCTTCCACTTCCTCGGCAATGACGAGGAGCGGCTTGCCCGCGCGGGCGATCTGCTCGAGCAATGGCAGAAGGTCCTTCATATTGCTGATCTTCTTTTCATGGATCAGAATGTAGGGATCTTCGAGCACGGCTTCCATGCGGTCCGGATCGCTCACGAAGTAGGGCGAGAGATAACCGCGGTCAAACTGCATACCGTCAACGGTCTGCAACTCGGTCACCATCGTCTTCGATTCTTCAACCGTAATGACGCCGTCCTTGCCAACCTTCTTCATCGCTTCCGCAATGATGTTGCCGATGTTCGCGTCGCCGTTGGCGGAGATGGTGCCAACCTGCGCGATCGCATCGCCGGACACGGGCTTGGAGAACTTCTTCACGCCTTCAACAACAGTCTCAACGGCCTTCTCAATGCCGCGCTTCAGTGCCATCGGGTTTGCACCGGCGGCCACCGACTTCACGCCTTCACGGAAAATCGACTGCGCCAAAATGGTGGCCGTCGTGGTGCCGTCGCCAGCAATGTCGCTGGTCTTGGAAGCCACTTCGCGCACCATCTGGGCGCCCATGTTTTCCAGCGGATCCTTGAGTTCTACTTCTTTGGCAACCGTGACACCGTCTTTGGTGATCGTCGGTCCGCCGAATTTCTTTTCCAATACAACGTTTCGGCCCTTGGGACCGAGCGTCACTTTCACGGCATCAGCAAGCTGATTCACGCCGCGAAGAATAGCCTGACGCGAATTTTCGCTATAAACAATCTGTTTGGCAGCCATTGTTATTCTTTCTCCTTACTTGCTTCCATTGGTTGAAATCACGCCGAGGATTTCATCCTCACGCATAATCAAATACTCATTGCCATCCAACTTGATGTCTGATCCTGAGTACTTACCGAACAGGATCCGATCGCCGGCTTTCACATCGCACGGGATCAATTTTCCATCGTCGGTCTTCTTGCCGTTTCCTACGGCTACCACTTCGCCTTGTTGGGGCTTCTCTTTAGCAGAATCCGGGATATAGAGACCGCCAATCTTGGTCTCCCCTTCTTCAATCCGTTTAACCACGACGCGGTCGTGAAGCGGACGAATTTCCATACTTAAACCTCCACTGAGTTTGGTGAGATAAAAACTTTTGGGAACTCTGGACTGGCCTAGTACCGAGCTTCGGTTGCCGATCCGTCCCAGTGATAGTTTTAGCACACTAAGCTTGAGAGTGACAAGGGAAAATTTTATCTGGTTGATAACAATAGAGATAAAATAACAACAAATGATTGGGTTGATGCTACTCGACTCAGGTTTTATGATTGTCCGAATCGCTCAAAGCCACAAGGTTTTGAGTGGATACTGCGTAACATCCAAATCATTCGTCACAAACGTCATTTGATGTTCGATCGCCTGACAGATCAGCATCCTGTCAAAGGGGTCATTGTGGAGCTTTGGCAGTTTTCCCAATTGCAGAACGGCTGCATCCTCAAGCGCCAGTGGCAGAAGTCTGCCTTTTTCCCGCACTTCGCTTACAAACTCCAGCGGCGGTTTAGGAAGGTTCAGTTTGCCGATCTGCCATTTCACGACGATTTCCCACACAGATATAGAGCTCAAATACCTTTGATTCATGGGATTTGCCAGCACTTCACGCAGTGCTGGCGAGATCTTCCCCGAGTCCATCATCAGCCACAGTAGCGTACACGTGTCGAGGAGAAATTTCATCGGCCTTCGAACGCGCCCAAAAGATCATCGGGCAGTGGCTCAAAGAACTCCGCTGATACTCCGAAGCCGTCATAAATTCCAAATTCAGGTATTCCTTGCCCAAGCTCAGGTCGGAGACTTCGGATCTCCGCAACGGGCTTGTTGTGGCGACACACTACCACGACTTCACCCTTCTGAACTTGGTCCAAATATTGAGACAGGTGCGTTTTGGCGTCTTGAATGTTAACCATTTTCACCGCAGCATTCATACCAACTACTCTACCACATTCCCAACCATTCCTCCAATCCTCCTTCCTCATTCCTTTCCTGCTACCCTGGATAGTGGCGGGCATCTCCCTGCCCAACCATGCGGCGCGCCTCTTCACTCCTTGCCTTTGCCGCCCTCCTCATCACCATCGTTGTTGGCTTTACATACGCTCTTCGTCGTTCGCAAGCGCAGCGCTATCCGCGGGAAATTCCCCCATCTTTAAAAGTCGATGAGGATGGCCTGGCCTTGCAAGGCTGGCGCTGGAATAAAGACGATCCTGAAACGAACAAGCCCGTAGCCCGCCTCTATGCGGATTCCTTCCGGGTGACAAACAACCCCTCCGCTTTTGAGCTCAAGGGGCTCGCTCTCAAACAATTCAACAAAAAGGACGCCAGCTACACCTACATCAAAGCCGCCAAGGCGCATTTCGATCAGCGTTCCGAAATCATGACATCCGAAGGTCCGGTCAGCATCGTCATGAACGTGCCGGTCGATAAAGATGCCGAGGACAAGGACGAGCTCGCCAAACGCGTTCAGGTACAAACGTCTGGCGTAACTTACGACACAAAGACATTCAAAGTCCAGACCGACCAACTCGCCAATTTCATTTTTCCCAACGGCACCGGCAAATCCCTGGGCGCTGAATACGACCCGCACACGAAAACACTCCATCTGAAATCCCAAGTCGTGCTCGACCGCAACGGCATGCATATTGAAGCTGGCGACCTGGTCTACAACGAAGCCGAACAGAAAATTTATCTGACGCCTTGGTCAAAGCTGCAGCGCCAGACCATGAATGTTGAAGCGAAGCTATCGATCGTCACGCTGTCTGATGACAACGAGCAACGCGGTAAAGTGCGCCAGATCGATTCCGAGCAAGCCAAGGGCACCGACAATCGCAAAGGCCGCCAAGTTGAATATTCCGCCGACCACATGACCGCGCGCTTCGACGACGAAGGCAATATGACCGAAGTTGTGGGCAATCACAATGCGCGCGTCGTTTCCGTTCAGGAGCACGCCAAAACCGTCATCACTGGCGACAAAGCCGACTTGCATTTCGAATTACAAACCAAAGCTGGAAAAGACAAGCCGGATAGCTATCTGCAAACCGTAGTAGCCGAGGGTAACGCCGTCGCAGAATCTTCACCAGTGGAACAGCCCGGCGTTGTACCGACCGAAACCCGCATCCTGCGCAGCGACACCATTGATCTCGATATGAAAACCGGCGGCCAGGAAGTGCAGGAGATCCACACTCCTTCTAAAGCTCAATTGGAATTTCTCCCGAACCGGCCCGACCAGGTACACCGCGTGCTTGATTCCTCCAAAATGCGGATCATCTATGGCGATCACAGCTATGTAGATACCTTCATGGGCTGGAATGTCACCACCCACACCGACAAGCCACCCACGCCCGGCCAGAAAAAACCGCCCGCACCTTCCTACACCTGGAGCGATGAGATGACGGCGAAATTCGTTCCTAACTCCAGCTCGATCGACCACATCGAACAGCGCGGCAATTTCCGTTACAAAGAAGGCGACCGTAACGCCTCCGCCAACCGCGCCGTTCTCGAACAGAAGATCAACCGCATCACGTTGATTGACCACGCCAAAGTTTCCGACGACACCGGTTCCACACACGGCGACTTAATTGTGATGGACCAAGTGACTGGCGATATGGATGTGACCGGCAAAGTTCTCTCCGTGCGCGCCCCGGACAAGAGCCAGAAGCCCGGCACTTCTATGCTTGATCAGACCCAACCTTTGCAAGCCCGCGCTGACAAAATGCGCTCTCGCGAAAACAATTACCACATGTTTTACGACGGCAACGTGGTGATGTGGCAAGGCGCCAACCGGATCACTGCCGACAAAATCGAAATTAACCGCGACGATCAAACGCTCATTGCCGCCGGACACGTTATCAGTGAACTCGTCGATAACAAAAAAGCGCCCGACACCAGCTCGGCGAAGCCTCCCGCAGCACCTCCAACGAACCCGGTCTACACCGTTGTCAAAGCCCCTAACATGGTCTATCACGACGACACGCGCGTGGCGCTCTACAGCGGAGGCGTCATCCTCCTGCGCAACGCCATGACCGTGAACTCAGATGAATTACGCGCCTTCCTCACTCCGAAAACAGACGACAATAATGGCGATTCCTCTTTGGACCACGCCTTTGCCGATGGTGCCATGACGGTGACAGATCTGCTCGGTCCGAACCACAAACGCATCGGCTCCGCCAACCACGGTGAGTACTACACCAAAGACGATAAAGTCATTCTGACCGGCGGCGCCCCGCAAATCACCGATAGCATCCGCGGCATCACCAAGGGCAAAGACATTACCTACTTTAGCGGCGAGGATCGTCTGCTGGTCGAAGGCAATTTACAAAAGCCCGCCTTCAGCCGCATGATCAAGAAACAAGCCAATTAATCATTTCTGCGATAAATCACACTCAACTTCGTGCGTCCCACTTCACGGTAACGCTTCAGCAATGCGCGCATATCGCTATAAGCCTCCGGTTTCAACTTGTCATTTAACAGCCCCAATCCATCCACAATAAATGTAGGCCGTGCCACTACCATCTCATCCCAAGCCCCACCCCAGTGGCCTTCTTCTGGCCCAGCGGCCGTCAAATGCCGGTCCGCCGGTATGCCCGTCAAAGGCTGTGAATCCCATACCAGCGTGCTCGGGGTCATTCGCGTGAAAACATACATATCCGGCCGATAACCCCAAACAAACAATGTGTCGCCAGAATGTTTCAGCGCATTGATGCGCGCGGCAACCTCCTGCGCATCCATATCAAGCGCCACATCACCCCACCGTGCGCCCCGCGCCATCAGCACATAGCGAGGCCCAAAGCGCACCAATGGAATAACCAGCAATAAACAAAGCGCACCGACCGCCACCTGCTTCCGCTGTTGAAAGGCGAGCACAATACCACGCGCACTCACTACCGCCAACGGCGGCAGCACTTGGAAAAAGTAGCGCGGCGCAAAATGATTCCCGAAACAAACCGCCGCCAACGAGAATCCCAACCAAGCCGCCAGTTTCACTTGCTCTTTGCGCTCTTCATGCATTACTGCGTTCAACCAACCCGCGGCCAACGCCAAATGAAAACCCAGCCAGTGCCCCACCCGCTCCACTGCCAAGTAGAACGGATGTGCCACCGGCGAACCCGCCGCGTATCCCATCCCCCACGTCCACACCTGCGCAACATATGGAAGCAACGCTCCGCTCGCCACTAAGCCGGCCGTGCCTAGAACAACAACCCCGCCAAATCCCAGCAGCGCCCACCATCCCCATACCGCACAAGCCGCCAATACAAACAACGCCTTCACATTAATCCAAAACCCCACCCCGCACATCGCGCCTGCTGCCCATGGCTTCCCTTGCCGTGCAAAATAAATCGCCGCCAAATGCGGGGCAATCAACAACGCATCCGGCGCAAAAGGAATCACCGCCGCCGGCAAATAAAATGTGGTGAAAAACGCAATCAAAAGCGCCGCCCAGCGCCCTTCCATCTCTCCCCACCAACTCCGCGCCAACTTGTATCCGAGAAAGCAGCACAGCAAAACATAGGCCGCATCCCACAAGCGCAGCACCACGCCGGGCACCGCATCCATCACCACGTAATAAAAAGCTGAAAGCGGCGGCTTGTCATACCAGAAATCCCGGTACGGCACCTTACCATGCAACACATCGATGGCCGCCGCCATATGGTAATCCTCGTCAGCCCACAACACCCGCGCAAAGCAAAGCCGCAAGCAAGCCAACGCAACCACAATGCCGATAAACACGTATCTTTGTCGTAGGCTTTCGCGAATCGGCATCAACGCGTATCATAAGATACAGGCCTAAACAGCAATCAATGCGCACACTGCAAACCGCCGAAATCTCAAAATCGTACAACGGTCGCAAGGTGGTGGACAACGTTAGTGTCCGTGTCGAACAAGGCGAAGTGGTCGGCCTCCTCGGTCCCAACGGTGCCGGCAAAACCACGTCCTTCTACATCACTGTCGGTCTCGTCAGCCCCGAATCCGGCGATGTTCTACTTGACGACGAGCCCATCACGCAGTTGCCCATGTACAAGCGCGCGCACAAAGGCATCAGCTATCTGCCGCAGGAAGCGTCCGTTTTCCGCAAGCTCAGCGTGGAAGACAACCTTATGGCCATTCTGCAGACGCTGCGCATTTCAGGCCACGACCGCCGCGAGCGCATGAACAACCTCATCAGCGATCTCGGCCTGGAAACGGTGCGCCACAGCAAGGGCTACATGCTTTCCGGTGGCGAACGCCGCCGCACCGAAATTGCCCGTTCACTTGTCCTGCAGCCCGACTTCATTCTGCTCGACGAACCCTTCTCCGGCATCGATCCCATCCAGGTTCTCGAACTCCAGCGCATCATCGGCGATCTCAAACGCAAAGGCATCGGCATCCTCATCACCGATCACAACGTCCGCGAAACCCTCGCCGTCACCGACCGCGCCTACATCATCAGCTCCGGTCGCATCTTCCGCGCCGGCTCGCCCGACTCCCTCGGCAACGACCCCGAAGTCCGCCGCATCTACTTAGGCGAGAACTTCTATTTCGGCCCCGGCCCCGACAACCCTGGCGCCAGTCCTAGAAACTGACGCCAGCCAGCGGGCGCTCGTCCTACCAGAAGCTCACGCCCAGAAACAAATTCAGTTCGTTCGCATTCAGGTGGTAGTCATATTGCGGTGCTTGCCATCGTGTGTAGCGCAACTCCGGTGAGAACGTAAACAGTCGGACGCGCTTCTCCACACCCAAACCCGCCGCAAACCCCGTTCGCGAAAATTCACTGCCCGTCCGAAGGGCGACACCGGATTCCAAAAAGGGCATCCAGTCGCGAGTTTTAGGAAGCGCCTTCGGCACCTGGTACTTCAATAAGAACGGGATTTGCCACGTGTCGGTTGTGGAGTCGCCCGAATAGGCGAAAGAGTTGGATGAAGTCCCGACCGAACTGTAGTTGTACGTCGAATAATACTGCCGAACTGGTCGAAACAGCACATCCCCCTCGACCGAAAATCCTCTCCCAATCCGAAACTCAACTGATGCTCCCGGCAGAAAACTCCTTGAGCCGGACTTGATAGAAGAGAAATATTGATAAGAATACGGCGTACCATCCAGCGTCGTCCCGCTACCGCTCTGGCTCTGCGAAAATTGATGATAATCGCCCAGCAGATTCACTCCGGCAAGTCCTCCTACCGAAAATCTGTGAAGCTGGCCGAACTGGCGATTTAAATGGTCAGGCGTATGGCTGAAACCCATCAGCAACTCAACCTGATCAGGCCGTGTGGAAGGAGTGCCAAAAGTAGGGTCGTCCCTACGCCAGCGCGTGTATCGCAGCGTGGGCGCCACAGTCCAATGGTGAATGTGAAACTCGAAACCACCTCCGGCCGTGACACCTATACGGGAAGGGTCCGTTCCTTGGTTACCGCCCGTGACCCGCGCCGTTGGACCGCCCTCGATGAACGGTCGGATACCAGTTCCTCCGCTATCCCATCCGCCAAAACGGTATTTGGCGAGAACCGGTATCTCCCAAACACCAACGTCTTGCGCGACGCCGTTGACGCCGAAGTGCATCAGGCGAAATAAGCCGTCACCCTCGACGGAGAAGCTGTCGGAAAAGTGCCATTCGAGCATCCCTCCTCCCATCGGAAAACCGCGTCGCGCCGGCTGATACAGAGTTGGATAAATGGGATAACCCTCAAATTCCGTAACGTAGCGCCGGGTGAAATCATCCGTAAGGGCGCTCCCGCCCACCACACCATAAGAGAGATGCTGCCCTAACGCGCCACCGCAAAGGAGACCAAATAAAACCACACCGAATGCCGAAATTTTTTTCATAAGTTCGTTAGCCCAGATATCACGCACCGTCATGGAAGATCCCCAGACTCACCTTTCTGCGACAGGCGCGCCCGATTTATTTGGACAATAGCCTTTGTGATGCATCGGCTGCCTGACTCTCTCTCGAAAGAGCAACTAAGAGAGGCGGTTTTTACACTCTCGAAATTCGCTTTGATCGAGGAAGGCATCACGCTAGCTAAACAGTCCCCGGACCTTGCGGAACTATTGCTCGACATGATTGCGAAGGATCCGGACGTAATCTTGGCGAGTGCGCAGACGATTGCCAAACGCATGGAAACCGAGCCGGGAAAAAATTATCTACTTCCCGATCTCACACCAGAACAATATAAGCTTGTGGTCAGCCTAAGCCCAAAAAAGCTTCACTAACCGGAACCGCGGCTCGCTCGCTTCCCTGACAGCCCGACTCGGAAACTGCTTGCCCTTCTGGAGTTTCTACATTTTGGGGAGCACTGTGGCGCAAACACTCGTGTTTGCCGTCTCGACACTCCTGTCGAGACTGACTCGTCTCGGCGCAAAACCGCTCATGAACGGGTTTATTCTGCATTCAATCGCCCAAGACCACGCCGTTTTATGTCGTTGGCAAGCCGCGCCGTTTCTTCAATGGTTGTAATCCCGCGACCTTCACCGCGTGCAAAACATGCCTAATTACTCCAAAATGACAAATCAACAGCTGCGAAGTGCTGCTCTCGCCCTATCTAATGAACTCGACCCTCTTTAAATCGAGTTAAAGGATCAAAACCAGTTCGTAACCGTGAAAAGTTCTGCGGGACAGTGAATTTTTAGAAAGAAACCCCACGCTGGTAAATCGACAGGCCCTAAAATCCGGCGAAGCCGATGAGCGTTAGAATGGCGACGACGCCGAACAAGACCCCAAGTCGGCTCACCCACCAATTTTATCTCCATTTCGCCCACCTACCGCCGCCAATCTTTCCACCCTAATCCAGATAACCCTTGGAAAATCAGCGCAATCCGCCTTTTCCACAGCCCTGTCTACCCCGTTTCGGGTGGTAAACTAGAGGCGAATGAGCGACTTCACTCAACGCCTGAGCCTGACTCAGTCTCAACGTCAGATTCTCACGCCCGGGCTCATGCAAATGGTCGCCGTTTTGCAGCTCAACCGCCTTGAACTTCGGGAAATGATCCAAAACGAAGTGGATGAAAACCCCGTCCTTGAAGAAGCGGGCGAAGCCGGCGAAGATTTAACCCCCGCCGAGTTGCAAGCCATGCTCGAGCTGGACGCGCGCCACGATCCCGCCGATGCTGCCCTTCTGGAAAAGGTTGATCAAAGTGACGCGGAAGCCTATGCCGACCCGCCGCCCGTCGAAGGTACACAAGATCAAATCTCCACCGCCGCCGCTCCCACTATAGAGGAGTCAGCTAAGACCGAAACCGATCCCTTCGAGGAAATCGATTTCGGTAGTTTCTTCGACGACTACCTCGATCCCGGCTTTAAAAGCCCCGCCTCTGAATCCGTCGAAAAGCCTTCGTTCGAGACGTTTCTCTCTTACCCCGTTCGCCTCAGCGATCATCTTCAGTCGCAGCTCAGCGTCGAAATTCTCCCGGAGCGTGTTCGCCAAGCCGCCAATGGCGTCATCGGGAATCTGGAAGAGACCGGCTATCTCGAAACGCCTCTCGAAGAAATTGCCTCCGCGGAAGGCTTGAGTATGGCCGATGCGCAGGCCGGTCTGAAAGCCGTGCAAGCGCTCGAACCCACCGGCGTCGGTGCGCAGAATCTTCGCGAATGTTTGCTGCTCCAGCTCGAAGCGCGCGACGCCAAAGATTCCGTCGCCTGGAAGATCGTGCATGATCATCTGCGCTTAGAAACCCCGCGCCAGCTCACGCAACTCGCCAAAGCGTTAGGCCGCCCGCTTGAGCATGTGCAGATCGCCCTCAACGTTATTCGTCATCTCGATCCCGCGCCTGGCCTGCGCTTCTCCGGTCCGCCCGCGCAAAAAGTCGAACCTGACGTTTACATCTTTAAAGAAGGCGACGACTACATCATCACTCTCAATGACGATGAAATCCCGCAGCTCCGCCTCAAAGCCGATTACCGCTGGATGATTAATCGCGATCAGCAGCCCGATAAAGACGTTCGCAACTGGGTGAAAGAACGTTATGCGTCCGCGCTCCTGCTCATCAAAAACATCGAGCAGCGCAAGCAAACGATCCTGCGTGTTTGCCAATCGGTGGTGCGCCGCCAGGGTGAATTCCTCGAACTCGGTATCGATGCTCTCAAACCCATGATGATCAAAGATGTCGCGGAAGAAATCGGTGTGCACCCGTCAACAGTAAGTCGCGCCGTCGCTAACAAATACGCTCACACGCCACAGGGTATCTTTGAATTACGTTACTTTTTCTCAGAAGCGGTACAAGGACCGGTAGGCAGCGCCACCCCACTGCTAGTGGTAAAAAAACGAGTCAAGAAAATGATTACGGAAGAGGATGCGTCGCACCCCCTCACCGACGAACAAATCACGGCGCGTCTGCAGGCCGAAGGCATACAAGTCACTCGCCGTACCGTGGCCAAATATCGGGAGGATATGAACATTCCTTCCACCCACCAGCGCCGAATCCGGCCCGAATAGGACCCTTTCGCGCCAAAGTTTTAGGTCTGTTTTCTAACAGAGGTTCCACATGAAACTTATATTCTCGAGTAAGACCAAAGACTTCACCCCTGGCTTACAAGAAAAATTCAGCTCAAAGCTGCTGAAGATCAGTAAGCTGGTCGAACGCCGCGGCGAGCGCGAAGCGCACGTCATGCACCAGGTGCAGCGGCATTTGCACAAGGTAGAAGTGGTCGTCAATTTTCACGATCGCGCGCTCGTGGGCGAGGGCTCAGATGCCGATTTGGATAAGGCCCTCACTGGCGCCGCCGCCAACCTGGAGAAGCAAGTTGTCAAAATGCGCGGCCGCTGGCGCGATACCCATCGTGATGCCAAGTCCGTTCGCTCCAGCAAAGAGAGTTGGGAAAAAACCGTCGCGCCCCCCGCGGAAAAAACGGTCGCTGCCAAACCCTCCGCCAAAGCTAAGGCGAAGGCCAACGGCACAAGCCGGCCTGCCAAACCTAAAATTTTCCGCGTGAATTATGGCGAAGATCGGAAGCCTATGTCGCTCGAAGAGGCGATAATGGAAATGGACTCGGACGTAAATTACTTTGTTTACCTCGACGCTGGCAAAGACTGCCTCGCGGTGCTCGTACGGCGAACCGACGGTAATCTGGATTTAATTGAATCGTAAAATTTTTCACAAACCAACTGTCTGGGTGACGGCTCGTGGCTAGCCCGAAACCTGTGCGCGCGCCGGAGTCTCCCCAGGCTTCGGCCGACCCGCAAACGCTCGCCACCGCCGATTTGGTCATCATCACGGGCATGAGCGGCTCGGGCAAGCTCACGGCACTCAAAGCCTTTGAAGATCTGGGCTTCTACGCCGTCGACAACTTGCCCATTCAGCTCGTCTCCAAATTTGCCGACCTCACGCACGACGCCAAAACCCGCCGCCGCGCCGCGCTCATCATTGATATTCGCGAAGGCCAGCAGCTCAAGCAGTTCCCCAAGATCTTTGCCGATCTTCGCAAGCAGCTCGACATCCGCATTCTTTTTCTCGATGCCGATGACGAAACCTTGCGTCGCCGCTTCAGCGAAACGCGCCGGCCCCACCCCCTCGGAGCCGAAGCCACCGTGTTGAGCAGCTTGAAGGATGAGCGAACTCTTCTCAAACCCATTCAAAAACTCGCGGATCTCTACATCGACACCAGCAAGCTCAACGTTCACGAGCTGCGCGCCGTCATCAATTCCAAATTCCAAAGTTCGCACCATAACGACAGCATCGTTGTTTATGTTAATAGCTTCGGTTTCCGCCATGGCGTCCCCACCGATAGCGACTTAGTGTTCGATGTCCGTTTTCTGCCGAACCCCAATTACATTCCGGAGTTCAAGAAACTGACCGGCCGTCACCCCAGCGTGGCGCGCTATATACGCTCGTTCCCGCAAACTCTGGAATTCATCAACAGAATTTCCGAGTTACTTATCTATCTCTTGCCTCATTACATTCGCGAAGGCAAGTCATATCTGACAATCTCTTTCGGCTGCACCGGTGGCCATCACCGCTCCGTCTTAATCGCCGACGAAATTTTCAAGCGCCTCAAAAAAGCCGGCTTCACCGTCAAAGAACAACACCGCGACATCGCCCGCGCCTGATAAAGTGCGGATCCTGATGGTCGTACATGTTTATAGAGGTCAAAATGAAGAAGAAGTCAGCCGAATCATCTCTACAAGAGAAGCTAGTAAGCGTGAGTGCCGATTATATTTTCAATAAGCCGCCAACAATAAAACAAAAAGCGGCACTTCGCAAGATAAAGGTCAAGCAGGACACAGGCGACGATTCGGGAATCAACTTTGTTGATATCCCGGAGTTAACGGCGGAGCAACTTGCCTCGGCAAAGCGGCCAGCTCGCCCCTTGGTTGCGGCTCGGCTCGACCAGGACGTCATCGAATGGCTCCAAAGCTTTGGCCCCGGCTACTCCTCCCGTATTAATTCAATTCTCCGATCAGTGATGAAACACCAGCAGCCCTAAGAGTCGCTTCGCACCCTCAACTCCTCCACATCCCCAAACAACGCAATATCCGTCCTCAACGTCGCCAACCTCCTAAACAACAACGCCTTCTCCCGCTCCTCTACCAACGTCCGCGCCAGCGCACTCGCCTTCGCCGCATTCACCCGCCACTCCCGCCAGTCTCCTGGAATCGCTTCAATATGTCCAAACTTCGCCAGCACCGCCGCCGCAGATTTCGCGCCCCAACCCGCCAACCCCGGATACCCATCCGCCACATCCCCCACTAGCGCCAAATAATCCGGTATCGAACTGGGCCCCACTCCAAATTTCTTAATCACCCCTGCTTCATCCCGCATCTCGCCCGTCCGCCGATTCAACTGCACCACCCGCGTCCCACTCACGCACTGCGCCAAATCTTTATCCGGCGTGCAAATCCAAACTCGTTCCACCCGCGCATCCCGTGCCGCCAACGCCGCGCCCGCCGCCAGCGCATCATCCGCCTCAAACTCAACCATCGGCCAAACCACCACGCCGGCCTCAGTCAGCGCATTCTCCAAAAGCGGAAACTGCGCCCACAAATCTGGCTCAATCCCTTCGCCCGTCTTATAACCTGCCCATAACTCGTTGCGAAACGACTCAATCACCTGGTCAGTCGCCACCGCCACATGCGTCGCACCCTCCCGAATCATCCCCTTCACCGACGCCACCACACCCCGCACCGCCGCCATCTCAACCCCGCGCCCATCCTTCGCCTTCGGCAGCGCATAGTAATGCCGAAACAACTCGTAAGTCCCGTCAATCAGATGAACCTGCAAATCGCGCCCCGCTTTCTAACTACAATCCGCTCTTGACTCTATTGTGATAGCATCCGCAAATGTTCAGACTTCCTCTTCATCTCGCGACGCTCGTCTTGGCCCTAACTGTCGCCTCCGGCTCAGTCAAACTGTGGGGTCAGGACGAAGGTCTCAGTTCACAACTGATCGCCATTCACGATAAGTGGTTCAAGGCGTTCGACAACCACGATAGCGACACGATGAACATGATAGAAACGAGGAATATTACAATCGTGATGCCGAACGGCTACATTGCAAGGAATTTTGCCCCAAGGAAGAAGACAGAGACCCAGTTTGAACCTGACACCAAACGGACTCTGAGCAACGTAACCGTCCGTCAGTTCGGCGATTCCGCCTTACTGGTAGGTATAGTGACGACCGAAAGCCCGAAGGAAAAAAGTCAGTCAGCCGAAACGATCGCGTTTGTCAAGGTCTCTGGTGAGTGGAAGATTGCTTCGGCGCAGTGGACAGACATTAACAAGGCAAAATAGACAGCTCAAGATCTAGCGTCTCAGTCTCCTACAGTAGTAGGAGCTGTAGGATATTTTGCATGCCGGGTGGCAATGTTGTTGTATCGGTCTAATCAAGCCATCCCCGAGCAACCAAGTACAATCACCCTATGTCGATCCGCCGCTTCCTTCTAGCCGCATCCCTCTGTCTTACCACCATCCACATCGCCCACGCCCAAACCAACGATCCCAAAAAACAACTCGAATACACCCGCTCCCACTACACCAAATACGAATTCCGCATCCCCATGCGCGACGGCATTAAACTCTTCACCGCCGTTTACGTCCCCAAAGATCTGTCGCAGCCCTATCCCATTCTCATGCAGCGCACGCCGTATTCAGTTGGTCCCTATGGTGCCGATAACTACCGCTCCGTCGTGGGTCCCTCCGAACTCGCCGAAAAGGAAGGCTTCATCGTCGCCTATCAAGACGTACGCGGCCGCTATCTCTCCGAAGGCACCTTCATCGATGTGCCCCCTCACAAAACCACCTTCAACGGCCCAAAAGATACCGACGAAAGCACCGACACCTACGACACCGTCGATTGGCTAGTCAAAAACGTTCCCAATAACAACGGACGCGTCGGCATGTGGGGCATCTCTTATCCCGGCTTCTACGCCGCTTACGGCCTGATGAACGCTCACCCCGCGTTGAAAGCTGTCTCACCGCAAGCCCCCATGGGCGATGTCGGCAATGGCGACGACGCTTATCACAACGGTGCCTTCCATCTCTCCGCCAACTTCGGTTTCTATACGTTCTTCAAACCCCGCGGCCCCGATCCCGAACGTCCCCAACCATCCGCCGGTTTCGATTTCGGCACTCATGACGAATACCTTTTCTATCTCCACGCTGGCCCGCTCGCCAATTACAACGAGCGCTTCCTAAAGAACAAAAACGAGTATTGGAACGACATCCTCAAGCACCCTGCTTACGACGAATTCTGGCAATCGCGCGCCCAAGCGCCTCACATGAAAAACGTCACGCCCGCCACTCTCTTCGTCGGAGGCTGGTTCGACGCCGAAGATCTCTCTGGTCCCCTCAAGCTCTTCCGCGCCGTTGAAAAAGACGGCTCCAAAGCATCCAACACGCTCGTGATGGGCCCCTGGTGCCACGGCTGTTGGGCCCGCGGCGATGGCAACACCCTAGGAGATCTCGACTTCGCCTCCAACACCGGCGACTTCTTTCGCGAACACATCGAGCTGCCGTTCTTCATCCAAAATCTCAAAGGCAAAGGCGATGGACTCAAAACTCTCCCCGACAACGAAATTCCCAAAGCCTGGGTATTTGAAACCGGCACGAATCAGTGGCTGCGTTTCGCCGCTTGGCCTCCCAAAAACGCTACTCAGAAATCGCTCTACCTCGCAGACAACGGCTCTCTGTCGTTCACCCAACCGTCCGCTCAGTCATTCGACGAATACATCAGCGACCCCGCCAAACCTGTGCCCATCCTCACAGGTATCGGCTCCGGCTTCCCGCGCGATTACATGACTTACGATCAACGCTTCGCCAGCCGCCGCCCCGATGTGCTCGTCTATCAAACCGGCCCGCTTGAACACGACATCACCGTCGCCGGACCCGTTTCGCCCACTCTCAAAGTCGCCACCTCCGGCACCGACTCCGACTTCATCGTCAAGCTCATCGACGTCTATCCCGACGACTATCCCAATCCCGATCCGAATCCCAAAGCCTTGCAGATGGGCGGTTACCAGCAACTCGTCCGCGCCGAACCCTTCCGCGGTAAATACCGGAACGACCGCGCCAAACCCGAAGCCTTCTCCCCCAACCAACCCGCCAAAATCGAGTTCGCCATGCCCGACATCTGCCACACCTTCCGCACCGGCCACCGCATCATGGTTCAGATTCAGAGCACCTGGTTTCCGCTCATCGATCTCAATCCGCAGCAGTTCGAAAACATCCCCACCGCCAAAACCACCGATTTCATAAAAGCCACCGAGCGCATCTATCACGGCGGCCCCGACGGCACCCATCTCACTTTCCTCGCCATTTCTCCCGATGAACCGTAGAACAACAGGATTTGATTGGCCCGCCGGGCTCAACATTCTCATGCGCCGGTGCGGGCAATTCCGACACTTTCACGCACGCGTGGCGTATTGAAATAATAGAGCCAGAACCAACCGACGCCGCCGACTAGGCCGAAAAAAATGGCCATGCGCACCTTCCCAAGCAAATCGAGATTGTCAGCCGACTGAAACGGGATAAACAGAAGCGTAACTGAGGCGCAAAACGCAAGTATTGCACTGAAGATCCGGATTGACCAATGCGACCACTTTCGACATCGCAGAAGCCCGATACCTGTGGCCAGTGCCCATATGGAAAACGGAAGGAGGCTTAACACCGGTATCAAGTCTGAGAGGCCGTGGAGGCTTAGCAACTGAATCAAATCCAAAGACGAGGGCGGGATGCTCTTGAGCCCAACGTCCAAGCCCATCATCAAGATCACTAAGGGCAACATTGATCCAAGAACGAAAACCACCGCGCTAGCCCTTACTCCCTTAGGCACGTCGTCCAACGCGTCGCTCGGAAGTCGCCGAAGTGCGCCCGCAGCATTTAGGGCACGCCAGCAGAGGAAAACGAGAGTAGTTTCCAAGAGGAGATGCCCGAGGAAAAAATATTCGGTTGCGGCAAGATGAAGCAGCATTCCCCAGAGCAAAAGAGAGCTAACCAGTAGTATGCCTGCTGGCACCTTACCTTCGGTTGAGAGTAGCGCAACTGCGGGCACCGTGAAAAACAACGACCAAAACAACAGACCACCAATGATATGGAGTGACGATGGCGAATAGCTGATTAAAGTGATATTCAAAAGGACGAAACTAAAGCCAGCCGAAACCCAGCCGGCCCACGCTATTACTCCTCGCGCCTTGAGCCTGGTGTTGATCGGACTACCACAGAACGAGCCGTCGGCATATGTATGCGTCTCAGTGGATTGTTTCGGCAACAAACTGCGCCCTAACAGCCAACAAAACGACGCCCCTATAATCGCGGGCAGCGCCAAAGCGAGAGCAGAAACAAGCCCCATCTTAGAGCTATTTTGCGCGGAACCCACCGACTGACTTGTGAGGGTAGCGACGAGGGGCTTGTATATGAAATGGCGAAAAAGCAAGGTGCACGCAATATAGCTGGCGGACCCAACCGCCGACCACAGAAAGACGCTCTTACCGCGCGACCGCGCGGTGATGGCGAGCCAAGCAACAGCAACAGGGAAGACAACATAAACCTCGCTGAGTAGGGCCGTTGAACGAGCCCCTCTGAGCGGTGCTAGCAAAAAGTCCGTAACCAGCGCCTTCGCCTCGACGCGACCGCCGCGCTGACGCAGCAGTTTGGCCACGCTCATGTGACCCTCAATCTCAGCATCAAACAATGCAGTGTTGCCGTCCTTGTCCCTAGCATTTACATCGGCTTTGTCGTCCAGCAGCAGTTGCGCAACCCCCGCCTGACCAAAAAAAGCCGCCTTGTGCAAAGGCGTATCGCCACCGTCGTCAGCGGCATTCACGTTTGCCCCGTATGCCAATAGCAATTCCGCGACTCCCCTGTGGCCGCTGGCCGCCGCTGCATGCAACGGCGTCTCACCGTTACTACTTTTAGCATTCGCGTCTGCCTTATTGAAAAGCAGTAGTACAGCTACGTCATATTGTCCGCGAAATGCTGCTGCATATAAAGGAGTCCCGCCTCGTTCGTCCCTGGCATTTACATCGGCACCGCTCGCCAGTAAAACCGCTGCCACTTCTCCGCCCATCGCCAAGTGCAGGGGCGTTAAACCGCGGTTGTCCTTCGCGTTTACATCGGCTTGGCAAAATAACAATAGCTTTGTCACCCGCAAGTGATCACCTTGGACAGCTATGTGTAGCGCCGTCCCACCCATTGCGTTCCGGCTCGAAACGACGGTAGGGTCTTTATCAATCAGAGCCTGCACCTCCGCAAAGTTAGCCGCGGCAGCCGCGTCGTGAATCGCGGCGGCCTGTGATATACCGCTCAAACCTAGCGTTACAAGTGTAAGTGCCGCAAGTCGGGAACCGGAGCCGATGCTTTTCGGACTCATGGGTTGCAGAATATCAGATGTTGTCCGGGGAAGGGCACAACTCCCGTTCGGCCGGGTCTTTGGACATATCTTAAGACCACGATATCGCTAGTCCGAGTTTTTCCTATCGCGAATGGTGAGGAAAAGTCTGTCGGCCAGGCATGCTTCTGCGCGAATTCACTTCGCCAGGACCATTTAGGTGAACTTTGACCGCCGCCAACAGAAGACACCCTCAATAAACCCAGCCGAATGCCCCATCCCTACAACCCCGACCTCCGTTCCGATGTCGTCATCCGAGTAATATGCGGCACATCAGGAGTCTTCGACTCGGACGCCTTTATCTACATCCCCAAAAATAGGCAACGGCGCCGTCGCAGGTTTCATTTTGATCTCGCTCCTTTTCCGAGCCAATCAATATGTCATGTCCAATTCGGGGCCGCCGAATGAGTCTATTCAGCCGCCAAGGCGACCGTATCCGTCAGCGCCACAACAGCCGTACTCACCGACGGCAGATTCCCCGTCGCGATAGCCGCCCCCAGCGCCACCGCAGCAGTCGCAATAGCCACCGCATTGCCCACTTTGTTAAGCGTGTCAAGGGCCTTTTGAGCGTCATTCGTCGCATTGGTGATCGCGTCCAACTTTGGCTGGATCGATGCAGTCAGCGCGCCGATAGCATCGGCTGTCAAGTAATGGGCGCGCGTGTCCAGTGCCTGCGCCTCATCTTTCAGTTGCCCGC
>Ga0302319_10004029_pt1 | contig 30342 bp, 17 predicted proteins | sample Bog_T0_2_FD_203319 | JGI IMG/M metagenome (GOLD analysis project Ga0302319, IMG submission 203319) | Peat permafrost microbial communities from Stordalen Mire near Abisko, Sweden - Bog_T0_2 | ecosystem: Environmental > Terrestrial > Soil > Wetlands > Peat | place: Sweden: Abisko, Stordalen Mire... | reverse complement strand
CCTTTCCAGAAAACTGGCGGATTTCGCTGCCTTGCTGAAAGGATGTAGGAGGCCTGAAACCTCTCTTTCTTTGCTTTTCCTCGAGGGATTTTGAAGAATCTTGCCTGTGGCGCTCCCATGTGGTAGTAGTGGTAACGGTTCCATACTGTCGCCGAAAAGATGAAGGGTTTGTAGGACTTTTCTCCGTGGCGACGTAGTTGATTTGAAGTGTCTGACTTCGGGTGGGCTCACAACGAGGCCACGTTTTGGGCTTTGATGACCTTGAGTTCTTTAGCCGCTTTAGAGGTTCGCGTCGCTGGGGGTGTCGTTGAGAAGCAAGCGAACAATTTCATTCGTACAGCTGATCCTAATAACGGGCATTGTGGCGCACGCGCAGGGCAACCCGGTTGCCGTGCAGGCGGTGTCGCTCAATGACGGTTGGGAATTCCGACAATCGGGAGCGACTGCAAAGGGAGCAGAATGGCTGCCTGCGCTTGTGCCGGGCGACGTGCACCTGGATTTACTGCGCAACAAGGTAATCCCTGAACCTTTTTATCGGCAGAATGAAGCGAAATTGCAGTGGATTGAAGACACGGATTGGGAGTACCGCAAAACCTTCTCTGTTTCGGATGAGACTCTCGCCCATCGGCATGTCGAGATGGTGTTCCAGGGATTGGACACGACGGCGACGGTGCTTCTCAATGACAAGCTTGTGCTCCAGGCGAACGATATGTTCCGTCCGTGGCGGATCGATGTAAAGCCCTTTCTGCATTCCGGAAGCAATACCCTGCGGGTGAAGTTCTCTTCGGACGTGCGCGAAGGGGAGAGGTTGGCAAAATTGGATGCGACTCGGGAGGAAACACATATCCCCGAGAAAGCTTTTGTGCGCAAGGCGGCGTATGAGTATGGCTGGGACTGGGGACCACGGTTTGTGACATCTGGAATATGGCAACCCGTTTCGCTGGAGCTCTGGGATGACGCTCGCGTTGAGAACCTATTACTGGAGCAGCCTGATGTGAGCCCGCAAATCGCCCACGTGGTAGCGAAAACGATCGTCGATGCTGATCATGACGCAGAAGCGGATGTGATCGTCACATGGCAGGGCGGGGGCGCTTCTGGGAGCCTAACTGAAAAAACACTGCTCCACCCGGGTATGAATGTGATCAGCATTCCGGTGGAGATCAAAAAGCCGGATCTGTGGTTCCCAAACGGTTATGGGAAGCAGCCCCTTTACCAGTTCAAGACGAGCGTGCGCGTTGGCGGGCGCACGGTGGATGAACGGGAAAGCCGCACCGGGCTGCGCAAGATTGTTCTGCGACAAGATGTAGATCAATGGGGACGGCAGTTTGCTTTTGAAGTGAACGGGATTCTGATCTTTGTAAAGGGCGCCGATGTGATTCCGTTCGACAGCTTTCCAGCCCGAGTGACGACCGAGCGATACAAGCAATTTCTGGGAGCCGCGGTGCAGGCGCACATGAACATGGTGCGGCTGTGGGGCGGCGGATATTACGAATCCGATGAGTTTTACAACCTATGCGACGAGATGGGATTGCTTGTGTGGCAAGACTTCATGTTCGCGAGCAGCTGGTATCCCGGGACGGAGGAATGGAAGAAGACAGTGCAGGAGGAGGCGGAGTACCAGGTCAGCCGACTACGCAATCATCCCAGCATCGCACTTTGGTCGGGAAACAACGAGGTCGAGTCTGTACTGTACGGATTTCTGGGAAATCTGAGCGCCGACGGGAAGCTGCAGGTCTGGAAGAACTACTTGACTACCTTCAGCGGTGTGTTGCCTCGCGTGACAGAGCGCATCGATCCCGAGATTCCGTACTGGCCCAGTTCCCCGAGTTCGGACTATGAAAAGACAAGCGATGAATTCGAAGCGGGTGATGCGCACGATTGGAGCATCTGGCATGGCCGCGAGCCCTTTGCCAACTACCGCAAACATTTTTACCGGTTCACTTCGGAATACGGATTCCAGTCGTTCCCGGAACTAAAAACAGTCGAGTCCTTCACGGCGCCGGAGGATCGGGCAAATATTTTCACGCCCACCATGCTGGCGCATCAGAAGAATAACGAAGGCAACTCGATCATCCACGAATACATGCTGCGCGACTATAGCGAGCCGAAGGACTTCGCATCGTTTCTGTATGTCAGCCAGGTGTTGCAGGCTGAGGGCATCAAGGTGGGTGCAGAGCATATGCGACGGAACAGGCCGCGCATCATGGGATCGCTGTTCTGGCAGTTGAATGACTGCTGGCCCGTAGCCTCGTGGTCGAGCATGGATTCGTTTGGCCGGTGGAAAGCTCTGCAATACTATGCCCGCAGGTTTTACAGTCCAATCCTGGCATCGCCGGACGTACAGGATGGTCACGCGAATGTGTTCATCGTATCCGACAAGACCACGCTGGTGGACGGCAGGCTGCGGACTCGCATCATGACGATAGAGGGTCACGTGGTGCTCGAAGAAAGTGAGCAAGTGTCCGTTCCTCCGCTATCGGCGGCTCGTTATATGGACGTGGCCTTGCAGACGATCAGTGCAAGGGAACCCGACCTAAGCCGCCTGGTGATGGCGGTGGACTTGAAGGTGGGGAAAGAGACTGTCTCCGAAAACCTGGTGTATCTTGCACCCACCAAGCAGGTGCAGCTTCCGACCGTCACGCTGGCTCATTCATTGGTTAAGAGTGAAGGGGGATACACCCTGAGGCTCTCTGCAAATGCGCTGGCACGCGATGTGTATGTCAGCTTTGGGGACTTGGATGTGACGCCATCCGACAACTACTTCGATTTGCTTCCTGGAGAGTCACGGGAGATTTCACTGAAGAGCACCGCGACCTTGCAGGAGCTACAGGCGTCCATAAAGGTGATGTCGCTGGCAGATGCATTCGATGCAAAGACAAGCACGGCGCAGGATGGACCCAAATGAAGCCGAAGGGTATTGCGTCGCATCAACGCACGCTGAGTCGGCGCGGGTTTCTTGGCACCGTTGCGGGTGCTGGTGCGATGCAGGTTGTGAGTCCGGGCTGGCTCTACGCAAGGGCGGACGGTTCCGTGCCCACGATTTATTACATGGATGGATACCACGGCGGACCTCGCGGACATATGCCTCCTGGCTGCTGGCGAGATATTGTCGATGGGCTTGATCGTAACCCGGACTGGAAGCTCTCACTGGACGTTGAGGCAGACACATGGGCGGTGTTGCGACGCGAGGATCCTGAAACATATGAACGGGTAAAGGGCCTACTGATGGCACCTAATGCCCGGTTGGAGATTACAGGAGGGACGTACGCTCAACCCTATGGCTGGGCAATTTCGGGTGAAAGCAATATTCGCCAGCTGCAGCGCGGGCTGGAGGTAATCCGCGAACACTTTCCGCGCGTACGCGTCGAAACCTATGCTGTTCAGGAGCCTTGCTGGGCATCCTGCCTGCCGCAGATTTTGCGCTCGCTTGGCTTCACCGGCGCATCGTTGAAGAACGCCAGTACCGCATGGGGCGGGTACTTTGCAGGTTTCGATGCAGAATTGGTGAACTGGATCGGACCGGATGGTACGAGGCTGATCGCAGTTCCACGTTACAAGGTGGAAGGGCTGCTGAACGTATGGGAGACCGAAGCGACGGAGGTGACGACGGATTACGCGAAGAGATGCGTCGAGCATGGAATTCCGCAGCCGGCGGGAATGTGTTTTCAGGATCTCGGCTGGGCAGCTCAGCCTCGCGTTGTGGAGCCGTGGGTGCGGTATGCGACCTGGCGCGGCTACCTTCACGGTATCGCTCAAACGAAGCCTGTGGACTGGAAGGTGAGCATGGAAGACATCCTCACAGCGTTACCGTGGGGAGAGAAGACGTTGCACCGGGCAAGCCGGCAAGTTCGCGAGGCGGAGGTGCAGATGGTGCGTGCCGAGAAATATCTTGCCATGAATTTTCTTGCGACCAAGGCGAGGTGGCCTGCGGACCGTCTGCGGGATGCATGGGAGCAGACGATGTGGTCCCAGGCACATGATGCCTGGATTACGGTGACGACGCGGAGTGGGCGAGATGCCTGGGCATTCCAGGTGGCGTCAGAGACGCTGGAGGCTTCCGCAGCCGCGCAGGACTTGATCGAAAACGCAATGGCGGGTTTGTGTGCCGCACCGAAGCCTTCGGCTGCAGAGATGCAGAATGTGCAGTATGTGCGTGTCGTGAACACGACAGGGTATGAGCGCGTCGACTTGGTGGAGGTGACGCTTTCCGCGAACCCAGGGACCGCAGCCTTTGAGATCCGCAATGCGGACGGAACTCCTTTGACAAACCAGGCAGTTGTGACACGCACCTTTCGCGAACTTCCGGATGGCGAAGGTGTTCGCTCACCGATCATGGACGGCGCGTCGCACCCCCAGCGGGATGAGGCTTCGATCAACTCCGCCACGGTGCTGTTTCGAGATACGCTTCCTGCGTTTGGATGGAAAACCTATAAAGCGACAGCCCTACCTCGGGCCCAAGCGACAGACCAAGGGATTTCGATCACGAAGGAAAGCGATGGCAGCCTCAGGGTGGCGACTGACCTGTATCGAGTACGATTCGATGCACGACGCGGCGGAGGGATAACAAGCCTGTTCTGTCTCGAACTACGAAAAGAATTCTGTGCCCAGGGAAAGCTGTTGAACATCTTCCGCGGCTATTTTGCAACGCAAGAGGCATGGCGGATGTCTTCGGAGAATCCAGCGGAGCTAGCAATTCTGGAAGGGGGCCCGGTCCGAGCGCGCGTGCAGGTCAAAGGCAAAATTGGCGACGTGCCGTTCCGTTCCGTCATCACACTCGTGCAGGGACAGCGGCGTATCGACTGTCAATCGAGCTTCCATTTTGATCAGGACACGTGGATAGGCGACCCAGCAGAGATGCGCCCAGAGGATCGGATGAAGGAGCGTCGCCGCTCGTCGAACAACGGCGCTCCCAAGCTTAAGGTTCTCTTCCCGGCATCGCTGGACAAAACAGCACTTTACAAGAGCAGCGCTTTCGATGTGTGCCGCAGTCGGCTCGAATCGACCAATTTCGAGCGATGGGATGAGATCAAGCACAACATTATTTCCACCTGGGTAGACCTGGTGGACGAACGGCAGGGACTAGGGTTTGCGATTTTTTCTGATCGAACCACGGCCTACAGCAGCGCGGAAGACGAAGTGCTCGGGCTGGTGCTGGCGTGGGGTGGAGAAGCGGGCTTCTGGTGGGGCAAGTGCCCGTTGAAGGGAGACCAGGAGGCCAGCTATTCGTTCGTTCCACATCGGGGCCGATGGGAAGAATCGGGTTTATGGCTGGAGAACCTGGGATGGGAAGAACCGTTTTCTGCGCAGGTAATGCCGACAGCACCTGCGGAGTCGATGAGCCGATCGCTGCTACGCGTGAGCCCCTCGGAGGCAATCCTTTCCAGCGTGACAGCCAATGATGGAGAGCTGCAGGTGAGGGTATTCTTCGCCAGCGAGAAGGCTGGAAGCTGCGCACTGGAGTTGGGCTTTGCAGCTTCCTCGGCGAGACTTGTGGAGTTGGACGGTCGCGTGATCAGAGAACTTCCTATGGAGAAGCTGGACGACAAAAGGGTTTCTGTGCGATTCGCCGTCTCCGCGTTCGACATTTGCACTATAAGCATAACGCCGCATCAGACGCGGGTGGAGGCATTGTGAGGGAATCAAGAGCGCGGCACGTGCGCGTCTGATCATTGAATCGGAACCAACGTTTTATTGGGGTCTAAGGCTATAGGCTTGCAGCCGAAGGTGTTAATGCGTTGGCGGGATTGTTCGGAGCAGTGTGAAATCGGGAGGGCGTTGATCCAGTGGCGGCAAGAAAGATGTTGCGCAGTGCTCTAGAATAAACACGCCACAGGTCAATGCGACATTAGAAAGCCAGTTGCTCTTCATGCACTGGTTAGAGAAAGGTAAACTGCCGGGATTGCACGATCGTCCAGGCGGAGAAAGCGATAAAGTGGTCCGGTCCGGGAAGCAAGAGAAGCGTAGTCCGACGTTGCTGGACGTAGCACGTGCGGCGGGTGTGGGGACGACTACGGTGTCGCGCGTAATCAATGGCGGACACTATGTCGATCCGAAGACGCTATCTCGCGTGCAGGATGTGATCGCACGACTCTCGTATCAGCCGAGTCAAGCAGCCCGCGCTCTAAAGAGCGTAAGGACGCGCAGCATCGGATTGATTGTTCCTACCTTCAGCAACCCATTCTTCGCGAGCCTGGCAAGTGCCGTCCAGCAGGTCACAAATCTGAAGAAGTACGTTTTGCTGGTGCTGGCCTCGGACGATGACCAGCTTCAGCAGACTTCGGAACTCAGCTTCTTTCGCAGCTATCGAGTGGATGGCATGCTGGTCGTTCCACCGACCATACAGACGCGTCAATTTCTTGCATCCCTAACGGCTCTCTCGGTGCCGATCGTGGCGTTGGACCGGCCATTGGAGAAGCCGTGTACCTCTGTATTGTGCGACAACTACGAATCGTCTCGCGACGCGGTGCAGCACCTGATAGAGCATGGCCGGCGCAAAATCTTGTGTCTTGGGGGCGAGCCCAATCTGCACACGATTCGAGAGAGAGCGCGTGGCTACGAAGACGCGATGCGAGCGGCGGCGTTGAAGCCACTTGTTTGTCTCGGCGCTGAACCCGCGCAAATCGATAAAGTATTGCAAGCGAATTTCGAACGCAAAGCCGTGAAGCCAGACGCAATCTTCGCAGTGAATGGGCCCGCGTGTCTTCAGGCGTATGACTACGTGATGGATTCGTCACTGGCCATGCCTGACGAAGTTGCGCTGTTCGGTTTCGACGACCTGCCCTTCGCGTGCAGCCTGCGTCCATCCGTATCCATGGTGCGGCAGCCTGTAGAGGAACTGGGAGCGGCAGCCGCCAGGATCCTCCTTGAGCAGATCGAAATGGAATTTGGCGTGCCACGAAAGGTTGTGCTGGAGTCTGAGTTGATGCTTAGGGCTTCCTGTGGCTGTAAGAACTGAACACACTGCTTCGATGACGTAGTGACGGTGCAAGAGAGCCGGTGGACAGGTGATATGCGGAACAAGCAGGACGGATAGACTTCCCTCTTCACGGCCGGCTATGGCTCCCGCATTTTCAATGCCGGCGTCGAAGTGCATCCAAGAGTGCAGCGTTGAAAGCATGGCGGCTGGCACGGCAGGTTCGAATACCTTTCGGCGGCTAGACATCCTTACGGAGAAGGCGGAACATTCAATCTTGAGGAGTGCTGTGCACAAACCAATCGCCAACCGCGCCATGACGAATCTCCCCGGCAAACTGCTGTTGCTTGGATTACTGGTAGCGAGTGTGGCCAGGGCGCAGCCGACGAAGCTTGTGAGGGATCCTTCTCCGAACCTTCCAATTTCGTTTTTTCCGTACGAAGAGCGCTGGCATGGAGCGGATGTAGCCTATTCGATCGAATTGTCTGCGGGACGGTATCTATGGCTTTTTGGTGATACGTTTGTCGGACGTGCGGGTTCCGCTCGTAGTAGTGGCGATGCCATGCCACGTAATTCCATTGCGATCGCCGACTGTCTGGCAGCGGATCCTTGCAGGGTCACGCATGCGTGGACCGATCACCGCTCCGGGCCGCCCACCGCGTTTTTCGATACGGGATCTACAGAATTCTATTGGCCCCTGGACGGCTTTGTTGCGCACGGAACGCTTTATATTTTTCTTGAAAAAATGCACAAGACTACAGAAGGCGGTGCATTCAACTTCGATTATTCAGGCGTAGTGTTAGCCTCGGTAAAGAATTTCCTAGATCCACCGTCAGTATGGAGGATTAAGTATCAGCCGGTGCTGAATGGGAATACAGTGATTCCGGGCGTGGCTACAGTGGGCCCTTCGGCTCGGAACGAGGCGACATCCGATCCGAGCGCGAGTCCCGGCTATGTGTATGTCTTTGCCTGGGCAAAGAACGGTGGGTCGCCCGGCCTGTCGCTGCTGCGCCTGCCTGAAAAGTTTCTAAACCATGCTGCGATCTCTTCCCATCATTGGCAATATCTGAACAATCGGGCGGAGTGGCTCTCGTGGAGCACATCTTCAAGTTTGCCCGGCGATGCGAAAGCAATTGTTAACGGAAACTATACGGAACTCACGGTCCGCTATCATCCCGAGTTGAACCAATGGCTGATGACGCTGCCCGGAGGATTTACAGAAGGTGCGGTTCTATTGAGCCAAACGTCCTCACTTAGCGGGAACTGGTCGGCGCCAAAGCCAATCTACAAGTTCCAGGAATTGCAGTCCGGGGACGCAGATCACACGCCCGATGTCGTCTGCTATGCGGCCAAAGAGCACCCCGAACTAGAGGCTAAAGGGACATTCGTATTCACGTATGCCTGCAATTCAATGAAGCAGGAGGACGTGTGGTCGAACCCGCGGCTATATCACCCCGTGTTCGTGACGCTGCCCCTTTCAGCGATCGAGGGCGACACGGAGAAATAGTCAGCATTTCCGATAATGTTGATAGGTCATCAAGTCATGTTAGTTGGGATAAGTCCGTACCAACCGGTGAAAGTATCGGGCTCTCGTATCCAGCGCGCGCGACGACGTCCCTTGATCCTAAAGGGAATCAGCGAAATGCTTTCAGCATCGACGGATGAGTTGAGGGTTCTTGTCGCCGCACCATATTGACGAGTGCGGTAGTGGAGATCGGAATGCTGGCCAGAAGCTGGATCCGGAGTTGATGCAAGACGGCGGCGTAGAAGGTCTTCTGTCTTGCGGTGGCGTCGAAGTCGACTTGGACGGCGCGGACGTTGGCTCCAGCGTCTCTTCCACAATCAGACGCCGCCCTGAAGCACTTCGCCGGCGACGCGGCCGTTCTCCCAATCCAACACCCAACTCCGCTTCCACCATCTACACATCTTCAACGTCAAAGGGCAGACTGTACATAGGGCCTACACAAGACGCTTACACAGTTTCATGAATGCTATCCATTGAAGCTGTATCTTTCCTATACGACTGCGACAAATTGCGAATCGATTTTTCGCTAAGGTATCTTGGCCAACAGGTGGCAACACTCCGAATGGGCACGAAAGGCGAAGTGTTTAACAACATTTTGTCGAAGACAGCAATACCGAATGCCGATCTGGGCGGTATCAATTTCGTTGGCTAGCACCCATGGAGAGGAGCTGAAGCTCATAAATTTCGAAGACACTTCCCACGCTAGACCATCGTAAAACAATACTCCTCAGTAAAGAGCGAGGAGCATCATATTGAGTCAGAGTTCCTTCGGCACATGAAAGATCCAACTGCCGGTAAGTTCAACGGCACACTCCGAGGAATACAGCATGTTATGCTCGGAGGTTTTCCATTCCAGTTTCCGCTTCCTATTTCTGGAAACACCGGCGTGCCGAAGCTAACCGATGGCAACATCGATATCCTTGCACGGAGAGGGTCTGGCAAAGGTACCAAGATCTCCGTCTGGGAGCTTAAGAGACCGAATACGACTGCACATGCAATTTCCCAATTGCCTATATCTACTCGGTCACCCTACTCGAAATGCTTCGCACTCATCAGGCAGGGGAGGCAATCGAATGTGTGATCGCGGTGAGAATTGCCGTTTGGAAACGAATATTGGAACGGACCTGCGCTAGACAGTTACCGCACCATCAAGGTTACTTGCGCGGTTTGAACCGGGGTCGTAGTTGCGCCGGAGGGTGTGGCGGTTACGGTGACGGTGTAGGTGCCGGCCTTCGCCTTCGGAATGGAGGGGCCGCTTCCACTGCAACCGGAGAGCATTGTGGAGAAGGCCACGGCGAGGCCAAGGCAAAGCGAGGGAAGAAAGCGTCTGCGCTGGCGGCGGGTGAAGAAGGCACCCACCAAGGCAGCGAAGCTGGCTGCGGTCGCAGGAGCTTCCCAGGGGAGGGAGAATGGTTTCGCCTGAGCGATGGTGCCTGCGGTGGTGAGGACAAGGGTTGCCGTTGAAGTGCCGGCGGCGGCGAGGGTTACACTACCGGGGGTGATGGAGCAGGTTCCATTGGTGGGCATTCCTGAGCAGGTAAGGTTGACGGCTCCGCTGAAGGCTGCGTTCGCAGATAGGTTGAGGGTGGCGATGGCGGTTGAGCCGATGGCCACGGATAAGGTGGCCGGCGTACCGGACAGGGAGAACGCGGGAGTGAGGGCAGCGACGGTGAGAGTGGAAGGCGCGGACGTAGCGGGGTTGAAGTTGGTATCGCCGGAGTAGACGGCAGTTACTTTATGCGTGCCAGCGGACAGGGACGGCACTTTGAGGACGGCTGTGCCGGAGGAGAGCGTTGCGGTACCGAGGAGGGTTGTGCCGTCGTAGAAGGAGACCGTGCCGGTGGCGGCGGGGCGGTTGGCGAGGTACGGGGTGAGGGTGGCGGTGAGGACTTCCGTTGTGCCGAAGAGAATGGACGGCGCGGAGGGGTTGAGTGTGAGCGTGGCGCCACCCTGCCCTATGAAGAGTGCGGGAGCATAAGCGGTCGAGGTCATGACGCTGGGCGCGTTGGCGTTGACAAAGTTGCCTACCATGGGAAGCGTGCTGACCAGACTTTCGAACGAGTTATAGGGAGCGGCGAACTGGCCATTGCCATAGCCGAGGAGCGTGACCATGCCATCGTACTGCGGAGGATACGAGGACGGTTCGTACAGGGTAGCCACGATATCCGCGTTGCCGTCGTTATTCATGTCCCGGAGCTGGAGGCCGAAGAAGAAGTTGCCGAGAGCGATCTGAGACGGTGTGTTAAAAGTGCCGTCGTCATTGCCGGTGATGAGAAGGATGCCGCCGGTCGAGAGGGTGGAACCTTCGATTTGTTCGGAGCTGATGACGATATCGGGTTTGCCATCGTTGTTTATATCGGCGATGGAGACGTCGGATACGACTTGATTCTGCACGAGGAGGGTGGGGGCGCTGAACGTGCCGTCGCCATTCCCGGTGGCGATGGAGACCTGGAAGCCGGAGCCTGCGACGAAGGGATCGTCGACGAGGATGAGGTCGGGTTTGCCATCGCCGTTGAGGTCGCCTAGGACGAGCTTATAGAGCTCGGAACCGAGGGTGGTGAAGACTGATGCGGCGAAGGTGCCATCGCCGTTGCCGAGGGCGACGTAATAGCCGGAGAGGCCGCCATTGACGGAGCCGCAGGCTTCATCCCCGCCGTATGGGATGACGAGATCGGGCTTGCCATCGCCATTGAGGTCAGCGGCTGCGCCGTAGTAGACGGGGCAGGCGGTGGCTGGAAGATTCGCGGACAAGGGGGCGGAGAAGGTGCCATCGCCCTTGGAGAGCGCGACCCAGACACTTCCGGTGAGGTCGGCGTAGACGATGTCTTCGAGACCATCGCCGTTGAAGTCAGCGTGGATGGGCTCAAAATATTCCACGTTAGACGGGTAGGCGGGAAGGGCTTGCACGTTGGTGAAGTTCCCCTTGCCATCGCTGACCAGCGTGACCAGATCGGTAAAGGTCGCGCCGGCATGGCTGAGCAGCGGGCTATCGAACTCGTTAGTGGTATAGGTTCCGCTGGTCAGTAAGGTACTGGAGACGGCGTCTGGGTCATTTTCTGCAGTGAGGACGGGAGCGCCCTGCAAGCGGCCGTTGCCGGTGCTGAAGAAGAGGGAAATGTTTTCGTAGTTGCTGCCGAGGAGAGCGATGTCGTTGATGCCGTCGTTGTTGAAGTCGCCAACAACGAGGCCGTAGTTCGGGGCGAAGTCGGTGACGTATTGCGCATTGGCGACGGGAGGGGCGAAGGTGCCGTCGCCGTTGCCGACGAATACGCCGAGGGTTCCGCCGCCGACCATCAAGTCTAACTTGCCATCGCCATTGACGTCGGCGAGAACGGCTGTATCCGACTGAGAAATGGAAGAGATATCGGTGGCGACAGCGGCGGAGAAGGTACCGTCACCGTTGCCGAGGGCGGTATCGATCGTGCTGGTTCCGGCGTTGCCGAGGAGATCGAGCTTGCCATCTCCGTTGACGTCGGCGAAGGTGAGGATAGCGCCATTGAAATCGAGGACTGGAAAGACAGCAGGGCCAATGACTGGAACTGAGATGGGATAGTTGGTTCCCAAGCCGGTAAAGGTGCCATCGTTATTGCCCAAGGCTGTGGTGACGACCCAAGCTCCGGTTGTATTGGTGTCGATTTCGCTGAGGGCGAGGGCAACATCCATCTTGCCGTCGCCATTGATGTCCCCGATGGCGATATCGTATTGGGCGTTGAGAAACAGCCCGACAGGTACGTTGACTGTGAAGGACTGCACCTTGGCCTGGGATGCGGCACCAAAGGTTCCATCCCCTTTACCAAGCTGCGTTTCCAGATAGATCGTATAGCTAGTTCCACTGGTGGGAGGAACGACGTTGGCGAAGATGAGGTCAGCCTTGCCGTCACCGTTGACGTCCGCCACGTACGCGAAGTTCGCCGTCCCGTACTTTGTGTCCAGCGGAGTGGTGATCGCGGCATTGAACGTGCCATCGCCGAGATTTAGCCAGGTGATAGTGGTGTTGTTGATGATGTCGTAGGCAACGATGTCAGGGGAGCCATCGCCGTTCACATCGACAGCGTACGCGACGAACACGTTCGTGGAAGGGAAATTTGGATTGAGGTAGCTTACGGAGGGGTTGAGGCCACCGCTACCGTTGTTGATCAGGATGTTGAGCGTGCCATTTTCCTGAAGGTCAGCAACGTCAGCCTTGCCATCCTTGTTGAAGTCCGCAGCTAACTCAACGATAGGGGCGTAGTCGTTGAAGCCGCTCTGCTGCAGGGACGCTGAGTTCAGGCCTGGAAAGTTTGGAGCGTTGACGTAGCCACCGAAGGGAGGGGTGGTGGCGTAGCTGGTGGCACGGGGCTGCTCGGAGTTTGTTGCCACACGCAACGCCGGGGACACCGGAGCGAGGTGCGCTTTCAGGAAAGGAACGAGGACTTGCTGCTCGGGGGTTTGGGCCTTGGATGCCGGGAGCGTAGTCGCGGAGGGGCTGAGATGCGGCGTGCTGGCGTGGTGAACCTGGCCCGATACCTTGCCAGAACAAACCACGGAGAGCAGAATTGCTGCCATCGCGCTTTGGGGAAAACGTTGAGCCAGGGAATGCAACATAGAGTCTCCTGTTTCCTGCTGAATCCAACAGTGATTGACTTCGTCGATTTAGTTCACGGTCACATTGACGGTAGCGGTGAGCGAGCTGGCACCGGCGGGATTCGCCGTGATGGTCACGACGTAGGCTCCGGCGGTGGTGCCGGTTGGCGTGGTTGAGCCAGAGGATCCCCCTGAGCCGCCACTGCAACCCACGAACGCGCCAAGGGAGAGAAGGACGACGAACGCTGCGAGTGAATGGAAGCGGCGGCGGCGTGAGGGCAGAAGCCAGAGGATGCCCAAGGCGAGGGTGGTGCCGCCCAGTCCGCGAAGGAGGTTGAAGGTAGGATCGAGGGCGGCCGTGGTGCGCGGCGTTGAACTCACGGTGAGCACAGCTGTGCTGCCCTTCGTTCCATTGATGTTAAGGGAGGCTGGATTGGCACTGCAGCTGATGGGATCGAGAGCTCCCGCGGGCGCGGACGTGACCGCGCAGGAGATACCGACGACACCCGTAAACCCGTTGGTAGGGATGACGGTAAGTGTGGACGTGTTGCCGGCGGTGGCACCAGGGTTGACGGTGATGGGGGCGGCCGTGCCGAGGGTAATTCCGGGGACCGCAGTGACAACGACCTGGCTCATGGCGGATGCCCTGATTGTGCCGGTGGCGGCATCGACACCGGTGATAGTAACGGTGTAGGCTCCAGCAGTCGTAGTGACCGTGGAATTCACGGTGAGCGTGGAGGTGCTGACGCCGACGCCGCCGATGTCGACCGTGGCTGGCACGGTGCAGGCAATGGGACTGGTCGCTCCAGACGGAACGTTGGTGACGGCGCAGGACAGGTTGACCACACCGGCGAAGCTGCCTGAGGGCGTTGCGGAGATGGTGGCGGAATTGCCGAGGGTCGCGCCGGCCTGGATCGCGATGGAACCTGCGGCGAGCGTGAGAGTGGGCTGGGTGCGGGTGACGACGAGGCTTCCCGTGGAGCCGAGGTAATTGTTGTCGCCGGTATAAGTAGCTGTCAGCGTGTTGGCACCTGGCTGCAGCTGGGTACCCTGTAGGGTGAAGTTTACGTAAGAGAACACCGTGCCGGTGGAGACACTGTTCCCGGACTGAAAGGTTGAGCTGGCAGCCAGCGGCTTGCCGTTGTCGGTGAGGGAGAGCGTTCCGGTGGGTGCGGAGGCCAGGCTCGAGGTGATGACCTGGACCTGGATCACATCGCTTTGGGTAGGCGCGACGGTCGCGTCCGCGGCAGAGAGGGTTGCCGAGGTGACGCCTTGCACGACGGTGAAGTCGACCTCATTGCTGGTGTCGCCCTTGTAGCTCTGATCGCCGGGGAACTTTGCGGTTACCTTGTGCGTGCCGGCCGCGTACGGATAGACGCCAGACTGGAGTGCGGGAAAAGAAGCAAAGTTTCCGCTTGTAATGGGCGCGGTGCCGATCTGTGTTCCGTTATCGAAGATGGTCATGGTTCCTGTGGCGGCGCCGAGAGACGCGGTAGCACCTTCGGCTGTGCCGTAGACCGACATGTCCGAGAAGATGTATGCGCCGTACGGGATTGCGTTGAGGGTTGTGATTGGCACTTGCAAGGGGCTGTAGACGCTCTCTGCGAGCGATGTCGAACTGGCTTCGGGAGCGATGTTCACGCTGATGGGCGTTGATTGACTGGCCGCAGTGTTTGTATCGCCGCTATAGGTTGCGTAGACGGTGTATTGGCCGCCCGGCAAGCCGTTGTAGGACATGACACCGGCGCCACTGCTGATGGGAATGATGACGGGCTGGCCGTTCAGCGTGGGCGCTCCGGCGGCTGCGGCTTCTGTCGTCACGAGGCCGGCCGAGCCGGTTGCGGTGGAGGGAGTGACCTGGACGCCAAAGCTCAAGCTGGTTCCATGGGTGACGCTGACCGGAGAAGCGGCCCCGTTAATCGTGAGCGTTGTATCCGAGCTTGCGCCAACGGCAGTGCTCCAGTTGGCGACCATTGCGGCGGCATCCACGCTTCCGAGTCCCGAAGCGAGATCGTAGCCGGTAGAGGCATCGTAGCCGGTGGTAAAGCCGTTCGATCCGCAGTCAGGGCTTCCGTTTGCGCAAACGACGGCGTTATTGCCGATGGTGACATCGTGGAACACAATGCTGTAGTTATTCGCTGCCAGCTTGTAGAGAACATTGTTTGCCTGGCCCAGACGCGAACCGGTGTACTGCACGACCTGGGCTAGCATGCCGGAGAACGCCGGGGTGGCAGCGGAGGTCCCGCCGACGCCGGAGAAATGCGCTGTCGAGGTGAAGGTGCCATTGGAGGTGGCGCAGTCGGGACCTAGGATCGCGTTTGATTCGCAAAGGACCCACAAGGCTCCGTAGAGGCCGTTAGCGGCAAGGAAAGAAACGTCGGGTAGATCGCGCGCTCCGTCTGCTGGGGTCAACGCGCTTTGGAAGGACGGCTTGGTGTACACGGTACTGACTCCGCCGCCCGCTCCAACGACTTCGGCAACGCCTCCTGAGAGGAGGGGGGTATTATTTGCAAGCGCGGCGTCGGACGAGGTGGAATCGTTCCAGGGCCGCTCAGGGATATAGCCGAGCGCTGTGCGCCAGTAGGGAGCGGTACCGCTGCTCGTCGGATCGGCGTAGGTAGAGAAATTCGAATCGAGAGCGACGTAATCTGTGCCTCCCACAGAGATGTTGTAGGGCGTGGACCCGAGGCCGTTGACGGCCAGGCCTTGCGTTGCGAGGCTGATACCTGCCGGGTCGCAGCCTGCGGCTCCGCTGTCGCCTGAAGAAACGGACACGGTGATGCCCTGTGCCGCGGCCTGCTGATAAATCTCTGCGATGAATTGATTGGTGGCAGCGCCGTTGCCGGCTTCGCACTCTCCGTAGCTAATGCTGAGGATGCTTACCTGGTTGTCGTTAATAGCGCGCTGCATTGCGTTGAAGATGCCTGCTGAGAGGTCGCTGGAGTCACTTGCGTAGTAATTGATTTTCGCCTTGGGGGCGAGGCCGCCAAGCACTTCCATATCGAGGAACGTTTCGACTTCGTCGCCATTGATCCCAGGGTCCGGTCCATCGACGATGACCGTTGGTAGGTTCACCGTGCTCGCTGTTTCACCGAGAAACGCCAGGCGGTAGTTCGTTACGGGCGCCAGGTCCACGTTAGAATCGCCGATGATGCCGACGGTCACGCCCGTGCCGTCGTAAGTTGTGCCTTTGTAGTTTGGATTCAAGTTGGCGTTGGGCGTGTCATAGATGGTCGCTGCATCGGACGGATCAACGTAGAGGTAGGGTGTGCTGCCGCTGAATAGTGTGAAGTTTGGCTCGATATGTTGCTTGGCTGCGTTGAAGCTTGCTGGTGGCCCGGTTTGCAGGTAGGGGCGCGGATGGAAGTCGTCCAGACCCACGAGCCCTTTAATTGCAGGCGAAAGAGCGAGGGGGAGTTGCGGCTCGCTCATGGCTGAGAGGTGCTTTTCCCCGTTGAGCGATACGGAGTGGATCGCAGTCGAGAAGGCTGACTGTAACTGACCGACCGTTCCCGTGAATGAAATCATGTTGGTCGCGGGCGACACCTTCTCGATGCGTAGGGCCTGAGACTGCAGCCAGGCGGCTATGGTCTGCACGTCGTCCGCGGAAGCTCCGAAGCGCGCGCCATATTCCGCGGGGGTTAGCCACTGTCGATACTGAGGGGAGCGCGGGTTCTGAACGTCGCTTAGAAATTGGTCGAGTGCCGCCTGTCGATCCGCGGTGCGGCTAAGGAGAAGCGTGACGTGGTGCGCGGTGAGGGTGGGATCGGCGGCCCCGAGATCGCGGGCGGTCTTGAGGTCTTTGCGAACGGTGCCGCTCAGGGCGACACGATCGTCGTTGTTGATCGCGGCCGTAATGCGTCGCGCTGCAGGGCTAACCTGTGCTCGCAGGGAGAGCGAGCTGCAAAGGCTGAGCGCAAGGGCAGCTCCGCTCCAGAACCTGCGGGCGAGTGCATTTCGTATCATCGCGAAACTCCTGAGTAAGAAATAATCCAACTGCTGAGCAAGCGAGCTGCGGGAAGGCAAGGCGCAGTACGCATCGTTGAACCGGGCGCTGTGAGGGCCGCCGACACTTAGAAAGATCAATCCTCGATGCAATCAAGGAGCGACGACGTCACAGCGGACGCCATTTGTGAATGAATGATGTTGCTGAAAGTGAGCGTATATGTCGTAACGTCGATTTAACCTAGCTTTCGCCCAACTAAGAGGTGAGCCGTGCAATTTTTGTTCCGAACCGACACCTGAAACACCTATCATCTGTGCCTACAATAGAAGCCATTGAATTCTGTCGCGCTCAAATCGCGCCTGCTCCGCTTCTGGCCGTTGCAAACGCTGGGTTGGGGCTTCTACATGGGCATCAACATTCTGTGTTCGCTGCCCTGGTGGCGACGCGTGGATTACGATGCGTTTCGCGGCGGCTTTCTGTTAAGCGCGCTGGTGTCCAGCTTCCTGATGTATGGGTTGTGCCATGTGCTGTGGAAGCATCACGTACGGATAGTGACCGCTTGCCTCGTCTGCATCGTGGCGGCGTTTCCGCTCGGCGCCTTTTGTTCTGGGTGCGCGATCGCCGTGGCGACGCACTATAGCCGGGTACGACCACCGTTTCATTGGGTCGACGTGATCGTGAGCACGCCCTCGGGATGGTTCCTGTTAGTGGCGTGGGTTGCTTTCTATTTCGGAATCAAACACTACCTGGCATTGGAAGAAAAGCACCACCAGTTGATTGCCACCGAGATCTTGGCGAGGGAGTCGCAACTGCTGGCGAAGGAGGCGCAGTTGCTGGCACTGCGCTATCAATTGCAACCTCATTTTCTTTTCAACACGATGAACGCAATTTCTGCGCTGGTGCTGGATCGGCCGTATGTGGCAAAGCAGATGATTGGCAAGCTGGGCATTCTTTTGCGGAGCACGCTGGACGTTCCCGACCTTCACTATGTTCCGCTGTCCGATGAGCTAGCGGTGACAGAAGAGTATCTTGCGATCGAGGCGATTCGGTTTGAGGACCGGCTGGCAGTGCGATGGGATGTGGATCCGGAAGTAGCGAACGCCCTGGTGCCTCGGCTCATTCTGCAGCCCCTGGTGGAGAACGCGATGCGGCATGGCATTGCGCGGCGAAAGAACGGGGGGTTCATTCTGATCAAGACTCAGCGCATGGGCGCGACGCTGGCGGTGACGGTGGAGAATGAACCACCTGAAGAGTTTGCGGCTGTGCTGTTTGACGGGATTCCACGGACGGGAGGTCTGGGGCTCGAGAATGTTCGCAAGCGGTTGGAGCACATGTACGGCGCCGAAGGCACGATGCATACGACTACGAACGCTCGTGGGAATTACGAAGTGACCTTCACGCTGCCGATCGACAATCGATTTGCGCCGGGGAACGATGCGATGGAAACGCGCGTGGGCGTGGGTACACCAGTTGGAATTTAAGGCCGGGTGGATGCCTGGGCTGACCTTGATTCGGCGAGCGCCCGATTGCGGAGCAGCTTGCGGAGATGGTCGCTGTAGGTTCGGCTGACGCGGAGCGAGGTTCCATTCTTCAAGGTGATTTCGCAATCGCGATTGGGCAAGGAGCTGACGCTGGCGATGCGATTGAGGCGGACGATTGCGGAGCGATGAATGCGGAGGAAAGCTGTGGACTCGAGCGAGCTTTCGAGGGTATTGAGCGACTGGCGAATCAGGTGCGTTTCCGCGTTGATGTGAATTTCCGCGTAGCTGCCCTGGGCCTCAATCCAGTCGATGTCTTCGATTGCGACGAAGCGCACCTGCCTGCCGACCTGGATGGCGAGTTCGCGAATGGGGCCCCGGCGCGGATCGGTGCCCTTATTCATCAGCGTCTGAATTCTCTGGTTGTACTCGGAGGAGGAATTGGCTGCCAGGATGCGGCGGGCGTGATGCAAGGACGCGTTGAAGCGGGCATCGTCAACGGGCTTGAGCAGATAGTCGATGGCATGCACTTCAAATGCGCGCATCACGTACTGGTCGAACGCGGTGACAAAAATGATGAAGGGCTGGGCGTCGCCAATCAGCGCCCGGACGACGTCGATGCCGTTCATCACCGGCATTTGAATGTCGAGAAACACTAGATCCGGTTTTCGATCTCGGATGAAGTCTACCGCTTCCTGGCCGTTGCAGCACTCACCGATCACTTCCAGATCGGCATGCTGCTGGAGCAGTTGTACGATGACCCGGCGCGCCAGTGGCTCATCATCGACGATAAGAACGCTACGCTTCATGGACTCCGTTGAAACTGCGAATCATCGCGCCTTAGACGCAGACACAAGCATGCCTCACACTCAGAGGCTCGACGGTTCAGGAGAGCGACGAATAGGTAGTGTAACCGGCAGCGCATCCTCTGTGCACAGTGGTTTCACCCACTTCATTCAGAGCGACTCCAGGTTGGAGCCGCTTTGAGAGATCTGATTGGCGCAAAATGTCCGGCCGAAGGCATTAGCGTCGGGATGCCAGCTCCACATCTCGTTTTCGGCCCTCGGCACCATGTGTGAGCGTTCGATGAGTGCGTTGGCTTGAAGTCGCCAGTCGAGAAACCACATTCTGCTACGCTCTTGACAATCGATAGTCGAATGTCTACCATCATCGCAAGATTGAGGGTAGAACGTCTTCTATGGAAAAACAGTCACCGCCGCGGGCAGGACTTCTCCAGGGAACCCTGGACATGCTCATTTTACGGACCCTTCTTTATGGCCCTGCTCACGGTCATCAGATCGGCAAGCATATCCAGAGAACGACGAATGAATTTCTGCAGATGCAGCATGGTTCACTCTATCCCGCATTGCATCGTCTGGAAGAACGCGGATGGGTGAGCGCCAAATGGGAGACGGCTCCGGACCGAAACCGGGAATTCAAGTACTACCGATTGACGGACAAAGGCAAGAAACAACTTGTTGTTGAAGAATCGCAGTGGAAGCAGATGGCAGAAGCTGTGGCGCGAGTGATGTGGCCCGCGGCCGAGGAGAGCTGAAATGAAATGGTGGCCGAGCAAGAGCAGAGACGCGGACCTCGAGAGGGAGCTGCGGTTGGACCTCGAACTAGAAGAAGAGGAGCATCAGGAGCGCGGCCTCTCAGCAGAGGAAGCGCGTCACGCGGCTCAACGTGCTTTCGGCAATACCACGTTAATCAAGGAACAGACGCGCGAAACTTGGGGAGGGATGTGGATGGAGCGGCTTATCCGGGACATGCGTTTCGCTTTGCGTCAGCTGGCTAGGACGCCCGGGTTTACGTTGACAGCCATTCTTACGCTCGCGGTCGGAATCGGGGGTGTGACCGCGGTGTTTTCAGTTGTGCTGTCTGTATTGCTACGACCCCTCCCGTTCACTCAACCTGAAGGATTGATTAGTCTCCACGAACACATCGAAGGAGATTCGCACGAGCTGCGTGTAACCGCACCCGATGTGCTGACGTTTGAGCACGAGAATAAGGCCTTCTCCGGGGTTGGCGGCTTTATCGGATCGGGATATGAGTTGACCGGCGCGGGTGCCCCCTTTAAGGCACGAGCTGAACGAGTCACGGCATCCTTGTTTCCTTTACTCGGCATTGAGCCGATGTTGGGGCGCACATTTACGCAGAAGGAAGATGATGACGCTTCACCGATAGCACTGATCAGCTACGCACTGTGGAAAGAGCGCTTTCATTCCGATCCGGACGTGCTCGGTACTAGGGTCGACCTTGACCGAAGGCCATACACCATCGTTGGTGTGATGCCGCGCAGCTTTGAATTTCCGTTAGATGCTGGACGTCTCAGTCATCGCGACCTATGGGTGCCGATGAGCTTCACTCCCGTAGAGAAGAAAAGTGAAGGGGACAACTTCGATTTTGGCGCGGTGGCCCGATTGAGACCCGGCATCACGATGTCGCAGGCGCAGCAGGACGTCGACCGTGTGATGAAGGGAATACAGGCTGCATATCCGGCTAAGAGCGGTGTAAAGCTTCAAGCGGGCTTTGCTCCCCTCCGAGATGAGGTCACCCACAATGCCAAGCCGATCCTTCGAATTCTGTTGGGAGCGGTAGCGTTGATTCTCCTCATCGCATGCACCAACCTGGCTAACCTGCTGCTGGTAAGAGCCTCGAGTCGGCGGCGGGAATTAGGAATGCGCATGGCTCTAGGCGCTGCCCGGAAAACACTCTTTCGTCAGCTTCTAACCGAAAGCTTGGCGTTGAGTTGCCTTGGAGGCGCTGCTGGCGCGACATTGGCGGTGGTTCTGGTGCGGCTCGCAGCGGCCAGGCTTCCCGACACGTTACCGAGACTTTCAGAAATCGAGGTGAGCTGGCCGCTCCTGCTCGCCGCCGTGATTCTGACTGGCGTAACCGGGTTATTATGCGGACTCGCGCCTGCCATCCAGAGCACGCGCGGAGATGTACTGGATTCTCTTCGAGATGGAGGGCGAGGTTCAGGTCACAGCCGAAGGCTTTCTCATCTCAGGAACGGTATGGTAGTGCTGGAGATTGGATTGGCGATGGTTCTGCTTGTCTCGTCGGGGCTTCTCCTGCGCAGTTTCGCGAAGATGCTGGAGGTGGATCCCGGGTTCCAAGCCTCTCATGTACTGACGGCTTCTCTCGCACTGCCCGCATTCGATTATCCAACTCAGCAGAAGGTGGATGCATTTTTCGCAAGCCTGCAGCTGAGGCTCGAAGCTGAGCCGGGGGTGAAATCGGTGGGGTTTGCCTCAAATATTCCCATCGTCGGTCAAAATTCGGGACGCCTGATCGCACCCGAAGGATATGTCGAGACACCCGCCGAGGGAATGATTATCGTGTCCAACTACATGACGTATGGAAACTACTTTGAGGCTATTCGTATTCCATTAGTCCGCGGCCGCTATTTGGGAGCGGACGACGAACTACCTGGCGCACCGCTTGTAACCGTCATCAGTCAATCGTTAGCAAATCGCTACTTTTTTGGTAGAGACCCAATAGGACTGCATATCAAAGTAGGTCCAGACTTCGATTCACCAATGCCCGCCATGACGGTGGTTGGAGTGGTTGGCGACGTAAAGCAAGGGGCTCGCGACGAAGCCACGGTGCCGCAAATGTATGAACCCCTAGCACAGGCCGCGGCCGACCTCGGGCGCTACGGAGCAATGATAGGCGTGGTTGGCGGTATGGACCTCGTCATTCGAACAACGGGCGACCCGACTGCCATTGTGAACGCAGTCAACAGTGCCGTGCACCAGCTTGACCCAATGCTCCCGCTCACCAACGTCAATACAATGGACGAAATCGTGGCCGCGACAGAGTCGTCGCGTCGCTTCAATACGGTAGTTCTAACGAGCTTTGCCGGAATCGCTCTCTTGCTTTCGCTGCTCGGCATTTATGGAGTGATGGCATATTCCGTATCCGAGCGTACGAGTGAGATCGCAATCCGCATGGCGCTCGGCGCAACTCGGAAGAGTGTCTTGTTGAAGACGCTGCGACACTCGTTCTCGCTGACCTTACTGGGCGGAACAATCGGGTTGGCCGCATCGCTGGGACTCACTCGACTGCTTTCGGGTTTGCTCTACAACGTGAAGCCACTCGATGTGGCTGTGATGACCTGCACCCTCATCTTGCTCTTCTCCTGCTCTTCCTTGGCGGCGCTAGCACCCGCACGCCGGGCCGCCTCTGTCGACCCCATGCAGGCGTTGCGAAGCGAATAGACGGGCGATACCTTCGTCGCAGCTTTAGGAAGAACGTCCGCTGTCATCATTTGTTTGTCGCCAAAATCGCGAATTTGCGTTCCGACGAACTCTTCGATCCGAAACGCGTTGGGCTCTTAACTAATAGTTGGCGATCCGTATTGTTACTAATATTTCCGAGTGATGGCGCACTCTAGGAATTGAGCGATCGCGCCCGATGATTTGATACTCCACTATTGCATCCTCATCTGATGGGGTGTATCGGTTGCTACTCTGTTCGCAGCGCAACCATCGGGTCGATACGCAGGCTCGGCCTGCCGGGATCTGTTGCAGCCGCTCGGAGATGGCCCAGCCGTGCATCGATTCCAACGCCAGCGCTTTCAGTATGAGCAAGTCCAATGTCCCCTGTGGGAGTTCGATACGTTCTTCTAGCATGGCATGAAACTCCCCTGTCACTTCGACACGAAGAAGGTACACCCTTGTGATGTCGAAGTGCAAGGGGAAATTGCTGAACTACTTTTGTGCCATGGTCATAAGCGCACTCTGAAGTCACGCGTCAAACTATTGACGTCGGGAAAGTACTCCGCAACGTAATAATGGCACCGTCGGGAAACGGGTAGCGAAGAGAGAGACTTGGCCACCAATCTCACGGCACCTCGACGAGTGATAAATCGCCAGGCGCTCGTTGACGCAGAGGAGTCTTGAAACGTGCATCGGCCTGTTGTCACCAATTGAGTTTCGGAATGGTGATTAAGGGCAAACGCTGCATAGTTTGTCGATCGGAAGCCGTGTCCGGATTCAGCATGCAGCCAACGGCAATTGGTTTTCTCCATGTCCACCGCAATCGAGGGCAGGAGAGGACCGAGGTCGACGCGTACATACGACTGGACGACGGCATGCGGCGCGCTCGGTAAATGCTAGCTCTCGGTTCAGTATTACTTTGGGTAATGCCGCATTGGCCTGTTAGCAGCAGATGACACTTGTAATTGCGAACGAGCGGCGCCGGATACTAATCTGTGCGGTGATTGAAGAAGTGCGTGAGTTGCTACATTTACCGGTCACTTCGACGAAACCGATTTGTTTCCTACCAGATTCAGTTTGTCCCGCATCTCTTGGCGAGAAAGTGCAAGATCCTTCTGAAATCGAGGTGTGGCGAGGATGTATCCGAAGACCAGATAAGCGACTTTGCGACTTGCTTCAATGTCGCTGCTATAGTGGACACCGCATATCATGCGACTGCGAGCAAACTCGTCAGCCCTTTGGAGAATCGCGGTGCGCATTTCCGGCGCAATTTCAATGAGCGTGAACGCCTCCAAGTAACCCGTCATCGCGTGACCGCTTGGGTAGGAGTCGTGGGCTTCCTTCATAGGACAAACGGGATGAAGAGTTGTATCCGACTGGTACGGGCGTGGGCGTTGGAATTCCCTCTTTAGTTGGCCCCCGACTACGCTCTGCTCATTCTTAATGTGCTCCCCAAGAGCTGCTGTGATCGGTAGGGATTCGGCATTAAAGCCGGGCCCAAAGACCCCCTTGAAGGCAAAGATGTCCTCCTCCGCATCATCAGCCTTTGCCCGGGAGACCTGCTCGGGCGTCCTCGATTGCTCAATGCGGTGAAGTTCCGCAAGCTCGTCTTTGCTCTCCGGGGAATCAGCCCCCGACGGTGCGGGCAACACCAGGCCCGTGTCCAGAATGGTTGGATCGATGTAATACGCGGTCTTCGGCGTTCGGTGTACAGCAGGCGCTCCGGTCGTCACCTGTTGCGCCCGCAGGCTGAGGCTGACGAGCAGCACACTCCACAACCATTGGTGTTTGTGAAGCATTTGATCACGTTCTGTTCTAGTGCTCATGTTCGAGCCCAAACGTTATCGACAGCATGATACTGCGGCCGGGTGTAAGCGTCAGGAGATCACTACCTGCCGACGTTGTGGTTGCAAGATAGCTCGAACTGATGCCCCCTACGACGACAGGCACCGCTGCAGTTCCTGGAGTAACCCCGACGATATCCTTTTCGTTGAGGAGGTTATTGAAACTGAGCCCAATCTTTGTCTGGTCGAAGATGCTGTGGTTCCGAACGGTGTAGTTGAGGAACAGATTTACCGAGTTGAACGCCGCAATCGGAACCTGGTTGTGGAACGTCTTGTTATCATTCCACATTGGTCCAACCAGCTTTTGAAACGCTCCCACATCAAAGCTGGCGTGTTTATAAGTGAGTCCCGATCCCTGCGTATACGTAGGCGTGTTCGCCACCCATAGACCGGAGGGCACGCCCGCGCCGCTGTAATGAGCCTTGCCCACCGTGCCGTTCGCGTAAGCGCTCAAGCTGCTCGTGATGGCAACGTTCGTCTCGCTCTCGGCGCCGGTCGTAATCGAGTCCGGACTCACGTAGTAGTAAGTTTGTCCGCCCGACACATAGCTTGAATAGGCGTTTTGAAATTTGATGTGATATGCGTCCGCATCAAACATCACACGCTTCAGCTTCAGCACCGTGCCACCCTGGTATGCGGTGGTGCGGGCTGGCTTCGGCAACGTGTTAACCGATTGCGTGGCAACATCAAACACACTGCTCGGTGGAATCACACTGCCCTGCGCAAACTGACCGTAAGCAGACCACTTCGGCGTAATACGGTAATTCGCCGAAACATCCGGCAACGACGAACTGTAGCCGGCATCCGTGTGCACCGCCGGCGCCCCGTTTGCAGGTGTGCCGATCGTCTTGCCGTCGTCTGGATACTGCGTGAAATTCTGGTTGTAGTACGCGTACTTGAATCCGCCAATCAACGTGAGCCTGGGAATCGCACGATACTCATACTCGACGAAGGGTTGATAGGAGCTGGTAGTAAAGTATTCGCGGTAACTGGGGAGTGTCTGGAAGGCGCGGTTGTACGGATCGGTTGGATAAAGATATCGATGCGTCGACGCCCACTCGTACCACAGCCCCGTGCGAAAAACTCCCAAGCGCGACGTCTGGCTGATCGAACTGACTTCCCCGTACTTGTGATACCCATTAAGCTGATCAGACGAGCATGGCAGCACGCCCTTCACGGGTGTTGTGCAATACGTCTGGCTGAACGTGGTCAGTGGCGGGTTGGTATACCACTGGTGGTTCTTGTAGCTGTAGGTGTACGGCTTGACGTCGATCTTCCAGCCATGCCCAAGGTCTCCGAGCAGGCTCACATATTCAAAGTTCGTCGGCAGATGATAGCCGTTGTAGCCGTAGTAGTAAGGGCTTGTCGGATCGTTGTTGAGCAGGAAATTGTAGCCCAGCGTTTGCACCTGGGCTCGCGTTGGAGTCGTCGTATTCGGCGTGTTGTTATCCAGCATCACCCAGCCGCTATAGGCCGTCAGCAGAAATTTTTCAGAGAATTGATAGCGCATCTTGAGGTCGCCTGCGATGCGCTGCTGATGGTTGAAGGTCTGAAAACCGTCAGAAGTCACCCGCTGGATATCTAGGGAAAGGCCTGCCTTGCGATCTCGGAAGATCGGACCGGAATCATATTGCCCATCCAGCAACAGCGTGTTGAAGGAACCGTAGGCAACCGAGCCGCGCAGTCCCTGGATGTCCGGAATGTCTCGCGAGAGCAAGTTGATGGAACCACCAAACGGCGTCGGACCCACCGTTGACGCGGTGCCCGGGCTGCGATCAAAGTCAATGCCACCCAGCCACTGTGACGGAAAGAACGCCCACGAGTGATGGGTAGGACTATTGGTGTCGTTGAACGGGATGCCATCCCACGTGATGTCGTAGTTGCCATCGGCGAAGCCGCGGAAGTACGTCTTGTCCTGTCCGAGTCCAACGCCGTTCGGGCTGATGCTAAAGGCCCCAGGTGCCATCTGCAGCACAGTGCCGTAGTCTGCCATCGGCGAAGTGAACTGCCGAATGTACTCCGAGCTGAACTCAGAGTGCGGCGAGGGTGTGTCGAGTGGAGTCTGTATTGGTGACAACTCAGCCGCCACGGAGTCCGAGTCTGCGCTCGACACCGTGACCTGCTGCGTAACGTTGCCCACCGGCAGTCGCAGCGATAGCGTCACCGGCTGCCCTGAACTCACGACCACATCTTTGCGCGTGACGTTGGTGAATCCCTGGGCAGACACATCGACCGTATAGCCCCCGAGGGGCAGCCCACCGACCGTGAACCGGCCCTCCCGATCAGACGTCGCCTGGCGGCTCACATCCCCGGAGTCGCGATGAAAAAGAACCGTTGCCTTGGCAATGGCGCCGCCGCTGGGATCCACGACCGTGCCTGTAATAGATCCAGTTTGTTGCGCCTCAAGCGCACCAGGCAACATCATGTACACAACCAGGACACAGCACGCTACAAAGGCATACGCCCAACGTTTCAGCCAATTCATCTTCAAATCATCCTCCAGCGGCTCTTGTCGAAATCGCCAATGCCACGAAGGTAGGCAGCGTGCATAAATGGAATGTAACTGCGCTGGAAGACACCCGACCCATGCCGGCACGGCATGTCATCCCCGCATGCTGTGCCTGCTGGCGCGAGGGACCTAACCAATTCATTTCAAGAAGGATTGATCCTGTCTGCGGCAGGACGAGACGGCCGCCTTCGCCCCGACCGATTAATTCCATTGGGAAAGTCCGGCCAAGATCGCACCAAAGTTGCCTCGAAATCTATAAGGTTTTCTTAAGGTGTTGACGCAGTTTCTCTTGCTTTTCGGACGGCTCCGTCAGGACAGCGTTTCGGCGACATCGCCGCGAAGATCACGCTCGTACTTGTCCGCGGGCGCGACCGGAAAGCAGATTTCAAACGTCGATCCCCTCAGTGGCGAACTCTCCACGGTTAGCTTCGCGCGGTGAGCCTCGGCAATCCATCGCGCGATCGACAGGCCAAGTCCGCTGCCTGCATTCACCTTCTTCTCGCGCAGATCGCCCTGGTAGAAGCGCTCGAAGATGCGCTGCTGAACTTCTTCCGACATGCCAATGCCTGTGTCGCACACTGTCAGCACGATCCCGCCACCGGATCTCCGCAGGTCCACCCTGATCTCCCCTTGCTCCGGCGTGTACTTAATGGCGTTGTCCAACAAAATCCCCAGCAGGCGTTGCAGCAAGACTTCGTCTCCCACAACCAGCATCGCTTCCCCGGGCAGTGTCCAATCCAGCACGATGCCACTCGACTCCGCTAGGTCTTCCACGCGGCGGCAACCCGCGAACACGAGTTCCGTCACGTCAATCGGACGAAACGCCACCTCGTGAACAAAGTTGTCACTGCGCGCGAGTGAAAGTAGCGCGTCTAGCAGCGTCGATGCGGTCCGGCATTCCGTGACGATACGATCAAGATCATCACGGTACTCCTGCTCCGACCGGTGCCGGTGCAACGATAGTTGCGCCGTTCCGAGGATCACCGTGATCGACGTTCTCAGATCGTGTGAGGCGTCCGCGGAAAACTTGCTTAGCCTCGAGACCGCACCCTCCAGCCGATCGAGCAACTGGTTCCATGCGATCGCCAGCGACCGTAACTCATCGCGTGCCACCGGCAGCGGGAGTCGCGAAGAAAGACGGCCGATCCCCATACCCAGAGCCGCCTTCGTCATCTGATCCACGGTGCTCATCGCGTGCCGACTCAACACGTATCCGCCTGCCGCCGCCAGACAAAGCAGACCCGGCAACAGCAATAGCAGCGCCATCTTGTACGCCCTCAGAATGTAAAGATCATCCTCCAGCGACCCGCCGATATACAGCCGCACATTCCTGCCGCCAAGCTCCACCACGTGACACATCACCGTCGTCGGTCGTCCCTCCACCTCGATATCGCGAAATACCGGTCGCACACAATTCTCCTCCGGAGCTGCAAGCCACGACGCTCCCGGCTTCGTCGGAAAGATTACGTTCCCCTGCCAATTGCGAATCTGCAGAAGGTTGCCCTCGTGAGCGATCATCGCGTAACTCTGCAGTTGATCCGCGAGCGGTCGCGCACTGGGCTCGTTCTGACTTTGCGCAAGAAACATAAGTAGCCGTTGTTCGCGATGCTCGAGATTTGCTTCCTTCCCCTTCAGCAGCGTGTACCGCAGTGCACTGTACGAGAGAATGCCGAAGAGCAGCAACGCAGTTGCACTCACCAGCAGGTACCAGAACGTGAGCTTGGCTCGTATTGAAAGAGATCGCAGCATCGTCCTGTCAGCCCGCCTGAAATAAATACCCGGTCCCATGAATCGTTCGAATCAACGTCGGCTCCCCACTCGATTGCGCATCGAGCTTGGCGCGAAGTCCGTGCACATACACATCCAGCGTGTTGTCCTTCACGTCCGCAAGATAGCCCCATCCCGCTTCAATCAGGTCCTCCCGCGTGGTCACCAAGCCATTGCGCCGCATCAGCGCTTCCAGCAAAGCAAACTGCTTGCGCGTCAAATGGATCGGCCGGCCCCGCCGCTCTACTGTGCGTCGATTACAATTCAGCGCAATATCTCCAACCCGGAGAAGGGGCGAATCGGCGCTTTGGCGTCGCCTCGAGATCGCGCCTAGCCTCGCCAGCAAAATCTCTAGCAGAAAAGGCTTTACCAGGTAGTCATCCGCGCCGAGGTCGAACGCCTTTAGAATTTCGGGAACACCATCCACCGCGGTCAGCATCATGATGGCGGTGTTGCAGCGCCTTGTCCGCACCGCCTCCAGCACGTCCAACCCATTCATCCTTGGCAGCAACACGTCCAGCAGCGCCGCATCGTAGTTGCCTTCCAGCATCATCTTGGCGCCTTCAGGCCCGTCCGAAGCGACCACCACCTGATGGCCGTTCTCGCTGAGCCCACGCTCCAGCAGACTGGCGATCTTTCGATCATCCTCAATGACCAGAACATTCATAATGAATACGGTATAGACATGCGGAGAACCGAGAGTTAACGCGGGATGACACGGTATTCATGTTGCATCCTTTGGAGAATAAGGTGCCCATGGTGCCTGTTCTCTGTCGGTGTCGAATCCGTGCTCTTGATTCAAGGTCATCGGCGAGCTCGAAGGACGGTTCAGACGCGGCGTGCTTGGCGATGTGCTGAGAAGTAGGGATAGTCCTCGGGTTGTTGGCAAAGATGCGCTTTGTAGTGGCCTTCGTGGCGATAGTGCTGCAGGGTTTCAAGGAAGAGTTCGGCTGTGGCTTGGACTTGGAAGAGCCTTCGCCGGTCGTGGGTTTGGATGGTGATGAAGAAGGTTCCGTGGCTTGTTGCTCTGGTGGGGATCGCCATAGATGGCCAAGCGTACCCCAGCGGCTAAAGCCGTGTCGGTGATGAGTGGTTGATGGCACGGCTGAGGCCGTGCCCCTTCGAGGACTTGGGTGGGTTGTGGAGGAGTGGCAGGGGCCTCAGGAGTTTCCGATTCTGCCGAACCCGGGGGATCCGGACTGCGGGAACTTGTATCGGGACCTGAAGTTTCCAGAGGAGGTGATGAGCACATCGAGCGCTATCAGGAAGAGAAGATGGTGGCCGGGGAGTAACAGGCAAGGAGCGACCAAAACGTGCCGGATACAAAAATCCAAGTGGCGCGCTTAGCTCTGGCTGCAATGACTTAATGGGCTGCCGATATCGTCCTGCCTCTTTTCCCGTTGCCCCGGCCCAATCGGAAAGGCGATAGAGGACAATTCTTGGTCTAACTACCAGAAGTGTGCTCGGCAGTCGTAGCATCTATCTCAACTTGTCCCGGGCCCTTTGGTTCCTTCATCGAGAGGAAGATACGAAACATCGGATGAACTTGATAACGCGTGATGCTTTTTGGG